>Ga0187843_10001092_pt1 | contig 17642 bp, 20 predicted proteins | sample SpaLakP09_SKY_43_FD_134516 | JGI IMG/M metagenome (GOLD analysis project Ga0187843, IMG submission 134516) | Oligotrophic lake water microbial communities from Sparkling Lake, Wisconsin, USA - SP09_SKY_43 | ecosystem: Environmental > Aquatic > Freshwater > Lake | place: USA: Sparkling Lake...
GTAAATGATTCACTCGGCAAGCGGCGCGAGCGCAGCAACCAGGCCAGGGCTTCGCGGACGCCTGCATCGTCGTCCACGATAAAAACCAAAGCGTCTTGGGTCGGTTGCATCTGCGAAATCCTTGGAGTTTAAAAAAGAGGCTGCGTAAAATGAAATCTCCGGTGCGCCCCGAGTTGTCCACCGCGTCGGTCGTTCGTCGACAAGCGACGCCCGCCGCCGTGGACAACTCTGCACCTCTTCAAACCCGCCCCATGGCACTTATCTATCGGGGTTAATTTGTTCAAATCAACCGGGCCACTTCTCCCGGAAAAAATTAAGTAAAAAATAAAATTGCGTCTTTGACGGCGGTGTATGGTTAAAGCGCGAAAGCTTAAGGCCAATCTTAGAGCGTGAAGGGCCTGAATCGGAAGAAAAGTTGCTTTTCCTATTTTTAAAAAATTTCAAAATGGTGATAACAATAAAAACAATCATAAGCCATCTCTTTTTTTGCAATATTTCAAGCTACGAAGTTATATCAAGTTAACGATAAAAATCAAAATTGATAAAAACTCTTTTTAATGGCGAAAGATTTGTTCGATTTCTACTAAGATACAACCTTTCTACTTTTCAGGTTTTAATAAATGAAAATTCTTGTTACTGGTGCCTGTGGATACAAAGGCCATGTGTTGCTTCCCAAACTCTTGAACCGTGGGTACCGGGTAGTAGGGCTGGATGTTATGTGGTTTGGTAATTTCCATAAACCACACCCAAACATGACTTTGATACATGGGGACGTTCGTGATGTAGAAAACATCAAATTAGACGGGTTTGACGCCATTATCCACCTGTCCTCCATCGCTAACGACCATTGCGGTGACCTCGATCCCAAGCTAACTTGGGAGGTCAGCGCATTAGCAACCATGCAACTGGCAGACAAGGCCAAACGCAGTGGCATCAATCGCTTTATATATGCATCTTCCGGCAGCGTTTATGGCATCAAAGAAGAGTTGCAGGTGACAGAGGAGTTGGACCTCAAGCCCATCTCCGAGTACAACAAAACTAAAATGGTTGCCGAGAGGGTGATGCTGAGCTACTCAGGAGATATGATTGTTCAAATTGTTCGTCCCGCCACGGTATGCGGCTATTCACCTCGAATGAGGCTGGATGTATCCGTGAACATGCTCACCATGCAGGCTCTCTCCAAAGGAAAGATCACGGTCTTTGGAGGCGGTCAAACACGACCCAACATCCACATCGATGACATCACCGACGTCTACTTGCACCTGCTGGACAACCCAAGTGTTACGGGTATCTATAACGCAGGATTTGAGAATATCTCTATCCTTGACATTGCCAAGACTGTGACCAAGCACGTGCCAGTAGAAATTGTTGTGACCGACTCAACCGACCCTCGGTCTTACCGTGTGAACTCGGATAAGTTGCTAGCCACTGGCTTCAAGCCAAAGAAAGGCGTTGAGGACGCTGTGCTTGAAATCATTGCGAAGTACCGCACTGGGGAGCTTAAGGACGAGGATCGTTTTTATAACCTCAAGTGGATGGAGCAGACGGTTCTAGCTAAATAAGTTGAGTAAATCCCTATGAATTTGAATTCACACGATACCAAAAGTTTCGCTGTCTATGCCGAACGTTTGTCCAATGTTTTGAAAACTTCGGCGTGGGGGGGGGTATCGCTTCTAGCCAAAGATATGCATCAAGCGTGGCAGAGCGGCAGGCAAGTTTTTTTCTGTGGAAACGGTGGCAGTGCTGGCAATGCCATTCATTTAGCAAATGACTTCATTTACGGTATTGCCAAACAAACTGGATGCGGCATAAAAGCTGTTGCACTCTCGGCGAACTCTGCGGTTATGACTTGTTTAGCCAATGATGTGGGGTATGACTACATATACAGCGAGCAATTGGCTGTTCTTGGCAACCAAGGTGATGTATTGGTTACGCTTTCAGGAAGCGGAAATTCACCCAACATTTTGAGAGTCTTGGAATGTGCCAAGACCAAAGGGATAAAGAGTTATGCCATCCTTGGTTTCAGTGGTGGAAAGGCTAAAGAACTAGCCGACGAGGCTATTCACTTTCCTGTTGAGGATATGCAAATAGCGGAGGACATGCAGTTGGTTGTCGGTCATATGCTGATGCAGTGGCTCTACGAAAATCGACCAACTTCCTCCTGAACCCTTAATAAATCATGGAAAAAATATTTGTCATAGGTAGTAACTCATTCTCTGGCGCAAGCTTTGTGGATTTCGCTCTCCAAAATGGGGGCCAAGTCATCGGTACCAGTCGTTCAGCTGAACCCATAGATGCCTTGCTTCCCTACAAATGGCGCGACCACCATAACTTTGTTTTTCATCAACTTGACCTCAACAAGGATCTCCATGAAATTGAAGGATTACTTCAGTCTGTGAAGCCCAATTACGTTGTTAACTTTGCTGCACAAAGTATGGTGGGTGAGAGCTGGCGAAGCCCTGCAGATTGGTTCATGACGAATGTTGTTTCCACAGTGAAGTTACACGATATCTTAAGGAAATGTGCCTTCTTGAATAGGTATGTACACGTATCCACCCCAGAGGTTTATGGGAGTTGTTCAGGATTTGTGAAGGAAGACTTTCCCTTCAATCCCAGCACCCCATACGCTGTATCCAGAGCCGCGGCAGACATGAGTTTGCGCACTTTTCATAGCAGTTACAACTTCCCGGTGGTGACTACGCGTGCAGCGAATGTTTATGGACCGGGCCAGCAGTTGTATCGAATCATCCCTAGGACAATCCTTTTCATATTGCTGGGTAAACGTTTGCAACTGCATGGGGGAGGTGTGTCAACAAGGTCATTCATTCACATGGCAGACGTATCTGATGCGACTTGGCGAATTATGTTGAGTGGACACAATGGAGGCACCTATCACATTTCTACAAGTGAGGTGGTCTCAATACGCGAATTGGTCGAGCGTATTTGTAAAAAATTAGGCGTCAACTTTGATGATCATGTAGAGATGGTGGGAGAGCGCATGGGCAAGGACTCGGCCTATCACTTGGATAGCAGCAAGGTCCGCACCGAGTTGGGTTGGGCTGAACGTGTCACGCTTGATCAAGGGTTGGATGAATGCATTTCTTGGATTAAGAAACACTTTGAGCCTCTCAAAGCATCTAATTACGACTACACACACAAGCCATGATGAGAACCCATGACTTGGCCGGCCTTGCAAAGACGGCATCGATTCTCAGATCACGCATCATTGAGACGTCCTCCAAGACGGGAACGCCTCATTTGGGTTCGTGCCTGTCCTGCGTAGACATATTGACTGCACTGTATTTTGATGTACTGAACATCGATCCAGTAAACCCTAAAGCGCCAGACCGTGATCGTTGCATTTTGAGTAAAGGACATGGGGCGATGGGCTTGTTTCATGTGCTCGCTGAGCGTGGTTTTTACCCCTTGTCTGATCTGGACAGCTATGGGCAGGACGGAGGGGTGTTCGCGGAGCACCCACCCACGCCTGAGCACTTAGCCGGGATTGAGGCGGCCACAGGTTCCTTAGGGCATGGACTTCCTTTGGGCTTGGGTATGGCAATGGCAGGAAGAATTCAAGGCCGTAGATACAAGGTATATGTTGTTCTTGGCGATGGTGAATGCAATGAGGGGTCTGTCTGGGAGGCTGCTATGCTTGCCAGTGCGCAGCATGTATCTAATCTTTGTGTCATTGTTGACTTCAATAAGTGGCAGGCCACTGGTCGAAGCCAAGAAGTTATGGCGCTAGACCCTTTAGCGGATAAGTGGAAAGCCTTTGGTTGGAATGCAGTTGAAGTAGACGGACATGACTTTGAAGAGTTACTTGGTGCATTGGACCATTTTCCCGGTACAAATGGGAGACCCACTGCCATCATTGCACACACTGTCAAGGGTAAAGGTGTGTCGTTCATGGAAGACGATAACAATTGGCACTACAGGATACCCACAGCAGATGAAGTCATTCAAGCTAAAAAAGATCTTGGAGTACTGCAATGAGAAACGCATTTGCAGATGAGATGACGAAGCTTGCCGCCACTGACCCGCGCTTGGTGGTCCTCTCGGGTGACATTGGCAACAAATTGTTCGATAAGTTCAAGGCTGTTGATGAATTACGGTTTTACAACTGCGGGATTGCCGAGGCCAATATGATGGGTGTCGCAGCTGGAATGGCGCTTTCGGGCCTGCGCCCTTTTGTGTACACCATCACACCCTTCACTACTACGCGATGTTTTGAACAAATTCGTGTGGATGTCTGCTACCACCATGCCCCAGTGGTGATCGTGGGCACCGGCTCTGGCTTGTCCTACTCTGATTTAGGCCCAACGCACCACTCGCTCGAGGACATGGCCATTCTCCGAACCTTGCCCGGCATGAGAGTGGTCGCCCCATGTGACGCATCCGAACTTAGGCAGGTCTTGCATGAGGTGTTGAAGGATAACAGTCCGACATACATACGAATTGGCAAAAAAGGCGAGGCGGACATTCATGAGGCGACGCCCGATCTGAAACTCGGAAAGGTATTGGTCATTCGCACAGGCATTGATGTTGCTTTATTTTGTGCAGGCAACATGATGGCCGAAACCCTCAAGGCAGCAGACCTTTTGGCTCAGAGCGGTGTTTTCGCCGAGGTTGTCAGTTTTCATACGGTAAAGCCTTTGGATACCGATTATTTGACTCAGGCTGCTAAACGCTTTAAATTGGTGGTGACTGTTGAGGAGCACAGTCGCATTGGAGGTTTTGGCAGCGCGGTAGCTGAATGGCGCATGTCACAAAAGCATCAAATTACTCAAGTAAGCTTCGGCACTGACGATGTGTTTATGCACGAAGTAGGAACCCAAGCCTATGCTCGAAATAAATTTGGACTGACTGCGGACAACATCGCCTCTTCCATACTTGCGACATTGGGCAAATAAATATCTCATGCATATCGGCCTAGACTTCGATAACACCATCGTCAGCTATGACGCCCTATTTCACACGGTTGCGCTCGAGGGCGGATGGATCACCGCTGAAGTTCCAGTTTCCAAGGTAAGCGTGCGTGATCACTTGCGAAGCATAGGCAAGGAGACCTTATGGACAGAGATGCAAGGCTATGTTTATGGCGCCAGAATGGATGAAGCAGTGGCTTACCCAGGGGTCTTAGATTGTCTGCACTGGACGCGTGCCCAAGGCATTGTTGTATCTATCGTCAGCCACAAAACTCGGCATCCTTTTTTGGGCGAACAATTCGACTTGCACCTGGCTGCAAAACGTTGGATTGAACTTTACCTGAAGGATGCCAAAGGGCCAATGGTTAAGCCAGGGCAGGTTTATTTCGAGGTAACCAAAGAATCCAAGGTGAAACGAATAGCAGAAATTGGCTGCACCGTTTACGTTGATGACTTACCGGAAATATTACAGGCAGACGGATTTCCTCAAAGTACTTACAAGATTCTGTTTGATCCTGATGTTCATCACCTAAACCAGGGCTTGCCACGCTCAAGTAATTGGGGTGAAGTGCAACAAAAATTTGAATCCCAATGGGCGACAGCAGCATAAAAGCCGCCGTTGCCGCACTCCTTTCTAAGGCGGGTTTTGGTAATGCCAACTTTCAGATACAACCAATTTATGCCAGCGGGAATAACCGAGTTTTTATTTTGAACACAGACGGTGAAAGGATGGCGTTGAAGTGGTATTTCAGTGATACCTCAGACACACGTGACCGGCTTGGGGCCGAGTACGCATTTTTAGATCATTCGTGGAGAATGGGTTTGCGTTGTATTCCTCGCCCCATAGCAAAAGATCCTTTTGAAAATTTGGCTCTTTATGAATTCGTGGAAGGCCAAAGGATTAATGCTTCACAAGTTGATGAAAATCTAGTACAGCAGGCTGCAGCGTTTTTAGCATCACTCAATTCGAGTGAAAGCCGTGCCGCAGGATCATTATTGCCCCCAGCCTCCGAGGCATGCTTCAGTGTCGCAGAACATTTTGCAATGGTTGATGCGCGTTTGGCGAGGCTTGAGTTGATGCACGTTGAATCCGCTGTAGAAGAAAATGCACTTGGATTTGTGAACCTGATAAATAATTTTTGGAAACACACCAAAGAGCGCCTGCTGCTGAGCTACGAGTCTTTGGAGCTCAGCCATGAAACCGTGTTGTCTGATGTTGAGCGTTGTTTATCGCCTTCTGATTTTGGCTTTCACAATGCGTTGCTAAGGCCCGATGGAAGAGTGTGCTTTATTGATTTTGAGTACGCAGGCTGGGATGACCCTGCCAAAGCTGTAGGCGATTTTTTTTCACATCCTGGCGTGACAGTTCCTAATACTGAGTTTGAAAAATTCATTTCTCAGGTATTAAGGCCCTTTGATAATGAAGAGCAAATGGCCGCACGCGTCCGGTTGCTTGAGCCAATTTTTAAAGTAAAGTGGTGTTGCATAATTTTGAACGAATTTTTACCCGCCGCAGCAAAGCGACGAAATTTCGCAGATCCAAGTATAGAAGCCAGCACCCGAAAGGAGCGCCAACTTATGAAGGCCAAACTTTTTTTTGAATCACTACATTACTGAAGGATAAACCTTGTCCCATATAGACTTTCTTTCATCCGTTCACAAAAGTACAAAGCGTGATTATCTTGCTCGGGTGAATGACGCTGATTATCCTAAAGCAAAAGCAGCTCAGCTTTGTCAAGACTGGGGATTTGACTACTGGGATGGCGATAGGCGCATCTGTTACGGCGGCTACAAGTACATGCCCAGTAGATGGGCGTCTGTAGGGAAGGCCATGATCGCCCATTACGGCATTAAAGCAGGTGACAAAATACTGGATATTGGTTGCGGTAAAGGCTACCAGCTGTATGAACTCACACTACTATGTCCGGGCCTAGAGGTTTACGGTGTTGATGTCTCCAACTACGCCATAGAGCACTGCAAAGAGGAGATTAAAGATCGGCTTCAAGTTTGCCACGCTAATAATTTGCCGTTCCCGGACAACCACTTCGATTTTGTATTTTCTTTGAATACATTGCACAACTTGCCCAACTACGAATTGGACAAGGCGCTTCGAGAGATGCAAAGGGTTGGTAAAAAAAACAAGTACCTTTGCGTAGAGTCTTTTCGTAACGAAGAGGAAAAAGTTAATTTACTTTATTGGCAGGTGACTTGCAGGTCTTTTTGTTCGCCACAAGAATGGGACTGGTGGTTTAAGCAAACCGGCTACACGGGCGATCATTCATTCATTTACTTCGAGTAAGAGCATTCATGACAATTCCTAAAACTATGAAAGCCGCAATACTTGTGGAACAGAGAAAGCCACTCGTTATTGATGAGGTTGAGCTTCCTCAAATCCTGGAGGTGGGGCAGGTACTGGTTAAGATTCATTTCAGCGGTATCTGTGGATCTCAGCTAGGTGAGATTGACGGCGCTAAGGGGGAAGACAAGTTTCTACCCCACTTACTAGGTCATGAGGCATCAGCATCAGTAATGGAGACGGGCCCTGGAGTAAAGCACGTGAAGCCTGGGGATACCGTAGTCCTTCATTGGAGAAAGGGGTTGGGAATTGAAGGTGCGCCACCCAAATACAAATGGAGGGGGATCAAACTTAATGCCGGTTGGATTGCCACCTTTAATCAGTATGCAATCGTTGCAGAAAACCGGATGACTTCAATTCCTATGGACAGTAACTTACAAGTCGCTGCGCTCTTCGGGTGCGCTATAACAACGGGATTTGGAATAGTTGAAAATGATGCACATTTACGAATAGGAGAATCAGTAGTTGTATTTGGAGCTGGTGGTATTGGATTAAATATCGTACAAGCGGCTTCCATAGTCGGCGCACATCCAATAATTGCAGTGGATCTTTTCGAAAACAGATTAGAATTAGCAAGAACTTTAGGTGCGACACATGTAATTAACGCTTCTCAAATCACTGCACAAATAGAAATTGATAAAATTCTTAACAAAAAGCAATTAGATGTTTTTATAGACAATACTGGATTACCCGAAGTTATTGAAATGGGTTATCAGATTACTGCGATGAATGGTCGACTCGTGCTTGTTGGGGTACCAAAACTAGGCAAAACAACAAAGCTTTTTACTCTTCCATTGCACTTTGGTAAAAAAATAATTGGCTCGCATGGAGGATCTGCAGAGCCGGGAACTGATATTGATAGGTATATGCGTTTCTGTAATTGTAAAAAAATTAATTTAACCTCTATGATTACAAAAGTATCTACACTAGAGGCAATAAATTCAACAATAGGTCAATTGCGCGACGGTACTATATCTGGGCGTTGCTTAATAAGTTTTAGCTAACTATACTAATGCCTTGACTTTTACCATCAGACTTAACGTAACTCCATGATTCATTTGAATAAATCTGACTTTCCCCTTGTCCATGATTTGAATCTTTTTCCAGACTTGGGGCGCTAGAGCATAAATATGATTAAAAATTATCCAATCACTTTACAAATAGTTACTATAGTTTGGGGTGAAACATATATATATAACTATTTAAAATATTGTTTAAAGTCACTCGAATTATTTAAATCCATAGAGGGTGTTGAACTTCTTATATATACTAGAGAATGTGATATTCCGCTATTAAGAAATATTAATGCAAAAATTGAAATAATAAATTTAAATGATTTTATCGGCTTAAGTTCAATTGAGATTCAGGCAGTAATCTTGGCTAAGAATTCTAAATTAGGTAAAAAAACAAACTATACTTGGATATTACCTCCTGACACAATTTGGAGTCAAGGCGCGGTGGATAAAATAATGTCAGATTTAAAAAAAGGGATAGACGTTTCATTTATTCATTACTGCCGTGTAAATGATATTGAATTTTTGAAAGATAACCAATTAATTTTAGCTAACCAAATGGTTGACGCCAGTTTGCTATATAAAATGGCCATTCCGCATATATCCCAGATACATCATTCTCACTCAATCGATGCAGAATTTTCTACAAAATGGCCTGAATATTATTACAAGAAAGAAGGTTCTAGTCAAATTGCAAAAATTGTAGCAAAAGAGCCACTTATTTATAGAGGTGGAATTAAATTAAATAAATACAATCAAATAGATAATTTGCGCGGTCTAAATTTTCGACTATATGGGAGTACCTCAGATATATTTTGCATATCCCTTACAGACAAGTATAAAGATTCAGACTGGTACGAAAATTATTCACTATTAACGCCTACGAAGGTGGCTAATTGGGCAAGGAAGTACACTTTAAATCCATACAATTCAGAAATTGAAAAAATAAATATAACTTGGTCAACTAATCATAATCCATCTGAAAAACTATTAGATTACATAGATGAATTAGAAAAATTTAGATTTAATAAAGATATTAGAAATTTTAAACGCGATATAATAGAAAATATTTTAGATTGGCGAACTAAAAATTTACAAATAATTAACGATGACTTTATTGAATTCGACTTGATCAATTTTGAAACACTATATTTAGAGTATACAAAAACTAATATAAATAATTTGTTCTGTATTTTGCTAAATCGCGATGACTTGATGATAAATACTTCATACACTAATGAACTTAAATTCAAACGTTTAAGCGCAATTGAAGCTAGAATAGGCTCGTTTGTTGACGATAATAATGGAATTATATATACTATTACAAATACAAATACAAATACAAATTCTGATCTTGCTTTTGCAATAATGTACTAAATATGTCTTTTCACTATTGCCCTAACGATTACCATAAGACTTAACGTAACTCCATGATTTATTTGAATAAATCTGACTTTCCCCTTGTCCATGATTTGAGTCTTTTTCCAGACTTGGGGCGTGCTCGGCGGATCTCATTTGCTGGGTACAGGCATGCACTCAGGTCAACTCGTCTTTGCGTAAGTCATGCCTTCTTACATGCTCTTGAAGACATGCAGCCGCGGGGTCGAGGTCAGACGTGCTCAGCACAAAGTCAAAGACTTTACTTATCTCAATCCCGATTTTCATTCACATCAGCGACGGCAAGAGATGCACCATGTGAAATTCCTCAACATCCTCTCAAAGCAAGGCTACATCGCGATTGGCGCCTATTACGTGTTGAGCTTCGACCATTCTTTATAAGGAATTTTACGATTACTGGACCTAAATATGTTTGAAATCACGATAATATCAGCCCTGCTGGGAAAACTGCAGGATGGGCGCGAAATTGGCAAAGAAGATCCTATTCAACAAACCCTTTCCCAGAGTTGAGGTACCAGTAATGTCATCTAAAAGTAAAATATTATACGAAGAAATAATATTACACAATTTATATACCAATTCTGCAGTTGAAAAATTAGATGTTATTGTGCTAGACGCTAAAAATTATGTTAATTTTAATAAACATTTATTTCTTTTACCAGACAAATATCAGGATTCAACATTTTATTTAAAAGAAAATAAGATTACTATTAAAATACCAAAAATAAAAAATAATAAGAAACAAACTATAATCTCAATTAGAAATTGGATATTTGAAATGACTAAAAACAATATCAAAAACAGCATTCGTTATGTTGCATTAAAACGATTTATTCAAAGAAATCGATTAAAAAATTATGATCTTGTCCAACTCGAAGTCAGAAAACATGATTAAACATTTTGGAGTACTACATGGATTGAACGCATTTAGATCTCGTTATAAACGAACGGTTATTGGAAGAATTTGGGAAGCTTCCAATTACCTTATATTTGTATTGATAATGGGACCCCTATTCGGTACAATATTTAAGACGGATTATATTGAATTTACTTACTATTTAGCAAATGGGCTACTTGTTTGGAATGTTGTTAATAAATACCTTAATGATGCCCTGGGTTTATATGTATCAAGTAGTGGTTACATTCTAAATACTACATTAAGTTACGAGCATTATTCTGTATCTCTGTTGGTTAGCACTCTTTCCGCATTCAGCGTTTATTTTGTGGCGTGTTGCTTTGTTACCTTGTTTCTTGGAAAAAGTATTGAATCAACTATTTACTCACTTTTATTTTGGATTCCATTATTTTTTTATCTCTACCTACTATCCAAAATTTTTGCACTACTTGCAGTTTTATACCGAGATTGTGTTCCATTATTAAATAGCCTACTGTCGGGATTGGCTTTTTTTACACCAATTATTTGGCATAAGGAGTATCTCGGTGATGCACAGTGGGTAGTAAACTATAATCCTATTTATCCATTTCTTGACACTATCAGAGCCGTTTCCATGGGCGGATCGCCAGAATGGATTAATATAATTTCTCAGTTTTATTTAATAATCTCGGCTCTTATTCTTGTTATAATATCTGAAAGATTTAAACATTTGGTTGCTAAGTATTTATGAGTCTTATTGAACTTAAAAATGTATCATTTGATTATCCGATAGATAGTTCTCTTTTTGAGATATTTAGAAGGAGGCCTCCCATTTATATTTTTAAAAATCTTGATTTGAAAATAAATAAAGGGGATGTAGTGGGATTTTATGGAAATAATGGATCTGGTAAATCCACGCTATTAAAAATATTAGCTGGGGTATATCAGCCCGTTGAAGGATCAATAGAGATTAATTGTAATCGAAGTTCTTTTTTAAATATTTTTACTGGATTAAATCCTGAACTAAATGGTTATGATAACATTCATCAATCCTTATTGATGCAGCAGTATAAACCTGAATATATTAACAAGCAGTTTATAAATCAAATTGCAAGTTATACAGAACTTGGTGAAGCACTTTTTAAACCAATGAGGACATATTCATCTGGAATGTATATACGTATACCTTTTGCGGTAGCCGTTCATAAGCAGTCTGAAGTTTATTTATTTGATGAGTGGCTAAGTGTGGGTGATGATAACTTTAAGTCAAAAGCAAATAAAACGCTTGATGACTTGACTAATAATTCGTCAGCAATGGTAATTGCATCCCAATCTCTTGATATGCTTGAAAAAAAATGTAATAGAATTTTCATATTTAAGGATCAAAACATAGAAGAACGATAAAATGAATATTATTAAAAAAATTTTTCAAACGCCCGGATATGTAAATACTACTTACCTCGAGAAGTCAGATGTTGAATACATTAACCTTCAAATTTTAAAACAAATAAAGGAAACTATTAATGTTGACCTTATCAATTTAGACGATTATGCTTCTAATGTAGGCGATATAAAGCATAGTTTACTAAGTTCAAAAAAATCAAGGATTTTCTCTTCTGAGGTTTACTATTTCATTTCTAATACAAAATGGTTCCACACTCTAGTAAAACTATTTCCAGACTTACAAGTTACAAATGAAGAGTGCTTAGAAGGACCTGAAATATATTGGAGAGTCGTTAGGCCTAATATTTCCGGTGGAGTTGGCCCGTTGCATGCAGACGCCTGGTTTTGGCAGATGGGAATAGGAAAAATCCCTATCGATAGATGCCGTGTTAAAGCTTGGGTACATCTAGCTGGTGATGAACCTGGATTAAAATATGTTGAAAATTCACATCTTTTTGAATTCAGTTATGCCGAGCGCATGTCTGACGGAAAGAGAAAACCTGTTTTTGATGACTCACAAATTAACGATGTAATTTCAATATTGCCACCTTTAGCAGGAAGGGCTTTTTTATTTAACGATCGCTTGCTGCATGGGGGTTTGCTGTCGACAAGCTCTACACGTGTGTCTTTTGAATTTACTTTTACTACATCCAGAAGATTTGTAATAGATTCAATCTAGATTGATAAGCGTATAACATCTTCAACATTTATATTTACTTCAATTAATGAATTAAAATCATTATCATCTATCAACCGCTGTGCTTTAAAAGATCCGATGCTAATTTTAGCTTTTTTACCAATTAAGGATTCAAATAACTTAATTATTGATGCAATACTTATAGGGTTTTTTGAGCATGCATTAAATATTTTTTGACAGGGTCTCTTATTTACTAAAGATAAAATTGATCGTTCAACTTGTGACGGACAAATTAAGTTATTAAATAAATTTTCGGGCGAACTTACTACTATTGTATTTTGGTTTATAATTGAATTTCTTAATCTTGATATAAAATTTCTCTGTGAATTTTTACATACAATACCAGGAATTCTTAACGAGTAAAATGTTATCCCTTTTTCATTACAAAAATTATTAATAATCTTTTCCGATATAATTTTTGAGGCTGAATAATAGTCTCCACTAAGAATATTATGTTTATAATCATATCCGTTCCACCCACCGTCATAAACCGATATAGCTGAAATAAATATAATGATTGAAGGATAGGGTTGTTTAATATTTTTTAAATCTTTTTTTAAGCGTTGAATATTATATTTAAGTAGTTGTATGTTGTTACTTATTTGTTGATCAGAACTACGAAACCCACAAAAAATAAAAGTATTTCTAGGGTGTGTATAAATAATTTCATTAAATGACTCTGAAAAGTTGCTGCTCAAAAATGAATTTTTACCTGTATAGATTTCAATCATATTTAAATATTGCCCTTTTGTAAGAATAAATAAATTAAAAATTAGTCCAAGACAGTTATCTCTTCGAGCTCATATCCGATAGAAAAGAACCAATAAGTGTTAAGCCCACTGATAATTTTAACAAATAGCAATTTTATCTTTGTAAAATTATAGATAAAAAAATTAAGGTTGATATATATAATTGATTATTGTTTCACTTGTATCTGGTGGAATAAATCCAATTTCCAAAAGTGGAAAAATATCAATTATAATTGGTGGAGTTTCGTAGTATTCTTGAACGTCATATAAACCTGGACATATTTTATTAAATATAGTGTTAAGTGCCACAGGATTAGCCGATCCAACATTATATATTTTATAATTATTACTTGTCAACTTCAAAATTTTTGAAAGTTGATATACATTGAAAAATGAAAATACCGAATTAAAGGGAGACGTAATATGAGAAAGAGTAAACCGCTGACCGATGGATAATTGGTAACGTATTTTAGACAAGAAATTGTTTCTTGCGTTATATCCAACAAGGCAAGGAAGTCGTAAAATAAATACTTTTAGAACAGAATAACTTACCGAAAGTTCTAAAAGTTCATTTTCTATATTATATTTATGAATTCGATACGGACTAGATAAATTCAATGGAAATGAAGTATCTAAATGTTTATTACTATTATTGTCCCATAGGTACAATGAAATAGTTGACATATAAAAAATATTTACCGATGTTTTAGTATTTAGTATATTTATTAATTTGTGTAGAAGTAATATTTCAGAAGCATTTTTATCACCAACTTTAACTTGTTCATCAAAGAAATAGCCTATAAAAAAAATATTTACAACTGAAAGATTAAAACTCCACTCTTTAAATTTAACTAATAAATTCCCATTATTAGTCGCTAGATCATAAAAAAAAGAAGATCTGGAATCTTTCCCAGATGCTAAACAATTATCAGAAATTTTGCTTAGAAAATCACCCAGTGGGCTCCCAGACCCGAAAATAAGATCACCTTCTTTGTGCAATTAATACACCATTTGAAATTGGTAAAACTCTAAATCTAAATTCTTTAATCTGATCTTTCAATTCATTAATCAATTTTTTGACACCTTCACCCCTCTCAGTCTTGGTTGTTGAATTGAAAACATCACCATGGAAAAATAAATCATCAACAATAATAATACCGTCAGGAGACAATAATCTCTTAGCAAGATTAAAATAACTTTTATAATTAACTTTATCTCCATCAATGAAAATTAAATCATAACTATCATTTAATTTGGGTAGAATTTCAAATGCATTACCGACCAAAACACGAATTTTTTCAGTGAAACCAGCAGCTTCAATATTTTTTCTGGCAATAGTTGCAAATGATTCATATTTTTCAATAGTATCAACGTTCACATTTGCTCGTGCAAATGCTATTGCTGACATACCAACAAAAGTTCCTATCTCTAATACTCGCTTACTTTTAGAAAGCATTATAATTAAATTTAAAAAATCCTGTAAGATTATTGAAGATCCCATTTCACTTTGTGACTTGTCATCGTGTTCAAATTCGGGAGTTTCCCAATCTATTAGACGCTTTGTTAATTCAAATATTTCATATTCAAATGAGGAAATATCGCCGTCAAAAAGATTACTGTTATCTTTTTGATTTGGAAGTAACTTTTCATGATATTTCATTATCTTATTATCCTCTAGTAATATATGACTTGCCCCACCATCCAATATCCAAAAATTCTGTAAATTTGAAACGAGAATACAATTTAAACTCATCAAATGCTTTTGCTACACCTTGCCTTGAGTCACCCTTGTGACCAACAAAATAATCATCTAAGTAAATAATAGTCCCTGGCTGAATAATATATTCAAGAAATTTAAATACAGGAACAGCAGATTCGTATAAATCACAGTCAACTGTTACAAATGCAGCTTTATTTTCATTGTTTAAATATTCATTTTTATATTCTTCAGATAGTGAATCATCGTAGAATCCCTCAACACAGATTACACTATCAGTGTAAATGCCAAAGTTTTTAATAATGTCTAAAAAGGACTCCTTGCTAGTAGCAAGTGCTCCGCTTTGCCACTTAAAATTGTTATGAGTCGTTGATAAAGGAAGCCCCTCGAAAGAGTCAAATGCAAAAAAACGCATTTTATCTAATCGTTGCATGCGAGCATTTGTTAAGGCCATTCGAAATGTGCGCGCCTTGTGAACACCAAATTCTAAATAATTTCCATATATTTGGTTTTCCTTAATAAAATCAAAAGCTAATTGATAGAAATTAGCCTTTAAGGATTGCCTGTTATTTTGATTAATAAGTATCAAATCTTCTTCACTTAAAGCCTCAAAATCTTTGGCGTCTCTAAGCTTTACGTAGGGCTCTTGTATAATCATTCTAACTCCTTTAAAAAAATTTCCAATAGTAAAATAATAATTTTAAAATCTTATTTGCAAAAAATGATATTTATTAAAAAATTATTTGATTTTTTTAATAGTATCAAATGCATGGATAATAGCGTCATCTATATCTACATTATAACTATACGCCCCAGCTCGACCGATACTAAATACATCTTTTGGCAACTCATCAATATATGATTTATGCATATCCATATATTTTTTTATAGGCAACGGATAGTGTTTATTTCTATTACTCGGAATCTCTAATGTTATTAATGTATTGGGAGATTGGAAATGAGTGAATTTTTTATACTCTACAATTCTTGTATAGGGTTCATCCCCCGCATAATAAAGAAAGTAAACATTTTTAGGTAATGCATATTCAGTCGGCAAAAGGATTTTGATAAGGTCCCTACCGATGTAAGGTAGCTCTCCATGGCAATTATCAAAGAACTGATCTAAGGATACTGTATTGATTATAATATCATATTTATTTTTCTCATTATTTATATATGCAATTTTATGATCAAAATCAATATGACTTACAGTCGTGTTAAGTCTAACATTTATACTTTCGGTAGAAATACGGAAAAAGTCATCGTATCCATTAAGTGCAAATGGGTATGCAGATATAGCATCTGACCAACACTCTGGCCCACCTTTTTTTAAGGTAACACCTTTAGGAGACCACGAAAAGTCATCTATCAATTTATTATCATTCAGCATCCACATTTTTTTCGAATAATCATTAATAAAATCAGAATACAATGTATTACCAATAGATTTTATCCAAAATTCTTCGAAATTTTTAGAACTTGATGCAAGATTGTATTTATAAAAATCAAAGTAATTTGTTCCATTTGGAATATCCGCAGAAAGGAAGATGTCAGATAATTCAGATTGTATTTTTTCTTTGTTATCAAATTTTTCAACGTCCGCATAGTTAAGTGGATAGTTATAAAAATCAGATTTAAATTTTCCAAGAGTTAGAAACTGATGGTCAGAACAAGATCTTAATGGAACATATTTATCCAAATAATCAAATATCCATCGTTGCTGTGTTAAAAAGTGACGAGGACCAAAAGTGTATGGATGTCCTTTATAATACATTGTTCGGTTACCGGCACCAACATGGTGATTTTTTTCAACTAAGTCCACACTCCAATTACCTAATTTATGTAATTCAAACGCTGCTGTGCAACCAGTTATTCCACCCCCTATGATCAATGCTTTTTTCATATCAATTCCCAGAAAATTTTAAATTCATTAAGTGTTGGTACCGTATTATAAACGGTAATATCATTTTCTATCATATCATTAATATTATTTATCAAAGTGTAATCGATATTATTATACTTTGTTTCAACTTTCATGTATGAAAAAAAACAACTAGTTGGCGGTTTTTGGTTTATAGGATAGTAGTTGTAAGCAAATACTTTTTGACACATTAAAAGTGCTATTACTGTAGCACCTGAAGAATCTCCAATGTAACATTTAGCATTTTTTATTAATGAGAAATTATCATTTATCTCATAATGGTGCATTTTTTTTAAATTTATTATGCCCTCTACATATATATCTGAAATATTAACAACAATTTCATTTTGATTTTTCAAGAAATTTAAAATTTCTTTAACCTGCATTTGACTTGAATTTCTGAAACTAAATTTTGAATTATTTCTTAAATTTATTAGTGAATATTTTTTTTTTGTTAAATTATATTTATTTAATTTTTTACAATTGGTTAAATTATCAGGTATTATTTCTGATATTTTTTTTAAATCTATGTTGCAATAATTGTAC
>Ga0187843_10001093_pt1 | contig 17641 bp, 14 predicted proteins | sample SpaLakP09_SKY_43_FD_134516 | JGI IMG/M metagenome (GOLD analysis project Ga0187843, IMG submission 134516) | Oligotrophic lake water microbial communities from Sparkling Lake, Wisconsin, USA - SP09_SKY_43 | ecosystem: Environmental > Aquatic > Freshwater > Lake | place: USA: Sparkling Lake...
AACCTGCTTGATATCCAATTGCTACTGCATTTTGTTTTTGTCCTGTAGCACCTGCTTGATATCCAATTGCTACTGAATTTTGACCTTGAGACAAACTTCCTGCTTGATATCCAATTGCTACTGCATTTGTTCCTTGAGTAAAAATTCCTGCTTGATATCCAATTGCTACTGCATTTTGTTTTTGTCCTGTACCACCTGCTTGATATCCAATTGCTACGGCGCCTGAACTTTGATTCAACAATCCTGCTTGAACTCCAACCGCTATAGCATTTATTCCTTGAACTTGATATCCTGCTTGAAATCCAATCGCTACAGCACCGCTTGATTGATTTTGAAAAGCTGTTTCATTTCCTATTGCTACCGCATTATCATTTTGATTAACATTTGCTGCTTGATATCCAATTGCTATCGCATTTGTTCCTTGATTATAGAAAGCTGCTGCTTCACCAATTGCTACAGCATTTATAGCTTGAGTTCCATAACCTGCTGAGCTACCAATTGATATAGCATTTGTTCCTTGATACACACTTCCTGCTGAGCTACCAAATGCTATCGCAAAGGGTCGTTGATTAGAATTTCCTGCTAGGGATCCAATTGCTATTGAATTATTACCTTGATTAGTTTCTCCTGTGTGTTCTCCAATTGCTACAGAGTTTTCACCTTGATTAGCATTTCCTGCAGCCCAACCAATTGCTATAGTATTATTTGCTGGAGCAACATCATTTCCAATACTTCCTGCTACAAATCCAATTGCTATTGAATTAATACCTTGAGATAAAGCTCCTGCTTGATATCCAATTGCTACAGAACCGGCTAGTTGACCTGTACATCCTGCTTGAACTCCTATTGAAATAGTATCATCGCCATTACTATTCCTTCCTGCTTCAGAACCTATTGATATTGAGTTATTTGAATTAACTGGCCCGTATGGATTACCTGCTTGATATCCAATTGATACTGAGTTACCAGCTGCATATAACCCTGAATCATCACCTAAATTAACTTTTCCCCCACCAACTGTCCAAGCGGGATCTTGGTTAAAATTATTCCAATATAAATAATTAGCATAATTAATTCCGTCAGGAAGACTAGATGGTCCTGTTGCTCCTGTATTTACAGCAGTCCCAGGTACTCCTTGTAATCCTGTTGGACCTGTTGGTCCTGTTGTTCCTGTTGCTCCTGTATTTACAGCAGTCCCAGGTACTCCTTCTAATCCTGTTGGTCCTGTTGGTCCTGATGGTCCTGTTGGACCTTTTGTTCCTGTTGTTCCTGTTGTTCCTGTTGCTCCTGTAAATACAGCAGTCCCAGGTACTCCTTCTAATCCTGTTGGTCCGGTTAATCCTATATCTCCTGTTGGACCTGTTGGTCCGGTTAATCCTATATCTCCTGTTGGACCTGTTGGTCCTGTTAATCCTGTTGGACCTGTTGGTCCTGTTAATCCTGTTGGACCTGTTGGTCCTGTTAATCCTATACCTCCTGTTGGTCCTGTTGGTCCTGTTAATCCTGTTGGACCTGTTGGTCCTGTTGGTCCTGTTAATCCTATACCTCCTGTTAATCCTATATCTCCTGTTGGTCCGGTTAATCCTGTTGGACCTGTTAATCCTATACCTCCTGTTGGTCCTGTTAATCCTATACCTCCTGTTGGTCCTGTTAATCCTATACTTCCTGTTGGACCTGTTGGTCCTGTTAATCCTATACCTCCTGTTGGACCTGTTGGTCCTGTTAATCCTATACCTCCTGTTAATCCTATATCTCCTGTTGGTCCGGTTAATCCTGTTGGACCTGTTAATCCTATACCTCCTGTTGTTCCTGCTGCTCCTGTTGCTCCTGTATTTGTAGCAAACCCATTAACTCCTGTTGGTCCTGTTAATCCTATACCTCCTGTTGGTCCTGTTAATCCTATACCTCCTGTTGGTCCTGTTAATCCTATATCTCCTGTTGGTCCTGCTAATCCTATACCTCCTGTTGGACCTGTAAATCCTTGTAATCCTATACCTCCTGTTTGACCTGGTGGTCCTGTTGCTCCTGTACCAGTTGATGAGCCAGGTAATCCCGTTGGACCTGTTAATCCGACTGGTCCTGTTGCTCCTGTACCAGTTGTTGAGCCAGGTAATCCAGTTGGACCTGTTAATCCTATATCTCCTGTTGAACCTGTTGGACCTGTTGGTCCTGTTAATCCTATACCTCCTGTTGGACCTGTTAATCCTATTCCTCCTGTTGGACCTGTTAATCCTATACCTCCTATTGAACCTGTTGGTCCTGTTAATCCTATACCTCCTGTTGGACCTGTTGGTCCGGTTAATCCTATACCTCCTGTTGAACCTGTTGGTCCTGTTAATCCTATACCTCCTGTTGGACCTGTTGGTCCTGTTAATCCTATACCTCCTGTTGGACCTGTTGGTCCTGTTGGTCCTGTTAATCCTATACCTCCTGTTTGTCCTGTTGGCCCTGTTAATCCTATATCTCCTGTTGTTCCTGCTGCTCCTGTTGCTCCTGTATTTGTAGCAAACCCATTAACTCCTGTTGGACCTGTTAATCCTTGTAATCCTATTGGTCCTGTTTGACCAGTTGATCCTGTACCTGTTGAAGAACCGTCAGCACCAGTTACTCCAGGTTGTCCAGTTGGACCGGTATTTCCTCGCGGTCCTATGCTAGCCGGTCCAGCCTTACCTTGAACACCCGGCGGTCCTTGTGAATTTATATTACAACAACGTTGAGAACCTAAATATTGAGAATAAGTTGTATAATATTTAGACATTATATTATACAAATATATTTTAGAATATTTTTAACTAATTAAACTATTAAAATATTAAATTAAGAAGATGGTAAAGCTGAAAGACACAGTTTAATTTCACCAAGACTTGCTACATTATATTTCACAACAAGAGGTAAATCATTTTCTAAATAAATTTCAATTTGATGACATAAATTAGTACATTTAATAAAATATCCTAAATTTTTTAAAGAAAATTCTCCCTGTATTACTTTTGAACTATCTTGCTTCAAAATAAAACCCATACTTCCATCAGATTCCGCACGATGTATTTCAGCTGAGGCGAATTGTCCAGAACATTTAAAAATAAGTTCATTTCCTACTGATTTAATTTCTATTTTTTCAGAAATACAAGAAAGGTCTCGAATAATCTTTTGAAAATCAGCAGATGGTAAATTAATAATAGAAGAAAATTTAACATCTGGATATTGAAGTTCTTCTGGTTCAGGTTCAATTAAGCGAAGTTTTTGTGTTTTACATTGTTTAATTTCGCCATTTTCAAATTTTAATGCTAAATGTGATACAATTCCATCAAAATAATCACAATTTTCAATATAAATTGTTAATGTATCATCATTATCAATTGAATTAATCAACTTAAATAAATGAAACATATTTACCCCAATAATAATTTTTTCCTTATTACATTCGTAAAATTCGAAATTTTGTGATGCTAAATAAAGATGTGCTAATATAGTGTGAGATTTATCCATATTAATAATGCGTATTCCGTCAGGTTCAAAAGTGATATTAGTTTCTAAAAGAATATCCTTAAGTGCAGTCATTAAAGTTCTAAATGGTGCGATTTGAACTGTTTTAATAGTTAAAACATTGGAATTGGTTGGTCCAGTTTCTATGGGTTTATTTAAATTTGATGTCATTATAATTGTTATTTTTAAACCTTTAAATAGTTATGAATTCAAAATAATTATTTTTACGCACTGATAAATTATAAAAATAACAATTTAAAAATAACGTTTTAAGAGTTAAAATGGCGGAAAATAAAATAGAAATAAAATGTCACGAAATTTTGAAAAATTTATTAGATAAATATAAAGATAATGAATATATGGAACAAAGAATTTATAATCATGTTGTAAATTATTTACCAAATACTCTTGAAAATGAATTAAAAAATCACGAAAAACGAGTTAATCGTAATAATTATTTAACTAACGAACAACAAGTTTTTATTCAAATTTTTTTAAGTAAAAATAATTATTTTTATTTGCCAAATAATAACTTCTATTATGAATATGATGGTGAAAAATATTTAATTATTAAAGAGGATGATGTAATTCATAAGCTTTTATCTACTATATCAAAAGATAGAATTCTCTTACAATGGAAACATAAAACTAAAATAAACATAATTAAACAGATTAAAGATAGATCTCTGTTTAGTTCTATACCAGAAACAGATACTATTCAAAATGTTTTAAATGTTTTATATCCTGCTTTTTTTACTTCAAAAATATCAGCTAAATATTTTCTTACTATTATTGGCGATAATGTTCTAAAAAAAAATCTCCATTTAATTTTTTTAGTTAGCCAAAAAATGAAACAATTTTTAAATGAATTAGATAACGTAGCAGTGGTTTCTATAGGCAATAATAGTACAACTAATAATTTAATGACAAAATATCATGAGAACCACTCTTACGAAAATTGTAGGTTAATTAAATTAAATGAAAGTTTTTCTAATAATGTTTGGAGGGAAATGCTTAAAAAAATAGGTCTTGACTTGTTCTGTGTTGGTGTCCATTACTCAAAACGTTATGAAAATTCTGATAAATTTATTGAAAATAAATCAGATGAGGAAATAAAGGCATATACATATTATTTAAAAAATACAACTCCTAATAATATAGTTAATGATTTTTGTAATAAATATATAATTGAGTCTGGTTTAGAATGTATAATGGAGTGGAAGAATTTACATTTTGTTTGGAAACAATATCTTTCAAGTTATAATTTACCAAATGTAATTTATTCAAATACGTTAAAACATTTCATTAAAGAAAAGTATAATTATTTAGATGGTTCTGATGTTTTTCTTGGAATAACAAGTAAATATTTGCCAATACACATTGATTTTATAAAATTTTGGGGAAATACAATAACTATTCACAAACATGATGATTGTCTATTATTTGATAATGAAATTGAAATTGATGAATTATGTTCTCTTTTTAAGTATTGGATAAAACAAAATCCGGAAAATCATATGTCAACTGGTAATATTAGTGAAGAAAATGTATTAAAAATACTTAAGCATTTTTTTTCTGAAGTAGAAATAATTGAAGACAAATTTGTTTTAAATGTAACGTGTATATTATGGAATAAAATAAATGATATTAATATTTCATTTGAATATATAAAAACTCAAATAAAAAATGACTACAAATTAAAACTTATATCTTTCGATGAAGCATATAACTATTATTATAAATATTGCAACTCAAATACATTTAAATTTATTGTTAGTAAAAGATATTTTGAGAAATATTTATACTATAAATTAAGTGATTATATTGTTTATGAAAAATTTATTGAAACTTATTGGATCTAATTTGCATTCCCTGCTAAAAACTGAAGAGCAACCCCTGAAGTTCCTACACCTTGTCCATCGTATGATTGTGGTAATAATGGGCCTCCTAATACCATTCCTCCTCTTTTTCTTCTACTATGTCTACCACCTTTTTTCATTAGATTATGAGTTGATGTAGTTAAATGCATACCACCTTTAATTTTTTTATCTTTCTTAATAAACCCAAAGATTCCTTTTTTTGTTCCATATCCTGCTTTAACAAGTCTATTTTCTCTCTTTGCTGTATTGTGTTTTCTTTTAGAAACAATGCGACCGTGTTTGTTCATCATTAATTGAGTCTTAGTTAGACCGCCGCTTGTTTTTTTAGCTGTTCCGTGCCAAACTTGCGCTCTAGAACCAAAAGTATTATCGAATGACATTATAAAATAAAATGAGAAAAAAAATATTTTTCTAAATTACATTTAATGATAAAATTAAAATATATAATAAATAATTAAACGCAAAATATTTTAATTTATTTATAATTGACATTAGGGTTAAAAAATATTTAATGGAGGCTTTCCGCTTCCTCCTGGCATACCTTCAGTTCTACCTAAATAGTTTATGTTTAAAGGTTGACCTAAATAAAAATTGCCGTATTGACTTTTGCCCCCCTTTGAATACTTAATTATTTGAGATACTCTTATGTTATTCGAAACTTTTATGGATGGCGAATCTGAACTAAGACCATATTTATTGTATTGATTTTCAGAACAAGCGCATTGTTGAGACGTAGTAGTATCTTGATTTAATGAATTTGCGTTTAACTGATTATAAACAGCATTATAATTAATCATTCTTTTAGAATATGATTTATTTCCTGGTGTAAACTGTCTTTTAGAATACATAATATCAATTATGATTATTATTTTTTTATTCAACTTAAAATAAAATTGAATAAAAAAAGTAAGTTAAAAGTAAATTTATATAATAAAATAATATGAGCGTTATCGATAGTCAACAATTATTCTTCGATGTACAACAGAAAACCGATAAGCAGCACATATTAGATAATCCTGATACATATATTGGTTCTGTTGAAAACATAAATGCGGATATGTGGATTATTAATGATGATGACACAAAAATTATTGAAAAAAATATAAGTTATATTCCTGGATTATTTAAATTATTTGATGAAGGCATCGTTAATTGTCGTGATCATGTTGTTAGAATGAAAAACCGAATCGATAACGTATCTGATAATGCTTTACCTGTTACACATATTGACATATCAATTGAAGCCGATGGAACAATTACAATGTTAAATGATGGGAACGGCATTGATGTAGCTCAAAAAGACGGGATTTGGATACCTGAGCTAGTATTTGGACACCTTAGAACTTCTACAAATTATAATAAAGATGAGAAAAAAATTGTTGGAGGGAAAAATGGGTTTGGTTTTAAATTAGTTCTTATTTGGTCAAGTTATGGGCGTATAGAAACGGTTGATCATATACGCGGACTTAAATATGTTCAAGAATATAAAAATAATTTAGATGATTTGTGCAGTCCAACTATTACCAAAACAAAAATAAAGCCATATACAAAAATTACATTTAAGCCTGATTATCAAAGACTCGGAATTCCAGGTCTTTCTGCTGATATTATATCTCTTTTAAAAAAACGTGTTTATGATATTTCTGCCGTAACTGATAAAAATTTAAAAGTAAAATACAATGAAAAAATAGTTCCTATTAAAAATTTTCAACAATATATCGACATGTACATTGGCGATAAATCAGTATCACCTCGTGTATATGAAGACAGCGGTGAACGATGGGAATATGCGGTTGCCTTAACACCTACAAATGAATTTGTTCAAGTTTCATTTGTTAACGGAATTCATACATCTAAGGGAGGCAAACATGTTGAATATATTTTGAATCAGATTACTAGAAAATTAGTAGAATTTATTGAAAAAAAGAAAAAAATAAAGGTTAATCCTAATAGTATTAAAGAACAACTTATTTTATTCTTGAGATGTGACATTGAAAATCCAGCTTTTGATAGTCAAACAAAAGATTACGTTAATACTCCTTCATCAAAATTTGGTTCTAAATGTGATGTAAGCGATAAATTTATTGAAAAGGTTGCGAAAATGGGAGTTATGGATGCCGCATTACAATTAACAGAAGTTAAGGAAAATAAAGCAGCTAAGAAAACAGACGGTGTAAAAAGTAAATCTGTTCGTGGAATTCCTAAATTAACTGATGCAAATTGGGCTGGAACAGAAAAATCTAAATTCTGTAGTATTATCTTTTGCGAAGGCGATTCAGCTAAAGCTGGTATTATTTCAGGATTAACGTCGGAAGACCGAAACACAATTGGGGTTTATCCTATGAAAGGTAAAATTCTTAATGTTAGGGGTGAAAATGTAAAGAAAATTTCTGAAAACAAAGAAATTACTGAAATTAAAAAAATACTAGGTTTAGAAACAGGTAAAAAATATAATAATATTGAGGATGTGTATTCAAATTTGCGTTACGGTAAAGTATTATTTATGACAGACCAAGATTTAGACGGAAGTCATATTAAAGGGTTGGGTATTAATTTATTTCAGTCAGAATGGCCTACTCTCATTAATATTCCAGGATTTATAGGATTTATGAATACTCCTATATTAAAGGCAAAAAAGGGTAATGTAGAATTAAATTTCTATAATGAAGGTGAATATAATGAATGGAAAACAAATAATGATAATAAAGGATGGAAGGTTAAATATTATAAAGGTTTAGGAACAAGCACAGGTAAAGAATTTCGTGAATATTTTGAACAAAAAAAAATAGTAGGATTTGAACATTCTGACAAGAGTGATGATGTTATTGATATGGTTTTTAATAAAAAACGCGCTGATGATAGAAAGGATTGGTTAAAATATTATGATAGAGATGCTTATCTTGATACCACAAAAACAAATGTTTCATATGAAGAATTTATTAATAGAGAATTTATACACTTTTCAAAATATGATTGCGATAGAAGCATTCCTAATTTAATGGATGGACTTAAAATATCTTTAAGAAAGATATTGTTCTCAGCATTTAAAAAAAATTTAACCAGTGAAATTAAAGTTGCACAATTTTCAGGTTATGTTTCTGAACATTCAGGATATCATCACGGAGAGGCTAGTTTAAATGCGGCTATTGTTGGAATGGCTCAAAACTTCGTTGGCTCTAATAATATAAATTTATTTATGCCTAATGGACAATTCGGTACCAGATTGCAAGGAGGTAAAGATAGTGCTTCTGAAAGATATATATTTACTCAATTAAATAAAATTACTAGAAGCATTTTCCGATCCACTGATGATCATATATTAAAATATTTATATGATGATGGAATTGAAGTTGAACCAATATATTATGCGCCAATAATTCCTATGGTTTTAATTAATGGGTCTAAAGGAATTGGAACTGGATTTAGCACTGATATTATGTGTTATAACCCTCTTCAAATTATAGAATTTTTAAAAAATAAATTATCATCAATTGAAAATAATATTGAGTTTATTCCATATTATGAAGGGTTTAAAGGACATATTTCAAAAATTAATAATGATAAGTTCTTAATTAAAGGAATATATGAAAAGATAGGGATTGATAAAATTAAAGTTTCTGAATTACCTGTCGGATATTGGACAGAAGATTTTAAAGAATTACTAGAAAATTTAATTGAGCCTGGAGTTGATAAAGATGGAAAAAAAACCTCTGCTCATATTAAAGATTATGATGATATGAGTAAAGATACAAATGTAGTTTTTACCATTACATTTATGAAAGGAAAATTAGAAGAACTTGAAAAATTAAAAGGTGAATACGGTTGTAATGGTCTTGAAAAATTATTGAAATTATATACTACAAATACAACTACAAATATGCATTTATTCGACGCTGATGATATTCTACATAAATACGAAAAGATTACAGATATTATTGACGCATATTATGAAACTAGACTAAAACTATATGGAACTAGAAAAGAATACATGATTGATTCTTTAAAAAAAGAACTGCTTTTATTGTCAAATAAAGCTAAATATATTACAGAAATTTTAGATGGAACTATTGATTTGAGAAAAAAACAGAAGGATATAATAATTCAAATGTTAGAAAATAAAGGTTACGATAAAATAGGCCGTGATATAGATGATATAGATTATAAATATCTTATAAAAATGCCAATGGATTCAGTATCTGAAGAAAATGTAGATAAATTATTAAAAGATAGAGGAAACAAAGAGCTTGAATTAGAAATTATTGAAAAAACAACAATTAATCAAATGTGGAACACTGAATTAGATAATCTTAAAGAACTTTATATTGAATATAATAAAGAAAGAACACGAATTAATTGTGATGAAAATACAAAAACCACTTCATCAAAAAAACAAATTAAAAATACTGTCAAAAAAACGTTAATTATAGAAAATGATTAAGGTTATTATTTGCGCATAAATTAAATTAAACCAAAAATACTATAAACACACTATACTTGTAATGTAATATTTAAAAATTTCTCCAAGAAAATTTATATTTTATTATACCTTTTCACGTTTTATAAAAAAGTAAAAAAAGAATAATATTATTTTTTTATTATTAGTTGTATAATAAATATGGCAACAAATATAAAGATGAAATCAATACAATTATATTAGTATTTGTATTTTTATTTACAAGATAGGAAGCAATTAAACATGACATTATAATCATCATACTATCAGATAAAATTGCTTTATAAGATACATCATTTGCATAATCCTTGAATGTATCAAACATTTTATTTACTCCTCTAGGTGTATTACTAAACAAAATATAAAATAATATATCATGGATAATTTGTACTATTATGGCTATAATAATAAACTTTAATAGTGAAAAATCGTCAAATATGTAATAATAAATTGCTCTTGCAATAATTAATCCAATTAATATTATTAATACATCCGCAATAACAGCTGATAAATTATATTGTGAATACCATTTCTTTAAAACTTGTGATTTAATTACACTTATGTTTAACAATAAAATTACAAATAAATCTGTAATTAAAATAGCGTTAAATAATGGTAAATAATCATTTGTATTATTAAAATTTGCTATATTTTTAAACATATAATATGTTAATATATTAATATATTTTTATAATATAAGTGGGTTTTCTTAAATGATAAATTGTGATTAAATAATTATTTTAATGTAAAAACGACTTTTTAAATGTGAAAAGGTGTGAAAAGGTGTAAAAAGATTATATAATAATAAATTATATCATCTTTTTTATTTCTCTCTAATTATTTATTAAAACTATTTTCAGGAATAAAAGCATTAGAAGCAAATGGACCATCTTCAATAAATTCACCGGTTAAACTATAGATTTGTTGATAATCTGGCATATACATGATATTTGGTGGTTTATATCTTTTATTAAAAAGAGTTTGATCTTCATTAAATTCATCTATCCAAGTATTTACACCAAAGTTAGGCATATAAGGTTTTGAATACATATTAGTTGTAATTATTTTTTGGTGGGTACCATAACCGCTTGTTAAGGGAGAATATGTTGGTGTAACCCCCAAGGTAAGTTTACCTGCATCATTATCACCTTGCACATCATTAGTGTTTTTTTTAAATTTTGATTTATAAGGTTGACAACCAGGACAATCAATATCAGCTGTACATTGTTGACCAGTTATATAACATCTAGCAGGATAACCACAAAAATTTTTACAACTATACGTCGTAGTTAATGGTAAATCAACAGTATGACTTGTAGAACCATCAATCTCTTCACTAATAGGTCCTTCTGTAAAACATTCAACAATATAATTATTTCTGGCTAAGAATTCAATAAACTTAATTATTAATATAAATAAAATAAAGCTAATTATTATAAAATACAGTTTTGAAGTTATCATCATATAATATAAATTAATATAAAAATATAAAATTTATTTGACATTTTAGTAAATAAATAATGCCCAAATATTTTATATCATTTTATTATAAGTAATGACAGATACAAATGATAAGTCAGCAATAGATAAAAAAAAAGAAGAAACTTCTGGAATACCAAACAATAATGAGGGATTTGCCAATCTTGCAAGTTTTGTGTATACAGTATTAATTTTATTTATTATAATAACAATTTATTTTACTACAAGTGGTTTATTATTACACGCTTGTAAATTAGGTCAATCAAATATATTACCAACAGATATAGATTGTTTTCCATATAAAGAAACAAAATCAAATATTCAACCTATTCAAACAAATATTTTTGCTACATTATCTGAGCCACAATTATCTATGAAATTGAAATTTCCATATGATGAATATAACGCATCAAATAAATTATTAGATATGTTTCGAGAATATAAAAATAGCCCTTCTTCAAACTTTTTAGCAAATTATTTTATTTCTATTATAGAAACACTAATCCAATTTAATTATTCATCATTTAATACTATTTTAAATATGTTAAACGGATTGCCAGAAGTATTGATCATTTTATTTGGTCCTATTGTGGTTGGAATAATAACAACAATTCTTTTTATGATTGATAATATATATATAGTTTACTTATGGTTTACACAAATGTCTTGGTTTTTCAAAAAAAATAAGAATGACACAGATATAGGAAAACCAATATGGAAAGATGTTTCATTATTTAACATGTTTGATTATTTCTGCGCAGTATCGTTAGTTATTATATTTATTATCATATTATTCTTTTCGTTTCCATTTATTTCAGTGATAACATTTTTGGCGATGTGTTGGTGTATTATAACATGTATAACATATAAAGCTGAAATGTATGGCAAAAGCGTAACAGCCGCAAATATTGTAATAGACGTGTTTAAATATTATAAAATTTCGATTATGTTCATTTTTAGCTTTTTCGTAATAGTAACTGCATTTACTAAATTAGGAACAATTCCAGGTGTATTTTCAATAATAACATTAGCATTAATATATTATGGCATAATAACTATTGACATTTTTAAACCAATTAAAGAATTAAATTTATCACCCATTGTAAGCTATAAACAAGCAATCAAAACATGTAGCAATAAAACAAATAGTAAACCAAAAGAAAAACACGGTTTGTTATATAGTCTATTATTTGGACAAAGTGGAGGAGATATAACAAAAGAATTAAAAAATATTGCAAAAATTAATACTTAAAAAAAACATACTATTTTATAAAATGGTAAATAAAAAAAAAACAAAATATCCAATGGTAAGTGTATGTACACCAACTTTTAATAGAAGACATTTTATACCTATGATTATTAAGTGTTTTGAACATCAAACCTATCCCAAGAATAGAATTGAATGGATTATTATAGATGACGGAACAGACAAAATTGAGGATCTTGTATCTCATATTCCAGAGGTTAAATATTTTAAATTTGATGAAAAACTTACTTTGGGTAAAAAAAGAAATTTATTAAATGAAAAATCAATAGGAGATATTATTGTTTATATGGATGATGATGATTATTATCCACCTGATAGGATTAGTCACGCTGTTGAAAAATTACAAAGTACAAATGCACTATGTGCCGGTTCAAGCATTATGTTTATTTACTTTAAGCATATAAATAAAATGTTTCAATTTGGACCATATGGTCCAAATCATTCGACCGCTGCAACATTTGCTTTTAAAAGAAAATTATTAACTATAACAAAATTTGATGAAAATTCTTGTGTAGCTGAAGAAAAAAGTTTTTTAAAAAATTATACAATTCCATTTATTCAATTAGACCCAAATAAATCTATTTTAGTATTTTCTCATAATCATAACTCGTTTGATAAAAAAGAGTTATTAAATATGCCAAACACTTCTATACACGAAACAACATTAACCCCTTTTGATTTTATAAAAGAAACACAAATATTAAAATTTTTTATGGAAGACATTGACGAATTATTAAACTCATATGAACCAGGTAAACTTGAATATAAGCAAGATGTAATTAAACAAATTAAGGAAATTAGAGAGAAAAGGGAAAAACTTATTAATGAACATACTCAAAGACAAAATGCAATAAATAAAAATAATATTTTAATAGAACCACATAATTTTCAAAATATAATTAATGAACAAATGTGTATGATACAACAATTAACAACTGAAAATGGAAAATTAAATGAAAAAGTTAAATATTTGGAAAAAAAAATTACTCAATTTATTCAAGAAAAAATTCAAGAAAAAAATCAAGAAAAAAACAATCTTATATAATTTTATATTTTTACTATATAAAATTATTGTAAAGAGGGATTAAAAAGAATATTTTATATTATAATATGGAAGAATTAAATATAAATCAATTACTTAATAGAGAAGTAAATGCTTCTACTGTAAAAGATATATTAAACGATTACGAATTAAATAAAAATAACCCACTTTTTAAAAAAGGTATATATATTTATGGAGAACCAGGAACTGGTAAAACAATTTTTGTAACAAAAATTTTAAAAGAACTTGATTATGATATTATTAAATATGATGCGGGTGATGTAAGAAACACAAGTGTCATCGAAGATATAACAAGACATAATATGTCTGATAAAAATATAATGAGCTTATTTAATAAAAAAATACGAAAAATAGCTATTGTTATGGATGAAATTGATGGAATGAATAATGGTGATAAAGGTGGTATAAATACATTAATTAAACTTATTAGACCTAAAAAAACCAAAAAACAAAAATTAGAAGATGTTTGCATTAATCCTATAATATGTATTGGAAATTACATGATAGATAAAAAAATTAGAGAATTAATGAAAGTTTGTAATACTATAGAATTAAAAACACCAACGTCTAATCAAATATCAAATATTATTAATACATTGCTACCAAATGTAGAAGAAAAAATTATAAATAAAATAACTACAGTTGTTCAAGGCGATTTAAGAAAACTAAATAACATTTATAATTTATACAAAAAAAAACCTGAATTATTTAATAATGAAATAATTCAAAATACATTACAAATTAAATATTATAGTGATGATACAAAAAAAATAACCAATAAACTAATTAATAATTATTTTAAAATTGAAGAACACAATCGTATTATGAATGAAACTGATAGAACAAGCGTTGGACTTTTGTGGCACGAAAATATTATTGATGTTATTGATAATTTTGATAAAAAACAATCAATAACATTTTATATTAAGCAATTAGAAAATATATGTTTTGCTGATTACATTGATAGAATTACATTTCAAAAACAAATATGGCAATTTAACGAAATGAGTTCATTAATTAAAACATTTAAAAATAATAAAATGTATCACGAACATTTTAAAAATAACCAAAAATATAATCAGCGCGAAGTTAGGTTTACCAAGGTTTTAACTAAATATTCAACTGAATATAATAATTCAATTTTTATACAAAAGTTATGTCAAAAGTTAGGAATGGATAAAAACGATTTATTTGGGTTTTTTATTGAACTTCTTAATAATAAATGTGATAATGAAATTATCAGTTTACTTGAAAATTATGAAATTAGCAAACTCGATATTAATCGTATTCATAGATATATTGAAAAATACATTAAAGAAAACGCACCTGGAACAATTGATAAGGAAGTTGAAGAAGAAGAAGAAATTTGCGAAGGAGAAGATTGTTAATTTAATAACTGTATTTTTTTATAATTAAATAATTTAAAATCATTATCATAATATTCATTTATTAAATCAATCGAATTTTTATTTAAATAATCATAATAATTAACCTTAAATTTATTTACCAAGAGTTTATCAAATTCAGGAAAATCTATATATCCTAGTTTTACCATATCATCATTTAATGATTCTGTGTGTAATATATTCATATTATTTATTAATTTATGGTTTTCATCTGTTATGAATAAAAATTGTGGAATTGTATGGTTATCATTATTATTAACATCTTTTAAATATTTAACCATTACATTATAAACGAAATTTTTATTAGAATCTATGACTATTTTATTATAATAAAATAAATCACTTACAATTCTTTCATATGGATTTCTAACCACTGTTAATATTTTAAGGTTGTTTTTATCTATTTTAAAAAAATCTTTATATTTAATAATAGTATTATATGTCAAATGTTGTAAAGATGAATATACTTTTATTTCTGGGTAAAGATTATTATCTAAAAATAAATACAATGAAGATTGATCTAATTTAATTTTATATTTATGATTGAAATACGCCTCTAATGTGGTACCTCCTGTTTTGGGAATATGTATAAATAATAAATTAATATTTTCATTTTTAAAATATGGCATTATATAATTATATGTTTAATATTTTTAAAAAATTATATTTTACCGCAAGTTATGTCTATGCCGTTTGACATGGGTTTTTCCCTCCATAAGTTATTCCATCCCAAGTTAAACCACACTTTGTAGCCCAATTGTATTTATTACAATTACCTTGTGTACCCATATATGGGGGAGTATTAAAATTCATAACTAAATGGTCATCATTACTATTTGGAGGACATTTTCCTAAATCATTAACATTTCTACAAACCGAATTATTTTCAGTTCCATCAATTTCCCAATAATCAGGACATGCTGGAACTGATGGTGGCCATATATTATTTTTGTTATATTGATTAGTTAAAGCAAACCCAATAAATATTAAAGCAAAAATTAATATAGATATAGCTACAAAAACAACAATCTCTTTAAAGTCCTCTTTGATAAATATAATTAATAATATAATTATAAAAATTAAAATAAATAATCCAGCCATATAAATAAATAAATATAAATATTTTTTATAAGAATAATATAAATGAATAAAATAAATAACGGACGTATAAATATAAAAACTCACAATACTTCAAAATTATTTGAAATGTATGATAAAATACCAGCTAATCAATGTACTACATTAAGGAATCCAACTGAAGGTTTATGGAGCTCTAATCCTTTATCGCAAGCTTTTTTTTCTCATCATAATATTAAAATAATTCAAAATGGAATTAGGTCAGGTGTTTATAATATGTCAAATGGTCAATATGTAATTGGTACTCAAGATTGCGATACTTTAAAAATTATAATGAGAAGTGTATTTTTACAAAATGCTGCGAATCAACCCAACAATGTTCAAAACCAAATTTATGAGCTAAATAAAATAGTATTAGATTTTTGCATTAAGCAAGTTTACAGTGAAGCTCAAGGATATATGAAATATATATATGATGTAAGCACATTAGCAATCCCTATTTCTCATCCAGTGATGGCTAATGATACTGATAGGCAACTTGAATTAAAACCTTGGTTCTAAAATCTTTGGCATTTTAATGCGCAAAGATGTTAATATAAAAATAATAAATTATAAATAATGAATGATAAAATAGTTTTAATATGCGCTACTGGTCGTTCTGGTTCTACAACGATGCAAAGAATAATTAATACAATTCCTAATAGCAATATATGTGGTGAGAATTATGGTGCTATTAATAGTTTACTTGAATTTTATAGGAGAATAAAAATTTCAACAAATGGATTGATACATGGTAATATTAAACCAACAAAATATGAGGATTTAATTAACCAAAATATTAAACCATCCTGGTATAATTCATATGATTATTTTACTATTATAAAATTAATAAAAACTACAATTATACAAATGTTTAAAAATAACGAAACAACTAATTTATGGGGATTTAAAGAAATAAGATATGATTCTAAAAATATAAATTATATAAAAGATTTTAAAGAATTATTTCCACAAACAAAAGTTATAATTCAATTTAGAGGAAATATTAAAGCACAAAGTAATAGCGGATGGTTTAAAAAAGATAAAAATGCTATGTCATTTTTAAATAATACAACAAAAGATTTGATTAATTTTTCTCTACAGAACAAAGAATGGTGCTTTTTAACTAATTTTGAAAATATGTTTGATAAAAATAATCTTAGAAATATATCTAATTTTATAGAATGTGGAGAGAAATTTGATGAAAAAAACATTGACGAAGTATTAAAAAATAACATAAAGGATTGAAATTATAATACTTGTTTATTTTATAACATTAGAGAGAAAATAAAAATGGAATAATATACTTAACTAATAATATAATAATAATTGGTATTATGAAATATACTAATTATTATTTACTTTTTATTTTAACATTAGAGAGAAAAGTATAATGAAACCAAAAACACTTAATCAATAATATTACAATAATTATTACTATATTTAACAATACCAATTATTATTTACTTCTTTATTTTTAACATTAGAGAG
>Ga0187843_10001095_pt1 | contig 17622 bp, 17 predicted proteins | sample SpaLakP09_SKY_43_FD_134516 | JGI IMG/M metagenome (GOLD analysis project Ga0187843, IMG submission 134516) | Oligotrophic lake water microbial communities from Sparkling Lake, Wisconsin, USA - SP09_SKY_43 | ecosystem: Environmental > Aquatic > Freshwater > Lake | place: USA: Sparkling Lake...
AGAAGGGCCAGCGTGAGGGCACGGCGCGCTTTGATTTCATGCCGTCCGCGCCAAGGCCCCCAGCCGCGCCACCGCGCGCTCCAAGCCTTCCGCCCATGGTTGGCCATAGTTCAACCGTAGGCAACGGCCGAACTCGCGCCGTGCTGAGAACATCGGTCCCGGTGCCAGGCTGATGCCCTCGGCCAGCGCCTGCGCGTGCAGGGCTAGGCTATCGCAGCCTTCTGGCAGCTCGACCCAGAGGAAGTAGCCGCCCTGGGGTCGGGTCATGCGGGTGCCTGCGGGGAAATGCCGGGCCACTGCGGCCAGCATGGCGTCGCGCTGCTGCGCCAGTGCTGCGCGCAGGCCGCGCAGGTGGTGGTCGAAGCCGCCGCCCTGCAGGTACTCGGCCAGCGCGGCCTGGGCCGGCCAGGAGCCGCTCAGGCTGCTGCTCAGCTTCAGGCGCTGAAGGGTTGGCGCCAAGCGGCCCGCGGCCACCCAGCCGACGCGGTAGCCCGGCGCCAGGCATTTGGAGAAGGAGCCGCAGTGCAGCACCAGGCCGTCCTGCTCAAAGGCCTTGGCCGGCAGCGCAGGCTGCGCGGCGAAGTGCAGCTCGGCATAGACATCGTCTTCGATCAGCGGCACGCCATGTGCGTTCAGCATGGCCACCAGCGCGCGCTTCTTGTCAGGCGGCATCAGGCTGCCCAGTGGGTTCTGGAAGCTGCTCATCAGCCAGCAGGCTTTGGGTGGACTGTGCTGGTGCTGCTGCAACAGCGCGGCCAGGCTATCCAGATCGGCGCCCTCGAGTGCATCGGTCGGCACTTCGATGGCGCGCAGGCCCAGGCGTTCGATCGACTGCAAGGCGGCGTAGAAACCGGGTGACTCGACCAATACCGCGTCGCCGGGCCGGGTCAGCGCCTGCAGGCTCAGGTTCAGCGCTTCCAGCGCGCCATTCGTCAGCACGATCTCGTCCGGGCTGATCGACAGACCCTGGCGCAGGTAGCGCAGCGAGATCTGGCGGCGCAGCTCCTCGTGTCCACCGGGCAGGTCGGTGGTCAGCTGGGCGGGGCTCATCTTGCGGCTGCCGGCCACCAGGGCGCAGCGCAAGCGCTCCAGCGGGAACAGGGCCGGGCTCGGGAAGGCCGAGCCGAAGGGTGCATGGACCTCGTGCCCGCCACTGCCCAGCAGCTGGAACACCAGCTCGCTGACCTCAACCGGCCGCGCCTCGGCTGGCGGCTGAGAGCGCGTGGGCGCCGAGATTGTTGGCGGGACGGGTGGGGGCGCGACGAAGTAACCAGAACGTGGTGCGGCGCGCACGAGGCCACGTGACTCCAGCAGGTAGTAAGCCTGGAACACGGTGGCGGCGCTGCAGCCGCGCGCCAGCCGAGTCTGGCGGATGGAGGGCAGGCGCTCGCCAACGCGCAGGGTTCCGCCGACCATCAGCGCGGCCATTTCATCGGCCAGCTGCTGGTAGAGCGGCGCGGGCTTCAAGGGCTAGCGGCTGCCGAAGATGGCCGAGCCGATGCGCACCATCGTCGCGCCTTCCATCACTGCGGCCTCCAGGTCGGCGCTCATGCCGATCGACAAGGTGTCCAGGGTCAGACCTTGCCCATTCAGACCGGCTTGCAGCGCGGCCAGGGCGCGGTGCGGCACCCGCTGCGCCTCGAAGTCCGCGGCCGGTTCAGGGACAGCCATCAGGCCGCGCAAGGCCAGGCGCGGCAGCCGGGCCACCGTTCGCGCCAGTTCGAGCAGATCATCCGGCGCCACACCGCTCTTGCTGGCCTCGCCGCTTATATTGACCTGGAGGCAGATGTTGAGCGGCGGCAGATGGGCCGGGCGCTGCTCCGACAGCCGCTGCGCGGTCTTGAGTCGATCTACGCTGTGCACCCAGTCGAAGGCCTCGGCCACGGGCCGGGTCTTGTTGCTTTGCAGCGGGCCGATCAGGTGCCACTCGATGCCGGCGCGCAGGTCGACCAGCTCGGTGATCTTGTCCAGGCCTTCCTGCACATAGTTCTCGCCGAAGCGGCGCGCGCCGGCGGCGTACGCCTCACGCACCGCTGTGGCGGAAAAGGTCTTGCTGACTACCAGCAATGTGACGCTTTGCACGGGGCGACCGGCGCTGGTGCAAGCAGTTGCAAGGCGGGCTGTGGTCTGTTGTAAGTTCGCGGCGATCGTCGCCATAATCCGGCCTCATGGACATCACTCAACTGCTGGCATTCTCGGTCAAGAACAAGGCCTCGGACTTGCACCTCTCGGCCGGCCTGCCGCCGATGATCCGGGTGCACGGCGATGTGCGGCGAATCAATGTCGAGGCGCTCGACCACCGCGCTGTACACGACATGGTGTACGACATCATGAACGACTCGCAGCGCAAGATGTACGAGGAGACGCTGGAGGTTGACTTCTCCTTCGAGATCCAGGGGCTAGCGCGCTTTCGCGTCAATGCCTTCAACCAGAACCGCGGCGCCGGTGCGGTGTTCCGGACCATTCCGTCCAAGATCCTGTCCTTGGAGCAGCTGAACGCGCCCAAGGTTTTTGCCGAGCTGGCGCTCAAGCCTCGCGGCCTGGTGCTGGTGACCGGCCCGACCGGATCGGGCAAATCCACGACGCTGGCCGGCATGGTCAACCACCTGAACGAAAACGAGTACGGCCACATCCTGACCATCGAGGACCCGATCGAGTTCGTGCATGAGTCGAAGAAGAGCCTGATCAACCAGCGCGAGGTCGGCCCGCACACGTTGAGCTTCTCCAACGCCCTGCGCTCGGCCTTGCGCGAAGACCCGGACTGTGTGCTGGTCGGCGAAATGCGCGACCTGGAAACGATCCGCTTGGCGCTGACGGCGGCTGAAACGGGTCACTTGGTCTTCGGCACTCTGCACACCAGCTCGGCAGCCAAGACGGTCGACCGCATCGTCGACGTCTTCCCGGCCGCCGAGAAGGAGATGGTTCGCGCGATGGTGTCGGAGTCGCTGGTGGCGGTGATTTCGCAGAGCCTGTGCAAGCTCAAGGACGGCTCGGGCCGCGTGGCTGCGCACGAGATCATGCTGGGCACCTCTGCCATCCGCAACCTGATCCGCGAGAACAAGGTGGCGCAGATGTACTCGGCAATCCAGACCGGTAACCAAATGGGCATGCAGACCCTGGATCAGAACCTCACCGACCTGGTGCGGCGGAATCTCATCTCGCCCGCCGAAGCGCGTGCGAAAGCCAAGTTCCCCGACAACTTTCCCGGCTAGGCCCAGGACGGCTTCTGCAGACTCCTCCCGGCTGATTCGACGCCAAGGTCCCCGCGGGGAGAAACGAGACAAAGCATGGAACGCGACCAGGCCTCAAAATTCATCAACGATCTGCTGCGCTTGATGATCTCGCGCAAGGGCTCTGACCTGTTCCTGACCGCCGACTTCCCGCCCGCGATCAAGGTGGATGGCAAGGTCACCAAGGTCTCGCCGCAGCCGCTGACCAGCCAGCACACCCTGCAGCTGGCCCGTTCGATCATGAACGACAAGCAGGCGGCCGAGTTCGAGCGCACGAAGGAGTGCAATTTCGCCATTTCGCCGCAGGGCGTCGGGCGTTTCCGAGCCAATGCCTTCTTGCAGCAGGGCAGCGTGGGCCTGGTGCTGCGCACCATCCCGTCGACCTTGCCGACGATCTCGTCGCTGGATCTGCCGGCGGTGCTGCGCGAGGTGGTGCAGGCCAAGCGCGGCCTGGTGATCGTGGTGGGTGCTACTGGATCAGGTAAGAGCACCTCGCTGGCCGCGATGATCGACGAGCGCAACGAGACGACTTACGGCCACATCATCACCATTGAAGACCCGGTCGAGTTCGTGCATCCGCACAAGAATTGCATCGTCACTCAGCGCGAACTTGGCATCGACACCGACAGCTGGGAGATGGCGCTGAAGAACACGCTGCGCCAGGCGCCGGACGTGATCCTGATGGGCGAGATCCGCGACCGCGAGACGATGGAACATGCGGTTGCCTTCGCCGAGACCGGCCACCTGTGCATGGCCACCTTGCATGCCAACAGCGCCAACCAGGCGCTCGACCGCATTATCAATTTCTTCCCCGAAGAGCGCCGCCAGCAGCTGCTGATGGACATCTCGCTGAACCTGCGCGCCCTGGTCTCGCAACGCCTGGTGCCGCGCCGCGAAGGCAAGGGCCGGGTGGCTGCGGTGGAGATCCTGCTCAACTCGCCGCTGGTGTCGGACCTGATCTTCAAGGGCGAAGTCAGCGAGATCAAGGAGCTGATGAAGCGCTCGCGCGAAATGGGCATGCAGACCTTCGACCAGGCCCTGTTCGACCTCTACGAGGCGGGCAAGATCACCTATGAAGACGCGCTGCGCAATGCCGACTCGGTCAATGACCTGCGCCTGCAGATCAAGCTCAACAGCGAACGCGCCCGCTCGGGCGACCTGTCATCGGGCACTGAGCACCTGACCATCATGTAAGGCGCGCCCGGGTGGGCGATCGTCTAAAGTCGGGTGCATGAATGCACCCACACCACGTACTTACGACGCCATCCCGCCGCTGAAAGTGGCTTTCCTCGGCCTCGGTGTCATGGGTTATCCCATGGCAGGCCACCTGGCCCGCGCAGGTCATGCGGTGACGGTTTACAACCGCACCGCCGCTAAGGCTGAAGCCTGGGTCAAGGAATATGGCGGCGCCGCTGCGGCCACGCCGGCTGCCGCTGCCGCCGGTGCCGACATCGTGTTTTCCTGCGTCGGCAATGACGACGACCTGCGCTCCGTGGTGCTCGGTGACACCGGTGCTTTTGCTGGCATGAAGGCCGGCGCGATTTTTGTCGACCACACCACCGCTTCGGCCGAAGTCGCCCGCGAGCTCTACGCAGCGGCGCAGGCCTTGGGCCTGCACTTCGTCGACGCCCCCGTCTCGGGCGGTCAGGCCGGCGCGGTCAACGGAGCGCTGACGGTGATGTGCGGCGGCGATGCCGCGTCCTTCGCCACCATCCAGCCGGTGGCGCTGGCCTTCGCGAAGGCGGTGACTCTGGTCGGCGCATCGGGCGCCGGCCAGCTCGCCAAGATGGTCAATCAGATCGCGATCGCCGGCCTGGTGCAGGGCTTGTCGGAAGCCGTCGCCTTCGGCCAGCGCGCGGGCCTGGACATGAAGCAGGTGCTCGACGTGATCGGCAAAGGTGCCGCGCAGAGCTGGCAGATGGACAACCGCGGCAAGACCATGGTCGACGACAAGTTCGACTTCGGTTTTGCCGTCGATTGGATGCGCAAGGACCTGGGCCTGGTGCTGGACGAGGCCCGTCGCAATGGCGCCCGCGTGCCGGTGACGGCCCTGGTCGATCAGTTCTATGCCGACGTACAACAGCTGGGCGGCCAGCGCTGGGATACCTCCAGCCTGATCAAGCGTCTGAAGTAATCGGGCTTACTGTTTGGCGGGGACGGTCAGGCGGGACAGCTCTTCATCACTGAGGATCTCGAAGGCGCGCACGACCTTCTTGACGCCGCTGATGCTGCGCGTCAGCTCGACGGCGCGGTTGGCCTCGCGCTCGGAGACGCGGCCCATCAGGAAGACGGTGCCGCGTTCGACGACCACGTAGAAGGCGTTGGACAGCAGGTCCTTGGCATCCACCAGGGTGGCTTTGACCTTGCCGGCGATCAGCACGTCGTTGGAGCGGCTGGTGTAGGAGCTGGGGCCCATCACGGCGGTTTCGTTCAACACGCTGCCGACGTTCTCGACGCCGCCGACGATGGCGCTCAAGCGGGCCTTGTCGGCCTCGCTGTTCGCCTCGCCGGTGATCAACACCAGGCGGTTGTAGCTGTTGATGTTGACGTGCACCCGCTCACCGAGCTGGTCGCGCACACGGGCACCGGCTTTCACCTCGATGGTCTCGTCCTCCAGCTGAGCGCCGGAGGTGCGGCGGTCGGTGGCGACCAGGGCGCCACCGACCATGGCGCCGCCCAGCAGCAGCGGCGCGCAGGCGCTGCTCAGCAGCGCGGCGGTCAGGGTGGTCAGCAGGAGGGCGTGGCGGATCGGGGTGCGATGGGTGGTCATGGGGTTCTCACGGGGAAACAGGTCTTCATTCGCTGGAGCCCAGCAATTGCAGGTCGACCGCATCGCACAAGCAATGGGCCAGCAAGCGCTGCGCCTCGGCCACGCGGGGCTGGCGGCTGTGCAGCACGCGGATCTGCACATCGGTGTCGAGCAGCAGGCCGCGCAAGTCCTCGTCCTGGCTGCCAGTGAGCGCAATCACGCTCATGTCCTGCGCATGCGCGGCCTCCAGCACGGGGGCCCAGTCTGCTGCGCTGGCTTGCTGCGATTCAAACAGCAGGAGCAGGTCGCCCGGATGGCCATGGGCCTGCACCTGGCGGGCCATGCTCGCTTGGGCGTCCAGGCTTAAGGCGGCCAGGCCGGGGCGATCCTGCTCGAAGCGGCCCACCAGCAAGGCAGCCATGTAGCGGGCGTCGAGGGCCGACAGGCCGAAGCCGCAGCACAGCACGCGGCCTCCGCCGGTGATGCCGTCCACCAGCATCTGCGCCGCTGTGGCCAGCGGCCGGGACAGGTTCTCGGCGACCTGGTACAGCAGGTCGGCGCTCTCGAAGAATTGTTGCTGGATGCGTTGCTCTAACATGTGGCGGCATCATAGTGGAGAGGGCCTACCCGGCATCGAAGGCCACTTGTAACCATTCGATCTGTTCGCCGTCGATGGCCAGCACGTCGAAGTGGCAGGGCGGCGGCGAGGGCTGGTCGAGCAGGTAATGCTGGGTGGCGTAGATCAGGCGATGTTGCTTCGAACTGGCAGCCCCGCCATGGGACAGACCGGCCCGCGCGCGCACCTCGACGAAGACCAGGGTGCCGTCGCGCTGGTGCAGAATCAGGGCGACCTCGTCGGCCCGCGCGACCGGTCCGGCGGCGACCCGATAATTGAGCTCCACGAGCCGCAGGCCGCGCTGCTGCAGATACTGCAGCGCCCGGTCTTCCGCCTCCATTCCCCGGATCTTGGGAGAGCCCCACTTGAACATCGAAGCCTCCCTGCTGATGCAGGCGGCCGCAGCCGCGGCCGGTGCCCAGCAATATCCCGGAGCCACGCTCTATATGGTGGCCACGCCAATCGGCAATCTGGCGGACATCACGCTGCGCGCCGTCCATCTGTTGGGCCTTGTGGACGCGGTGGCCTGCGAGGACACACGCGTCAGCGGTGGCCTGCTGCGCCATCTGGGCCTGCACAAGCCGCTGATCGCACTACACCAGCACAACGAGCACGAGGCTAGCGCAGGCCTAGTCGCGCGGCTGCAGGCCGGTGAGCGCATTGCCTACATCTCCGACGCTGGCACGCCGGCCATCTCAGACCCCGGCGCGGTGCTTGTGGCAGCCGTCGCCGCGGCGGGTTTGCGCGTCTTCCCGGTGCCCGGTGCCAGCAGCACGGTGACTGCGCTGAGCGTGGCCGGTGACGTCACGGCCCAGGGCTTCGAGTTCGCTGGCTTCCTGCCCACCAAGGCGGCCGAGCGCCGCACGGCTTTGCTGGCACTGACCGGCAGCCCGCGCAGCCAGGTGCTGTTCGAGGCGCCGCACCGAATCAAGGCGGTGATCGACCTGCTGGCTGAAGCGTGCCCCGATCAGAAGGTGACGGTCTGCCGCGAGCTGACCAAGCAGTTCGAGACTGTGCACACCGCGCTGGCCGCCGAACTGCCGGCCTGGATGGCTGCAGACGCGCAGCGCGAGCGGGGCGAGTTTGTGTTGGTGCTGCATGCTGCGCCGGCCAAGTCGGCGGCCGAGGGCGACTTGCCGGCGGAGGCCTTGCGCGCATTGACGGTACTACTGGCAGAACTGCCGCTGAAGCAGGCAGTGGCCCTGGCCTCGGACCTGAGCGGCGCCTCGCGCAACCGGCTGTATGAGACGGCGCTGGCGATGAAGAAGGCGCGCGAAGATTGATGACGGCGACCCTGCCCTCGGCACCCCAGATGCCCCAGGCGCTGCGCCGCGCGCTGCTGTCTCTGCGTGAGCTGCTGGTGTCAGCCGGGCCGTTTGCCTTGCTGGCTGTGGCACTTCTGGTGCTGGCCTATTGGTGGCTGAACCCGAATCCGCCCAAGCGCGTTACCCTGGCTACCGGCCCGGCGCAAAGCGCTTATGAGGAGTTTGGCAAGCGCTATGCCAAGGCGTTGGCCGCCGATGGCATTGAGGTGGTGTTGCTGCCCAGCGAAGGCTCCTCGGCCAATCTGCAGTTGCTGCGCGAAGGCAAGGCCGACTTGGGCTTTGTGCAGGGCGGCACGGCCGAGCCGGGCGCCATGCAGAACGAGGAGAACGCGCTGAGCTCGCTGGGCAGTCTCTTCGTCGAGCCGGTCTGGCTGTTCTACCGTGCCGACGCCGCCCGCAAGGTGGCGGCGGGCGCGGGCGGCGGTAAGGCGGCAAAGGCCGCCATCGCCAGAGATGCGCGCCTGAGCAGCCTGGCGCAGTTGCAGGGCCTGCGCGTGAACGTCGGCACCGAGGGCAGCGGCGTGCCCAGCCTGGTGAACAAGCTGCTGGAGTTGAACAAGGTGGAGCCCGCCAAAGTGAAGCTCTCGCATCTGGCGCAGACCCCCGCTACCGTGGCCTTTCTCAATGGCGAGCTTGATGCGCTGGTGTTCGCCTCGGCGCCCGAGTCGCTGATGGTGCAGATGCTGCTGCAGACGCCCGGCGTGCGGCTGATGGACTTCGCGCAGAGCGAGGCCTATGCGCGCCGCTTTCCTTTCCTCACGCCCGAAACCCTGCCGCGCGGCGTCGTGGACCTAGCGGCTGACATTCCCCCGGATGACGTGAATCTGGTGGCCTCCACCACCTCGCTGCTGGCGCGCGAGGGCACGCATCCAGCGCTGCTGCAGCTCTTCGCCCAGAGTGCCCAGGCCATCCACGGCGGCGCCGGCTGGTTCAACCGGGCACGCGAGTATCCGAACACCCGCCACAGCGAAGTAGCTATCGCCAAGGAAGGTGAGCGCGCGATCAACGAGCCGGCGCCGCTGCTGCAGCGCTACCTGCCCTTCTGGATCGCCAATCTGGTCGAGCGCATGTGGCTGGTGATGGGCATCCTGCTCGCGGTGATGCTGCCGCTGTCGCGTGTGGTGCCGCCACTCTACGCCTTCCGCATCCGCTCGCGGGTGTTCCGCTGGTATGGCCAGCTGCGCGAGATCGAGTCCCGGGCCGAGGCCGACCCGGCTGCCGCGCCCGCCCTGCTGCAGGAACTGGACTGCCTGGAGGAGAAGGTCGGCAAGATCGTCGTGCCCCTGTCCTACACCGACGAGCTGTATTCCCTGCGCAACCACATCCACCTGGTGCGCAAGGGCCTTCGGCGGTGATGGTCAGCCTTGCGCTCCTACAATGGTGCGCATGATCTCCCGCGAACCCACTCTTGCCCGCCTGGTGGCGGCCCGCAGCCAGTTGCTGGAGCCCTACGGCCTCAGCGAGCTGGATTTGGCCCGTGCCTTGCGTCTGATCACCGAGCATCGCGTCGATGACGCCGATCTCTACTTCCAGACCACCCGCTCAGAGGGCTGGAGCCTGGAAGAGGGCATCGTCAAGAGCGGCTCTTTCAGCATCGACCAGGGTGTCGGCGTGCGTGCGGTGGCCGGCGAGAAGACGGCCTTCGCCTACTCCGACGACATCTCCGAGGCGGCCCTGATGGACGCAGCCCGCACGGTGCGCACGATCGCGGCGGCCGGGCAGAGTCGCAAGGTCAAGGTGCCCAGCACCGCCACCGTGTCGGGCAGCCGCACGCTGTACGGCGGCGAAGACCCGATCGCCAGCCTCGACAGCACGGCCAAGGTGGCGATGCTGGAGCGGGCTGAAAAGATGGCCCGCGCCAAAGACCCGCGCGTGGCGCAGGTGATGGCTGGCCTGGCCGCCGAGCATGAGGTGGTGCTGATCGCCCGTGCCGATGGCACGCTGGCTGCCGACGTGCGCCCGCTGGTGCGCCTGTCGATCACCGTGATCGCTGAAAGCAACGGACGTCGTGAGGTCGGCTCCGGCGGCGGTGGTGGGCGCTTCGGCTTGGCCTACTTCACCGACGAGATGATCGCCAGCTATGTCGAGCAGGCCGTGTCGGCCGCGCTGACCAATCTCGAATCGCGCCCGGCCCCGGCCGGCGAGATGACCGTCGTTCTGGGTCCCGGCTGGCCCGGCGTGCTCTTGCACGAGGCGGTAGGCCACGGCCTGGAGGGCGACTTCAACCGCAAGGGCTCCAGCGTCTTCGCCGGCCGCATCGGTCAGAGAGTTGCGGCCAAGGGAGTGACGGTGCTCGACGACGGCACCCTGCCGGATCGCCGCGGCTCGCTCAATGTGGACGACGAGGGCTGCGCCTCGCAGCGCAATGTGCTGATCGAGGACGGCATCCTGAAGGGCTACATCCAAGACGCGATGAACGCGCGCCTGATGAAGGTCGCCCCGACCGGCAACGGCCGCCGCGAAAGCTACGCCCATGTGCCCATGCCGCGCATGACCAACACCTACATGCTCGGCGGCGACAAGGACCCGAAGGAAGTCATCGCCAGCATTAAGAAGGGCCTGTACGCCAGCAACTTCGGCGGCGGTCAGGTCGACATCACCAGCGGCAAGTTCGTGTTCTCGGCCAGCGAGGCTTTCTGGGTCGAGAACGGCAAGATCCTGTACCCAGTCAAGGGGGCCACCATCATCGGCAACGGGCCGGACGCGCTGACCCGCGTGACCATGATCGGCAATGACATGCAGCTGGACACGGGCGTGGGCGTCTGCGGCAAGGAGGGTCAGAGCGTGCCTGTGGGCGTGGGCCAGCCGACCTTGCGCATCGACGGCCTGACCGTTGGTGGTACCGCATAAGCCTTGCTTGCCATTTGACGAAAGCTCCAGCACGCAGGCCGCGTGCTACATTCAGGCCATGTATTCCGCAGCCTATTTCTTTGCCTTCTTTTGGTTCTCGCACCGCACCGGCGGCGGAGAGGCGAACGCGTAGGCAACAAGAAAACGCAACGAATCTCTAGAAACCGCCGGGCTCCCCCCCGGCGGTTTTTTTATGTCTGAAAGGTCGAGACGATGAACGCAAAACCCGCCAAACAAGAGCATCAGTCCGAGCGCTGGTACTCGCCGCAGGACAAGACCAGCGCCACCGATGACGAGCGCATTGTCGACATCACGCCGCTGCCGCCGCCTGAGCATTTGATCCGTTTCTTCCCGATCTCGGGCACGCCGATGGAGCGCCTGATCAGCGGCACCCGCATCCGCATCCGCGAGATCATGCAGCGCAAGAGCGATCGCCTGCTCGTCATCATCGGGCCCTGCTCGATCCATGATCCGGTCGCCGCGCTGGAATACGCCAAGAAGCTGCTGGTGCAGCGCGAGAAGTACGCCGACACGCTGGAGATCGTGATGCGCGTCTACTTCGAGAAGCCGCGCACGACGGTCGGTTGGAAGGGCCTGATCAACGACCCCTATCTTGACGAGAGTTACCGCATCGACGAGGGCCTGCGCATCGCGCGTCAGCTGCTGCTGGAGATCAACCGCCTGGGCATGCCGGCCGGCTCCGAGTTCCTCGACGTGATCTCGCCGCAGTACATCGGCGACCTGATCAGCTGGGGCGCCATCGGCGCGCGCACCACCGAGAGCCAAGTCCACCGCGAACTGGCCTCGGGCCTGTCGGCGCCGATCGGCTTCAAGAACGGAACAGACGGCAATATCAAGATCGCCACCGATGCCATTCAGGCCGCAGCTCGCCCGCACCACTTCCTGTCCGTCCACAAGAACGGTCAGGTCGCCATCGTCGAGACCGCTGGGAACCCCGACTGCCATGTGATCCTGCGCGGCGGCAAGGCGCCCAACTACGACGCAGCGCATGTGGCCGCGGCCTGCAAGGACCTGACGGCAGCCAAGCTGGACTGCCGCCTTATGGTCGACTGCTCGCATGCCAACAGCAGCAAGCAGCACCAGCGCCAGCTCGATGTGGCCAAGGACGTGGCAGAGCAACTGAAGGCCGGCAGCACCGGCATCTTCGGCCTGATGGTGGAAAGCCATCTGAACGATGGCGCCCAGAAGTTCAGCCCTGGCAAGGACGATCCGGCCGCGCTGGAATATGGCAAGAGCATCACCGACGCCTGCCTGGGCTGGGACGATTCGCTGCAGGTGCTGGAGGTGTTGGACGAAGCGGTGCGGGCTGCGCGAAAATAGGCGGATTCAGCCCAGGGGAGATGTCGTGATGCGCAGCGAAGTGAAGATCATGTTCGGCCCCGGCCGCGAGGTCGAACTGGTGGTAGACGCCAGCGAGGTGCTGTCGTTCGAGGCCGCCCGCGCCTGGCTGGACGAGCAGTTCGTCAAGCATGAATGCGAGCCCATGCGGGGTGCCGGCAAGGTGTTGATTGCCGACAAGATCCTCGGCGTGGTGGTGGCCGTCGGGCCGGAGGCTTTCGACGATGCCGCCTTCGCGCTGGACTTTGCGCGCGCCGCCAGCGGTGCCTTGAGCAAGGCTCTGCTGCGGGTGGACGTGCCCAAGCTCTCCGTGTCCTACTGAGCCTGCTCTTGAATTCCGCCGTGCCGGCCCAAGATGCGGGGCGCTGACGGCGGATTTGCCGTTCCCTTTTTTCTTACCGATATCGCCACGCCATGATGGAAAAGCAAACCCACTCCTTCCAGGCCGAGGTCAAGCAGATCCTGCACCTCGTGACCCACTCGCTGTACTCGAACAAGGAAATTTTCCTGCGCGAGCTGGTCTCCAACGCGTCCGATGCCTGCGACAAGCTGCGCTTCGAAGCACTGGACAAGGCCGAGCTGTTCGAGGACACGCCGAACCTGGAGGTGCGTGTCAGCTTCGATGAAGCGGCCAAGACCGTCACCATCAGCGACAACGGCATCGGCATGAGCGCCGAGGAAGCGATCGCACACCTGGGCACCATTGCCAAGAGCGGCACGCGCGAGTTCATGGCCAAGCTGGAAGGTGAGCAGAAGAAAGACGCCAACCTGATCGGCCAGTTCGGTGTGGGCTTCTACTCGGGCTTCATCGTCGCCGACCGTATCACCGTCGAAACCCGCCGCGCTGGCGTCAGCGCCGATGAAGGCGTACGCTGGAGCAGTGAAGGTACCGGCGACTACGAGGTCGAGACGATCACCAAGGCCGGCCGTGGCACCGACGTGGTCCTGCACCTGCGCGATGGCGAGGATGAGTTCCTCAAGACCTGGCGCCTCAAGTCCATCATCAGCAAGTATTCCGACCACATCTCCCTGCCCATCTTGATGCGCAAGGAAGAGTGGGACGCTGACAAGGGCACACAGGTCCTGAAGGACGAGTGGGAGCCCGTTAACAAGGCCTCCGCCCTGTGGGCTCGCTCCAAGAGCGAAGTCACGCAAGAGCAGTACGAAGAGTTCTACAAGCAGCTCAGCTATGACACCGAAGCGCCGCTGGCCTACACGCACAACCGCGTGGAGGGCCGCAGCGAATACACGCAGCTGCTCTACATCCCCAAGAAGGCGCCGTTCGATCTGTGGAATCGCGACAAGCGCGGCGGCGTGAAGCTGTACGTCAAGCGCGTCTTCATCATGGACGACGCCGAGGCGCTGATGCCGGTCTACTTGCGCTTCGTCAAGGGCGTGATCGACTCTGCCGACCTGCCGCTGAACGTCTCGCGCGAACTGCTGCAAGAGAGCCGCGACGTGAAGGCGATCCGCGAGGGCTCGACCAAGCGGGTGCTGGCCATGCTGGAATCGCTGGCCGACAGCGAGGACCAGGCCGACAAGGACAAGTACGCCGAGTTCTGGAAGGACTTCGGCTCGGTGCTGAAGGAAGGCGTCGGCGAAGACCACGCCAACCAGGAACGCCTGGCCAAGCTCTTGCGTTTCGCCTCGACGACGGCCGACGAGGGCGTGTCCCTGGTCGACTACCTGGCCCGCGCCAAGGAAGGCCAGGACGCGATCTACTACATCACCGCCGATTCACTGTCCGCCGCCAAGAACAGCCCGCAGCTGGAGATCTTTCGCAAGAAGGGCATCGAGGTGCTGCTGTTGACCGACCGCGTGGACGAGTGGATGCTGTCCAACTTCTACGAGTTCGAGGGCAAGCCGTTGCAGTCCGTTGCCAAGGGGGCGATCGACCTGGGCAAGCTGCAGGACGAGGACGAGAAGAAGAAGGCCGAAGAGGCCGCCGAGGTCAACAAGCCTCTGCTCGATCGCCTGAAGGCGTCCTTGAAGGATCGCGCCAAGGACGTGCGCATCAGCACGCGACTGGTCGACTCTCCTGCCTGTATCGTGGTCGAAGAGGGTGATGTGAGTGGCCATCTGGCGCGCCTGCTGAAGCAGGCCGGACAGGCCGCGCCGGTGTCGCTGCCGACCTTGGAGATCAACGCCGATCACGCCCTGGTCAAGAAGCTGGACACAAGCGTCCATTTCGATGACCTGGCCAACGTGCTGTTTGACCAGGCGGTGCTTGCCGAGGGCGGCCATCTGGAAGATCCGGCAGCCTATGTGAAGCGTGTTAACGCGATGCTGTTGAGCTAAGTTGGGCTAAGCATCCCAGAAGACGTATTCGTCTTCTGGGGGGGCGTTGGGGACGGTGGGATCCGTCCGCATTGCGTCCAACTGTTCGCCCAGCTTGGCCACCTGGTCGTTCCAGTAGTTCGGCGTGCCGAACCAGGGGAAGGCCAGCGGGAAGGCAGGATCGCCCCAGCGCTTGGCCAGCCATGCGCTGTGGTGAATCATCCGCAAGGTGCGCAGCGGCTCGATCAGGGCCAGCTCGCGGCGGTCGAAGGCGGCCACCATCTCGTAGCCCTCCAGCACGCACGCGAGTTGCTGGCGCATGCTCAGCTCGTCACCGGACAAGAGCATCCACAGGTCCTGGATCGCCGGGCCCATCACGGCATCGTCAAGGTCGACGAAGTGCGGGCCCTTGTCGGGCGTCCAGAGGATATTGCCGGGATGGCAGTCGCCGTGCAGGCGCATCGTCTGCAGATCGGGAATGGCGTCGAAGGCCTGCTGGATCGCATTGAGACAGCGCTGAACGATCGCCGTCCAGGCGGGCACGATTTCCAGCGGAATGCTGTCGTGCTGCAAAAGCCAGTCGCGCGCCACGATGCCCGGCTGGGCGCTGGCCCAATGCAGGCGGTGTTCGAACGGCCGCTGCCGGCCGACCACGTGGATGCGCGCCAGCAGGCGGCCGATCCAGGTCAACACCTCGGGGTCTTCCAGCTCCGGCCCGCGCCCGCCCTGGCGCGGCGTGACGGCGAAGCGTTGGTCCTTGTAGTGCCGCAAGGTCGAGTCACCGAGCATCCACGGCGCAGCGACCGGCACCTCGGCCTCGGCCAGCTCGTACGCGAATGCATGCTCTTCGAGGATCTGCGCGTCGCTCCAACGACCGGGCCGGTAGAACTTGGCGACGGCAATGCGGCCGTCCTCGAGGTGCAGTTGCAGCACCCGGTTCTCGTAGGAGTTCAGCTGGAGCATGCGGCCATCGCCATACAGGCCGGCCGCGTCCAACGCGTCCAGCATGAATTCGGGGGTCAGCGAGCCGAAGCTGCGGTCAATGTCTTGTTCGCTCATGAGCGCCGCAGTATGCGGCACTTTGCTACTGGCTCAGCGCGGCAGGCGCCCGCCGTAGCGCGGCGAGTCGACGACCACGCCGACGATGTCGTTTGGCGCCTCGTCCGGGTATTGCGATACCGCGCCCAGCGGCTCGGCAAAGGGCAAGCTGCTTTCGTGGAAGCTGGGGTGCGCGGCGGCACCGCGGCCGCCGCGTGCGCTCTCCATGCCAGTGGACGGGTCCAGGCGGCTGTCGGGCGCAAAGAAGGAGTCGCTGAACACGGCCGAGTCCTGCCACAAGGCATTGCGGCTGGAGCGGCGGGGCGTCTTGCTATTGATACTGGCGCGCGCCGGCGGCGGCGTACGGTCCGGCCCGGCCGGACCCGGCATGGGCGCCGGCTGCGGGCCGCGCGAGCTGCTGTTGCTGAAGGGCACCAGCAGCTGCAGCTCAGCCGCGCTGGGCAGGTTGTCGATCGGGCAACGCAGATAGCGCACCCGGCAGGCGCCCAGCACCGACTGCTTGATCTGTAGATTGCGGCCCGAGACGCTGCGCTCGCTGTCCAGGTCGACGGCGGCCAGCACCCGGCCGTTCGGGCTGCAGATCGCGAAGGTCACGTGGATGGCGCCCAGCAGCTCGTACCAGTAGCGCACTTCCTTCGCTTCGGTGGGCTGGCAAAAGCGCACCATCGGCAGCTTGGAAAGGATGACGTGGTGAGGCAGGGCCTCCTTGAGCAGGCGGTAGACACGGCGCTCATCGGCACTGAAGACCGGCCGCGCGGTCAGCGACCATTCGGTGGGCAGCGGCTTGCCTGCCTGGGCCGGGCGGCGCAGCGCCCAGATCAGGGCCACGGCCAGCACGGCACAGGCCGAAGCCAGCGCGATGATCCACGGAATGGTGGTTTGCATGTCCCTCGTCAGCTCTATAAAAGAAGCGCTTGAAGTCAAGCGCAGTGCCGGAAATGTAGCGTAAGCGAGGGACACAGGCCTCCGTAGCTACCCCCGTTCATCCCGCGGATCGGGGGGTACGGAGTGCCCCGCTTCGGCACGCCAGACCTACTCCTTGGCGGCCTTGCCCGACTCGTCGTACTGGGACTTCACCTCGGCCACGCCGTCGATGAAATTGCCCAGCACGCGGACATGGCGCTTGAACTGGAAGTCCAACTCGGCCATGTGGCGCTCGATCGCCTCGCCGACATGGGAGGACACGGTGTCCGGCGGGAGGCGCAGCCAGGCTTCCGATTCGGAGCCGTCGCGCTCGACCAGGGCGCCGGCGCTGCGGGCGATCTTCAGCATCGGCACGTTTTCGCTCAGCGCGTGGATGAACAGGGTGTCGATGCCGCGGTTGCGGGCATGAAGGGCGGCGCGTTCGAACAGCCGCCCCCCGAAGCCGCGGCCGCGGCCGGTGGTCAGCACCGAGACGCCGAATTCCGCCATCGCCGGCTTGCCGGGCAGTTGCGGCTCAGGCGAATAGGCCAGGTGCGCCATCGCCACCAGTTCCAGTCGCCGGTTGAAGATGCCCAGCACCTCGTCGCGCTCGAAATCCAGGCCCATCGCGTAGCGGGTGATCTGCTCGTCCGAGGCTGGGTAGCCGAAACGCAGGTAGCGGTCACGGCCGTTCAGTGCCAGCAGGTGTTGTGTGATGCGTCGGCGGTGCCGGCGTGCCAGCGAGCGGATCGGCACCCAGGATGACATCCGCTTTTTCAACACCGCAACCGAAGCCCAGACGGGTGTCTCGGCAGATTCGGGGGTGTCAGGGGGGTGGCTCATGGTTTGTACGTAATAACCCTCATCTTAACCCGGAATCGCCTGACGTCTCTTCCCGGCAGATCCTCGCAGGCCTTCCCGTCTACAGGCGATGCTGCTACACTAGTCGGCTTTCCCGGAATTGGCTGCGGGGAAGAGGTCTTTGAGCTTGTCGTGAGAGGTCGCAGGGGATTCGCAAGAGTTCCTCTAGAAGCGGCACCGAACAGGGTTCAAGGATTGCGGATCAGCAGATCCATCAGCCATAAGACCGCTGTCTCCAGAAAATTGTTTGGAAACAGCACTCGAAAGTAATCTCATGAAGACCTTCAGCGCCAAGCCGGCCGAAGTGACGCACGAGTGGTTTGTGATTGACGCCACCGACAAGGTGCTCGGACGTGTTGCCAGCGAAGTGGCACTCCGTTTGCGCGGCAAGCA
>Ga0187843_10001097_pt1 | contig 17604 bp, 18 predicted proteins | sample SpaLakP09_SKY_43_FD_134516 | JGI IMG/M metagenome (GOLD analysis project Ga0187843, IMG submission 134516) | Oligotrophic lake water microbial communities from Sparkling Lake, Wisconsin, USA - SP09_SKY_43 | ecosystem: Environmental > Aquatic > Freshwater > Lake | place: USA: Sparkling Lake...
TCATAGAAATTCTTTATAATTAGAATTAAAAATCATGCTTATAAGAAGGAAAATCCGAGACCACCACTGCTTGCTCCACCGAATGACTCAATAGGGCGTTCATACATGGCATCAAATTGGGTGGGAGGGGGTCCCATTAATGATGGAGGGGGTGCCATCGATGATGGAGGAGGAGGAGGCATAGACGCGGGATTTGTGGCAACGGGCATTGGTGGCGGGAGAACATGCTGTGGCGGCTGTTGCTCTTTTACTTCTTTCTTTGATGCTGGTTTGCCCTCGTAATAGTCAATAAGGCGGTCTGTGAGGATGTTGACCTTTTGCCCTACACGAGTTTGAACGCTCAGCATAAGAATTAAAAATACAAGAACCACATTGAACAAGTTCAATTCCTTATATTCGGCGCCACTGTAAGTTGGAACAAACGTAACAAGGCGATGAATGAAGAAAATGGCGACAAGCATAAAAACCAGTTGACCAATGATTTCCGCTAAAACTTCGAGATTTGACTTATCTTCGGCTGGTTCAGGAAATACTCGCTGTACTGCTTTATTTATAAGAACAACTGGAACAACGCTGATTGCGGCATATTGCGTTATATTCAGTAATGTGTCTTTTGTATCTTCATCCATATTTAAAACGTGCGAAACAAATGTTTTCCCCGGTGTTTCCATTGGCGTATCCATTATATGATTTATTAAAAGAAATTAAAAATATTGGTAAGTATTTAATATATAAAGAAATGTTGCGAAATCTCATTAAAAAAGCTGGCTATGAGCACGAAGAAGATCAATATTTGTCGGTAATTTGCGACCTAATTGCGAACGGATGTGCTCAAGATGGTCGGAATGGAACTACGATTTGCGACATTGGTGCGGCGATGGTGTTTTCCCTAGATGGTGGTAAGTTGCCTTTGATGACTACTAAACAATTGGCGTGGAAAACGTGTCTTAAGGAATTGCTTTGGTTTATTAAGGGTTCAACTGACAATGAGCAGTTGACGAGACAGAAATGTTACATATGGAATGGCAATTCTTCGCGGGATTACTTGGATAGCAGGGGTCTCACACAGCTTAAGGAGAACGACTTGGGTCCAGTTTATGGATTTCAATGGCGACATTTTAACGGGGAATATGTGGATTGCCACACGGATTATAGTGGAGTCGGTGTGGATCAACTGGCGTATATTATTAACGCTCTTAAAGGAGATGAGACTAGTCGGCATTCGAGGCGACTTGTTATGACTGCTTGGAACCCGTGTCAATTGGACGCAATGGCACTTCCACCGTGTCATTTGCTTTGCCAGTTTCACGTTACTGGTGGAGATGAGCTTACGTGCACTATGTATCAGAGAAGTGGAGACGTGGGATTGGGTGTGCCGTTTAATATCGCATCATATAGTTTCTTGACACACTTAATCGCGCATCATTGTGGTCTTAAGGCGAAGGAATTTGTTTATTATTTAGGGAATACACACATTTATGATGACCACGTGGAGCCTCTTAAGGAGCAATTGAATAGAAAGCCGTATGAATTCCCAACATTGGAGATTGTTGGAGAGAAAAAGGGAGATATTTCCGACTATGTTTTAGAGGATTTCGTTGTTAAGGATTATGTTTGTCATCCAACTATTAAAATGGAAATGCGTGTATAATGGCGAAAAATTAACTTTTAATAGAGCATAATAAAATAGATGTCGGCACGCAGAAACATTGCTCAAAGAACTACTCCACCCAATCAACAGACGAATAATGTTCGTTCCGCCATGGCTGGACCTAGGTTCACAGCAGAAGGTCAACAGCCTGAAGATGTAAAGAAGATGCACCCGATGAATCTTCTTTCATTACACGAGGATAGATTAAACGAGATTGATACCAAAATGTCTCAGATTCAAACTCAATTAACACAAAATCAGACGAAACGAACGGGTGGCGATGATTCTGCTCTTATTACGGAGTGCATTAAGCAGATTAAGTTTTTGACTCAGGAGAATCAGACAAATCGCAATCTTGCTCGAGAGCTAACACTTGAGCTTTTGAGGCTGAAGACTTCTCTCCAGGAGGATGGCAAGATTGAGATGCGAATTTCGGAGGAATCGCAGGAGAAGTATGAGACGTTTAAGGAGAAGGCGTCTCAAAATGTTCGAGATGAGCTGACTGATGGTGGAGAGAATACAGTGGTATTTAGTGGAAATGGCGCTTATGACCCGAACGCGCTGTAATATTATGTGAAAATTGAATTAGAAGACGAAAATATAATAAAGAGTATTTTATTATATTTCACAGAACAAACAAGATGAAGCTTGTAATTTCGGATCTGAAGAAGGCGAAACAGTTTTCAAGCGTTTTCCAAATGCTTCCGAGCATTGCCAATGAGGTCAATCTCCATTTCCGAGATAATGAGCTGTATTTTCAAGGCATTGATATGGCTCACGTGTGTATCTTTGAGATGAAGATTGACGAGTCGTGGTTTTCGGAGTATGATGTGCCAGTTAGCAAGGTTCTGGGTATAAACGTTAAATTGGTGGGGAAGGTGTTGAATTGTCGCGGAACTAATCAGCATTTGGCGTTGGTTTATGATAACGATAATCCTGATGTTTTGGAGTTTCATTTTGAAAATGGCACAAAGGACGAGACTAACAAGTATTTTACGATTCCCCTATATGAATTTGATACAGAGTTGCTTGACTTAACAACCGACGAGTATCAAGCGGACATAAAGATGGTGGCGGCGCACTTCAACAGCCTCGTTGAGCAGATTGTATCATTTGGTGAATACATATCGGTCGTCTGTAATGAGGAGTTGTTGGAGTTGGCTGGAGGGGATAATAGTGCTGGGACCATTCGGGTTCCCATTAAGATATCTGATTTGTCTGAATATATGATTGAAGAAGGCGGACACTTGAGGATGTCTTTTGCTGCGAAGTATATTAAGAGTATTTCGTTGTTTAGTAAGGTGTTTAAGGACATTTGGCTCCACGTTGATACACAGAAGCCTATGAACTTTTGCTACAACTTAAACGAGGAGGACGCCGAGTTGGCAACAAATTACTTGAAATTCTACTTGGCGCCAAAGATGACTGATGAAGAGGGTGATGCGTTTTAACAAGTCAATTTGTGTTTAAAATATTTTTATTTAAGCGCGCATTAGTTTAAATAAAAACAAAATGATACAAATTTTAGTTGGTCTAGTTTTATTTTTTTTGGTTCTGTTCTCTTATATACACATTCGGTTTCATTTAAAGACGAACAATGATTTAGATGTCATAGATTTGACACGAGAGAACATTGGAAAGGATCGCTTTGAGGAGGTGTGCGCTCTAATTTCTCCATTTAAATTTAGAAGTGCGCGAATTCCGTTTAATTTCAATGATGTGTTTGGGAAATTCGACAAATACAACGTGAATTTACGTAAGAATAAGGAGAGGGTGTGTTTGCCTATTAAGTTGAAGGATGCTATTGAGTTCTTGACGAAGGAAGAGAGTAGAGGTTATTACAGCGAGAGAAACGTTGAATTTATTTCTGAAACACTTCTTAATAAAGAATTTGAGAAGGATGACTATTTAAAGCCACCAATGTCAATGAGGCCTAAATATGACGTCATTATTGGTAACAAGGGAACAATTACTCCAATTCAATATAAAAATGATTACCGCAATTATTTGGTGGTTTGTAGTGGTGCTTGTCGGGTTAGGTTGTTTAATCCAAATAGCATTAAGTATTTAAACATAGACAAGGATTATGACACATATGAGTTTTCAAACATAACAAATGATGCGTTTGTTGACGAAATGGAGAAGACACAGTATATAGACGTGGTTCTGGGTGGTCCAGGTGAATCACTGTTTATTCCGCCTTATTGGAGTTATAGCGTGGCGTTTGAAGGATTGAGTGTTATTGCTCAGAATTCATATAATACGCCGATGAGTTTTCTCTCGGTGGGAGGGGATTTGATGAGATATATATTTCAACAGCAGAATGTAAAGACGAAGATATGAGTTATGGGTTAAAGACGAAGATATGAGTTATGTGTTAAAGACGAAGTTATTGTATAGTTTCTAAAAATTGATATTAAAGACGTATTGTTTTTAATATGTATTTACAACTCATAAAACAAAAATGTCGCCATTCAAAATCCAATATGACGACAATGAGACGTGGAATGTCGTTGATTCTGGCACATTGGCGCTTGTTCCTAATGAGTTGTTTCTCTCTACCATCGGTCGCACCGTGTTCAACCCATATACTGAGAAGATATTTAATCAAGACATCATTGACGTTGGAGAGAATGGCGAGATTGTGTTGATTGCGTCATTATTGCGTAATCAGAAGACGATTTCGGGAGTTCTCGTGCTGGAGGGCAACAAGTCCTATGGATACGGAAAGACCGGTAAGCGAATGCTTTACAAGTGTATTCCTGATGACCGGCGGATTCCAGCGTTTTTAGTTGCGTATTCTCTCGATATCAGTGGATTTAGTAAGAAGTTTGTGAATAAATATGTCGTATTCAAGTTTAAGGAATGGGATGGAGAGAAACCAGTTGGCGAGTTGGTTGTTACCATTGGCGACGTCGACATTTTAGAGAATTTCTACGAATATCAGTTGTATTGTAAGAATTTGAACTCGTCCATTCAGGATTTTATATCTGAGACGAAGAAACGGCTTGGTAATGGAGAGACAGAGCACGAGATGCGAATTAAGCGGGATTATGGCGTGGAAGATAGGACACGATGGGGCGGGATTTATACGATTGACCCAGTCGGGAGTAAGGACTTTGACGATGCGTTTGGATTAAGCAAGAGTCCAGTGGATGGATGCGTGCGACTGAGCTTGTATATCTCAAATGTCGCGTTATGGATGGATTCTCTGCGACTATGGACGTCTTTCTCTCAACGCATTTCTACCATTTACTTGCCTGACCGAAAACGCCCAATGTTGCCATCTGTTCTCTCCGATATTCTTTGCAGTCTTCTTGAAAAAAAGGTGAGGTTCGCATTTACTATGGACGTTGATGTGTGTGAGGCTACTGGTGAAATTGTTGGTGATGTTGCGTTTAAGAATACTAGCATAGTTGTTGAGAGAAATTTCCGATATGATGACGATGAATTGGCAGAAAACAACGTTTATAAGCGGGCGTTGCGAATGGTTAGAAAGATGTCGAAGAGTAGCGTTGCTGATAGTCACGATTTTGTGGCATACATAATGGTTTTGATGAATTACAAGTGCGCGATGAAATTTGCGGAGAGAAAAAACGGCATTTATCGCAGTTTCAAGTTTAAGAACGGCTTTGAATTGCCGGCGACACTACCAAAAGACGTGCTTATGAGTCTTAGATTGTGGCACAGCAATGGAAGCAGTTATATTAAGTATGATGCCGACAAAGTCCACGAAATGCTGAAGTTTAATGAGTATGTTCACATTACGTCACCCATTAGGCGATTGGTTGACTTGTTGAACATTATACAGCTAATGGATAATGAGGGATTAGTTGCGATGTCGGGGGATATGCGGGGGTTTTATGAGAGATGGACAAGTGACGAGAACTTGGCATATATCAACCAGTCAATGCGGTCGATTCGCAAGGTTCAAAATGATTGCGCGTTGTTGGCTATGTGTGTGACGAATCCCGATGTTATGGACAAGATTTATACTGGATTTGTGTTTGAAGCAATGGAGAGAAACGACGGATTGTGGTTGTTTGTCGTGTATGTGCCGGCATTGAAGTTGTCAAGCAAGTTCATTCACTATAATAAGATGGAACTTTACACTGAGCACAAGTTTAGGATATATTTGTTTGAAGACAAGGATGAGCTAAAAAAGAAGATTAGGATGGAGAAGTTTTGAATTTTATTTTTTATTTTGTTAATGTAAATGAAGTTTTTAAGGAAATTGTCGAAGGTTCAGATTATCGCGGCTACATTGTTAGTTGTTATAATTCTAGCAAAGTGGTTTTTCGGTGGGAGAAGTCGTGAGTTTTTCGGTAACGGACAGCCACTTCGCGGTTATTACAAGTGGACTTGGAGTTCCACACAAGTGCCAGCTGGTTCTTGGGATATCGGGATTTTATTCGGTGGAGAGAGTCCCAGACAAGCGATTGATATAAATATAAACAAGGCATCTACAATCACATCCGGTAAGAAGTTTTTAAATCTGGGTGGTGGTTTAGAAACTGGCATATGGAATGTTAGCGATTTGGACTATATAAATCAAAAACTTACTGAAATTAAAAGGGCTGGTTGGGATGGTCTGTGCTTTGATGTGGAAGTGTGCACGCCGAATGTGTCATTTGTTGATGCGTTTAAAAACTGCTTTGCTAAGTGTAAGCAAGCAGGTCTTCAAGTGTTGGTTACTATGAGCCACACGAACCCTTATCAGTGTCAGACTGGGGCAGGTCAAGGAATGGACTTGGTTAATTCGTGGATAAATGATAGCAACGTCGATTACATTTCACCCCAGCTTTATTCCAGTGGTGATTCTCTCGAAGCCAGTAATCTGTCAATGTTCAAGGGCATAGAAAACAAGATTTTACCGTCTATACCGGATGTTCCTGATTGGGATGGATTGAATGAGAAAACAGGCATTAACAACGCTGGATATATTATATGGAAGCAAACAGGCGCAGCTCCACCCAATAGCAACCGATGTGGTCCCAAAGTGAATGGATGGAGTGCTGCGTCTAGTTGCACGACGAAGAAATGTCCGGGTGGAACAGATGGCGAGTGTGGTGATGGAATGATGTGCTTTGCGAATACTGGATGCCCTGCTTAAATAAAGAGGTTTTTTTATTGTATTGTACATTTGTTGTGTGTTTTTAACCTCATAAAAATGTATGTTGGTTGTGATTCAATCATCTTTTGTAGTTTAATTTTGAAAAAGAGAGCATATAAATCAATTCCAATCTCTTGTAAGATGTGGAAAACAGTCCACGTAGTATAGTGGTTAGTATGGCGCTCTTCCAAAGCGTCGGCCCGGGTTCGATTCCCGGCGTGGACATCCTTTTTTCTTTTCCTTTTTTCAAAAGTTAAAAAATAAGTATTTGAATTTATTGTATGATGTTTTTATAAATTATTATTCAAACATCAATCATTTACATTTAATTCCTGCGGGGCTGATGCTGACGGGGAGGACGCTGAAGAGTGGCTTGCTGTGGCACAAGAACCCATTGATGCCCGGCGACTGGAACTGGCGCTGTAACTCGAGGAGGTCTCTCATGTTGAGGTTGAGCTTGGTTCTCCTGACGATGCCTCGCAGCAGCAACACGCTGTTCGTGTCGGGTCTCACACATAAGCTTGCCACCACCAACACCATTTACGTTGGCCGCTTGATACTCCTTGCCTTCCTCCGCATCGGGCTTGTGCTCCACGTTGAACTGGACATACTCGCCCTGAACAAGATACTTGTAGCCATCGCACGCGAGATTGTCCCACCTGACGAAGATGTCCTCAGTAGAATCATTGAGGCTGATGAATCCCCATCCTTGAGGGTTGAACCACTTGACTCGACCAGTGTAAACGCGGTTGTCGTACTTCGAAGTTGTCATCTTTGTGTGTATATACTTTGTAATGGTTGCTCTGCTTTAAGTTGGTTTTATAAATCATTTTCTACAATCGGCGAAAAGTCCAGGAATGAATTTTCCTTTTTTTATTCTCAAAACATCACAACGTTTCAACTTCTTCTTAATAGTAAATTGTTTCTTATTTCTGTTGTATTTTGTTACGCTTTTATAGCCTTTTCCACGTCGTATTGTGACATTGCGCACTATTTTAGCACCACCAAGTTGTTTCATTTCTGTGTTCATGTAGTTAAAGTTTTTCATTTTAATACAATATCGTTAGAAACAAAAATAGACTCAGTGCACCTTGATTTCTGCTAATCACTTCTTGATGTCTTTTTCGGGATGCGTGAATGAATTCTTCTCTGGAACTATATAACTCTCTATTGAGTGGTTTGTAATAATGTGTTCCTATTGGTCAATAATACCCTTTAATGGCTAATTATACCAAGAGAATACTCTAAACGCATTTCATAAAGATGCCAATTATTTAAGTTATTGTCTAAATTGTGTTTTAGTGTTGTTGAATTGTCATTGTCAGTTTTTCGAGGTCAATAAAAGAGAAGGTTTTTCTCATTTAAAAAATTGAAACCACTCACATTCTATTTTTTAATTGTATTTTCTCTCGTGCGACTATGTACATCGAACACCCCAACGGAAATTATGGTCTTTATGGGCTCAATATGATGGGTTGCGAGTCAATCATCTTATTTAAGGGCGAAATTTTGAAGTTCCATGCTTTCAAGTCAGGCACAAACCTGGCAATTTATACGAATGAGAGGAGAGAACGTGTTGTTGTCGATGTTTATGACAAGTCACTGGAAATTACACGAATGCTGTGGATTGACGATTAAAAATGAGTTCGTTATATTTCATAAAAAGCAAAAAGTCCACTTAGTATGGGATCCAATTCCATGTGTGGACATTCGCGGATTTTTATTTTTTTCTGTGTTGAAAATAACTTTTTAAATTCACGCGACATATTAAAAATGAGTTTTGTCTCGAACCGCGTCAATCGCAATTTTATACCTTCGTATGAGACTGATGCTGTTGATTGGTTTGATTTTTGTGAAGAACTTGACCAAGAATACTTTGACAAGATTCACAATGGAACTCTGACTGATGAGGATAAAGTTGAGATTATTGAGGATATTCGATGTAACCTTGAATGTGGAACACAGCTATGTGGCAAAATCATTGATGATAACGGTCAAGAAATAAACACACAACACGACATTTATCGTGTTATGGGATTAAATGAAGAAGATGTATTGAGAGAAAATTGGGAAAATCAATCGGAAAATGAAGGAATTCTCTTTGATGTCAGTAGAAGCGACGAGGTCAAGCCGGAATATTTTTGGCTTGGGAGGACAGGAAAGTATTTGTTCGTCGGATATGGGTGGAGTTGTTAGAAAAGCATTTTAATTTTCTAATTGGTGTGTAAAATAAAATTATTCAAAAAAAGTTGTTCATTTTAATACAACATTGTTAGAAACAAAAACAGCCTCCACACTTTCTAACGCACCTTCGGTCCATCCTTGATTTCTACTTACTGCCTCGCCGATCACAATTATGTCTTTTTCTGGTCGTTGTGCCATGCGCATAAACTCTTCTCTCGAGCTATACAACTCTCTATTGAGTGGTTTGTAGTAATGCGTTCCTATTGGCCAATAATAAGACTTGATTGCTATAATTTCAAGTGTATTTGGCGGAATGTCGAGAGAATCTTCTAAAAGCATTTCATACAAGCGTCGATTGGTTTCGTTGTTCTCTAAATGATGCTTTAATGTGGTTGCGGTGTTATTGTCGTTATAGGCAATCATATAAACGCCTTTTTCAGTGTTCATCGGAATTATTTGTTTAAGTGGTTCTTTTACTATTGTTAGCCGGCTTACGCGCTCTTTCATTATTTCTGCTGATTTCTTGGTGAATTTTGCGTAAAGTCGTAGGAATGGCTGCCCTTCAATGTCTTTATATATCGGATGTGATGGGAGAAGTGTTCTAACTGTGTCGATTGTGGTTGCGATGATAACCTTTTTACATGTATATTTAGCACCGTCTTCTGTGTGAATTGAGAGATCCCGCTCTATCTGTATAACTTTATTTGAGAACTTGAAGTGTTTCTCTCCAATGTAATCATATAACTTCATAACAAGGTTTTTCCATTCAACTCTAAATGCCTGCCAACAACAGTCATTCTCTTCCATTCCATAATAATAGAGGGTTTCATATGCGTCTTCGTTTTCATAATCGGTGTATCCAGTGGATGATGTGAATTTCTCGTATTCTTTGGTGCCGAGTGTGCGCTTTGCGTATTGTTTAAATGTGAGGTTTTTATGCTTGTTTTTATTGAAATGCGTTTTTAGTGTTTTCATTGTTTGTTTTATGTCAATTGGATTGTTGAGGTAAGATTTGTCGGGATTAATTGTGAATTCGTGAGGATTTCTAAATCCGAAATCTCGTAATAACTTTAAAAGTAGCTTGTCTTTGTGTTTGCGACCAATTCCAGCACCTGTAACGATTTCGGTTCCATAGAAAGTGTCATTACTGGCTCTTCCTCCTATCCAGTGTTTCTTGTATTTCTCTAAAATTAAAAACGTTGTTGTCGGACTGTAATGTTTTATTTTATATGCCGCATATAATCCAGCAATTCCACTGCCAATTATTATTGTATCAACTGTTGTAGTCATCTATATTTTCAAACTATATAAAATTTTATTGTTATTTGTAGTTATTAAAATGTCTCTCATAATTCTGTGTGCATCGCACCTGAAAACCCAACAAAATGTGGAACAAATGAGAGAAATGCTAGATTCCCAAATGTCTCAGACCAAAGTGTGTGATGTTTATGTGTCTTATACTGGACTTTCTCTCGAATATGATGATCCAAGAGTTCATCTTATTAAACAACCTGAACCTCAACTGGCTCAATTCCAACATTATAAACGATTGGTGATGACATTATGGGATGTCGGTATTATTCACTCCGAAAATTACGCAATCTTCACAGATGACGATGATATTATGGAACCCGAGAGAAATGCTGAATATTTGCGCTTCATTCGTCCAGGACTCGAGGTCATTAGGATGAATAACAGCGTAGTTCGATTTAGCATGGATTGTGAGATCAACGACCGTAACACTTCTCTCCAAAGTGCTGTTCTTAAATCTGGAATTGTTGTTTTGGACTATTTGAGACCACGTGAATATGTTGATTTGTGTTTGAGAGGTGATGTTCTATTAAGGTTTGTGGATGAAGTTGATGGAGAGAATTACATAAGTGATTGTATATTTAATATGGTCGTTCACCGATATATATTAAATAATCATTCAAAATGTCTTGAAGTCGTTACTAAGAAACCGCTCTATTATTACCGATATAGTATGTTTCGCGGTGTTCGACATAAGTATTTGGATGAATTAAACAATATCCCATAAAATGGGTTTAAAACAATATGAGTGTTAAAGATAAATAAACACATTCATGTATAGACAAGCATTCAAGTTTGTCAAAAGCATCATTCCCAAGATTTCTGAGACTGAGATTATTGCTCTTAAATCCGGCGGCGTCTCCATTGACCGTGAAATTTTCCAAGGAAAAGTAGATTATAGGAAGTTGTATAAGCACATTAGCGTAAAAACTAGTTTGTTTAAAGAAATTGACGAATTATTGGCTCGAGTCGGAACTGAAAATGTGTATCCAAGTGAGAACATCAATTCAGTTATGAAATATCTTGGTGAGAAAGGATACTTGGGTATGATAATTGACAAGAAATACGGGGGAAATCGGTTGTCTGTAACAGAACAATCTCGAATTTTAACAAAAATATCGTCTTATAATCCGTCTCTCGGAGTTGTTACTATGGTTCCTAATTCTCTCGGACCCGCCGAGTTAATTCAACATTATGGAACGGATGAACAAAAAACTTATTATTTGCCTCGACTAGCAAATGGGACGTTTATTCCTTGTTTTGGATTGACTGGACCAAACAATGGGAGCGATGCTATAGGCTCGATTGACAAGGGTGTTGTTGTAGAAGTCGAAGGTAAAATGAAAATCAAGGTTTCTCTCAATAAGCGTTACATTACACTCGCACCTATATCAAACTTGGTAGGCATTGCGTTTAACTTAGAGGACCCAAAAGGGTTGCTGGTGGATGGGAAAAAAGGAATTACATTAGCACTTATTGAGAGAGGTGTAGACCAGACAACTCATCACAATCCAAACAACGCGGGATTTCCAAACGGACCAGTTAAGGGCACAGTGTATATTGAATTTTACCAGGTTATTGGTGGTCAGGAGAGAATAGGAGAAGGCTGGAAGATGTTGATGGAATGTTTAGCTGTCGGTAGAGGTGTCAGTTTGCCTGCGGCGGCTGCCGGGTCATCCAAGTTTGCAACTCATGCCATCATGAATTACATCAATATACGCCGCCAATTTAACTTGCCAATCGGAAACATGGAGGCAGTTAGAGAGAAATTCATTGAAATGTATTTGAATACCTGGATAATTCACACGTCGGTTGCTTTTACAAATCATATTTTGGATGAAGGAGCAACACCGTCTGTTATTACGGCTATAATGAAACAGCAAACTACCGAGAGAGGTCGAATTGTTTTGAATCATGGTATGGACATTTATGCTGGTAGTGGAATTTGTATAGGAGAGAACAACTTTTTTACAAAGTTTTACAACTCGTCTCCGATTGGAATAACAGTTGAAGGGTCGAATACGTTGACTCGTGGTCTTATTATTTTTGGACAGGGTCTGAACAAGAGCCATCCTTACATTTTCCCGATTTTCCAGAGCATTCAAGATAATGATGTTGTTGCGTTTCGTAAGCATTTTAATTCGTTGATTGCGAATTTTCTTGGAAATTATGGGCGATTGATTAATCCTGTTTCTAGAATGACCCGACTTGAGCGTGTTACTGTGAAATTTAGTGTTCTATCAAATTTTGTCGCAATTATGGGTGGAAAAATCAAGTCAAAACAGATGATTTCAGGAAATATGGCGGATGTATTGTCAAACATCTATCTTTCTCATGGATTAATGTGGTATCATCTTCACAACTTGTCTTTGCCGATTTCTTTGAGAGAACGATGTTTGGAATACTTGTTAAATGACGCTGAAAATAAGATGAATTTGGTTATTGCGAACTTTCCCATCAGAATTATGAAAGCTCTTCTTAAACCTCTGACATCGAGTGTGAGTTTTTCCGTTTTTGAGAAAACCAATGAATTGTATAAGACAATTATTGACAGCGATGAATTACATGAAATTTTTAAGAATGACATTTATTACAAGGGAACCGTTGTGGAAAAAATGGAGAAATTGTTGAAAATGGAGAGAAATAGTGCGGAATACGAGGCTTTGTACCAAGACATCATTTCAGTCGGTGAATTCAATAATGAAACCATTTAAAGGTGTTGTTGTATTAGTATGTAGTAATTGAAAATGGTCCGCATATTTGACGAAAAGACGTCCGAAATTGGCTTTGATTGTGCCGAAATCAAGGCGAAATACCCAACTCTTGTGCTTGATACATTTCAGTTGGCGGCGATTACTGCGATTCGCGAGGGACATCATCCACTTGTAACGGCTCATACAGGCTCAGGGAAAACATTGCCAGCCGAGTATGCGATTGAATATTTTATTGGAGAGAAAGGCAAGAAAGTTATTTATACAGCACCGATTAAATCACTTTCTAATCAGAAATTCCACGAATTTAAGGCGAAATTCCCGGCGATTTCCTTCGGAATTTTGACCGGAGACATCAAGTTCAACCCTGATGCTGATTGTGTCATTATGACCACTGAAATTCTACGGAATTCTCTCGCTGAGGGCGGTTTTAGTGACGCCGTTGGATGTGTCGTTTTTGACGAGGTTCACTACATCAATGACGCCGCGCGTGGAAAGGTCTGGGAAGAGTGTATTATGTGGTTGCCTGCGAATGTCACGATGGTTATGCTCTCTGCTACAATTGATCGGGTTAGGCAGTTCGCAGAGTGGATTGAAAGCATCAAGAATAAAGAATGTGGAGAGAAAACAGAAAGTGGCGAGAAAACAGAAAGTGGCCTGGGCCCGAAAACAGCCGAAGAAGTTTGGATTTGTTCCACCGGAAAGCGCGTTGTTCCACTCATTCATTATACTTTTATGACTTCGAACTCAGGGGATTTGCGCGGGCTTAACAAGGAAGAGCGGGATTTCGTAAATGGTTTTATAGACACTCCGAAAACAATTAAGAATCCCGATGGCTCCTTTGTTGAGAGAAATATCGTGGATACATTTCGTGTTTCTAAATTGATTAGTGCTGATTCAGTAAAGCGTAGCACAGTTATTCACAGAGCAGTGTCGTATTTAAATGAGAGAGATATGCTTCCTGGTATTTGTTTCGTTTTCTCTCGGAAGAAGGCCAATGATATGGCTAAACAACTCGGGATTGACTTGTTGTCTGGTAAAGGACTGAGCGCCACAGTTTCTCACGAAGTATTGACGATTTTGCGACGACTACCGAATTGGGAGGAATATGTACGAACAGCAGAGTATGAGGAGATGATTGAACTTATGCAACGTGGAATCGCAGTTCATCACTCTGGTGTTATTCCAGTTCTGAGAGAAATCGTGGAAATTATGTTCAGCAAGGGTTATATTAAGATGTTGTTTGCCACTGAAACATTCGCAGTCGGTGTGAATATGCCCACAAAGACTGTACTTTTTACAGACATTCAAAAGTATGCCGAGAGCCAATTTCGTTTCCTTCATCCGCACGAATATACTCAGATGGCTGGACGAGCAGGACGTCGCGGGTTGGATAAGGTAGGTCACGTAATTCATCTGTTTAATCTTTATGATAGTGTAGGTGCGATTGGACAGAACACGTTGAAGACGATTTTAGCGGGAGCGCCACAGACATTGCGGTCTAAATATGCTATTGGATATGATACCATTCTCAATGTAGCTGCCAACGGTGATAAAGATGTTGTCGATGGTTCTCTAAAAGTAGCACTTAACAGTATGATTCGCTATGAGATTAACGCAGCATTGGATGCCATTGACAGACAATTGGTTGAAAAACGTGCGAAGATGGGGAGAGAATGTCAGTTGAGCGAATTACAGAACAAGCTCGTGGAAGAATACGAGGTTCGCACTAAAGCAATCGAGACTGCGAATAAAAAACACAGGAACCGCCTTAATGACGAACTGAAGGAATTTATTGAACAGGCCAAGCGGAAAAATGGCGCGGATATCAATAAAATCTTACAGAAAAAGAAGGAATTGGTTGCTATGGCAACGGAATGCGACGAGTTGGAGATTGAACGACTGCGGGTTCAAGAGCAATTGGGGAATGATGTAATTACAGCATATTGTCGCTTGGAGACAAATGGGATAATTCACGATGGCGTGTTGTCTCACATTGGATTGGCCGCGAGGTGCTTTAAAGAAGTTGATTGTCTTTCGTGGTCGGTTGTATTGGAGAGAAACCACGAGTTGTTTGAGGCACTTAGTGTTTCGGAGTTTGTAGGGTTCCTAAGTATGTTTGCGTATGATAAGGGCGAAGAAGATGATGTATGTGTTACTATTGACAATGACAACATATTGAAGTTGATTGAGCTGTTTGGAGAGTTTCAAGTAGAATTGAGTAGAGAAAAATGGGTATTCTTTGCCGATTGGTGTGATGCGTGTGATGATACTCAATGTAAACAGGTTATTGTGAATTCGGGGTTGTATGCGGGTGAATTCGTGAAGACAATGCTGAAAATCAACAATATTTGTTCTGAAATTGATGCGGCTTGTTTGGTTTATGGTTATACTGGGCTAGCTAGTAAAGTTAATAAGGTGGCTGATGCTACGTTGAAGTCAATCGTTACGCCTCAATCTCTTTATTTGTAATTTGATTGTGTTGTTTAGTATGGATTTATTGAAATGCTTTTTATTGACCCAGACGGCAATGAGGTGGCCTGTGCTACGCTGTGCTATCCAAGACCGAGGTCAAGCGGAAGGTCAGGGAGCTTAGGGGCGGAGATAAACAAACAGATACAATTATTACCAGTATCATAAGAATATATGCCAATATAAGGTGTGTCGGTTCGTTTTGTTGCATCCACATTGAATGTCTCTCCATAAAGGGGTCTATGTTCGTTTTATTGCTTAAGTTCAGTTTCTTTCGGCAATAAATACAGTTGTCCGATGTGGAGAGAACTTTAATTAAGCAACTCAGGTGTGTCGTGTGCCCACAGTCGGTTGTTGCCACGTTTTTCTCTACACATTCTTCGAGGCAAACTCCGCAAGTTGTCGTTGATGTCATTTAGATGTTTGTTGTATTTGGATTGGTTTTTTGTTGAATTGCCTTCAATTTTAATTGGTTTGTGTCGGAAACAATAAAAATAAATGTTTAATTATACTAATCATCAGTAAATGTATGTCCGATTGTGAGGTCATTCTCGTCTATTCCGAATGTCTTGAGCTCGTTAACAATCGTTTGAAGTGTGGTAATCATTTTAACTGGTGTGCAACATTCGTTATAAATCGGGTTGCCTGTGCCTCGGCGTGACAAGTTTCGAACGTGTGCGGTATAAACTGTCACCTTGAAGATGACTTCTTCGCCGATGATAGTGATGTCTTCGTATCCATACCAGTCATTTGCGGCTTTTTCTAGGAATTCGCTGTTGAACATTTCTCCGCGTGATTTGGAGTCAATGATGGCGTCAGTGATTTCTAGCACTTCATCCGTGTCTTCATCGGCCTTAATGAATGCCGAAACATCCTTCATTTGTATGAGTTTCTCGATGATATCGATGTTCTCGGGGATGTACTGGCAGTGGTACGTGACGCCAAGAACGCAGTTTGTGTCCTGACCCATTTTGTTGATTGAAGAGAAATCTGTTTGGTTAGAAGTATTTCAATTTTTTGTGGTGAGTATGGATTAAAATATAAATCAATTCATTTACTATATGTATTGTGGCTCCATGGTGTAGTGGTTAGCACAAAGGACTTTGAATCCTTTGACCCGAGTTCGAATCTCGGTGGGGCCTCATTTTTTTTTCGAGCAAAAAAGTTATGGTTATACACTTTAATATTTAAGCGCAAAAAAATTGAAATGATTTTATTTTGTATTGTTTAAGTCATTTTTCCAAAGCAAACACACGCGCACAACCAAAATGGCCGCAGCATCGTTCCTTGTTTCTCCCCTGACAGAGGCGCTGTATGGAGACAAGCTCACGGTTGATGACAACAAGCTGAAAATTAACAAGAATGAAGTGATTGACATTGAAATCCGAAACAAGAATGTTCTGAATCGCCTCTTTCAGAGGCTTTTGAAGGAAGTTAAGATTAAACGAGGCGGAGACGTCTTTGATGAAGAGGATGATAAGGACGTATTGTATGAAGCCATCAAGAACAATGTTATGACTTGTAGGATGTTTTCATCACGATTTGTTGGTAGATGCTACATTACAAACAAGAATTATGGAGAGAACTGCCCTGAACTTCACGGACGAGTGTTTGATGGAGCACAAACGGTTATGGGAGATAGTTGGTATTGTAGCGTATTTCCGTATCATCAGAGCGCCGAGCATATCGTGTCATTTGCGGAGTTGTGCTTCAACTTTTGTGAATATATTGTGCCGATTGTTGATTTCCCGAACATCGCTCAGCACTGCGACGGAAAGAAGTATATTGTTGTGAAAATTCGCCGCACAGACGGAAGAATTCACCAGGCAATGATTAAGACCGACTGTCGTTCGATGGTAATTTACAGGATGATCGACAATGGCACATTTGTTCACCCGGCTTACATTCCAGCAGGTTCAAAACTGGTGCCGATTGTGAAGACACACTTCAATCACGACGGTTCAGACTTGGATCTGAATGAATTGGAGTCAGACTATCCTCAAACAGATTGCAAAAAGGACATTCCAGTGGAGAGTCTGATAGAACTGAATGGAGAGTTGTCAGACGCATTCTCAATTGGAGATGAGGTGCTGCCGGGCTTCTACACGGCATTCGAGAGAAGCGTTCTTAACGTGTCGTCGGTAAAACTGAAGTAAAGTGAA
>Ga0187843_10001098_pt1 | contig 17601 bp, 13 predicted proteins | sample SpaLakP09_SKY_43_FD_134516 | JGI IMG/M metagenome (GOLD analysis project Ga0187843, IMG submission 134516) | Oligotrophic lake water microbial communities from Sparkling Lake, Wisconsin, USA - SP09_SKY_43 | ecosystem: Environmental > Aquatic > Freshwater > Lake | place: USA: Sparkling Lake...
CGCCTGCAGTTCGCCGGCTACCGCAGCGGCCACATGATGTATCTGCGCGCGGAAGACCTGGCGACGTCCAACGAAGACCTGCGCAACTTCATCCGTTCCGCCACCCCGGCGCCGAACGCGCCCGCCAAGTACTGATTCAGTCCTCCCGCCGGCGGCGTTCGCCCGCCGGCGCTTCCCGACCGTAGCATTTTCACCACGCCCGTCGCCATGCCCCGGGCAGCCGTATCACAAAATGATTGCGCATAGCATTTTTGTCGAGATTTCCGTTGACAAGGGCTTTTAAACGCTCCTACACTAAAAATGATCGCGCAACCATTTTGGCTTACTGTTGTGTGATACATAACAATAACCCCGGTGACCCACCGCAGGAGACTTTAAAATGCAAGTGAAACAACAGAAATCCCGGCAATCGCGCCGGCAGATGGCGTTCGGCCTGACCGTCATGGCTGGACTGATTGCGCAGTCATACGCCCAGGAGGTCGCTCCGGCCGCCCCGGCCCAGGAGGCGGAAGCGGCGCCGATGACGGTGGTGCAGGTCAGCGGCTACCGCAACAGCTTGCTGTCGTCGGCCAAGGACAAGAAGGAAGCCGTCGGCTTCCAGGACTCGATCAACTCCGAAGACTTCGGTAAATTCCCGGACAAGAACATCGCCGAATCGCTGAGCCGCATTCCCGGCGTCGGCGTATCGCGCGACATCACCGGCGAAGGTTCCACCATCCAGATCCGTGGCCTGGGTTCGAGCTTCACCAAGATCCTGCTGAACGGCGCACCGATCGCGGTGGCCTCGTCCGGCCCGATCGACGGCGCCAACACCAACCGCGAGGTCGACCTCGACCTGCTGCCGACCGACCTGTTCACCAAGCTGACCGTCAGCAAGAGTCCGACCGCCGAAATGATCGAAGGCGGCGCGGCCGGCGTGGTCAACCTGCGCAGCGCGCGTCCATTCGACAAGGAAGGCCGCGTCATCGCCGCCAGCATCACCGCCACCAAGCAGCAGATCGCCGACAAGACCGGCGGCCGCGGCTCCTTCCTGGCCAGCCAGACCTTTGGCGACTGGGGCATCCTGGGCGGCATCACGCTGTCGCGCCAGCAGATCCACACCACCGGCTGGGAAACCGTCGGCTACACCAACGCCAACCTGTCGGCCGCGCAGAATCCGGCGTCGAACCGCAACAACACCGGCGGCGGCAACTGGACCATTCCAGCCACCGTGCCGGTCGGCGCCGGCAATGGCCTGGTCACCGGTCAGGTCATCGACCAGGCCTGGCTGCTGGCGCACAATCCTGGCCTGAGCATTCAGCAGATCGACAACGCCATCGTGCCGCGTCTGGGCCGCAGCATGGATTACTTCGGCACCAAGGACAAGGGCTCGGCGATCTTCGCCGCCGAATACCGTCCGACCGAAAACCTGCACTTTTACCTGGACACCATGTACAGCAAGCGCGATGACAAGATGACGCGCATGGACTATGACTGGTCGGTCCGCAACGGCGGCATGATCCCGCTGAACATGACGGTTGATAAGAGTGATTGCAGCGATGGCTGCACCGTCACCGGCGGCACCTTCGCCAACACCCAGAACTTCTTCGAACACGGCTACCGCCACGATCAGGTCAGCCTGCTGGGCATCAATCCGGGCATGGAATGGAAGATCACGCCGACCCTGAAACTGGACGCGCAGATCAACTACACCCGTAGTAACTTCAGCCACGAAGCGCCGACGGTGTACCTGATCACGCCACCGAACAGCGGCAACACGGTCACCTATACCAACAACGGCGGCATTCCGTCGGTGGTGGCCAGCACGGACCTGAACAACCCTGCCAGCTATGTCTGGAACACCGGTCGCGTCAACATCCAGAACGAGTTCCGCAAGACCGAGACCAAGGGCTTCCACAGCGACCTGGCCTGGGGCGACGACAAGTTCAACCTGAAAGCCGGCGTCGCCTATGACGACATCACGCGCCGCATCAACGCCAGCGACAACTCGGCCGCCTGGCAGGCCGCCGTGTGCGGCAACAATCCTAGCGTGTTCCTGCAAGGCCCGAACGGCGCGCCAACCTGTAATGGCGCCTCGACGCCGGGCGCCAGCGCCGCCGCGCTGTATCCTGGCTACGGCACTGGCTACACCGCCGGCGCCACCACGCCGCTGACCTATGGCGGTTCGCTGATTCCGCAGACCGCGCTGGCCAGCTACATCATTCCTGGCCCGTACGGCAAGCCAATCGTCGACTGGAGCCGCTTCGCCAAGGACTCGAACTACCAGTACTACTACAACACCGCACCGTCCAGCGGCGCTTCGTCGACCGGCGCCAGCGCGGGCTACATCGGCGAGAAAACCACCGGCCTGTATCTGGAAGCGAATGGTCAGTTCAATCTGGCCGGCTTCCCGGCGCGCTACAACGGCGGCGTACGTTATGTCCGCACCCGCCAGTCGGTCGGCTCGCTGAATTCGATCACCGATCCGCGCAACGCCAACCTGACGGCGAACGGCAGCAAATATCCGAATATCGATCAGTGGGTCTATCAGGACACTACCTACAACAACACGCTGCCATCGGGTACGCTGGCGGTCAATCTGCGCAGCGACGTGGTGGCCCGCGCCGCCCTGTCGCGCAGCATGACGCGCGCTGATCCGAACGCGCTGCGTCCTGGCGTGAACTTCTCGTCGGTGTCGGCGGACGTCGGCACCATCGGCAATCCGGCGCTGAAGCCCTACCTGTCGGATAACATCGACCTGGGCATCGACTGGTACACCGGCCGCGAAGGCTACATCAGCCTGACCGTGTTCCAGAAGAAGGTGGATGGCTTCACCATCAATCAGAACATCACCCTGCCATTCAGCGCGCTGGCCGCTTACGGCATCAACTACAACACGCTGATTCCGAACCAGCAGCAGGCAATCGATTCGCGTGGCGGTCCTAACGTGGCGACCGTGGTGATGACCCAGGCCCGCAACGCTTCCGGTGAACTGAAGATTCGCGGTCTGGAAATCGGCTGGGTGCAGCCGCTCGACAAGATCCTGCCGATCCGCGGCTTTGGCATCAACGAAACCGCGACCTTCATCACCCAGCGCGGTGATGGCGAGGGCGGCGCCGGTTTCGTGGCGCTGGGCGTACCTAACCGCACCAACAACTTCTCGGTCTACTACGACAACCACGGCTACAACGCGCGTCTGTCGCACACCTTCTCGAAGGGCAGCCAGACCGCCACCGCGAACCAGAACGGCATCACCAATGCCGCGCTGTTCTCGGACAACTACAAGCAGTTGGACTTCTCGTCGAGCATCGACCTGGCGGAAGTGCTGGACAAGGATGGCTGGCCGACGCTGAGCTTCGATATCGTCAATCTGAACAACGATTCACGTCGCGGCTACTTCCAGTTCGGTAACGCCAACTTCACGCAGTACTCGCCAGGCCGCACTTACTCGCTCGGTCTGCGCGCCAAGTTTTAATCGTCTGGGCCCTTGGTTCTCCAGCGGGGCCCTTTTTGCCCGCCCCCTCGGGGGCGGTTTTTTTTAAGGATAGTGATGGCTGTATCGACACGACGGCTCCGCGCCACCTGCCTGCTGCTGGCCGCGCTGCTGGGCTGTGCCCTGGCCTCGGCAGATGCCGTCACGCCGCCGCATCTGCGCAAGCAGGGCAGCGCCACGCAGCTGATCGTCGATGATCAACCGTTTCTGCTGCTGGGCGGCGAGCTGCATAACTCGTCCGCGTCCAGTCTCGAATACCTGAATAAATTGTGGCCGACGCTGAAGGCGGCCGAAGTGAATACCGTGCTGGCGCCGGTCGAGTGGGACCAGATCGAGCCGGTAGAAGGGCGCTTTGATTTCACCGTGCTGGATGGCATGCTGAAACAGGCGCGCGCGCACAACACGCGGCTGGTGCTGCTGTGGTTTGGCGCGTGGAAGAATTCAATGTCGACCTATGCGCCGGCGTGGGTGAAGAAGGACACGCAGCGCTTTCCGCGCGCGCGCACCCGCGCCGGTGTGGCGCAGGAGATTCTGACGCCATTTGCGCCGGCCACGCTGGCCGCCGACACGGCTGCCTTCCGCGCGCTACTGGCGCACCTGAAGCAGACCGACACGCAGCACACGGTGCTGATGATCCAGGTCGAAAATGAAATCGGCATGCTGCCGGAAGTGCGCGACTACAGCGCCGCCGCGAACGAAGCGTGGCGCGCGCCGGCGCCGGCCGCGCTGACCGCGTATCTGGCCGCGCACAAGGACACGTTGCAGCCCGCGCTCAAGGCCGCATGGGAAGCGCGTGGCGCGCGTTTGAGCGGCACCTGGGCCGAGGTGTTTGGTGACACCATCGAGACCGAAGAGATTTTCCAGGCCTGGCATTACGCGCAATTTGTCGAAGCGCTGACGGCGGCCGGCAAGGCGGTCTATCCGCTGCCGATGTATGTGAACGTGGCGCTGAACCGGCCTGGCAAGCGTCCCGGCGAATATCCTAGCGCGGGGCCGCTGCCGCATCTGTTCGATGTGTGGAAGCCGGGCGCGCCATCGGTGGACGTCATCGCCATCGATACCTACTTCCCGAATTTTATCCACTGGGCGAAGCAGTTCAAGCGTCCGGATAATCCGCTGTTCATCCCCGAGGCCAATCACGCCGAGCGGCCGGATGCTGGCGCCGATGCCTTCTACGCCATCGGCGAGCATGACGCCTTCGGCTTCTCGCCATTTGCGATTGACGATATCAAGGATGGCAATTCTTCGCTGCCGCAAGCCTATCGGCTGCTGAAGCAGCTGGCGCCGGTGATCAACCGCTATCAGGGTAGTGGCAAGGTACGCGGCTTCAAGGCGCCGCTGTCGTATGAGGGCGAAGTGGATGCCGCGCCGCAGCAGGTGCGTATGGGCGGCTATGCTGTGCAGGTAAGCTTTAACGCGCCGTGGGAAAAGCTGTCGTCGGCTGAAGTGCAAACGCGCGGCGGCTTGATCATACAAACCGGCGACGATGAATTCCTCGTCGCGGGCAAAGGCCTGACGGTGGTCTTCAGTGCCGACGGCGCGCAGGTCGGCATCGAGCAAGCCATTGAAGGCCTGGACCAGAACGGCCGTTGGCTCAATGGCGATGAAACGCATCAGGGCCGCCATATCAATCTGCCGGGCGATGCCTATACCATACAGCGTGTAAAGCTTTACCGCTATCGCTGAACCGAACTATCTGGAGTAACGAATATGAGTAATACAAACAGCCCAGTTATCACCGCAATGCAGGTCATTCCCGTGGCAGGCTACGACAGCATGCTGCTCAACCTGTGCGGCGCGCATGCGCCTTTCTTCACGCGCAATCTGGTGCTGCTGACCGATAGCGCCGGCCATACCGGCATCGGTGAAGTACCAGGCGGCGCCGGCATCCTGGCGGCGCTGGAGCGCTCGGTGCCGCTGGTGGTGGGCACGGAGATTGGCCGCTACAACCGCACGTTGAACGCGATCCGCGCCGCCATCGGCGGCCATCATCAAGTCACGTCGGCGGCCGAGGCGGAGGTGCTGAAGCAGCCGCACGAAATCAATCTGCGCCTGGATAACGTGGTGACGGCGGTGGAAGCGGCGCTGCTGGATTTGCTGGGCCAGCACCTCGGCGTGCCGGTGTGCGAATTACTGGGCTCCGGCCAGCAGCGCGACAGCGTGCCAATGCTGGCCTACCTGTTCTACATCGGCGACCGTGGCCGCACCGATCTGCCGTATCTGAGCGGCGATGGCGCCAGCGGCTGGTATGCGCGCCGCCATCAGGAGGCAATGACGCCGGCGCAAATCGTCGAACTGGCCGAAGCCACGGTCGACAAGTACGGCTTCAAGGACTTCAAGCTGAAGGGCGGCGTGATGCGCGGCGCGGAAGAGATGGAGGCGGTCACCGCGATCAAGCAGCGCTTCCCGGATTCGCGTGTGACGCTGGACCCGAACGGTGCCTGGTCGCTGCACGAGGCGATTGAACTGTGCCGTGGCCAGGGCCACATTCTGGCGTATGCGGAAGATCCATGCGGCCCGGAAGATGGTTATTCAGGCCGCGAGATCATGGCCGAATTCCGCCGCGCCACCGGCATCCCGACCGCCACCAACATGGTCGCCACCGACTGGCGCCAGATGGCGCATTCGCACCTGCTGGGCGCCGTCGATATTCCGCTGGCCGATCCGCACTTCTGGACCATGCAGGGATCGGTGCGTCTGGCGCAGCTGTGCGAGCAGTGGGGCCTGACGTGGGGCTCGCACTCCAACAATCACTTCGACGTCTCGCTGGCGATGTTCACGCACGCCGCCGCTGCCGCGCCGGGCAAGATCACCGCCATCGATACGCACTGGATCTGGCAGGAAGGCCAGGAGCGCTTGACGCGCGAGCCTTTGCAGATTGTGGGCGGTGCGGTGCAAGTGCCGCAGAAGCCGGGCCTGGGCATCGAACCAGACCTGGACCGCATCCAGGCCGCGCACGAGTTGTACAAGAAAGTCGCCACCACCGCGCGCGACGATGCGATGGCGATGCGCTATCTGGTCCCTGGCTGGACCTACTCGCCGAAGCGCCCGAGCCTCGGCTAAGGCCTCCGTTACAGCCGCTGTGGGAAGGTCTCGACTAGCCAGTCGATGAATACCCGCAGGCGGTGCGAGACGTGGCGGTTTTGCGGGTAGACCACGTGGAACGGGTAGGGCGCCGGTCGCCATGGCTTGAGGATCTCTACCAGCGTGCTGTCATTCAGCGCCGGCTTGGCGGCGTAGGCAAAGGTCTGGATGATGCCCAGTCCCGCCAGGCCTGCCGCCATGTGGCCGTTACTCTCGTTGACGCCGACGCGGTGTTCCACCTTGATCTCGGCCTTCTCGCCGTCGCGCTGGAAGCGGAACGGCATCGCGCGGCCGCTCTGCGCCAGCAAATAGGCTACCAGCCGGTGGCCGTTCTTCAATTCGTCCGGGTAGGCTGGCACGCCAAACTGCTTCAGGTAGGCCGGCGTGGCGCAGGTGACCATCTGCGCCTGGCCGATTGCCCGCGCCACCAGCGATGAGTTATCCAGCGCGCCGCCACGGATCACGCAGTCGACGTTGTCGCTGACCATGTCCACCGAGCGGTCCGACACACCGAGGTCGATGCGGATGTCGGGATACAGCGCCATGAACTCCGGCAGCGCGGGAATCAGCACATCGCGCGCGGTCGACCCGCCAACGTCGATGCGCAGGCTGCCGCGCGGCTTGCTGCGGGCGATGTTGAACGAGGTGTCCACGTCTTCCAGATTGCGCAGAATGAGCGCCGTCTTGTCGTAGTACTGCTGACCGTCCGGCGTGACCGATACGCGGCGTGTGGTCCGCTGCAGCAGACGCACGCCCAGATGCGTCTCCAGTTCCTGTACCAGTTTGCTCAGCGTGGCATTGGGCATGTCCAGCGAATCCGCCGCCTTGGTAAAACTGCCCGCTTCCACCACCCGCGCAAAGGCGCGTATCGCCAACAGCTGGTTCATCAATTATTCCCGTACATGGATAGTGATTTTAATTTTACACAGTTTATCAATAAACCGCCGGGCGTTAAAGTTCATCCATCGAAACCCACTTAACGGAGAAAATCATGAACCAACCACTCGCAGGAAAAATCGCACTGGTCACCGGCGGCAGCACCGGCATTGGCCTGGGTACCGCGCAGGAACTGGCAGCACAAGGCGCGCGCGTCTTCATCACCGGCCGCCGTCAGGCCGAACTGGATGCCGCAGTCGCTGCGATTGGCGCCGGCGCCACCGGCATCCGCGCCGATGCGTCGTCGCTGAGCGATCTGGATGCGGTCTACGCGCAGATCGCCAAGAGCGCCGGCAAGCTGGATATCCTGTTCGCCAACGCCGGTGGCGGCGACATGCTGTCGCTGGGCGCCATCACCGAAGAACACTTCGACCGCATCTTCGGTACCAATGTGCGCGGCGTGGTGTTCACCGTGCAGAAAGCCTTGCCGCTGCTAGTCGACGGCGCCTCGGTGGTGCTGACCGGTTCCACCACCTCGATCCAGGGCACGGCCAATTTCAGCATCTACAGCGCCAGCAAGGCCGCCGTGCGCAATCTGGCCCGCTCGTGGGTGATGGACCTGAAAGAGCGCCGCATCCGCGTCAACGTAGTTAGCCCAGGTCCGATCCGTACCCCTGGCCTGGGCGACCTGGTGCCGGAGGAAGCGCGTCAAGGCCTGTTTGACTTCCTGGCGTCGCAAGTGCCGCTGGCGCGTCTGGGCGAACCGGAAGAAATCGGCAAGGCAGTGGCCTTCCTGTCGTCCGACGCGGCCAGCTTCATCAACGGCATCGAGCTGTTCGTCGATGGCGGCATGGTGCAGGTCTGACCATGAAAATCATTGCAGCGGTATTTGCCACAGTGGTACTGAACCTGGGCGGCGCGGCGCAGGCGGCCGGCATCAAGACGGCAGGCATCGACCACGTGGGCATGAACGTGCCGGACCTGAAACAGGCGGAGGAATTCCTGAGCACCACCTTCGGCTGCGAACCGGTCACGCAGATCGGCCCATTCGACATGGCGCCGCGCGCCGAGAGCTTGACGCTGGCCATGGTCCGTTGCGGCGCCGGCGCCAACATCGAACTGTTCGAGTACAAGAACTCGACCGGCAGCAGCGCGATGCCGAAGCAGGAAGACAGCGGCGCCTCGCACATCGCCTTCTACACCGACGACGTGAAGGCCGGCGTGGCTTACCTGAAATCGAAAGGCATCACCGTGCTGGGCGAACCGATGACCATGACCAGCGGCGATACCGAGGGCGAGACCTGGGTGCACTTCCTGTCGCCATGGGGCTCGGAGATGGAACTGGTGGGCTACCCGCATGGCAAAGGCTACGAGAAGAAGTCCAGGCTGAAGCTGTGGAATCCCAAGTTCCCTGCCAAGTAATCGAATGGCCCGCTGTACGCGGGCCATTTTCTTTTATCGCTGCTGTTGCTGATTCTTGGCGATCTCATTGCCGACATAACCACCACCGACAGCGCCCGCAATCGTCGCCAGCTTGCGGCCATTGCCGCTGCCAACCTGGTTGCCGAGCAATCCCCCGACCACCGCACCCAGACCCATGCCGACGATACTGTTCTGCGCGACAGGTGCTGGCGCGGGAGCAGGTGCCTGTGCCACCTGCGGTGCAGGTGCATAGGTGTGATGGACGATGGTTTTGTGCTCCACCACGCGGCGTGGTTCAGGCGCTGTTGCTGGTGCTGCGGCTTGTATCGGCGCTGGCGCCACCGAGGTGACTGGTGCTACGACAGGTGCGGCGACATCGCCGGCATTCGTCGCATGAGAATTCGGCAGCAGGCCGGCAATCGACGCTGCGCCGATCAGGCTGACTAGCGCGACGGAGCCGGCGGCGAAAGCCATCATCGGGTGGATACGGGTGCGTGGGGTATGTTCCATTTTTTCTCTCCTGAATATCGCCATCAGCGGCGCTTGCGTATAGAACGGGAGAGAAGACTGGACCGCTGACGCAAAAAGTGTTTCCAGCGTAAGCAGATGTTACTGAAACAATTCACATCTGGCGGAAATGGTGCAGATAGTTGCGGCTGACCGGCAGCACTTCCGCATGGTTGCGCAAATGGAGTTCTGCGGTTTCGTTCACGCCGCGTATCACCTCGCGCACATGGCGAAGATTGGCGATGACGGCGCGGTGGGTCTGCACGAAGCATTTCGGGTCAAGTTCTTCGCTTAATTCGCGGATGCTTTTGCGTATCAGCGCTTCACCCTCGCTCCATGCGACCAGCGTATATTTTTCCTCGGCCCGAAAGAACAGCACCTGATCAACGGGAATCAGTCGCACACTGTTGCCGACTGACGCTTTAATCCACTGCAGCCATTGGCGTGGCACGGCGCTCTGCGCGAAGCGACCGGCCAGTTGATCCAGCACCGCATCCAGCATGGCGCCACTTTGCTTGCGCACGCGCAGGCGCTGCACAGTGTCCGCCAGGCGCGCACTGTCGATGGGCTTGACCAGGTAATCGATCGCGCCCTGCTCAAACGCCTGTAGCGCGTACTGCTCATAGGCTGTCACAAACACCAGGTGCGTTCGACGGCCCAGTGCGCGCGCGGTTTCAATACCGTTCAAGCCTGGCATATGAATGTCGAGGAAGACGATATCAGGCCGAAGTTGCTCGAACAGTTCCAGCGTCTCCGGGCCGTTGCGGGCATCGCCAACAATCTGTAACTCGGGCCATAGTTGTCCCAGATGGCTGCGCAGGCGTTCGCGTAACAAGGGTTCGTCGTCGACGATGAGCGCGGTAGTGGATGTCATTGTCGGTTCTCCGGATAAAAATGCAGTTCAACCCTGACGCCATGCGGCGATTGCTCGTGCAAATCGAGATGTGCATCGGCGCCGTAGAAAGCATGCAGCCGTGTGCGCACATTCGCCAGACCGGTGCCGGGTTGCGCGGTTTCGGCGATGCCAACGCCCGTATCGCTTACCCACAGCGTGATCTTGCCGCTGACCGCATCGCGCCCACCGCCGATCTCGACGCGGCCGCCGGACATCGACGGATCAATGCCATGGCGGACGGCATTCTCTACCAGCGTCAATAACGCCATCGGCGGAAAGCGCAGACCGGCCAGCGCGGGCAGCTCAGCGACCGTATATTGCAGGCGGTCCGGCATGCGCATGCGCATCAGCTCCAGATACGCGCCGACCAGTTGCAGCTCAGTTGCCAGCGTTGGTGATTCATCCTGCAGGCGCGGCATGGCAGCGCGCAGATAGGCGATCAGGTGACGTAGCACCGGCCCCGCATTCGGCGATCCGGCTGCCACCAGCGCTTCAACATTGGCCAGCGTGTTAAACAAGAAATGGGGCTCGATCTGGGCCTGCAGCAGACGCAGGCGGGCGTCGAGCAGCTCGCGCTCCAGTGCATTCTTTTCCAGTTCGGCTTGAAGCTGGTCAGCGCGCTCGCGTTCTTTCCGTTCACTGCGCATCGCCCACATCGACATCGTCAGACCAAAAATCAGTGCCAGCACTACCATCAGGATATGACCGGTCAGCGTCTCGACACTGCGCAGATAGGTGAAGACATGCGTACCTTGCGTCAGCACTGCCGTCATCAACGACGCCAGCGGCGCCATCACCACCACGGCCAGCAGACGGGCGGTGCGCGCCGGCAGCCAGCGTGGATGTACTGCCCCGGCACATGAATAGGCCATCAACAAGCATGTCGCGACAAAACCGATGCGGCCGAGGACCGCAACAAACGGCGTGCGCGTGGCGGCATGCAGCAGCCATGACAGCAGCAACACCACGCCGGTGACGATCAGAGTCTGGCGGCGGGTTGGCAATAGCGCGGTGTGAGGGCGGGGAATGGTCGGCGTCATCGGCTCACAATAACCGCAATAGCGCCGTCATTCAAGCCCCGAAAACCGCGCTTCGTCGCACCAATGCGGATCTTGTCTTGAGGAGGGATGCCACCGCTGGCATGGTGCACTCAATCCAACAACAAGGAGTGCACATCGTGACACCAGCGGCATTTTCTCATTTCGCCATGACTGCTTCGGCCAAGTTATGGTTTGTGGCCACGTTGGCCGGCCAGCTGATATTTGGCGTGTATGTAGTTGCGCTATACGGTGGGGCGGCAGTCCACGGTAACCTGAAGGGCTGGAATCAGGTTATGCCGCATGGGTATGTCGCCGATGACGCCATTGGTAACACAGCAATCGGCGCGCATTTGTTCATGGCGGCAGTGATCATGCTGGGTGGCGCGTTGCAGCTCATCCCGCAAATCCGAACGTGGGCACCACGCTTCCATCGCTGGAACGGTCGCGTTTATCTGGCTGGCGCCGTAGTGGCGAGCTTCAGTGGCCTGTACATGCTGTGCATTCGCGGCGCGGTAGGCGATACGGTCCAGCATATTGGCACCGGCCTGAATGGCCTGCTGGTGCTGGTGTGTGCTGCTCAGGCGCTGCGCCACGCCCTGCGACGCGACTTCGCCGCGCACCGCCGCTGGGCACTACGCTTGTTTCTCTGCGTGAGCGGCGTCTGGTTCTTCCGCATAGGCTTGATGTTCTGGATTGCGATACATGGTGGCCCGGTGGGTTTTGATCCAGAGTCTTTTACGGGACCGTTCCTGAGCGTTCTGGCGTACGCGCAGTATCTGCTGCCGCTGGCGGTGCTGGAACTGTATCTGCGAGGCCGCTCATCAGCTGCCGCGCGGCTGGCCGTATCAATGATGCTGGTGTGTTGTGCGGCAGTCACTGGCATCGGCGTGGCGGTGGCGACGATGGGAATGTGGCTACCGCATATGACTTAAATATATTTTAAGATCAGCTCTTGTTTGTCGAAACAATAACCTCAACTCCTGCACACTCGACAAACAAGAGAGAAAAAATGAACCGATACCCAATCTGGAAGTATGTCCTGATTGCCGTCGCTATTCTTTTCGGTGCGCTGTACGCTGTGCCGAACTATTTTGGCGAAGTGCCGTCGTTGCAGGTCACCAGCGGAAAATCCACCGTCAAAATGACACCGGAGATGCGCACCAAGGTCGCCGACGTGCTGGCGAAAGAGGGCATCGCCAGCGATGGCGTCAGCTATGACAGCAGCGGCGCTTATTCTTTCGTCAGCGCCAGCTTCGCCACGCCGGACATTCAGTTCCGCGCCAAGTCGGCGCTGGAGAAAGGCTTGAATACCGACGCCAGCGATCCGGCCTACGTGGTCGCGCTCAACCTGCAAGCCGATACGCCCAAGTGGCTGCAAGCGCTGCATGCGGTGCCCATGTACCTCGGCCTTGACCTGCGCGGCGGCGTTCATTTTCTGATGCAGGTCGATACCAAGGCAGTCCTGAACAAACGCATACAGAGCATACAAACCTCCGTCCGCACCATGCTGCGCGACAAGGATGTGCGCCACGCCGGCATTGCCCGTGAAGGCGATACCGTCACCATCAAATTCCGCGATGACGCCACGCGTCAGCGTGCCAGAGAACTGCTGGCCGGCCAGTTGACAGGACTGGCTTTCACAGACGCCAGCGACCTCACCACCGTCATCAGCCTGAAGCCGGAAGCGCTCAAGCAAACCATCGATGACGGCGTACAACAGAACATCAACACGCTCTCCAAGCGTGTGAATCAGCTGGGCGTGGCGGAGCCGGTCATTCAACAGCAAGGCGCGGATCGCATCGTCGTCCAGCTGCCAGGCATGCAGGACGTGGCGCGTGCCCGCTCTGTCATAGGTCGCACGGCCACGCTGGAGATCCGCATGGTGGATGACAGCATCACGCCCGGCACAGAGTTGTCTTCAGCGATCCCCTTCAATGAAGAACTGCTCACCGTGGGCCGCGATGCGCCGGTTGTGGTCTCCAAGGACGTGGTGCTGACCGGCGACTACATCACCAGCGCTGTCGCCGCCTTCGACGATAACCACCGCGCCGCAGTGAATGTGGAGCTGAACAGCGAAGGCCGGCGCCGCATCAGCGAAGCCACCACCGGCAACGTCGGCAAGCGCATGGCGATTGTGCTGTACGAAAAAGCCGGCAAGCCGGAAGTGCTGTCCGTGCCGAGGATCCAGCAGGAACTGAACGGCAACGGCTTCAATATCACCGGCATGGGCAGCGCGGATAACGCCGCCGAACTGGCGCTGCTGCTGCGCTCCGGCGCGCTGGCCGCACCGATGGATGTGATCGAGGAACGCACCATCGGTCCCGCACTGGGCGCGGAGAATATCGACAAAGGCCGACATTCCACCATCTACGGCTTTGCCGCGATTGCCGTCTTCATGATGGTCTACTACCGCATCTTCGGCGTGTTCAGTGTACTGGCGCTGGCGATCAACCTGTTGCTGCTGGTGGCCCTGCTGTCGCGCATGCAGGCGACGCTGACGCTGCCCGGCATGGCCGCCATCGCGCTGGCGCTGGGCATGGCGATTGATTCGAATGTGCTGATCAACGAGCGCATACGCGAAGAGCTACGCGGCGGCGCCTCGCCGCAGAACGCCATCGCCGCCGGTTTTGAGCGCGCCTGGGCCACCATCATCGATTCCAACGTCACCACGTTGATTGTGGGCCTGGCCTTGTGGGTATTCGGCTCCGGCCCGATACGCGGCTTTGCGGTAGTGCATACGCTGGGTATTCTGACGTCGATGTTTTCCGCAGTGTTTGTGTCGCGCGGCGTGGTTAACCTCTGGTATGGCCGCAAGAAGAAGCTGCAATCGCTCGCCATCGGTACCGTCTGGGCGCCAGAGAAAAAATAACGGAGACATCATGGAATTCTTCCGCATCAAAAAAGACATACCGTTCATGCGGTATGCGCTGGTGTTCAACATCATCTCCGCGCTGACCTTTGTGGCGGCCGTGTTCTTTCTGCTGCATAAAAACCTGAACTACTCGGTGGAATTCACCGGCGGCACGGTGATGGAGCTGCGCTACGAACAGCCGGCCAATCTGGAACAGATACGTCACTCGCTGGAAACGCTGGGCTACGAGCAGCCGGAAGCCACCAGCTTCGGCACCGCGCACGATGTCATGCTGCGGCTACCGGTGGTGCAAGGCATCACGCCCAAGGATGCTTCCACGCGCGTCTCCGAAGCCTTTTGCAAGGCCGAAGCCTGTACCGTGCAAAAAGTCGAATTCGTCGGCCCGCAGGTCGGCGATGAGCTGACACAGAATGGCTTGAACGCGCTGGTGATGGTGGTGATCGGCGTGATGATCTACCTGGCCATCCGCTTTGAATGGAAGTTTGCGGTGGCGGCCATCATCGCCAACCTGCATGACGTGGTGATCATTCTCGGCTTCTTCGCCTTCTTCGGATGGGAGTTTTCGCTGACGGTGCTGGCGGGGATACTGGCGGTGCTGGGCTATTCGGTGAACGAGTCGGTGGTGATTTTCGACCGCATCCGCGAGAACTTCCGCAAGCGCCGCAACGCCAGCGTGCACGAGGTGATCGACAACGCCATCACCTCCACCATCTCGCGCACCATCATCACGCACGGCTGCACGCAGATGATGGTGCTGTCGATGCTGTTCCTCGGCGGCCCGACGCTGCATCACTTCGCCATGGCGCTGACGATTGGTATATGCTTCGGCATCTACTCGTCGGTGTTTGTGGCGGCGGCAGTGGCCATGTGGCTGGGTGTTGAACGCAAGGACCTGATCAAGCCCGCCGTCGCCGAGGCGCTCGGAAGGATAGGGATGGATCGGCTGACGTTGATGGAAACTTATGTGTGTACCGTGGAGACGGGGTCGTTCTCGGCAGCAGCGCGGCGGCTGGACGTGGGCCAACCGGCCGTCTCCGAGGCCATCGCGCAGCTGGAGGAGCGCTTGCAGGCGCGCCTGCTGCTGCGTTCCACGCGCGGCCTGACCACCACTGAAACCGGCCAGGCGTATTACGAAACTGCCAAACGCGCGATTGCCATGGTCGATGAAGCGGATGGTGTTGCGCGCGGCGCCAATACCGAGCTGGCCGGCAAGCTGCGCATCTGCGCCGCCGTCACGTTTGCGCGTCTGCATATCATCCCGCACATCAAGCAGTTCCTGCAGCGCCATCCAGCGCTGGAGGTCGAGGTCATGCTGGACGATCGCCAGATCGATTTGCTGGAGCATGGCATCGACGTCGCGTTGCGCATGGGCGACCTGGGAGATTCATCGATGACGGCACGCCGCATCGCCACCGGCCGACGGCTGGCGGTAGCGGCGCCGTCCTACCTGGCCGACCATGGCCGGCCGCAGATACCGGCTGACCTGGCACGGCACGAAGCGGTGGTGTACCTGCGCGACTCCGGTGGCGCGACCACCTGGTCGTTTGAGCGCGACAGCACGGAGCTGTCGGTCGCCGTGGGCGGGCGCCTGCGCGTCAACGCCGCCGAAGGCGTGCGCGCGGCGGTGTGCAGCGGCGTTGGCGTGGCGATTGTGTCGGAATGGATGTTTGCGCCGGAACTGGCGAGCGGCGCGGTGGAACAGCTGCTGCCGGAATGGTCGCTGCCGACGATTGATCTGTGGGCGGTGTATCCGGCGGGGCGCCTGGCCAGCGCCAAGGCCCGCGCCTTCACCAGCTTTGTGCAGGAAATCATGGCCGGGAGCGAAACTGCGCTTGTTCTGGCGCTGCGACTTGCTTTCAGCGCGCGGCCGGCCTGGCCCGATGCGACCAGTTCAGCGGTAGCGCGTTCCATGACCGGATGGATTTCCGGTGGTGTGAAGTAGGGGGCTTTGCCACCTTTGAAGTCAGCTTTGAAGGCGTCGAGTTTGGCTTGCAGTGTCATGATAAATATTCCTTTTTAAGTTAGGGTGATCGGGCGGCAAGCGCCGCGCTCAGCGGTACGCAAAGTCATCATGTTGGTTCTCCTCACAGGGCCGGGGCGGCAGGGAAGTCGATCGGCACCTGGGTCAGCGCGTGCAGGTAGTTGGTGATGATCTTGTCGCCGATCACCATCACGGTATCGACCAGCTGGCCTTCGGTGTAGCCGGCGGCAAAGAAGGCGTCCAGCAGGGCCGGATCGGCGTGGCCGCGGCGTTCGGTGGTGCTTTTCACCAGGCGGGCCAGCGCGTCGAGCTTGGCATCGAAAGCGGCGCCGCCCTGGCGGATGGCGATGATCTGTTCCGGCGTGAAGCCGACCATGCCGCCCAGCGCGGTATGCGCTGCCAGGCAGTAGGCGCATTCGTTGACCTGGCTGACCACCAGGTTGATGACTTCGCGCTCTTTCGCGTTCAGCGAGCTTTTGCCGTTTTGCAGCGTCAGGTAATTGCCCAGCGCATGCTCGGAGTGGGCCAGCGTGGCGTACAGGTTGGGCACCATGCCCAGGCCTTTTTGCAGGTTGGCGAAGATGGCCTGGTTGGCAGGCGAAACGGTAGCGGCGGTTGGAATGGTGAAGGTTTTCATCGTTGATCCTAGTTGAGGTTGGTTGCGAAAGGACGAACTATGAAGATTGCGGCCTTTTCAGGCTAGTAAGGCCGGTGGCATACGAGCTATTCCTCGCAGCGTAGAAGTGACAACGAAAATCAGCGATATATTTTGATTGCCTGTAACCTTAGTCTGGGCGCTGACGAATAGCACAGTGCGTATGACAGAGATTGATAGGGAATGACATGAAAACGGATGATTTGGTGGCAATGCTGGCGGCGGGTGCGGAGGTGGAGGATCCACGCTATGTGGAAAAGCGCTTTGCGGTGGCGCTGGCGGCGGGACTGGCGGGCGCCAGCTTGCTGATGGTGCTGCTGCTCGGGGTAAGGCATGACCTGATGCAGGTGATGGCGACCGGCATGTTCTGGCTCAAAGTGTCGTTCCCGGTCGCCGTGATCTTCGCCACGCTGTCGATGACGACCCGGCTGGCGCGTCCGGGGCGCAGCGCCGGCCCGGGCTGGTTGGTGTTTGCCATGGTGCTGGGCGGATTCTGGCTGGGCGGACTGGTAACGCTTGCCGCAGCGCCGTCGGAGCTGCGCCTGGGCTTGATGCTGGGAGCGACGTGGAAGGTTTGCACTACCTGCGTGGCCCTGTTGTCGATCCCGGCGTTTGGCGCACTGTTCTGGGCCCTGCGCGGTATGGCGCCGACCCGGCCACGGCACACCGGCGCATCGGCCGGCTTGCTGGCTGGCGCGCAGGGCTTGCTGGTGTATTGCTTCCACTGCCCGGAAACGGCGCTGCCCTTCTGGGCCATCTGGTACAGCCTCGGCATGCTGATGCCAGCGGTGCTGGGC
>Ga0187843_10001099_pt1 | contig 17596 bp, 17 predicted proteins | sample SpaLakP09_SKY_43_FD_134516 | JGI IMG/M metagenome (GOLD analysis project Ga0187843, IMG submission 134516) | Oligotrophic lake water microbial communities from Sparkling Lake, Wisconsin, USA - SP09_SKY_43 | ecosystem: Environmental > Aquatic > Freshwater > Lake | place: USA: Sparkling Lake...
CTGAGCGTATTGCATCCGTTCGGGATAAGGCAAACTGGCATCAATAGCGAACAGTTGCTGCAGAATGGGCCAACATTGATTACGTGGATGGGCGTAATATTGCGCGGCCTGCAAGGAGGCCACGCCGGGTAAACTGCCGAGTATTAACACTTTGGCATCTGCACGCCAAATAGGTGAAAGGCCAACACTTAACGGTACTATTGCATCAGCATCAGCATTTGCAGCTGCCACAACCATCAAAAGGCCTTATCGGCCAGCCAGTTCTGGCGCAAACTGAATCGCCTTCTTCCAGCTTTGTTCAGCAGAAGCGTTTTCGCCTTCTTGCTCAGAGCAATAAGCTAAAACTGCATACAAATAACCGTTATTACCGTGGTCGCGTAGCCAATGCTGCACTTGTTTGCGCAGTTGCAACACCGAACGACCTAGCGGAATTTGCGACAAAGCAGGCCATGCGGCGGGTAAATCATTCAGCGCCAAATGACTTAACAGTAATTGTTCTGCTTGATCTGGTTGTCCTTGCTCGGCTTGTGCCCAGACTTTGCCCAGCACCACTGCCACCGATTTCTTATCTTTGGCGGGTAATGCACTCCACCAAGGTTGCTGCTCATCAAGCAGGCCTGTCATGCTCAGAGCGCGCACGGCAAAAGGATAAAACACAAAACGTTGTTGTTGCCATTGCGCTTTGTTATACCACTGCAGTTTTGTTGCCGCTGGAATTTGTTCTAACAAGCTTTGCCACTGCTCCGCAGCTTTTAATGCCTGTAACCATAACTGGCCTAGTTGCCCATCTTTTTGCGCGTCCGGCATTTTCGGTTGAAGGTAAGCCACCGCCGCTTGTGGATTATTTTGCCGACACAACAGATCCGCAACCACATACCAACTGTCGTTATCATCAGCATCTAAAGCCGCAGCTAATTGATTGGCTTTTTTCACTTCCCCTGCAAAAAATGCACTATACGCCGCCATGCTTTGTTTGATTTTTTCGTATTCAGGTTCAACGATGGCCCCATCAAACAATTGGTTCGCGCGGGAAAAATCATGACGAGCATAAGCCAACATGCCTTGCTCAAAAGCGCGGCGGGCACGGCGGGTTTTACGTGAACGTAAAAAACTAAAGGAGATATGACGTAAATTTAGTATCCGCTTGATCACCCATAAAGTAAGCCAAACAGCAACACCAGACAAAGCTAATAAAATTAATAGGTTAACTAAGGTTGCTTCAACCGTAATACCACCAACCACCAGCATAATGTAACCAGGGTTATTGACGATAATAGGCCCTAGCAGCATTGCCAACCCAAGCACCACCATCGACAAAATCATACCGCGGATCATAATCCGGACTCCGCGTCTAAGGTACCTTGTTGATAAGCATGAAACACTTGTGGGCTTTTCAGCGGCGCCAATAATGGCAAGCTTACTTGCATGGCCGACAAGGTAACTAGCTCATCTGCCATCGCTTGCACCATTGGTTCGGTCGCGGCGAAGTAACGTTGCAGACTATCCGCACTTTGTTGAATGGCTGCAGCGTATACCGCTTGGTTGTGCTGCATTGCCGCCAGTTCCGCCAGCAATAGTTGCTGAGTGAGCGTGTTGCGCACACTGACTTGTTGTTCGGCCGTCAGGCTTAAACCATCTTCCGGTAAACTTGCGCGCACATGCACTAAATTGCGCCAAAACTTCGACCAAGAGCGACTCAGGTTATCTTGCCAATCAGCAGTATCTTCGGAGATTTCTTCATCTTCAACATCGGCAAAAGTTTTGGCTGACTGTCGCAGTGGCAGCGTCAAACTTTGTTGGCGTAAATTTGATAAGGTTAAATGCAATTGATGCATATCTGGTGCATTCAGTTCATCCAACATCCGTTTGTCTTGACTGATGGCTTCGCGCACCGTCATCAAACTGGCATCGTTTAACTGTTTTAAGCGCTGTTCAGCTAAATCAAGAACCTGCTGCACGCCGCTAATGTTTTGTTCTAAAAATAGTTTTTGCTCTGACAACCGCAAGAAATAGTCAATTTCCAACAACTGCCAACCTTTCACGTTGCCAGACTGCTGTGCCAATTGGGTTTGGAGTTTTTTCAGTTCTAAATCGGTTTTTGCAGCGGCTTCTAGCTGCTTATTATTCCAATCGGCCACCACATTGACCAATTGCTGTTGCATGTCTTGCTGCTGTTCGTCTTGTTTGCTTTGAAAGAAGGTAATTTGGCTTTGTTGTTCACTCACCAAATGCTGTTGCGACGATTGCAACGCGGTCAATTGCGGTTGCAATATATACAATGACCAACCCGCTGCACCCGCCGCGGCAATAGACAGCAACAAGGCAATAGTGCCGACCACCAAACCGCCGTTACCCGCGCGAACTGGTGCCGCCACTACTTTACTACTTACTGCTTCGGCTGTCAGCGTCGCCATTGGCGTTGTCGCTGCATGTTGTTCACTCATGGAATTTCCTTCTTAACAGGCTAATGCTCTCAAGCAGCGCAGCATCATTCGCGCTCGCAGCTTGCTGGATATGACTTTGCGGAATGCCATAACCAAGTGCGGTTTCCAGCATACGAGAGCTGATTAAGATCCATTGTCTTTGTCGTAACCAAGGATGAAAGGATTCCGGCAACGACTGAAACAGCAGGGATAAAATTTCATTACTGGTTACTACGATACATTGAATTTGCTGCTGATGCCACAGATCGGCAAGCCGTTGACCATCCAACGGTAACGGCACACGCCGATAACTTTGCACATAACTGACTTTTGCCGCACGCGCCAACAAGCCAGTTTTGATCAATTCTCGACCAGCATTACCCCGCACGATCACCACTTTTTTACCCGCCACATCAGCCAGTTCTGGGAGCGCAAGCAACCCTTCGCTGCGCTGATCGGTAGGCGCAATCACTGGACGATGACAAGCGCGCTCTAATGCCGAGGCGGTTGTCAAACCTACCGCCAGCAATGGCTGTGTCAGGCTCGACAAATCAAATTGATTTTCTAAACAAGTGACTGCTGAAACGCTGACAAAAACCACCAACTCCGCTTCGCGCAGCTGTTGCTGATCTTTACCCTTCACATTGACCTGTTGCGTGGTAATTAATGGCTGATAGATGTATGGGATCTCTTGTTGGTCAAGCCCCGCCAATAGCAAATCAGCACGCCCAGCAGGGCGCGTAATCAACACGGAAAATGGCGGATTTTGACTCGTCATGCGTTAAGCATCCTGATAAACCGCAGCTAAAATTGCGCCAGCACCTTGCGCCAATAATGCCGCAGCAAGCTGCTGGCCCAGCAACTCAGCATCCGCACTTAAACCACGGACTTCAGCCCGTAAAATTTCACGTCCGTCCAATTGGCCAACCAAACCGCGCAACCACAGTTGCTCACCTTCTAGCACAGCAAAAGCGCCAATAGGCACTTGGCAACCGCCTTGTAAAGCACGGTTCATCGCCCGTTCGGCCAACACCGCACTGCGCGTTTTCGCATGTTCAAGTGGTGCTAACAAGGCTTGGAGCGCGACATCAGCACTGCGGCATTCAATGCCGACCGCACCTTGGCCATTGGCAGGCAAGCTTTGTTCGATGCTGATGTAATTGCGAATGCGCTCGACAAAACCTAAGCGAATTAAGCCCGCAGCCGCCAGAATAATGGCATCAAACTCACCAGCATCTAATTTGGCTAAGCGTGTATTGACGTTACCGCGCAAATCACGAATTTGCAGATCTGGCCGCACAGCCTTGATTTGGCATTGCCGGCGCAAACTTGAAGTGCCAACAACCGCACCTTCTGGCAGTTCAGCTAAATCAGCATAACGGTTAGACACAAACGCATCGCGCGGATCTTCGCGCTCGCAAATGGTCGATAACATCAAGCCTTCCGGAAATTCCACTGGCACGTCTTTCATGCTGTGTACGGCAATATCGGCACGGTCTTCCAACATTGCGGTTTCTAACTCTTTGACAAATAATCCTTTACCGCCAATTTTCGCCAGCGGAGTATCAAGAATTTTATCGCCTTGTGTCGACATTGGCACCAACTCGACGACTATTCCTGGGTGGAAGTGCTCTAGTTGGGCTTTCACAAATTCTGCTTGCCACAGCGCCAATGCGCTTTTACGAGTGGCGATCCGAACGCGGGAAGGTGTAGCTACTGAGTGTGTCATAAAGAAATCCGAAAATGCCAGCGCCGGCAAGTTCCGGCGCAGAAAGTGACGGTATTATAACCGCTATTGATAACTAAAGTCGTGTTGATACAGGACATTTTGCGCCTGATCAACAATCTCGACGCGCCATGCGCCGCGTTGGTCATCCAATAACCATTTCTCGCTGTAGGTTCGCCAAGGTGTATCTTCGACGGTTAAGCGCGCTTCATATTGGAACTGATTATTCCAATACCAACGATGACGTAAATGTTGCCCAGCAAAACCTTCAATTTCGGTGAATAAATACACCCGTTTGACGCTGGCAAAAGGCACCGGTTCGGCAACTGCTGCGCCGGGTTCAAGTCTTTCCATCTGCGCAGTCAACACAATGCGGCGAAAGCCGGTCGGTAGCGCGGGGTTGTTTTGCAAAGCAGCTGCCGAGCTAGACGTCAGCATATCTGGGGTTTTGGTTACAGCGGCTTGGACGGTATTCACTGCCTGCAGGACAGTCTTTGCAGCCATTTGCGCTGCTGGTTTTTCGCTCGAGCTTGTTAAGCTTGCCACCTTTAAATTATTCGAGGCAACTGCCGGCTTTGGCTGGGTATCAGTTTCATGCGAGACCGACGCCGTCATAGCAGACATTGCTGCAGGTTCGACGTCATCAATAGCAGCCGGCTCATCTTTTGGCGCAGCATAAGCCGCGTAATCGAGGTCATTATGCGGCCATTGCTGATAAAGCCACCGACCGCCATAAGCCGCCAGCAGAATAACCGCCACCGCAACAGCCAATCGCGCCACAGAGATGGGCGCAGAAGGTGGCGGTGTTAGCTCTGGTAATTCCGTCAACGATTGCTGATGCAACTTAACGGTAACCTTTAGCTTGGCAGTGGAGTCTGACACAAATAACAATCCTAACAATTCGTGGAACTAGGTATTCTATTCAGCCGTTTTCAGCAGTTGTGCTTGAATAAACCGACTCAAATCATCAACTTCCTGCGCACAAACCGAATGCGCCATCCGATATTCAAACCATTTCACCTGAAATCCGGCATATTTTAAGCTGTTAAATGCAGCCTTACCAGCAGCAACTGGCACGACGTCATCCAATAAGCCATGCGCGACTATGACCGGCGTTGCTTTGTTTAATGTGTTCATTTCGCTGTTCAGCGAGTCAGGCACCGCCATATAAGTCGATAGCGCCATTACCCCGCCAATTTTATAGGGCAGCCGTGGCAATAAGTGCAAGGCTATCACGCCGCCCTGACTAAAACCCGCCAGCACAATCCGCTCAGATGGCACACCAGAGGCAATGACTTTATCTAACAACTGCTGGACCGCAGCGGCTGATTGCCGCACGCCCGCTTCATCTGCCCGCGAACCATCTACCGCATTCAAATCTAAGGATTTAATGTCATACCATGACCGCATCACCATGCCATTATTGATAGTGACCGGTTGTTGCGGGGCATGCGGGAACAAAAAGCGAATGCCGTGACCTGCCGGTAAGCGTAGTTCCGGCACTATTGGCGCAAAACCATGGCCAGAATCGCCTAATCCATGCAACCAAATGACTGCAGCTTGCGCGCCGCCAGCGGCAGGAACATCGACAAAAGGTAAATCAGCCATCAACTTCCACTCTCCAAATTAACCTCAACTCCAGCTTGTTTACTCACTGCCGTTGCAATTAACTGCCAAAACTCAGTGCCCGAGCGGTTATCAATCCATTGGCCATGCTGCCATTCAAAATGGTGGCCGTTGAATTTGGTCGCCACCCACAATTGCTGCAATGGCGGCTGTTTATTGATAATGATTTTGCTCTTATCGGGAAAGCTGATGCTTAACAAGCCGCCATTGCTTTCAAAATCTAAATCCAGATCTAAGCGCTCAATGGCTTCCTCGACCGAGAGCAGAACCGCATCGGTTAACTCGTCATATTCTATGTCATTCATCTGCTTCACCTGTTTGCTTTTGCCGCTAAGGATGCGATTATAGAGCCATCAACAATTAAAGAAATCAAAAAAATGAAAGCTGTGCGTCGCGCTGTGGGTTCGCTAATGGTTCTCAGTCTCATAATTCTGGTTGGTTGCGGCCAAAAAGGTCCATTGACCTTACCCAAAGAACCTAAAGCGAACCAGCAAACGGCCCCAGTGCAGGCCGAACCTATCACTCCAGCAACAACTGAAACGCAAGGGTAACTCAGGTGGATCATTTTCAGTATCAGGGGCAGCAACTGTTTGCCGAAAAAGTCGCGCTTAGCGCCATCGCCGAGCAATTTGGTACGCCAACTTATGTCTATTCGCGCGCGACCATCGAACGGCACTATCAAGCTTTTGAACAAGCAGCGGGAGCTCACCCGCATTTAGTCTGCTACGCGGTAAAAGCCAACAGCAACATCGCCTTGCTTAATTTGTTAGCCCGACTTGGCAGTGGTTTTGACATTGTTTCTGAGGGTGAATTGCGCCGCGTGTTACAAGCAGGTGGTAATCCAGCCAAAGTGGTGTTTTCTGGCGTGGGTAAAAGCACATCTGAAATTGAGTTTGCTTTAACCATCGGCATCAAGTGCTTTAACGTCGAATCAATTCCTGAACTGTCACGAATTCAGCAAGTGGCTGAGCGTCTTGGCAAAGTCGCACCGATTTCTATCCGGGTAAATCCAGATATTGACGCGCAAACCCACCCGTATATTTCTACTGGCTTAAAAGCCAACAAGTTTGGCATTGATATCAATGACGCGGTCGCTATGTATCAACAAGCAGCCGCCTCTTCACATTTAAAAGTGGTGGGTGTTGATTGTCACATCGGCTCGCAACTCACGCAAACTCAGCCATTTCTCGATGCCTTAGATAAGTTATTGGCGCTCATCGATAAATTAACCGCGCTTGGCATCAACCTCTCACATATTGATATTGGCGGTGGTCTAGGCGTGACTTACTTGGATGAAACCCCTCCGCATCCACAAGAATACGCGGCCGAAGTGGTGAAACGTTTAAAAGCCTACCCGCAATTAACGTTATTGTTTGAACCAGGTCGTGCCATTATGGCAAACGCTGGGGTGCTGCTCACTCAAGTAGAATACTTAAAACCTGGTCAAGAAAAGAATTTTGCCATTGTCGATGCGGCGATGAACGATTTAATTCGGCCAGCACTTTACTCAGCTTGGATGAATATTATTCCTGTCCAGTTGAAACCTGCGCTTAGCGCGCAAACTTATGATGTGGTCGGCCCTGTTTGTGAAACTGGCGACTTTCTCGGAAAGGACCGGCAATTAGCCATTGAGGTCGCCGATCTGCTAGTGGTACGCTCGGCGGGAGCCTATGGCTTTACCATGAGCTCAAACTATAACAGTCGTCGCCGCGCAGCCGAAGTGTTGGTTGACGGCGATTCCGTGCATCTGGTGCGCCAGCGTGAACAGTGGCAAGATTTATGGCAAGGCGAGCAATTGCTCCCAGCCTGACCAACAACAGAATTAAAGGTTTGCATGTTATTACAGTTTTCTAAAATGCATGGTTTAGGCAATGATTTCATGGTGATAGACGCCGTGAGTCAAAACGTGTTTTTAACCAAAGAGCAGATCCGTCAATTAGCTGACCGCAACTTTGGCGTTGGCTTTGATCAATTGCTCATGGTCGAACCGCCGTACGATCCGGATTTGGATTTCCATTATCGGATTTTTAATGCTGATGGCTCGGAAGTCGAACAATGCGGCAATGGCGCACGTTGCTTTGCCAAGTTTGTCCGCAATAAGGGTCTGACCAACAAATACAAAATTGCCGTCAGCACTAAGTCTGGCAAGATTGTGTTGTATGTCGAACCTGATGGCCAAGTCACCGTCAATATGGGCATTCCGCAATTTGAACCGGCGCGAGTGCCGTTTAAAGCGCAAAAGCAGGAATTGAATTATATATTGCACGGCGAAAACGCCACGACCTTGTGTGGTGTGGTGTCGATGGGAAATCCGCACGCAGTGATCACTGTTGACGACGTAGATACCGCGCCAGTGTTAGATTGGGGGCCTATTTTTGAAAATCATGAGCGCTTCCCTGAACGCGCCAACATTGGCTTTATGCAAGTATTGAGTCCAAGCCATATCAAACTGCGGGTGTGGGAACGTGGCGCTGGCGAAACCTTAGCCTGTGGCACCGGCGCTTGCGCAGCTGTGGTGGTGGGTCAACTGCAAAAAAACTTACAGCAACAAGTTCGCGTGGATTTACCGGGTGGTAGTTTACAAATTCGCTGGAATGGCCCAGGCCAACCCGTCAAAATGACCGGCCCTGCCGAACACGTCTTCGATGGACAATTGATGTTATGAGTGACGTTTTTGAGCCTGATCGCATTTACCTCGAAGATCAGTTGGTTTACCAATACTTGCTGGAACATCCGGCATTTTTCCAACAGCATCCAGAACTGCTATCGCGCTTACGCTTACCTCATGCCCAGCGCGGTGCGGTCTCGCTGGTTGAACGGCAAATGGAAATGCAACGGGAACGGGTTCGCGGTTTGGAAGAAGACATTACCCGGTTGATGTCGATTGCTCGGCAAAACGAACATATCTTTTTTGCGCTCAATCAGCTGCATTTAGATATCGCCAGCGCGCGGCAAAAAACTGATATTCGTTTAGCCTTAAGTGCCTTCGCCAACAAGATGCCGCACGTCCATGCCTGCACCTTACTTGAATTCAGCAATGAATCGATGGGCGAACACTTTAGTAGCCTGCAACTGATGTTGGAAAATCGGATGCAAGGTCGACAACTGTATTTTGGCCGCTTAAACAAAGAAGAAATGGCGACGCTCTTCCCCACCAGCATCCACTCAGTGGCACTGCTGCTTATCAGCGAAGTCGAAAAACCATTGGCGTTGCTGGCTTTTGGCTCTGAACTCGATGATCACTTCCAACCGAGCATGGACACCTTGTTTATCGACCATATCGCCAAACTTTTGGCTGTGGTGTTAACCCGTTATGACCAGCCCAGTGCCTGAACAATTCCGGCCTTGGCTGGAACAATTTCTGCAATACCTGCGCTACGAGCGGGCTTACAGCGCGAAAACTCTCGAAACTTATCAGCTGCAACTATGCGCAGTGATCAATCAGCTACCGGCAGATTGCGCTGGCTGGGGCGCGATAACAACCCCGCAACTGCAACAACATATTCTGTGGTGTCGCGCTAGCTTAAAACCACGCAGTCTCGCGCTGCGGGTTGCGGCACTGCGCAGCTTGTATCGCTATTTATTACAACAGCGATTAGTGAGCGACAATCCTGCGGCTTTGATTAAAGTCCCGAAAATCAACAAGCTACTGCCGAAAAATCTCGACGTTGATCAAATGTCACGGTTACTGGATTTAGACGCCGCTGAGGATGATTTAGCCACTCGTGACCAAGCCATCATGGAGCTATTTTATTCATCCGGACTGCGTCTTGAAGAGCTGGTAAACGCCAATATCGCCGATATCGACTGGAGCGAGCGGCTTATTCGCGTGCGGGGCAAAGGCAATAAACAACGTATTTTGCCTGTGGGCAAATTGGCGGCACAAGCGCTGCAACGCTGGCTGGCAGTGCGCCCGGCATATGTGGCGGCAGATGCCGACGCGTTATTTTTAAGCCGCCAAAAAACGCGCATTTCTGCCCGTCATGTCCGCCAACGTGTCGCCTTATGGGGGCAACGGCAAGGCCTAGATCAGCAAGTGCATCCGCATATGTTGCGCCATTCGTTTGCTAGCCATGTCTTGGAATCCAGCGGCGACTTACGCGCCGTGCAAGAAATGCTTGGGCACGCCAACCTGAGTACCACCCAAGTCTATACCCACCTCGATTTTCAGCATTTGGCCAAAGTTTATGATGCTGCGCATCCAAGGGCGAAGAAGCAATAATGACAATGTTGTTGTCCAGACAGATCGCAACGCCAGCTTTGACTGTATTTATCAGCTCGAATCAGCCGAACCTCGGCAATACTTAAGTAGATAATTAAGCAGGAACTTCGCCAATGCGCTTGTATAAAAACCTCGCTCCAATTCGCGCCTTGTCGTTTGACTTAGATGACACCTTGTACGCAAACCCAGAAGTTATCGCTCGGGCTGAGCTGGCAATGCAACAAGCTATTACTCGCCAACTCCCTGATTTCGCCAATAACACCCCTAAGTATTGGCATCAATTACGCTGGCAACTCGCTGAGCAAAACCCTGAGATCCGCCACGATGTCAGTCAGTGGCGACTAACCGCGTTGGAACATGGCTTAAGTACTGCTGGCATTTCCGCGTGTGCCGCCATGGATATTGCGCAATATGCCATGGACGCCTTTTTAGCAGCGAGAACCAATATTCAGCTCGCGCCTGAGGTGGGACCGATTTTGCAGCAACTTGCCGCGCAGTTTCCATTAGTCGCCATCACCAATGGCAACGCCAATTTAGCGAAAATGGGCATCGCCGATTTATTTGCGTTAAGCCTGCGGGCAGGCCCAGATGGCCGCATGAAACCCTTTCCCGATATGTTTGAAAAAGCGGCACGTCAGCTTACTCTGCCAACCCACCAAATTTTACATATTGGCGATCACCCGGATTCTGATGTGGTTGGCGCATTAAACGCGGGCTGTCAGGCCGCATGGATTGATAAGTTTTGTCGCCCGACGACGCGTCTACGCGTACTGCCACATCTGGCGATAAACGACCTTGCCCAGTTACTTCATCTGTTATAACTCACCCGACAGCAGCACTGCCGTTCTGACGAGGCTATGGTATACTGACTGTAAATTTATCCATGGGTTTTGTAGATGGACGTATCTCTATTACTAGACGGTTTGAACGATAAACAACGCGATGCCGTTGCTGCGCCAAGCCAACATATGCTGATTTTAGCAGGCGCCGGCTCAGGTAAAACTCGAGTTTTAGTGCACCGGCTCGCCTGGTTAATGCAGGTCGAGCGAGTCGCACCTTACAGTTTACTGGCGGTAACCTTTACCAATAAAGCCTCGCAGGAAATGCGCGCCCGTATCGAGCATACCGTGGGTGTTAGCTTGAACAATCTGTGGATGGGTACTTTCCATGGTCTGTCGCACCGCATGTTACGCGCGCATTATCAAGAAGCTGGTTTACCCCAAGGTTTTCAAATTATCGATTCGGACGACCAATACCGACTCGTGCGTCGTGTGTTAAAAGCGCTGAATTTAGACGAAAAACACTGGGCGCCGAAGCAAGTGCAGTGGTTTATCAATGGCTGTAAAGATGAAGGCCAAAGGCCCGGCTTAATGAGTCATGGCGGCGATTTTAATCAAGAAACCTTGATCAAGATTTACGCTGCTTATCAAGACATGTGCGACCGTGCTGGGTTAGTCGATTTCGCCGAAATTTTATTACGCAGCTTTGAATTACTGAAGCACAACAGCGACATTCGCGGCCACTACCAGCAACGTTTTCGCCAAATTCTGGTCGATGAGTTCCAAGACACCAACGCCATTCAATATCAATGGTTGCGCTTATTGGCTGGCAATCACGCGCGGGTGATGATTGTTGGTGACGATGACCAGTCGATTTACGGCTGGCGTGGCGCGAAAGTCGAGAATATTCAAACGTTCTTAAAAGACTTCCCTGAGCCTATTACTATTCGTCTTGAGCAAAATTACCGCTCAACCGGCACTATTTTAAAAGCCGCCAATGCGGTGATCACCCACAACCAAAGTCGCTTAGGTAAAGATTTGTGGACCGATGGTGACGATGGCGAACCAATTTCCCTGTACAGCGCCTTTAATGAACTGGATGAAGCCCGGTTTATTGTCAGTCGGATCCGCGAATGGCGTCGCCAAGGTGGCAAGTTAGTCGAAGCCGCAGTGCTTTATCGTAACAATGCCCAGTCACGGGTGTTAGAAGAAGCGCTCATTCAAGATGGTATCAACTATCGCATTTATGGTGGCCTACGTTTCTACGAACGTCAAGAAATCAAAGATGCTTTGGCTTATATGCGTCTCATTAATAATCGCCAAGACGATGCGGCTTTAGAGCGGATCATCAACACGCCAACCCGCGGTATTGGCGATAGCAGTTTGGACAAAGTCCGTGAACACGCCAAAGCCGAGCAGCAAACTTTGTGGGCGAGTTTGCAAACCATGCTGCACCTCAATCAATTCACTGGCCGCGCCGCCAATGCCATCAAAGCCTTTATGGATTTAATCAATCGTCTAGACGATGAGATCCGTGATTTGTCGCTGGATGAACAAACGGACCATGTGATTCATCAATCGGGTTTACATGCGATGTATGCGGCCGAGAAAGGTGAAAAAGCACAAACCCGTATCGAAAACTTAAACGAATTGGTGAACGCCTGCGCCAACCAAAACTACGTGAATACAGAAGAAATGTCCGCGCTGACGGCGTTTTTATCACAAGCCGCGTTAGAAGCTGGCGAATATCAAGCTGAAGAGCATTCCGATGCTGTGCAATTGATGACTCTGCATAGCGCCAAAGGCTTGGAATTCCCATTAGTATTTATCTGCGGTTTAGAAGAAGGCATGTTCCCAAGCCAACAAAGCGGTGATGACCCAACTCGGTTAGAAGAAGAGCGCCGCTTGTGTTATGTCGGCATGACCCGCGCTATGCAGAAATTGTATTTATGCCACGCCGAAAGCCGTCGTTTATATGGTCAAGAGCAATACAACAAACCGTCACGGTTTTTGCGGGAAATTCCAGCCGAGTATGTGGAAGAAATTCGCTTAACCACCACGGTAAGCCGGCCAACGCAATTCAATCGGTTTGGCAATGCCGCGAGCCATAGCGCTTTTGAAAATACCGGATTTAAACTTGGCCAACGGGTGCTGCACGACAAGTTCGGCGAAGGCACAGTGCTGAATTATGAAGGTACCGGCAGTCAATCACGCATCCAAATTAACTTTGATTTATTGGGTTCGAAGTGGCTGGTAACCGCCTATGCTCGGCTGACGCCGGTCTAAGTTCAGATTTTGTTGATGAGTGTCTGTTGATGAGTCGCTGTTGATGAAAGTGCCCGCCGAAATCCTTCAGGCCCAGCAACTGTGTCAAACACAGGGCTGGCGCTTGCCCATTTGGATCCAAGGCGACGGACTGTTCGCAGCCGCAGCGCTGAACTTGCTGATTGAGCAGCTAGCAATCAGCAATCCAGCAACAAGTGTTACGCCCGTAATAACTCCGTCAATAAGTCTGCCGCAGGCAGCGCCTCGGATTTGGCAAATTGGTGATGCCGATCTGCTTGGCGCGGGATACCAAGTACACAAAGTGAAGGGACCCGCACGCACTGCGGTCCTTGGTCATGAAGCTGAAGTATTGATTATTAATGCATTTTCAGCGGTAGATTGGGAATTGGTTGCGGCGACGAGTGGCACTCTAAAAGCCGGCGGTTTGTGGATATTGGTCAGTCCACCTATTGATGATTGGCTGATGCAACCAAATGCAGCCGCAAAACGACTGCTTAGTTTTCCGCAGCAACCCCAGGTAAGTTTATTCGCACAGCTTTTAGCACCGCAACTCCAACAAGCCCTGCAATGGCGGGTTGAGGGGGTATTTGGGCAAATTAACCGTGCGCCATCGAAACACAGCGTCATGCCAACGCCACCATACGCCAGTGCTGAACAAGCACTCGCCGTGCAAGCAATTCACCATGTAGTGACAGGACATCGGCGGCGGCCACTGGTGTTAACTGCGCACCGAGGTCGCGGTAAATCAGCTGCTTTGGGAATTGCAGCGGCGCAACTTGCTTTGCAAGGTCGGCAGCGAGTGGTGATTTGCGCGCCACATCCTGCTGCCGCAGAAATAGCCCAACAGCAATTTAATCAGTTGGTTCCAGGCCAAACGCTGCAATTTATCCCTGTCGACCGCCTTATTGCTGAGTTACCTGAACTCGATTTATTGCTCATCGACGAAGCCGCAGGCTTGCCAATTCCGTTATTGGAACAATTAACCGCTCATTATAGTCGTCTAGTCTTTGCGACCACCGAACATGGCTATGAAGGCACTGGCCGTGGTTTTTCCCTGCGTTTTCAGAACTACCTAAACACCACATGTCCGGGCTGGAAGAAATTGCATTTATCTGAGCCGATTCGCTATAAGGCGCATGATCCGCTCGAACAGTTAGTATTTTCGGCATTTTTACTTGATTGCGATAACGAACATCTTTGGAAAGATGTATTGGCGTTAAGCAGTGGTATCCCATTTTCTTATCAATTTTCGACCATTCCCGTTGCACAGTTAATTGCCGAACCTGAATTATTACGCCAAGTGTTTGCTCTGCTGAGTCTTGCCCATTATCAAACCTCTTTACGCGATCTGTGGGCACTGTGTGATGATGCTAGTTTGCAGTTATCGATATTACGCTGTGGTCCAACCGTGATTGGTGTCGCGTTAGTCGGTATTGAAGGAGAATTAGACTCACAACTTTGCCGGCAAATTGCCCAAGGTGAACGGCGAGTTCAAGGCCATCTTTTAGCGCAAAGTCTGGCATTCCATCTGCAATTGCCGGCACTTGCTGCTGCAAAAATCGCTAGAATTCAACGTATTGTGATCCATCCACTGTTGCAGCGACGCGGCTTGGGGAAGGCATTATTACAACAGGTGTTGGCTGAGCTAGAATCGCAACAGGTAACGCTAATCGGCACTAGTTTTGGTGCTGAAAAATCATTGGCCGAATTTTGGCAGCAGCTTGGCTTTCTGCCGATCCGTTTGAGCCATAAATTAGAGCAATCCAGCAATGCCCCCTCGGTGTTAATGGTGAAACCTAGCCACCAAGAACCCGAGCAGATTACCCAACTTTGCGCTGATTTTTCTCGACAACTTTATTGGCAAAACTTGCAAAAACCTTTACTACCATCCTCGCTGTTGCGGTTATGGGTTCAAGCGCCGCAACAAAGACTTAGTCAGTCGCAGGGAGCAATACTTCGCCAAAACATGCGGCAATTTAAACCAACGCAAGTACTGCCCTTATTACAAATCTGGCTTAATTTGAACGTCGCCAAGTTAGACCATCCGCTAATAGAACCGTTGATTGCTTTGTTGTGGCAAGGTCAGTCGATGGCTGAATTCGAGCAAATACTGCGCAAATATTCAACTGAAGAACTCGAACTTCTGTTTCGATAAACAGTACAGTAGCTGATTGAGATCAAGGTTATTGGTGTGTAATTCTGCTATGCTTTTGACGTAATTGAACTCGGAGTGCCAATTTGCAGCTCATTAACTTATCCATTTTCTTGGCGTTTATAGTCGCAAGTTTTAGCATTTTGGCAGAATCTCTCCAGCCGATCCGGCTAGGTATGTCAGCACCACTCACTGGCCCGGCAAAACAATTGGGCCTTAGTTATCGTGACGGCGCAGCTCAGGCTTTTAGTGAATACAACACTATACGTGCAGCTAATACTCCGGCAATTGAGTTAAAAGTATTAGACGATGGTTATGAACCCTTGCGGACTGTAGCAAATACCAAGCAATTTTTACTCAATGACCAAGTATTCGGACTTTTTGGTTATATTGGCACTCCAACTTCCAATGCCGTGTTACCGCTACTGCGGAAATACCAGAAACCATTTATTGCGCCCCTGACAGGCTCTGATCTATTGCGTCAGCCAGATGATAAATTCATTGTTAATTTCCGCACTAGTTACGCAAATGAAATCACTGCTCAGTTTCGATTATTAGTCGATAAACGTGGATATAAACGGATCGCTTTGTTCATTCAAGCTGATGAATTTGGTGCCTCAGTGGAGCAGAATATTTTTCAACAATTCGAGCAACGAAAACTTACCCCCATTTATACAGCTCGTTTTCAACGAAATACTGCAGACTTTTATGATAGCATGGCAAAACTGCAGCAATTAAAACCGGATTTAGTGATAACCGTTGGCCCATACAATGTAATTAGCGAAGCGATCACTTGGTCCGCAGAACAAGGGTTTTCGCCCGCATATAGCATTCTTTCATTTACCGGTGCAGCCCAGCTTGCCAGCCTTTTAACAGGCAAGCATCAAGTATTCGCTTCTGCTGTTTTACCATGGCCACTACTAAAATCAGAAGCCCCCAATGATATTGCGGATATTTATCTCGAAGGTTATCAAGCTGCGTCACTTGTTGTTGCAGCAGTAAAAGCCTGCCACCAAACAGTCAATACTGGCTGTGTTTTAAAAGAACTGAAGCATGTAAGAGGACTTTCACGGATTGATGCGGAAAATACTGCAGATAAAATTTATATGCTGCATTTAACTGACAAAGGCTTTGTTTTGATCGAATAAACACACCTACACATCCTTGCTATGCTGTTGAATTGCATCATATAAAGCAAAATTGCATTCAAGCTTATTCTCTGGATTGGTAACCAACGTTAATTCTGCATGGTCGATATAAACACGCGTTTGGAAGCTTTGGTTGTTCCAAAGCGATTAGCACTTACTCGGAATCATGCGTTTTTAGCCCCGACCTTACGAAGTTGCCGCACCGTGTTCAATTGGTTTTTTCAAAAGTAGCTCTTAACGAGTACCTTCAAGTAGTTTGGGTATATACCTAGATGCTTCGGAATAACTCAACACGCAATTCCATTTCAGCATTTATATCAATATTATGGCGTTGAAATAATTTGAATTGACGATGATAGAATATCTGTAATGCGGATTCATACCACCCAGCTTTCATGCTATTCATTTCCATATTTGCTGGTTACAAATGAGTCGAAGTATCTAGGATTAGCTTTCTTAATGGATATCTAAACCTCAATTGCAGGTTGTTTGGCTATATGTTTAGCAATAAAAAAGCCCCAGTCTTTCGACTTAAGTTTCGTGTGATTTGCTAGATTTGATAACTTTAGCGGAGCTCAGGCCGTTCAATCGGAGAGAAGCCAAATTGTTGGCTTCTCTAATTCCCGATTTCACTGTACTAGTTGCTCATTCCATCCATGAGATTCGCCGCTTCGCGGCCCGCTAAAGCGGTCTCACAAAACGGCAGGATAGCCGTTTTGCACAGCGGAGCTGTCGTAGGCGAGCGGCATGGATGCTGCGAGTGAAAATGTTCCATACATTTTTGTCGCATGGGAATGCCCTGCTCGAGCAATATTCCGCCGGAGGCCATAAAGCAAAAAGCCCACTCTTTCGAGTGGGCTTTTTGACTTAATTGGGAGCCTTCATATACCTCGCGGAGCTCGGGATTGCTCAGCCGGAAGAACGCAACATTGGTTGCGTTCTTAATTCCCGTCCCCTTCGCGGAGCTCAGGGCGTTCAATCGGCAAAAAGCCAAATTGTTGGCTTTTTGAAACCCCGATTTCACTGTACTACCTTGCATGGGAATGCCCTGCCTGAGCAATATTCCGCCGGATGCCATAAAGCAAAAAGCCCACTCTTTCGAGTGGGCTTGTTGACTTAATTGGGAGCCTGGCGGTGTACTACTCTCGCATGGCATCTGCCACACTACCATCGTCGCAGCTGCGTTTCACTTCTGAGTTCGGAATGGATTCAGGTGGTTCCACAGCGCTATTGC
>Ga0187843_10001103_pt1 | contig 17585 bp, 11 predicted proteins | sample SpaLakP09_SKY_43_FD_134516 | JGI IMG/M metagenome (GOLD analysis project Ga0187843, IMG submission 134516) | Oligotrophic lake water microbial communities from Sparkling Lake, Wisconsin, USA - SP09_SKY_43 | ecosystem: Environmental > Aquatic > Freshwater > Lake | place: USA: Sparkling Lake...
GAGGTCATGGAGAGGCAATCGCGCTATACAAAAATGAGGGCAGCATCTTCTTGTAGTCCTTGTGTGTTTCCTCGTGTTTTTCCTCGTCTCTTTGCCCGGGCACTCTCGCCCGGGCTCTTTTACGTAAGTCCGGTGCACGCATTGCGTGAATCGTTCACGCGGCAGCTTCGGCACAGCAGTTAGCATTTTCGCCATGTCAAACGATAAAAGAACGCTCGGAGCTGCCACCTTAAAAGTGATCGAAGGCGGCCGGTCAGTCACGGACAACAAGGCAAAGACCTCGGGCTACGGGCCTGCAATTGGTGCTGCGACGGCACACGCACTGGAGGAGGAAGAGCGGCTTCGCCAGGCCATCCTTCAAACCACGCTTCGTCGAGCGAAAGTAAATGTCCGCCAGGCATTGAGCGAGTTGGCAGCGCCGGAAAGCTCGTCAGAAGACGAAACCCTACAAGTGCGCCTGGGAGTGTTGCAGAGCGAACTCGCCGATTTGGGCATCAGCTACATCCGAGCGCACAGCCGCCCGGATCGAGAAGGGGCACGCTGGGCACTTACACACCCTGACCGGCTGTTGTCTGCGAAACCCAACGTTGCCGCCCTTTACCCTCTGGCCCATCACATGCTCGTGGTGGCCTGGGAGGAGGCGATACATGAACATGTCTCCGGCGCCTGACAGCCCACAGCAAACATAGATCGCAGCCTCCTTTATGGACACAACTCAAAACGACTTCTCGCGCGCCCGCCTTCGCCTTGTGCAAGAAGTGACCACCACGTCTCCTAAGTCAGTTAGCAGCAAGCGGGCACAGCCCTCACAACCGCTCGCATCGGCTGATGCCGCGGATGCCGCGGCAACCGCAGTGGTTGAAGAACAGCTTCGACAAGCCATCTTGGCATTACCGCTTGACAACTGCGGTCTGACTGTTCGGCAAGCTTTGCAGGAATGCTCTGAGCGCTTTCACGAAGAGTCAACAGCAACGATATTCCGCCTGACTTTTCTGGACAGCAGGATTAGCGACCTCGGTCTTTTTCTTCAATCGGTGGACCCGAACTATGGACTCACCCGAGAGTGCTTCCTCCACCTAACAAACCCAAAGCTGCTGCTGGCAAGACATCCTGAATTAGCAAGCTTAGACCCGATGGCGCACGCTGGCTTAACACTCGGCTAGACAAGCCCCCCTCGTCGTCGCCCCCACCTCAAGATTGGCCCGCCTCTCGCGGGCCTTTTTCATGGGCTTGCGGAAACTCTATACGGAAGCGCAGGGATTTACCTGCGCCTCCTGAGGAGCATATATTGACGACAGACAAAAGCCTTCACGTCCGGGATTCTGCAAGACCCGTCCTCCAGCTGGTAGCCGCACCTGACTTGAACGGGAACTGGGCCCTGGAGCTGAAAGTCGTCTTCCTAGATGGCCGCAAGGCTGTCCACCGCGGCATCGGCTCAGGTACAACTGCTGCAGGAATGTTGGCAGGCCTCATCGAGTTGATGCAAATCGCATCTTCTGCCGGCATGCCAGACCTGCCCACCGCAAGCAAGGAACTCTGGCTCGCGGCAACTTTGGAATCTAAACAATAGCCCCCTCGCCCGCCTCGTGCGGGCTATTCTTTCGCCGCCAGATGGTAATTTAAACAATGTCGCAACTTGATAATCAAGTTGCGCGACATTGTCATTTTCTTTAGACTTCGTAGCAAGGCACTTCCTGAAAGGGTGGACTGCATGCGTGACGATCTACACCGGACTCCTGCGCTCCCGCGTTACTGGCGAGTTGCGGTCAGACATGCCGAGCGCGTGGCCGACCGCGACCAGCTGACCTACGATCTTTCTCGCGCTGCAGTGCAGGATATGGACGCGCACATCCGCCCTGACCTCATAGCCCTCGTGGCTACTGCCGCCGGAGGATGTCACGGGCAACTCTTTCCAGAGACGCTAGTCACTGCGCTATCCGAGTGCGAGCGCTTTACCTGCACCCCGCAGGAGCAGAGATACGTCGAGGTAACCCGGGCAGTGTGCTTGCAACGTCCTGGTGACCCAAACATCGCAGAGATTGCGCGTCAGGCGCTATTCAGCGAGATTGTGAAGTGTGGTATTGAGCACGTAGCGGCCATAGTTCGCAATCATGCTGGCCCTGGGCAGGCTCGCGAAATCCGCGCTTGCTTGGCCGACCATGGAGCAGGTTGTACTGTGGAACTGGGCCGGCAGAAGCCACCAAAGAAGCTCAAAGGTAACGCCATCCTCGATGTGGAAATAGGAATGTCATGAAGCCTCTGCCGCGATTTTGCAAGCATGGGGCCCTACGGCTAGTCGAGAGTGCCGAGCACGTTGGGTCATCTGCAGGCCACACCCTCGTTGTGGATGAAGAAATAGGCATCGACACGCAATTGCTGCAAGACTTCTGTTTCACTGCGCCTACGCCATTCACTATCGACTTGATGACGGTCGTGGCGGCGGTTCGCTGCGCCGACCGCCACTTCACGAGGGCGATGAGCGAAGGCTGGTCCAGGCGGTTGAGTGTAGAAATTCCGGTCTATGAACTGGAGCGATGGAAAGACCTGAAGGCGAAAGAACTGCTATCTAACGCGTTGTCCTATTTGACCGGCGATGAGTGGGTCTTCGACTTCAAAGCTCGGAGACGCAAATTCCGCGTCCAACATGAGGGCTACCTGACGCTTGCGCCCAACGCAGCCACCCGCTTCATTCCCTACAGCCACGGCCTAGACTCGTACGCGCAGCTTAGGCTGCTTCAGCACGCTGACAAGAAGGTGGAGCACGTATGTGTCTTTGCGGACGTGCGTCAGGTTTCGGGTGGCTGGAAGAAGGTTCGTACTAGGGCTCGCAGCGACAACGTCCGGGCACTGCGTGTGCCCCTCAAGGTCGACGAACCGCACCACTCGGAATGCACCTTCCGAACCCGGCCCTTCATTTATTACACGTTGTCCGCATATGGTGCTATCACGGCCGGATCAAGCGAGGTGGTCATCCCTGAAAATGGCCAGGGCTCAATAGGAGGCTCTTTGGCTCCCCTGGGCGGCGAAGCACCTCACAGAAGCTGCCACCCAGGTTTCACGAGTCGCCTGGCAAAACTGCTTGGCCATCTGACCGGTAAGACCGTGAGTTTCTGGCATCCCAGTTTATTCAAAACCAAGGGCGAAGTGCTGAGCGAGCTCAGCAAGATTCAACCTGATGTCAGGAACTGGATGCTGGACCACTGGTCTTGCTCGCACGACCAGCGGAATTCAAGCCACGAGAGCAAACGCATTCACTGCGGCGTCTGCGGAAATTGCATCCTTCGCCGCAGTGCAGCAGTAGCGGCCAAAATTGATGATCCAACTCCTTACCTTTACGAGAACTTGACTGCATCCGACATGAATGAAGCTCTAAGGCCAAACGCGCGTAGGCCGCGCGGGCACAAGGCCTTTGAAGACCTAGCCGCCAACGGAATCCGAAGCATGCAGCGCCTCGCTGACCTAGCTGCTACCCCGAATTCCCTATCCGTCTTGACTGAAGCCGCCAACATCGCCACCGCCCAAGGTCGCCCGGTGGGCGATGTCCAAGCTGAGCTGAACCAATTCCTTTCCCGGCATGCTGAACATTGGCAGACGTTTCTGACGCGGTGCGGACCGAACTCCTGGCCAGCCGCTATGGCGCGAGCGTGAGATGGCCCTCGACGTGAAAGTTCGTCCTGAGACCCTTGGGGCCAGACTGCGCAATGCCCGGCTTAATGCGCAAAAGACCCAAGAGGCAGCGGCAGAAGCGACCGGCATTGCGCGTACGACTATCGCAGCAATGGAGTCTGGAAAACGCCCTATTGATGCTCGGCATCTCAGGTCGTTCGCCGAGGCCTACCAAGTTTCAGAGGTGGAGCTACTTGGGGTCGATCAGCAGCCGCTTGACCTTGAGGTGAAATTCCGTTCAACCCCGGCATCGGCAGCAGCCGATTCACAGGGCGATGTGGCTCGTTTGCTTACTCGCCTAGCAAGCGGCACTCTGGAACTTGAGACGCTGGTATCGCGGCAACCTGCCAAGCAGGACTACCCGGTCATACGACTGGAACGTGAAGACGGGCTGGAGCAGCAGGCCGAGGATGCAGCCGTCGCACTTCGGCAGCGGTTGGGGCTGGGTATTGGCCCGATCTCAAACCTGCTGCAGATGATGGAATCAGAACTAGGCGTTCGCATCTTCGAGAGGCCCTTGCCCAGTGAAATTAGTGGCGCCGTCGCCTACGATCCATCGCACGGCGGTTTCATCATCTTGAACTCTAAGCACCCTATCGAGCGTCGGCGGCTGACGGCAGCCCATGAGTGCGGGCATCCTTTGCTGCGCAAGCCCGGCGTGACCGTCCTGCGCGTTGGCGACGAAGACTATGACCGGGAAGAGCGGTTCTGCGATGCCTTCGCGCGCGCGCTGCTGATGCCAGCGTCGGCGGTGAGGCGCAAGCACTCTGAATTGCGTGATGTGTCAGGCAAGTTCACTGTGCGCCACATCATTGCCATGGCGCTCTACTTCATCGTTTCGGTAGAAGCCATAACGCGCCGCCTAGAGGGGTTAGGCTTGGCACCTCGCGGCCTCTACGACTCGCTCCGCGAAAAGGGGCTGACTTCACAGCACACCAAGTCGGTCATGCAAGAGCTGGCGAGCGAACCACCGGCGGCATTCACTCCACACACGTACTTCTTGGCCGGCGCTGCCGTCGACCGAGACCTCCTCTCTGTCGAGCAGGTGGCACACATGCTTGATACGGACCTTGTGACGACGCGACGATTGCTGAGCAAGTTCTCGTCCGAAGGAGAAGATGTCCTTGAGTTCCAGCTCTGAGCAGCTTCGTCACTGATGTTTGTCCTCGACACCAGCGCCGTTATCAACCTACTGGGAACCGCAGCCGCTCCACGCTTGCTGCGGGGACTCGCACAGCCGTGCCTGATCGAAGAGCGTGTTATCTCAGAGTTGAAGTACCACCCCATTCCCGGCAAAGACCTCGTCTCCGAGCTCGAGCAGCTACAGGCCGCTGAACTTCTCACGCGCACCCGCATGTCAGAAGCGGCGTACGAGGTGTTCGTCAGACTGGCGGCTGTCTCTGGTGTCGGAGGCTTGGGCATCGGCGAAAGCGCAGCAATCGCAGTAGCACAAGAGCTGGGAGGTGTCGTTGTACTGGACGACCGCAAGGCGCGCAAGCTAGTTCAGTCGGGCTTTCCGGCGCTAAAAATCGCGAGCAGCGTGCGCGTCTTTCTAGGTGGTGCGGCCGGAGTCCAGATGTCCGACACCGACCTCTATGAGGCTTTCAAGGCGGCCCAAGCCAACGCATGCATGGGGGTTCTAAAGGACGACAGACCACTCATTGCGCATCTCAACCTTTTCGACTAGCGCCTCTGCGATGAATGCCCCCACAACCCTTAGCAAGGAACTGTTCACAGTTCTTCAGCGCGACCTACTGAATCGCCTACTGGAAGAGATGCTGTTGCGTGGCGGCGGCGTGCCGGCATTTAGGTTCCGTGCAGACCACTTCTCTGAAATTGAAACGCTTGAGAAACTTGAAACAGACAAGTGGATACGGCGGGAGAACGACCATTACTTGGTTCAGTCCACCGCCCTCCCCTTGCTGGAAACAGACGCTGCGCGTCGCCTGCTGACGGATACAGAGCGCATCTACGCGGTGCTTCGGTCTGAGTACCGACAAAATCAGCAAACACCAGTCGCTGTATCGGCGATTGCCGCGCAGACCGGACTCACTCATGACGCCGCAGCGGCAACACTTTCCATGATGCTGGATGCCTCTCTGTGGTGCTCCAGCAGGTCAGCGGCGCTCAATGAGGTGGACTCGCAGGTGAGCCCCTCCGAGACGGTGCTCAAGTTTGAGACTTTCGCGAGGCTGCTGGAAGAGGTGCGCAGCTGGAATAGGCCACCTCCAACCGGCAGTGCATTCTTTCTGCCCGCGCGCGATTTGGATTGGCCTCCTGGACCCAACGTTGACGTCGCTCGCGAGCTTCCGCCAGCCCTGGCAAGTGCGGTGATCGAGGTCACCAACGAGATCGAAGGAGTGAAGTACACCCTGAATGACTACCTCGATGAAATTGACCTTCGAAGCGTCATTGACAGTATCCTAAACGGGAAGCTGAACACGCTTCGCGTCTACTGCGATAGGGTAGGTTTTCCAGGGCTCGCTGCGCAGCTCAATGAGCTTTTGCCACTCCGAGGCGATGCCGTGGAGGCCATGGAGCTCGTCAACAACTTCATCATTCCTGAGGTGCGCCGTCTGGTTGTCGTCAAGCCTGACTCCATCGTGCCGGCAAACGTGAAAGAGAAAGGCGTCGTAGACAACGTGCTGCGGGCATGGCCGGCTGTGCGGGCATGCCTGCAACGATTCAGCTTCTACGACATCAAGGAACTCGCCGGCCTTGCCGGCTTCGACGTCACGGCGACTGCCCGCCTTGTCCAGAAGTCCCAAGGAGGCTCGACGAAGGGAGAACTGATTTCGGCGGTCGATGAGCAGGTAGCCAGCATGGGCACTGCGACTAGGCATCGCTTCCTGACCATTCTCATCGAGGAAATCCTGCGGCGTCGCCCTGAAGATCACGACCAGCTTTCCGAATACCTGAGCCGACTAGGCTGGTCCTTCGTCAACAACATTCTTGTCCCGCTGGAATTGTTCGATGTCGAAATCTTGACGGACACGCCCGAAGAAGCTCACCACGACCTATTGAAGGCCGCTCAACGGCTACGCGATGGCGATCTTGGTGGCGCCATCTCGGCGGCCTGCGGCGCCGTCGACACTGCGACGTCGAAGGTTTACGAGCAGCTCGGGCTCGGCGATCCCACAGACGCCTCATTCCAAGAACGCTGCAAGAAGGCGGCGGCAGCCAAGGGTGTATTGACGGAGCTCGACCGTCAACTTGCTGGAGTCGGTTGGACTCCAGCTGACATCTTGCCGTTCAAAAAGAACCTTGAAGGCGCCTTGAACCAGGGCGCCTACGTGATGCAGACGCTGCGATCACATATGGGTGACGTCCATGGCACCAAGCCGATTCTTCGGTCGCTGGTGTTCGATTGCATCCGCTGGGCGGAGCTCCTCGTTGGATCGCTGGTCGAAAGGCCCGACGGGACGTAAGCGTTCCGAGCGCCTTGCAGCAGCCCGAGCTAGCGACAAGAGCAATGCTAGCAGCGGGTGCAGTCCCGGTGGCACCACGCATCCCGGCAAGGCGGCGCAGCCGCCGCGCAGCCGCCCGTCTCAGGGCGGCGAAGTCAGCACCCGCAGGGATGCGAAGGCCAGGCGGCCGGAGCAGCTGGCCACCGCCCACGGTGGCCAGTGCCCTTTAGGGGGAGCCGGCGAGCGAGCGATTTGCCGTCCAGGCAAATCGAGGCGCCCCAAGCGCCGGCCGCTCGCTGGGGGGGCGAGAGCCCCACGGCCCCGGGCGCAGCTCGGGCAACCGCCTTCCGAGGGCGGCAACGGTCCGATGGACCGGGGACGAGTCCCTTGGGACCGACCAGAGCGTCAGCCTGGGCGCCGCTGGAAGGCGGTTGCCCGAGCTGCGCGAGGGGCCGCAGGACACCGGGGCCCTAGCCCCGGAGCAATTTGTAGGGCGTCCAGCCCGTTAAGCAAATTGCGTTGGCCGGCAAGGCGTTCTTTGAACGCCGCGCAGCGCAAAGCGCGGAGTGGAACGCTCTGCTTGAGGTGTGCGGCAGCGCCGTCCAGATGTTTCTGCGCGCGGAGCTATACGTAGAAACAACTCCTTTGCGCCTCACATGCCAAGTAAACAAGCAATCGGCCGGGACTACCGCGCCAAGACAATGATGTTCCTCGCACGCGCCGGCTACGCCACCACCCGGCAGGTGGCTAGGGCCGTGATGGGAGCCTGCGACGTTAGCGGCCGCAAGATGGCCGGGCGAACCATTCGTCGACTAAGGCAGCTGGGCCTCCTGGTTGAGAAGCGTGATGGCGACAGCATTGCTGGAGAGCAATTGGTTGCACTCAATCGGTCCGGTGTACGAGCGCTCGCCGAGACCGCTCCACTCCCTGACGGGCGCCCTCACGCGAGGGACTGGCTCCGTCATTCGCACAAGCATCGCACCGCCTGCAACTCCGTCTTCGCCTCGATGCTCAGAGGACTCGACCATGACCCAGGCTGGACCGAGCTTGAAATACGCGCTGGCGTCGCACCAGCCCACTTGTCGGCGTACCAGTTCCGGGACGATGACGGCAATCTGCAGCAGAAAATTCCGGACCTTCTATTGCACAGCACGACGGGCCTGATCTGGTGCGAGATTGAGAACAGCTGGCGCGGGGCAAAAGATTTCCGCAAGCTCGTCGCATTCCTTCGGAATATGTTCGACGCCCCCAGTCCAGCCGTCGAGCGGGTTTGGTTCGTGACTACAGCGCCAGTCGCTAAAACCATCGGGAAGCGACTTCATGCGGCGCTGACGCACGACGCTGACAGCGGCTATCCCCGCCAGGTGCGGGAACTCGATGCTCGCATCCTGAAGTCTTGCATCGCTGTCTTTCATCTTGATCCTGAGCTTCTACAGCTCACCCCAATCGACGTCGATAAATAACCTTCAAATCAGGTGCAACGATGTCCAGATGCACGGTTTCCGCAGGGAGGAATGTCAAGGAGGGCTGGCAGAATGGGGAACACAACAGAAAAAGCTAAACCCTCGACATGACTGCCCTCTCCGCACTGCTCGACACCTACCGTCAAACCTCCCAATCTGAGCGCGAAAAGGGCACCTACTTCGAAGAGCTAATGCTCTGCTATCTCCGCAACGAGGCGACCTACCGCGACCTGTATAGCGATGTCTGGACGTACAGCGAATGGGCTGCGCTCCAAGGCTTGGACAAGCGCGATGCAGGCATCGACTTGGTCGCCAAGACCCACGGCACAGGCGAAATTCACGCCATCCAATGCAAGCTGTACGCTGAGGATTACCGTTTGCAAAAGGGCGACATTGACAGCTTCTTCACCGCGTCCGGCAAGAAGCCCTTCGCCCATCGCGTCATCGTCAGCACGACGAACCACTGGAGCACGCACGCCGAGGATGCTCTGCGCGATCAGCAGCCGCCGGTGAGCAAGATCGACCTCAACGACCTGGAGAACAGTCAGATTGACTGGGCCCAGTACCAGCCGAAAACTGCGCCGATTCTGAAGGCACGGAAGGAGCTGCGTCCGCACCAGCAGCAGGCACTGGACGGTGCGTTGCACGGCTTGCAAACGGCCGACCGAGGCAAGCTCATCATGGCCTGCGGTACGGGAAAAACATTCACCAGCCTGAAAATTGCTGAGGCCCTGGCCGGCAAGGGCGGGCGTGTTCTGTTCCTAGTGCCCAGCCTGTCTTTGCTTTCGCAGACCCTGACTGAGTGGACCCAAGAAAGCGCTACGCCGCTGCACAGCTTCGCCGTTTGCTCGGACAGCGACGTCGGCAAGAAGCGACAGAAAGACGATGACATCGTCCAGACCTTCACTCACGAATTGCGCTATCCCGCGACAACCGAACCAGGCCGCCTGGCCACGGAGATGGCCAAGCGGCATGACGCCGCGCACATGAGTGTGGTCTTCAGCACTTACCACTCTATCGACGTCATACACCGCGCCCAGCAAGAGCATGGCCTTGCCGCGTTCGACCTCATCGTCTGCGACGAGGCGCACCGCACAACGGGCGCCACCTTCGGTGACGAAGACGAGAGCAAGTTCGTCAAGGTGCACGATGCAGCCTTCATCAAAGCGGCCAAGCGCCTCTATATGACGGCCACACCGCGCATCTACGGCGACAGCGCGAAAGCCAAGGCCGAGCAAAGCAGCGTGGCCTTGTGCTCCATGGACGACGAAGCCCTTTACGGCTCTGAACTCCATGTCATCACCTTCTCCGAGGCCGTTCGGCGCGGCCTGCTGGTGGACTACAAAGTTATCGTGCTGTCTGTTGAGGAGTCGCATGTAAGTCGTCGCATCCAGGCGCTGCTGAAGGATGAAGACAACCAGATCAAGGTCGATGACGCATCCAAAATTATTGGCTGCTGGAAAGCTCTGGCAAAACAGGGTTTGAGCGAAGACCTGCAGGACGAGTCCGACCCAATGAAACGGGCTGTCGCCTTTTGCCAGGTCATCGAAGTAAGCAAGGGCGCCAAGACGCACAAGGTCAGCTCTAAAAACATTGCTGGAATGTTCAAGGCTGTGGTTGAAGCTTACCAAGCGACCGAAGATGACGAGGCTGCATCCACATTGGCATGTGAGGCCGCCCATGTCGACGGCAGCATGAACGCAAGCGAGAAGGAGGCCAAGCTGGCGTGGCTAAAAGCTGATGCCCCGGATAACACTTGTCGCATCCTCAGCAACGTGCGCTGTTTGTCCGAAGGGGTTGACGTGCCCGCCTTGGACGCCGTTCTGTTTCTAACCCCGCGAAATTCCCAGGTGGATGTTGTTCAGTCGGTGGGCCGGGTAATGCGCAACGCTCCAGGGAAAAAGCGAGGCTATGTCGTGCTGCCCGTTGTCATTCCGCCTGGCGTAGCCCCTCATGAGGCATTGAGTGACAACAAGACCTACGCCGTCGTCTGGCAAGTCTTGCAAGCACTTCGTTCACACGATGACCGGTTCGACGCCATGGTCAACAAGCTTGACCTGATCGGCAGTGACAACAGCAAAATGGAAGTCATTGCCATCACCGACAAAATCCAAAAGAAGCAGCTGAAGCCAAAAAAAAATCAGCCGGATGGGAAAGGCGAGTTTGAAATTGGCAAGGGCCGCAGGAAGAAGGTAGAGCCCGAGCCTGATCTCCAAGTCGAACTCGAGTTCGAAATTGGCGAGATTGAGAAGGCCATCTATGCAAAGCTGGTTCAGAAAGTTGGCAACAAGCACCATTGGGAAGAGTGGGCGAACGACATCGCCAAAATTGCCCGAACGCACATCGACAGAATCACCGGCATCATCGACAACCCGGCCAATGAGGTGGAACGAGCAGCCTTTAACAACTTTGCCACGGAGCTGCGCGACGACCTGAACGGCAGCATCAGCGATGGCGAGGTTATCGAGATGCTGGCCCAGCACCTCATCACCAAGCCGGTGTTTGACGCGCTGTTCGAGGACTACAGCTTCGCCCAGCACAACCCCATGTCGCGGGCCATGCAGGGCGTGCTCGACGTGTTGCAGGAGCACCGACTGGATAAGGAGACTGACACCCTCCAGCGCTTCTACGACAGCGTGAAGATGCGCGCCGCGGGCATAGACAACGCCGCCGGCAAGCAAAAGATCGTCGTCGAGCTGTACGACAAGTTCTTCCGCAACGCATTTCCCAAGATGACCGAGCGGCTGGGCATCGTCTACACCCCAGTGGAGGTGGTGGACTTCATCATCCACAGCGTCGCCCACATCCTGGAGACTGAGTTCGGCCAGACGCTCGGCAGCAAAGGCGTCCACATCATCGACCCCTTCACAGGCACCGGCACTTTCATCACCCGGCTACTGCAGAGCGGCTTAATCGCGCCCGAGCACCTGGCCCACAAGTACAAAAATGAAATCCATGCCAACGAGTTGGTACTGCTAGCCTATTACATCGCCGCAATCAACATCGAGGCCGTGTACCACGGCATCGTCGGCGGGAATTACCAGCCCTTTGAGGGCATTTGCTTGACCGACACCTTCCAAATGTACGAGAAGGAAGACTTGGTGGATGCCCTGCTGGTGGATAACAGCGCGCGGCGCAAGCGGCAGAAGAAACTGGACATCCGGGTCGTCATCGGAAATCCCCCTTACTCGGTCGGCCAAAAAGACGACCACGACGACGCGGCAAACATCCGATACCCGCACCTGGAGTCCCGTCTGCAGGCGACCTATGTTGCGCAGTCAACAGGCAACCCTCGGAGCCTGTACGACAGCTACATCAAAGCGATCCGTTGGGCTAGCGACCGCATAGGCAGCAGCGGCGTTATTGGCTTTGTCACGAACGCAAGTTTCATTGACGGCAAGGCCGCAGATGGGCTCCGCAAGTCCTTGGCCCGTGAGTTCAGCAGCATCTACGTCTTTCACCTGCGCGGCAACCAGCGCACAGCAGGGGAACTGTCACGCAAAGAAGGTGGCAAGATTTTTGGAAGTGGAAGCCGTGCGCCAATTGCCATTTCGCTGTTGGTGAAGAACCCGGCTGCCAAGCAGTACGGGGAAATCTTCTTCCACAACATCGGCGACTATCTGAGCAGAGAAGAAAAGCTCGCCAAGATCAAGGCGTTCGGAAGTATTGTTGGCGTTGGGGAAGGAGGAGGGTGGCAGGCCATCACGCCGGACGTTCATGGTGATTGGCTGGCGCAGCGCGATGCAAGCTTTGGGCAGTTCATCCCTCTCGGTGCTAAGTCAGCTTCCGGCACACCAATGCTGTTCTCGGGCTACTCAAGTGGGGTCAAAACTAACCGCGATTGGTGGGCCTACAGCGCATCAAAGAGCTCAGTTCTGGCTGCTATGGAGCGCATGATTGCCTTCTATAACGACGCTGTGGATCAGAAGGTGGAAGGCGACGTAAATGACCCCACCAAGATTGCTTGGTCTTGGGTTCTTAGAGGCAGGCATGAAAAGGGGCAGAGAGGCACCTTTGACAGAACGAATGCCCTGAAAGCGCTCTATCGGCCGTTCGAAAAGCGTTGGCTGTATTACGACGGTTTCTTCAACGAGAACCGCTATCAGATGCCTCGCCTGTTTCCTTCTGCGCACGAGCAGAATTTGGTGATTGGCGTTTCAGCTACGGAATCTCGCAGTGCCTTCTCAGTCCTTATCACTGACCATGTACCAAGTCTGCACGCGGTTGATATGGTGGGGTCGCAATACTTCCCTCTGTACCTGTACGAAGACTCCAAGCAAGAGGGACTTGCTAGTGGAGCTGGCCAGACAAACCTCTTTGACGGAGAGGCACGGCCGCCGCGTCCGAGCCGCGAACGCCGCGACGCCATCACGGCCGAGGGGCTGGCGCACTTCCAGTCGGCCTACCCTGGCGAGAGCATCGGCCGCGAAGACCTCTTCTACTACGTCTACGGCCTGCTGCACTCACCCGACTACCGCGAGCGCTTCGCCGACAACCTGGGCAAAGAACTGCCCCGCATCCCGTGCGTGAAGACGGCAGCCGACTTCTGGGCCTTCTCCCAGGCTGGCCGCAAACTAGCCGACCTGCACCTGAACTACGAAAGCGTCGAGCCCTATCCCCTGAAGATCGACAGCGGCGGCAGGAAGCTCACCGACGCTGACTACCGCGTCGAGAAGATGCGCTACGGCAAGGGCAAAGGCAAGGACAAGGACCTGACGATCCTGCACTACAACGACCGAATCACCTTGACTGGCATCCCGCCGGAGGCCTACGACTACGTCGTCAACGGCAAGCCGGCCCTGGATTGGGTGGTTGAGCGCCAGAGTGTGAAGACCGATAAGGACAGCGGCATCGTCAACGACGCAAACGACTGGGCCATCGAGACCATGGGCAATGCGCGCTATCCGCTGGAGCTGTTCCAGCGCGTCGTCACCGTGAGTCTAGAGACGATGAAAGTCGTCAAGTCGCTGCCCAAACTCGACATCTAAGCGAAGGGCGTCCGCCGGCCTAGTACGCGCGCATATCCCCTGGCGCGTGCGTAGCCTGTAGCGGGATAGAAGGAACAAAGCAGCATGGCAACTTCAGATGTCGGCCTGGGCTTTCCGCAGTGGACGACGAAAGCCGAAAAGCGTGGACTGGACCCTTTGGGCATGCAGACGACGAGCGTCGCGCTGTACCAGCAGTTGGTGCCGGGTATCAGCAACGTGACACTGCGTGTGCGCTACTACGGCCTCTACGCATGGCTGGCCCAACGCTACGCTCGGGATGTGGGAAGCACCTCCGTCGACCAGTGGTGTATCTACCTGAGGCGCGCGGAAGCCTTGTATGCGCTGGCCTCAGTGCACGCAGGCGGTGAGCGAGGCGTGGCTGGCGTCGACTGGGCCACACGCGCTCTGGCAGCATCTGGAGACGACGTTGACTTCCGCGCCGGTACGGACCGGGCGGACGGCGAACCGCAGTATCTGAAACAGAAGTTCGGCGCCTTTGGCGCAGCCTACGGAAGCCAGCTCTTTGACATCGGCGTGCTTGAGGCCGTACCCGGCCACGAGGTCCCAGTGCCAACACGCCAAATCGGCGACAGGCTGGCCGACGAATTTCAAGCCGCTGTCGGCGAAGCCGCAGAGGTCTTTATGGCCGCGGCTCTGGCGGGGTGCATCAACAAGCAGAATCTGGCGTCGCTGACAGCGATGCTTCCTTCGCGCATCGCTGCCGATGGCCCCGAGAGAGAACTGTACGAGAGCTTACTGCTCTCAGGTGCTCATGGCGAAAAGGCGCGAGCTGCCTCACGCAGTCACAGCCTGCGCCTGGTGCTCAGAATTGCAGAAGGCCATGGCAGCTCGGTGAGAGTCGACGCGTTGCGCTGGTCTCTTTATGCCTCGCAGTGCAAAGCAGTGGCCACCTTTGCGGCGCTCGACGTTGACGAGGATAGGCAGCGCTTTGCCTGGGCGGTGTACCAGGCGAATGACCTGCTGCATCTGTGTTACGAGACCGTCCTCAAGTTGTCCCTCGATGTTCTCGGGGGCTCGCCAACCGGGATGCTGTTTGGGGTCCTGGTAGATCAGACCACCTCTCGCTTGATGTCAGCTCTCAACGAAGACGCCCCGGGCTCCTGGGACGATCTGTGCGATTCGTTGGCGCTTGCAAAAGACCCGACGTCCAACGAGGAAACGATGAGCGAAGTGTCCCTGCAACGAACGGTTATGCGTAGCGCGAGATTGGAAGCGCTTACGAGCGATGACTCTGCGCGCTCCGCGATCTTGCTGCTTGCCGTGCTGCACAAGCGCTTCCACGGGCTGATCGAGCGCATTGCCCGCGAGCTGCCCGTGTTGGCTCAAGGGGACTTTTTGCGATCCATCGTGACTGAGCTGCCCTTCCTTAATAAGCATGCGACTGAACCCCTGCAGACGCTGCTCGCACGCATCGTTAGGCAACGAGTGCTTGACCGTCACCTGTGGGTCGCCATCCAGAAGTTCAGAGGCGCGGGGGACTACACCTTCCTGCTTGAGTCGGACGATGGGCGCATACGCCTCAGACAGAAGGACGGGCCTGTGCTCACCAACCCGCGACTGTCCTCGGCCATCGCATTCCTTGAGGACATTCACTTGCTAAGCGCAGGCGGCACTACAGCGGCCGGTTCGCGCCTCATCCACGCGGCATGAAGCTCTTCAACTACTTTGCCGCCGGCGGCTTCCACACTAGCGTCATCTCGACCTTCGGAATCGACTTCGATGCCTACGAAGCCATTGCGTTGCCAAGGCTTCGCGACGCGGGCTGCAACAACAACGTGGTCGTGGCCGACGCACGCATGCTCTCGCAGGCCCTGACAGACGAGGCGCGCCGTCCGAAGTTCGCGGGCCGACGCTACTCGGTCGTTGGGGCGCATTGCGCTGGCGTCTTCCATCCCAAATTGAGCTTGCAGCTGGGTAAGACGTCAGGGCGGCTGCTGGTGAGTTCAGCCAACATGACTGCGGCGGGGCTGGCTGGCAATCTGGAGGTCGCCGGCGAGGTTTCAGTCGCAGAAGGCAATACGCTAGCTGCGCCGCTGCTGCGAGCCGCTGTCGACTACCTTCTGCAGTTCCTAGCCCCCGGGTCTGTTGCTCGCCGCCAGCTCGAATGGGGTCTCAAACGGACGCGCTGGCTGCCAACAACGGCTTCCACCGAGGCGGTCATCGAACTGCAAGAAGGGATGCGACTGGCATTCCTTGCCAGGCACGACGCGAAGGGCCTCGGGCAGTGGTTTGCAGATTTCATAGGTGACCTCGCGGTGAAGCGCCTGGTGGTCGCGAGCCCGTATTGGGACCACGATCTGCGCACGCTGCAGAGTCTTCAAGCTCGCTTGGGTGCCCCCAACACCGCGGTACTGATTCAGCCAAAAGCGGCCTTGTATCCGGTCCATGCCCATCCAAACTCGGATGTATTCAAGCTCTTTGACGTGAGCAACGCACCGGGCGCGCTCAGTAGGTTTGCACACGCGAAGCTCATCATTGCCGAAGCAGCCGACCGCGACGTCATCTTGTTTGGCAGCGGAAACTGCACCGAAGCGGCGCTTGGCACGCCTGCCAAGGCAGGTGTCAACGAGGAGGCATGCCTGGTGCGCGAGCTACCAGCGGGCGAGGCCATTCGACTACTCGGCCTCGACGAGGTCCTCAAACTGGAGGCAGCACTCGACCCTGCCAATGTGCCCGCGATCAGCCTAGGCGATGACATTCAGCTATCCGACCTCGAGGCAAGACTAGCAGGGAGGTTCGAGCTGTCAGACAACTTGCTGTGTTGGTGGCCTCCTGCAAGTCTGGCAACAGAGAAGGCCGACATTCACCTCCTTGACCAACTTGCAGAGCCGATTGCAGGCATGCTAATCCGCATTGGCGAGCAGAACAGTCCGGCGACTTATCGCTTCGACGGCACCGTCGCCCCCCACTTCGCGCAAGTTCGCTTAGGTGACTTCGAATCTTCCTTATCCGTCGTGATCGTTGAGCAGGCCATTCATCACGCACAGCGACGGGCGGCCGGTCGACACGCAGAGAGCGCTCTGGAACTGCTCGATGACGACGATGCCTATGAGGGCCTCTGGTTGTTGGAAGTGATTCAACGGATCACCGAAGCCGAACGTGAGATGCGCGGACCGCGCAGCTCAGGCGAGCAAGCACGTCAGCAAAAGGCGGCAGCCGGGATCGCGCCAGACACACGCGTGCTGCCATACGAGGACTTCGTTGCGGGTAGGCGGACTGAAGGTGACGACGCAGCATCGACCGGCAGCCATCTTGCGTCGAGCAATCAAGAGTCGGTGAGGGGCTTCCTGAACGCGCTCATTGGCAAGAATGCGGCCTTGGACGTCTTGGACGGACTGGACGACGAGACGCCCACACCCAATCTAGAGTTAGGGGATGAAACGGCAGACGGTGGAGCTGCAGTGGAGTCTGGCAACACGCCGACTTCCAACGCTGCTGGTTCCCTGGCCAAACTGGAGGCCGAGGCGAAGCGGCAGCTAGAGCGCCGTCAGCGCTATGTTCAGGATACACAACGAAGCATCATCGACGGCGTCGAGGCCTTCCTCAAAAGCCTACGCAAACAAGCCCAGGACCATGGACTGAGCGTGGTGGACCTTCTTCGACTTCGCGCATTCCTCGTGGTGGTGCTGGGAGCCGGCAGCAAGAAGGCTGAATTGCAACCAAAGGACTTGAGTGCAGAGGTTCACCGTCGGCAGGTTCTTCCCTTGATCGGCGAGTCAAGCTGGCGGCGGCTCGTGGGGCGGTTGCTCTACGACTTCTTCCGCGAACATGTCGGGACTCGCGCACCGCTCATCAAAAGCCTCCAACTGGAGTCTGACGAAGGCCACGGCATTCCAGAAGATGTGATCGAGTGTTGGGCAACCTGCTTCTGGGCCTTGTGCGCCATGCGCATAACCGTCAATGACGCTAGCGGCAGTTTTTCGATACCCAGCTCCGAAGTTGCGCTCGCAGCAGACCTGTATCGGCTTACCAACCTGCTGCCACAGCAAGCACTCGGTGGAATCGTGCAGGACGTATTCAACGGCATGAACCGCCGGTAC
>Ga0187843_10001104_pt1 | contig 17576 bp, 15 predicted proteins | sample SpaLakP09_SKY_43_FD_134516 | JGI IMG/M metagenome (GOLD analysis project Ga0187843, IMG submission 134516) | Oligotrophic lake water microbial communities from Sparkling Lake, Wisconsin, USA - SP09_SKY_43 | ecosystem: Environmental > Aquatic > Freshwater > Lake | place: USA: Sparkling Lake...
CAGAATATCTTCTATCTTCGCAAACTGTTCTCTACTGATGTCGCTTGGGTAGGCTTTTCTCATCACCTAAGTTTACGCAATATTCCTTTTGTTTACAATAAGATCTCGAACAGCCTCTTAGAGCTGTCTAGCCTGTCATGTTTGCTGATAGCCGGGCTCAAGATTATCGATCGCTTTATTTGCATGGGCATTGGCGCTTTGATTTGTGCGATTCTTTGTTTGCATATCTGCTTTCCTGGTCCTAAAATAACTGGCGCGATATTGCTTTAACAAGTCTGTCGTTGTCCCTACCTACTTACCCACTTTGAGGAGCTTGTGATGAATTTCAAAAAATCTGCATTCCTGTCTTCGCTGGCAGTACTCGCCTTGAGTCTTTCAACCTCGGCATTTGCAGAACTATGTACGGTGGGGAGAGCGACGCAGGTGCTGTGGAAAGGTGATTGGTACAAGGCAACGATTACTGAGGCTGCCCCTGATAAGTGCAAGATTACTTATGTTGGTTATACCGCCGATGATGATGAGTGGGTGGGGCCAGAAAGACTCAAAATCAAGGTATTGTGGAAGGGCGACTGGTATCCAGGCCGTGTGATAAAGAAAGAAGGCACCAGCTATCTCATCGGCTACGATGGCTACACAAGTGATGACAATGAGATTGTTCCCCTGTCACGCATACAGGTGCGCTAGTTCTACAAGCACCACCAACATGATTCAATTTATCTGGGCCCTCTGATTTGGGCCCGGAAACCATTTCTCCCTTATCCGCATGAACGGTGTCTCCACCAGTCTATACAACAACCACCCGCCAAATATCCCCGCTGCAGTAACCAGAACAATAGTCAGCGGCGCATTCGCATTGATGTGTCGCTTGGCTAACTGCTCACCTATCAGCATGAACACAGGTTTATGCACCAGATAGACCGCATACGACCACAGCGCCAGTTGCGCGGCACCTGGCAGGCGCAGGCGGTGCAGGTAGCTGTTGGGGCTGAGGGCAGCCAAGGTGAGGATGGCGAAGCTGATGGCGATGAGTGAGTAGCCTAGTGAATTGACCATCATCAGCTTGTTGTAGTCATCGCTGTTGATGCAATACAGGACGCCGCCAGTGGCGAGCAGGCCAGTGATGAGCAGTGCCTGGCCGTGGCGCATGAGTCTGTCGTATAAGCTCGTATGAAAATTCTTGAGCATGGCGATGGCGACGCCGGGGAGTAGTTCGTCAAAGCGTCCAAAGCTGGAATAGTAGACCTCTGCATCAAACGCACCGTGACCGTGCATATACGCCACTGCGCGAAATGCCATGCCGCTACCTATTGCGGCGATGAGTAGGCCCCATGCCAGCCAGATTGGGCTCTTAAGTCTGACCAGGACGACGCTGACTATCGGCAGTATCAGATAAAACTGTTCTTCTATGCACAGCGACCAGGAGTGGGTGAAGGTTTGCCCATATTCCAGGCCTATGTTTTGGGTGAATGTGAGGAACTGCCATAGCGATGATGTGCTGCGCCCGCTCAGTGCTACCGGAAAAATAAAATAGGCGGCCAGCACGACATAGTAATTGGGCAGGGTGCGTAACAAACGTCTGGCGAAAAAATTCTTTAGTGACAGCGCCTGCCCATTGGCTGCGGCAGACATGATCTGGTTGCCGATCAGGTAGCCGCTCAGCACAAAAAACAAATCCACGCCTGCCCAGCCTATGTCGCCAGCGAAGCCAAAGGTCTGGTGTTTGCTGACAAAGCCGCAGTAATGCGACATCAGTACCAGCAATATGGCGAGGGCACGCAGGGTGTCGAGGCCGTTGATTCTTTTGGCTTGCATGAGGTGCGTCTACGCTTTGGGTGGAAGGAGGCCGGGCCTTGGTGTTTATTCTTTATTTGTCTGGCAGAGTTTCAAATTGGTGCGTGTGGCCTTGATCATGGACAAATATTTTCTATTGTATTCATCGGTACATCTCTCGCAATTATTGATGATCGCGGTGTCTGGTGATGCTGTTTCTTCTGCGAGTGGTTGCAGTGTCGCGAGGCAACGGTCTGGCATGTGCAATTTGTTTTGCACCAACGCCAGGTCATTGCGCACCCAGCCCATCTCCAGGGGTTCAAGAATTTTGCCACAATTGACAAAGACGGGGTCGAGTTTGGCCATGGCTGCTGAGTATTCTTTTTTGTCGTACAAGGCTTTGAATTCTTTGCGAGCCTGGCTACGCTCAGGAACGCTGCATCCTGCTGGCTTGAAATACTGGTTGGCAATGCTGGCCAGTTCACAATAATTTTGTTCGCATATGTCGATACTTCCATCTAATTCGATGTCAGTCTTTTTTTGGGTGAAGCGCAAAACGCAGCTTTGTTTCATGCCACTTTTGCGCAGTGTTGCCTTGCCTGCGATGATTTCGCCTTTCATCGAGCATGAACCTTCACCCTCGGAGTAAATGCTGAAGTTGAGTTTGCCTGCACTGTAAGATGTAATATTCAATTTACTATAGGCTCCCTCACTCAGGTATTCGCCAGGCGCGATTTGCTGCGCCTGTGACCAGATTGGCGAGCTGCACAGCAGGATGGCAAGGCAAAATTGAGGGAGGCGATGAAGTGCAATCATAGAGAGTTTTGCCGATACATGAAATGAGAAATGGCCCTGTGTCATTCAGAAAATACACGAGGCGGCGGTATCATATCAGAACTGTTTTCCTGCTGGCACGGAAACAGGATTGTGGTTTTTTATCTGACATCAGGCAGTATTTCAGTGTAGCCATGTGATGAGAGGTATACATATCAACATTAAACGTTGTATTTTAATTATTTGTCACTGTTGCTGACCATTGCTACGGAAAATTCCGGATAAACTCGGTCAGCATTCATTAGCGTGTTTTACTTCTCTCCTGCGACATGCTCAAAAAATTTTTCCCATTTATCGGTAGTGCTACTTTACGGTGGTATACCGCACTGACTTTGTTCCTGGTGACAATGATGGGTGTTGAGTTGTTTGGTCTGCATTTGCTGGCGACTACAGAGTCCCGGCTTGGGGATGTCTATTTGCGGCGTCATGCACCGGCTTATCAGCCGGATCCTGATATCGTGGTGGTGGATATTGATGATGCCAGTATGTTAGGCATGCAGAAGATCGCCGGTTTGTGGGTGTGGAAGCGTGAAATCCATGGTTTCTTGCTGGAGGCACTTGCCGGATTTTCTCCCAGGGCTGTCGTGTTCGATATCAGTTTTCAGGAGCGTGATCTGGCAGCGCCCAAGAGCGATGCATTTTTATCCGGGCAGATCAGGGATTTTTCGCATGCCTATCAGCAGGTGTTGTTGCTGCAGGAAAGCAAGAGTAATGCGACGGTAGCAATGACCGAGCTGGCCGATGCATTTGCCATCCGGCAGCCTGGTAAAACCAATACAAGGCTCTCCATGCAACTGCCTCTGGCAATTGAGCCCAGTGCCTGGCGTCTGGGATTGGTGAATAGCCTGAACGACGCAGATGGTGTGGTGCGGCGGTATGGTCTGTATTCTGATATTGATGGCTGGCGTTTACCTTCGCTGCCTGCGCGGGTGGTGGCGGACCTGGGTGGCAAGCTGCCACCAGGCGCTGACTTCCAAATATTCTGGCCTGCTCAGGGGCATAAGCGTTTTGCGTATGCAGACTTGTTTAAAACGCTGACAGAACAACGCCCAAATTTATCGGCAGAGGATGAAGCTAAACTGGGTAAATTATTCCACAATAAAATCATCATCATCGGTTCCTCTGCAGCTGGATTGTTTGATCATCACCTGACACCGCTGGAGCCTGGTTATCCAGGCGTCGATATTTTGGCGGTGGCTTTGGATAACCTCAAGAATGGCCGCAGCATAAGGCGTGTTGCGCTTGTCTGGCCTATGGTGGCCGGGGTGACGATGATCTCCTTCCTGGTGCTGGCATTCAGGCGGCGCTGGCATCCTGGTATAACTGGCAGTGCCTTGCTGGTGTTGACGATGGGGGCGGTCTATCTTGCTGACCAAATGGTTGAGCATCACTGGATGTTGCCGGTAGTGACGCCAGTAATTTTTTCCTGGACTTGGTTTTTATTGGCAGCTCTTGCGGGCTACTTGCGCGAGCGCCGTACTCGTGACCGCACTGTTTCGCTGTTTGGCCGTTTCCTGAATCCTGAAGTGGTTCGCAAGATTGTCGAACATGGTGAAACGGTGGAAAGCCTGTCAGGCCAGACGCGCCAGATTACGGTGCTGTTCTCTGATATACGTGGCTTCACCAGTTTGTCGGAAACCAAGACGCCTGATGAAGTCGTGAAACTGCTGAACCGCTATTTTGAACATCAGGTCGAGGTGGTGTGGCGGCATGGCGGCACCCTGGATAAATTTATTGGTGACTGCATCATGGCATTCTGGGGCGCGCCTGTGGATGACCCTCAGCATGCCAGCCATGCCGTGGCGGCCGCTATGGAAATGCAGGAGAATCTGCTTGCCTTCAGGCAAGAACTGGCAGCAGAAGGCTCAGACTTGTCTGACTTTGATGTTGGCATCGGTGTACACACAGGGGCGGCTGTGGTAGGCTTTATTGGTGCCAAACGCAAGCTTGATTACACCGCCATTGGAGATACCGTCAACCTGGCTAGTCGGGTAGAAGGCTTAACCAAGGGTGTCGCCCGCGTGCTGGTGACCAAAGAAACCATGCTGGCCTGTGGTAGTGCTGATCTCACTTTCAGTTTGCGTGGCTTGTTTGCCGTCAAGGGCAGGGCTGCTGGAGTTGAATTGTACGAACCTCTGAGGAAGAACTCATGAAGCTACCGATTTTAATTGCAGCAGTGATGTTGGCAGGCAATGCTCTTGCTGAGTCAGCGACAACTTCCAAATCCACAGAGCTAATGGACAAGGCCAGTGCCGATGCATCAATCATCGGCACATTGGCAAACCAGACCAGAGTTGACGTCATGCAGCGCAATGGTGCCTGGACCCAGGTCAAAACTTCTTCTGGTCAAGCGGGCTGGGTCAGGATGACTGCTTTGCGCCTGGATGCAAGTACCAACAGCAATGCAGCGCCAGCTTCTAGCGGTAATGTGCTTGGCTCATTGATGACGAGTGGCCGCACGTCCAATACGGGTACGGTCGGTACTGGCGTCAAAGGTCTGGATAAAGAAGATATACGAAGGGCTTCACCGAATTATTCTGAGTTGCAAAAAATGCAGGCAAATGCCGTCAGCAAGGATAGTGCGCGCGCATTTGCTCAGCGTTCGCCGCTAGTGGCAAGCAACGTCGATTATTCAAACCAGGATAAAGCTGGAAAGCGGGAGGGCAATTAAGTGCGTACATTTCAAAAACTTGCTATTGCCGGACTGACTCTGGTGCTATGCGGTTCTGCGATAGCGCAGGGCGGTCTTTTCGGTCAAATCCTCGACACAGTAAAAAGCAAAACTGGTGTCGCTGGTGACATTCTTGATAAAGCTAAACCTATCATTGAAAATTCAGGGATCGATGAAGCAAAAGAAATAGAAATAGGTAATGAGTTTGCCGCCGTCCTGTTAGGCGCCAAACCTTTGCTGAATGATCCTGCCCTGCAACGTTACGTGAATACTCTGGGGCGCTGGTTGGCATCTCAAACCGAGAGACCTGATTTGCCATGGACTTTTGGCGTACTTAATGATGATGGTTTCAACGCTTTTGCTACGCCGGGGGGGAAGATTTTTGTCACCAAAGGTTTGCTGGCTCGCATGCGCAATGAAGCTGAACTGGTTGGTGTGCTGTCGCATGAAATTGCTCACGTCGTACTCAAACATCATGTGAATGCCATGCAGTCAAAAGCATGGACGGATGTTCTGGGTAACTTCGCTGGTAGTTATGCCAAAGGTAATTTGGCAGAATATAAGGGTATGTTAGTCAACCTAAGTAAAGATATGCTGACCAAAGGTTTAGATAAGGGTGATGAGTATGCCGCCGATCGCGTGGGAGTGGTCATTGCTGCCCGTGCTGGTTTTGATCCTTATGGTTTGCCAGCTGTAATTCAAACCTTGCAATCTCAAAGCGGGCAGGATAGTAATTTTAGTTTGGTGTTTGAAACCCATCCTTCTCCAGCAGATCGTCTGGACAGTTTGGACAAAGCTATGCGCAATCACTTTGAATCTATCAATGGCTCTCAGGGACGTCCGTTTAACGAGCGTTTCAAAGAATTCAGTCGTTGATGAATTAAGTTTTCGAATAAAAAACACCGCACCAAGGAAAAATGGTGCGGCTTTTCTTACGATTACGCAGTATTTACAGAACGTCTAATAAAACTTCACCAGCAATTTAGGTAACTTCCCATTCGCTGTTCCCTTGCGGATTACCACATTCAATTTTTCCATTTCCGCTTCATATTTGCCATTCGCTGCGGCAAAATGGGTGGTGTCATAAAACACGGGTTTGGCAGAGACATAAAACGTTTTTCCAGTCAGTTCAGGGTCATTGAAGCTGGGGATGAGCTGGTCGCGCAGGTAAGCTTCTACCTGGCTTGCGCTCTGCAATTGACGTACGGGCCAGAGCATGATGTCGCTGCGGCGGTTCATGAGTTTCTTAAAGCGAGCAGCCGAAGAGGCAGAGTCTTCCTGCACCTTGAAGAGGGCGTTTTTGGCTTTTTCAAAATCCATACCGTGGCTGAAACCACGACCTATACTAACGGTTTTGCCGCGCAAGTCTTCTATGGACTGGAAGTTAGGGCGCGGATCGCCATAAGTAATCGCCCATATTTTTTCACTGACGACGGGAATGGAAAAGTGATACAGCTTGAGGCGCTCTGGCGATTTTGAGATGCCAAAGACGATGCCCTCACCATTTTGCGCCATGAGTTGCGCGCGGTTCCAGGGCATTAACTGTTTATTAAAATGCAAGCCTGATTCTCGCTCGAAATAAATCAGTATGGCTTCCAGATCACGGTCCAAGGGCAATTGCCGGCCATGGATGTCCAGGCTTTCTTGTAGAAAGAGTTTGATCACAGGCTTGTCGTTGTCCGGTTTGCTTGCATTGGCAAATGCTGGCAATAGTGCGAATGCTGACAAAAATAGAAGGCAGATAAACCGTTTAAAGCGGTGCAACATAGGTGTTCTCGACAACAGGCTAAAGCCAATTGATATTTCTAAAAGTGGTGCAATGAAATGACATTGCATTTTGATAAGCAGATTGGTTTTTATGCAGACATAACGGAATCAGCTTATGCCATGAGATGGACATCTGAATGCTGTTCCAACATTCGTGTTTTGCTCCGGCCTGATTGTAGTCTGCAATAGTCCGAATTTTGTTTGTTCTTGTGTTCAGAATACTTTGTTTGCAATCCCTTGAAACCAAGTAGAATTTGGTTTGATAACCAAAATTGTAAGCAGGTCTTCACAATGTCGAGAAAATCCAATACCGAGCAGCGTCGTAAAGAGATCGTTTTTGCCTTGTTGTCTGTCATGGCGGAGCATGGCTATGAAAAAGCTACCATATTGGCAATTGCCAAACAGGCTGGCCTGGCACCGGGTTTGATTCATTATCATTTCAAGAGCAAGGGCGAGATACTGCTTTATCTGGTCAAGTTGCTGGCGACGATGTCACGGGCGCGCTATGACTTGCTGGCGGCAACCGCCACAACGCCGCGAGAGAAGTTGCTGGCCTATATCAATGCGCGCCTGGCAAAAGGGGAGGGCGCGATGCCTGAGGCTGTGTCGGCCTGGGTGGTGATTGGTGCGGAAGCTGTCCGGCAGCCGGAGGTGCGTGCCGTGTTTCAAGAAACAATCGCGGCTGAATTGTTGCTGATACAGGCTTTGTTGACCGCATGCCTGCAAGACCAAAAGAAGCTCACCAACGGTGTGGCTGAACTGGCAGCAGGCCTGCTTGCCTTTATGGAGGGGGCGTTTCAACTCGCCAGTGCCGCGGGGGATATCATGCCGCAAGGCTACGCGGCAACTACTGCCCGTGCTTTCATAGAGAATAGTCTGGCGGCACAAGCGCCAGCCTGAATCTTCTTAAGCTTTTGATGGAAGTGATACTCAGGAGCGCTATTCTTTCCAGCCATTCTTCATGATGTTGAACAAGGCATGCAGTGAAGCCCTTGGGTCCTCAGCATCTTTTGAGCGATGGAAGGCATCCAGAATGAAGTGGGCGATGGCCTCGGCTTCAGCTGGTGCAAGTTGATGTTTCGTTTCTTGTCGCAGCACAACAGCCAGTGATTTTTCATAACGCATCCAGATTTGTTTTGCGTAGATATATAAGTCTGGCGTGGAGTAGATCAGTTTTTTGAAAGCGGCCACGTGCTTTTTCTTATCCTCGTCGAAGACCGTGTAGCTTGAAAAATGCTCAAGCAGAGCGTCCAGGATGGACATCCCTTTTTTCCTTTCAGTTACGGCAGCGAGCAATTTTTCTTCCCGCTCGTCTTCTTCGTCAAAGACCAGTGTTTCTTTGGTGGGGAAGTATTTGAATAGCGTGGGTACTGATACCTCAGCCAGTCTGGCGATTTCAGCGGTCGTGACCTGGTCATAGCCCTTTTCTATGAATAGCCCGGTGGCCAGATCAGAAATCATCTTCCTGGTTTTTGCTTTCTTTAATTCCCTCAGTCCCATCAAAGACTCCTCAACGTATTCACGCCCATTTTAACAGATTTATCAACTAAATAAATTAAGTAACTTTACTTTTTAATTTGATTAAATTATAGTGTGACTCAAGGCAGTATTCAGGTTGTTTATTTCTGGCATCAATTTATGACATCGATTTTTGACATAAACAGAAAATCCCCGGCTCCCCCTGCAATATTTGCAATTTCAAAACGTCTATCCATTAAGTGCGCAGTATCGACAAGCTATTGCAGTAAAAGCATGCAACGAGATGGATAAAACCGGAATAATCGTGATGACACAAATCCACAAGCAAAACCCAATTCAAGACAAGCAGATTGCCATCATCGGTGCGGGGCCGGGTGGGTTGACCTTGGCACGCCTGCTGCAAATGCATGGTGCGAAAGTGAAAGTGTTTGAAAGGGATATCAATCAGTTTGCCCCAGCGCAGGGTACCACCTTGAATTTGAATGAAGGCTCGGGTTTGTCTGCCTTGCGTGCAGCCGGTTTGATGGACGCATTTGAGCTCGTATATCGTCCAGGTGCCGAGAAAATGCTTTTTGTGGATGCGCAGGCTGCGGTTATCATCGATGAACTTGACTCAGAAAGCAATGACAGGCCAGAGATAGACCGTGGCCCCTTGAGGAATTTGCTGCTGGCTTCGCTGGCGGATGAGACGGTAGTGTGGGATGCCCGTTTCTCATCTTTGCAAAGGATAGAAGAGTCAATTGAAATCGCATTTGAAAATGGCGAAAAATTTACTGCTGATTTGCTCATCGCTGCCGATGGTGCCAACTCAAAAATACGCCCTTATATCACCTCGCTTGCACCTGAGTATTCTGGTGTGACTGCGCTTGAAGGCAGCGTCGCTGATGTAGCAAGCACTATTCCAGAATTGTATGAATTGCTGGATGGCGGCAAAGTTTGTGTGCTTGACGACGAAAAAACTTTGTTCATCGCCTTGAAAGGCAATGGCAGCGTGTCTTTTTATACCGGGCACAAATCTGATCAGCATTGGTACAGACAATGCGGGATTGATTTTGCAGACCGCGATCAGGTATTCGCCTGGTTCAAAAAGGAATTCAAGGGCTGGAGTGATATCTGGGCAGAATTATTCCGGCATGCTGCTCTCCCTTTCATGCCGCGTCCGCAATTCTGTGCGCCAGTTGATCAAAGTTGGCCGTCCTTGTCTAACCTGACCATGCTGGGTGATGCAGCCCATGTCATGCCGCCATATGCAGGCGAGGGTGTGAACATGGCAATGCAGGATGCTCTGGTGCTGGCCAGTCAATTACTGAATCCGGATATGCCTGATATGCGCGCAGCTATCACATCGTATGAAAACGAGATGCGCGAACGGAATGCGCAGACCGCAACACAGACGTTGAAATTTACCAGGGTCTTTCATTCCTATGACGCAGTGCCGTTTTTCAGGGAATTCTTTTCTGGAAACCAGGACGTGTTTCTGCAAAATGAAGGCTACAGAGAAGCCGCTTAAAATAACAACGTATATAAACCCAGGCAAATATGAACAGCCTTGGTTTCAGTTCCTAAGAAAGAAAATATGAGTCAAGCTATATCTACAGAACCGCCAGTGAAGTTCACTGGCTATCAAAAGTTTGTCCTCGCCATCCTGGCGTTTTTACAGTTCACCATCATCCTTGATTTCATGATCATGTCACCACTGGGTGCGATCCTGATGCCAGCGTTGAATATTTCCCCCTCACAGTTTGGTGTGGTGGTGTCTGCCTATGCCTTCAGTGCAGGTATCGCAGGTTTTGCGGCAGCGGGCTTTGCTGACCGCTTTGACCGTAAAAAGCTTTTACTGTTTTTCTACGCTGGTTTTATCCTGGGTACTTTCCTATGTGGTATCGCACCTAATTTTTACTTCTTGTTATTTGCGCGCATAGTGACGGGTTTATTTGGAGGTGTTATTGGTGCCATCGTCATGGCAATTACGACAGACTTGTTCCCCTTCTCCATGCGTGGCAGGGTTATGGGTGTGTTGCAAACAGCATTTGCGGCCAGCCAGATCCTGGGTTTGCCTATTGGTCTTTTTCTGTCTGCGCATTGGGGCTGGCACGCACCTTTCATGATGATCGTTGGCATGGCAGCCATCGTCGGCGTCATTATCATTGCAAACCTGAAGCCGATTGACGGGCATCTGAAATTGCAGTCTGACCGTAACCCTTTTCATCATTTGAGAGACACGATAGCAACCCCAAGGTATTTGCTGGCATTTGCCGCCACAGGCTTGTTAAGCATAGGCGGCTATATGTTGATGCCATTCAGTAGCGCCTTCTCGGTTAACAATCTGGGAATTTCGATGACTGAATTGCCGATGATTTATCTGCTCACAGGCTTGGGCACCATCGTCACCGGTCCGCTGGTTGGCAAACTCAGTGACAAGTTTGGTAAATACAGCGTATTCTTATTCGGTGCTGTTCTGACGATCATCATGGCGGTAATCTATACCCGCCTTGGTGTAACGCCTCTACCTGTGGTCATCCTGGTCAATGTCTTGCTGTTCGTCGGTATTTTTTCACGCATTATCCCGGCGCAGGCGATGATGTCGGCTGTGCCAGCTGCAGATAGCCGTGGCTCGTTCATGGCGATTAACTCATCGCTGCAACAAATTGCCGGTGGTGTTGGCTCTGTGGTTGCCGGCATGATCGTCAGCCAGCCTCCTGCTGGCGGCCCCCTCCTGCATTTTGATTTGTTGGGTGATATCCTGGTTTGTACGGTGTTGATTACCGCAGTCATGATGTATTTCATACACCGCATGGTTGCCATGCAAGTGGTCGCCAGCCCAGCTTAATATTATTTTTCATGATGATGTAAGCACTTGTACCTTTGGTTGAGTATATGGCAATTCTCTGAGATCATGCCGTATCACTCAATCAGGATGAATACGAATGCTTAATTGCGAAAACTGCGGTACGGAGAATAAAGACGGAGCCAAGTTTTGCAAAAACTGTGGGGCCAGCGTCACTGCTGGCGATCGTTCGCCTTCAAGCGAAACTCTGGACATCGATATTCGTGATGAGCTTTTCAAAGAAGCAGCTCCGCTAGCGCCGCTTGCTCTGTCTTCAACCGATCCGGATGCGAATACAGAATTATCCCTGGACCTGGACGAAGTAAGCCCTGTCGCAAAGTCCACGCAAACTGAGGTGCACGCCAGCAAGCCAGTTGACCTGAACAAAAAAAGCAGCCCTCCTGATGCAGTAATTTCGGGTGATGTCATCAAATCAAGCATGCCAGCATCCCAGGTGATGGCAATTGCTGCGGGTTTATTGCTGGTCATAGGGGTATTGGCGGGCGGCTATTTCTGGATGTTGCCAGGTACACCAGCCATACCGGTAGTCGAGACGGTGGAAGGCGAAACCAGCATAGTTCAGAATCAAGTGGTAGTAAGCAGCGTTCCTGTTGCAATGTCTGCCAGCGCACCTGCCCTAAGTGCTCCAGCACCGATAGCGGAAGTTGAACCTACACAGAATTCCTCAATTGTGGCAATCGCAGAACCAGTCACTGCCTCAACGCCAGCCGTAGCAAGTTCGCAAAATGTGAAAAAGAAAGTCAAGAAGAATAGTGACGATGAATTCGATGAGGAAGATGAGTTCTATGATGATATACCTGCCACCAACAAGCGTCATCGCATGTTGAGTGGGCAACATCAGGAATTTGCTGGGCGCGCGCCCACGCCCTTCAGTGGCGCCGGGATGAGTCACGGGCAGGTAGCTGCCTTGCTGGCGCACTCGGATAGTTTTCTCGCCAGCGGCGATTATGACCGTGCCATTGCTACCGCGCAAAGTGCGTTGTCCCTGGAACCCGGCAATGCAGCAGCCAAAGCCAGGATAAAAAAAGCCCGGCGCTTGCAAGGCGAATAAATCTTCACGAAATTTGCACTAAATCTTTTGGTGAGGGATTGAACCTCAGCTTCATTTTGATCAGCCAGCCAATTTTTCCTGATTAAATCGCCACTAGTGTCTGTTAGTCATGTCTTTCATTTGTTTTTAGCCTTTTCTCTCTGTCCTTACTGAGAGGAAAGGGGTATTTCCTCCCTTATTCAACGCATCTTGCGCTTCTGCCATAGCCAATAATTACACCTGTACATTTGCGTAATCAAAGCAACATTTGCTTTGTGGAAATAACAGGAGTCGGCAATGGCCGAAGATAGCGATCTCGAAAGAACCGAACCGGCCTCGCCCAAGCGCCTTGAAGAGGCGCGGGAAGAGGGCGATGTTCCACGTTCGAGAGAGTTGTCTACCTGCACCATCTTGCTGGCAGCAGGTGGTGCATTATGGGGCATGGGTGACGGCCTGGTGCGTCACCTTAATCATGCACTGATCTCTGGCTTGTCGCTGGAGCGGGCGATTATCTATGATCATGAACTTCTGTTTGCGAAAATAGCAGCCAGCCTGATGGATGTACTGCTGGCCTTCGCACCCGCTGCGGGACTTTTGGTGATAGTGGCGCTGGGTTCGCCTTTGTTGATTGGCGGCTGGTTGTTCAGCGCCAAGGCATTAACGCCAAATTTTTCTCGTATGAATCCGATTTCTGGTCTTGGTAATATGATTTCCGCCCGTGCAGGTGTGGAATTGGTCAAGGCCATCATCAAGACAATTTTGGTTGGTTCTGTTGCCTGGATCGTCATCATGGGCCAAAAGAATGCCATCTTTGCCCTGCCACTAGAGGCGCTGAAGTCTGGCCCTGCCCACGTCGGCCATATGATGGGCGTGTGTTTTTTGGCGATTGTGGGTTCGCTGGCTTTGATTGCTGCCATTGATGCACCTTATCAGATGTGGGAGTACGCACAAAAGCTGAAAATGACCCACCAGGAAGTAGTGCAGGAATCCAAGGAAGCCAACGGTAATCCGCAAATCAAGGCAAAAATCCGGGCACAGCAGCGTGAAATGGCGCGCCGTCGCATGATGACTGAAATTCCTACAGCAGATGTGGTCATCACCAACCCGACCCACTTTGCCGTCGCCCTGAAATACACAGAAGGCGGCAGTGGTGCTCCTAAAGTGGTCGCCAAAGGAGCAGATGCGGTGGCTGCCAGGATTCGTGAACTGGCGAAAGAACATAAGGTGCCATTGCTGGAAGCGCCCCCACTGGCCCGTGCCCTTTACACACATACCGACCTTGGTGATGAAATACCTGAAACCTTGTATGCCGCAGTGGCAGAAGTGCTGGCCTATGTTTACCAGTTGCGCAGCTATACCAAGGTTGGCGGCAATAGACCTGAAGAGCCAAATGATTTGCATGTACCACCAGAACTTGACCCGAATAACCAAGCAGGAGCCCAAGCATGAATAGTTTCACCTTGCCTGCCTGGATGAATGGCATCAATACCCGGGCACTGGCTGCACCTTTACTCATCATCATGATGCTGGCGATGATGATTTTGCCTCTGCCTGCATTTATTCTGGACGTGTTATTCAGCTTCAATATCGCGATTGCGATCATCGTTTTGCTGACCAGTTTGTACACGGTCAGGCCTTTGGATTTCATGGTGTTTCCTACCGTGCTGCTGGTCAGTACCATGTTGCGCCTGTCACTGAATGTGGCATCCACCCGCATAGTGCTGACCGAAGGCCATACTGGTCCAGACGCAGCAGGCAAGGTGATTGAAGCCTTTGGTCACTTTTTGATCGGTGGCAACTACACTGTTGGTATCGTGGTGTTCGTCATTTTGACCATCATCAACTTTACTGTCGTCACCAAAGGTGCTGGCCGTATCGCCGAAGTGGGGGCGCGTTTTGCACTGGATGCGATGCCTGGCAAACAAATGGCGATCGATGCCGATTTGAATGCCGGTTTGATTGCCGAGCAAGAGGCCCGCCGCCGCCGTACCGAAGTTGCACAAGAAGCTGAATTTTACGGTGCCATGGATGGTGCCAGTAAATATGTGCGCGGCGATGCGATCGCCGGCATCATGGTCACCATCATCAACATTGTGGGTGGCTTGATCGTGGGCATGGTGCAACATGATCTGGATTTTTCTACCGCATTGAAAAACTATACCTTGCTGGCGATTGGTGATGGCCTGGTGGCACAAATTCCCTCGCTGATTATTTCTACTGCGGCTGGTATCGTGGTGTCGCGCGTGGCCAATGATGAAGACATCAGTGATCAGTTGATCGGCCAATTGTTTGCCAAACCCCAGGTCATGATCATCACTGGCGGCATCATCGGTGGTATGGGCGTGATACCCGGCATGCCCCATCTCGCTTTCCTCTTGCTGGCGGCAGTGCTTTGTGGTGGCGGTTACCTTCTCAATAAACGCTCGGAAGTTGCGCCTGTTGCCGGCGATGAGCGAGTGGATACACCGACCGCAGCGCCACAGGAAATGGAAGAAGCAACCTGGCAGGATATTTTACCTGTCGATACCCTGGGCCTGGAAGTTGGCTACCGCCTTATTCCGCTGGTGGATAAAAACCAGGGTGGTGAACTCTTGCGCCGCATTAAAGGGATACGCAAGAAATTCGCCCAGGAAGTTGGTTTTTTATCTCCGCCAGTGCATATTCGCGACAATCTTGAACTCAAACCTTCGGCATACAGAATTACACTGAAGGGTGTAGAAGTCGGTGCTGGCGAGGCTTTGAGCGGTCAATACCTGGCGATTAATCCAGGTATGGTGACTGGCAATTTACCTGGCGCAATGACTACTGACCCTGCCTTTGGTTTGCCTGCCGTCTGGATTGATGCAGCCATTCGCGAGCAGGCACAGGCCATGGGTTATACCGTGGTTGATTCAGGCACTGTTATTGCCACCCATTTGAATCATCTGATCACCAGCCATGCTGCTGAATTGCTGGGTCGCCAGGAAGTGCAATTGTTGATGGATCACCTGGCAAAAGACATGCCGAAAATGGTAGAGGAGCTGGTGCCAAAATCCATGCCACTGTCTACCTTGCAAAAAGTCTTGCAAAACCTGTTGATTGAAGGCGTGCATATCCGCGATATGCGCACCATCATTGAGACCTTGTCCGAACAAGCCATGCATACTCAGGACGCCAATGAATTGACTGCGCAGGTCAGGATTGCCCTGGGCCGTGCCATCGTTCAGCAGATTTTCCCAACCGGAAATGAAATGACAGTCATGACACTGGATAATCGTCTTGAGCGCCTCTTGATGCAAGCGCTACAAACCAGTGGCGCGGATGGTTCAGGCATAGAGCCAGGCCTGGCTGACACGCTGGCAAGCCAGACTCAGGCTGCCGCTGAACATCAGGAACAGATGGGCTTGACACCAGTGTTGCTGGTGCCTGCGCCATTGCGCGCCTTGCTGTCGCGTTTCCTGCGCCGCAATTTGCCACAGTTAAAAGTATTGTCACACGCAGAAGTACCTGAAACAAAAACAATTAGAGTCACCAGCTTGGTCGGAGGTCAATCATGAACGTCAGAAAATTTACCGCGAATAGTTCTCGCGAAGCTTTGCGCATGTTGCGCGATGCTTTGGGCGCGGATGCCGTAATCCTGTCGAATCGGAATGTGGGTGGCAAGGTGGAGATTCTGGCAATGGCAGATGAAGCCATTAGCGCTATCGCACCGGATGCAGGTGAGCAGGCTGCGGTACCTGAAGTGCCACGCTTTGCACCACGTTTTCAAGCAGAAGAAGCGGTCGCTCTGCACCGGCCCCTGAGTAGAGCGCCAGAGCGTAGCGTCGATGTGCCTGCATTCAAGCCACAAAAAACTGCCAGCAGTTTTACCAGTCAGCTGGAAGCGCCAGTCAGTGCTAATGAGTTGAATGACGTGATGTCTGAAATTCGCTCTATGCGCAGCATGCTGGAATCTCAACTGGCAGAAATATCCTGGACGCAGACACAAAAACGCCAGCCGCAAAAGGCAGAAATCCTGCGCGAATTGCTGGCTACCGGTTTTAGTGCCAGCCTGGCGCGCTATCTGGTAGAGAAACTGCCGGAAACAGGCAAGGTAGAGGACGGGCTGGAATGGATCAAAAATATTCTGGTGCGCAATTTGTCCACGATCGACAATGAAAATGAAATGCTGGAAAAGGGTGGGGTGTATGCTCTGGTTGGCCCAACAGGCGTAGGCAAGACTACCACTACTGCCAAGCTGGCTGCCCGGTGTGTCATGCGTCATGGTCCATCCAAGCTGGCCCTCATCACGACTGATGGTTATCGTATCGGTGGCTTTGAGCAATTGCGCATCTACGGAAAAATCCTCGGTGTGATGGTGCATGCCGTCAAGGATGAAGCCGATTTGCGCATCGCCTTGTCCGAGCTCAAGAACAAGCATACGGTATTGATCGATACTGTCGGTGTCAGCCAACGCGACAAGATGGTGACCGAGCAGGTAGCAATGTTGTCTGGAACAGACACTCCAGTAAAGCGTTTGCTATGCCTGAATGCGACGTCGACGGGTGAAACCCTGAGTGAAGTAGTGCGCGCTTATCAGGGTAATGGCCTGGCGGGTTGCATATTTACCAAACTCGATGAGGCTGCGACGATAGGGGGAGCGCTCGATATTGCGATCCGTCAAAAGCTCATGGTGTATTACGTCGCCAGCGGTCAGCGTGTGCCTGAAGACCTGCATATTGCCAATAAATTGTATTTGATCGACCGTGCTTTCAAGCTCAAGCGTGAGACTGCGGCTTTTCGCTATCTCGACGAGGAATTGCCTCTGCTGATGGCTGGTGCAGTCTCTTCTTCAGCATCCGCCGCCAGAGCATCTGGCCGCGCTGGCAAGGAGGTGTTCCTTGGCTAGTTTTGATCAGGCAGAAGGTCTGCGGCGCATGCTGGCGGGGCCAAAACCAAGGGTGTTCACCTTTTTGTCGGCTTTGAGAGAAGATGAAAAAAGTGGCATGTTAGTCAATCTCGGCGTGTCGCTGGCGCGCCAGGGCAACCAGGTCCTGATGGTCGATGCCCGCGCCTCGGAAAACAGCGTAGGTGCATGGTTGAATGCCAGGCATGATCAGACCTTATTGGATGTAGCGAGACAACAGCGTACAATGAAGGAAGCTGTTAAATTGGTGGCTGCAGGCTTGTCAGTGACGATGCTGGCCAGGCATGCCTGG
>Ga0187843_10001106_pt1 | contig 17568 bp, 16 predicted proteins | sample SpaLakP09_SKY_43_FD_134516 | JGI IMG/M metagenome (GOLD analysis project Ga0187843, IMG submission 134516) | Oligotrophic lake water microbial communities from Sparkling Lake, Wisconsin, USA - SP09_SKY_43 | ecosystem: Environmental > Aquatic > Freshwater > Lake | place: USA: Sparkling Lake...
CCGCGCGCGCGGCCTCGACGGCGGCGTTGAGCGCGAGGATGTTGGTCTGGAAGGCCAGCGCATCGATCACGCCCACGATCTCGTCCATGCGCCGGGTGCTGGCCTCGATGCCCTCGATGGACGCGACGGCCTCGCGCATGCCGGCAGCGCCGTCCTCGGCGGTGCTGCGCACCCGCTGGGCGGCGGCGTCGGACTGCTGTGCCACGTGCGCATTGACCTGCACCGTGGCTGCCAGCTCCTGCACGCTGGCAGATGTCTGTTCCAGGTTGGCCGCCTGCTGTTCGGTGCGTTCGGACAGTGCCTGGTTGCCATGCGTCAGCACATCGCCCGAATGCGACAGCAGCGCCGCATTGCTGCGCACGGTGGCCACCATGGACGACACGTTGTGAACCAGCACCGCCATCGCACGCGACATGTCGGACAGCTCGTCCTTGCCGCGTATGCGGGCCTGGTGCTGCAGGTTGCCGTTGGCGGTGTTCTCCATGAAGCGCAGCACCTGGCGCAGATCGGCCAGGAAGCTGACCCGAAAGGCCAGCATCAGGTACAGCAGCGTGGCGGTGATCAACACGGTGACACCGCCCAGCCAGAGGCTGCGGCTGCGCAGGTCGGCGATGCGAGCGTCCAGCTCGTCGAGCATGGCCTGGTTGACCACATCCTGGTAAGTGTCCAGCGCTGCAGTGACCGCTTGGGCCGACTGGTAGTAGTTCATCGCGTCGCCGGATGCGGCGCCAGGCTTGAACCGCTCAAGCGTGAGTGCCATGAACTGCTGCACGGACTGCAGGGCCGCTTCATAGGCCGGTGGCCGGAAGCCCTTCTCGGCCAGCAAGGCCTGGGCATGGACGATGCCGCGCGAGCGCAGTGCCAGCTCGCTCTGCATGGTCTTCACCCTGGTGACGTCACTCTCGTCCAGGACGGATGTGCTCAGCAGCTCCGTGCCGGCTCCGCGCACCAACCCCACCTGGTCGCGCCAGGGCACCACGCGCGACACCGACATGTCCATCAGCAGATAGGTCAGCGGGTCGGGGTCGTAGAGCAGCTGCGAACGTTCCGCGAGCTCGTAGATCAGGCGGTTCAAGTCTTCGATCAGGGCGTTGTGCAGCTCGAAAGCCTGGGGCGCCGGCTTGCCTTCGAGCAGGGCATAGAAGCCGCCCAGGCGGTCCCGGATGCCGGCCCAGTTGGCAGGCGCCAAGGGCCCGGCGCCACGCAAGCTGGCGTCCAGTGCCTGCACGTTCTTGTCCAGCGCGCTGCGCGCCTGGTCGCGCCGCGCCTGCAGGTCGCTGCCGCCCAGCAGCAGCATGTTGGTGAGCCCGCGGTGGGCCTGCAGCGATCGCACCACCACGGAGGCCTCTGACACCCAGCGCACCCCCTCCAGCTCGGCACGTGCCGTCGAGAGGTCCTGCATATTGCGGCCCACCAACTGCGCCACCACCGTCAGCAAGGGCAGGGCGGCCACCATGAACAACAGCGTCAGCTTGGTGCCGAATCGCAGCTGCCGTACAGCCCACATGCCTGGTTTCAGCACGTCGGTAAATCGCATCTTCTTCTCCCAATGGGGCCGCTGACTCTAGCGAGCAGCCTGCACCAGCTGGGTGGGCCATGCGCAGCTTCAGGCTGGCTTGGCCGTGATTCTTGCCGGGTCCGTGACGGAATGCTCGCGGGCCAGGCTTGGCGACGGATCAGCGCGCCATCAGCTCATACGGCCCGCCGCGTTGCAGCGCGCGCTGGTAGGCCGGCCGGGCGTGGATGCGGGCCAGGAAGTCCACCAGCTTGGGGTACTGGTCGATAGCCCCGCCCCGCGCTGCGGCCGCCTCCACCGGAAAGCTCATCTGCACGTCCGCCGCCGAGAACTCCGCACCGGCAAACCAGGGCCGGGCGCTCAGCTCGGCTTCGAGGAACTTCAGCTGCGCGTCGATGTTGGGCTGCACGAAGCTGGAGAGCACCTTGTCCGCAATGCCTTTGGCGATGGGCTTGACGAAGAAGGGCATGGGCGCGCGCTTGATCTTGTTGAAGACCAGCTTCATCACCAGCGGCGGCATGGCCGAGCCCTCGGCGAAGTGCATGAAGTAGCGGTAGTTCAGCAGCTCCTGCTCGCCGGTGGGCTTGAGGCGCCCTTGGCCGTGGCGCTCCACCAGGTACTCCAGGATGGCGCCGCTCTCGGCCACCGTCAGCGCGCCGTCGGTGATGACGGGGCTCTTGCCCAGCGGGTGAACCTTGCGCAGCTCCGGCGGTGCCAGCGAGGTCTTGGCGTCGCGCTGGTAGTGCTTGATCTCGTAGGGCAGGCCCAGCTCTTCGAGCAGCCAGAGCACGCGCTGCGAGCGGGAGTTGTTGAGGTGGTGGACGGTGATCATCAAGGGAGTGTAGGCAGGCGCCCGCCGCAGGATTGCAGCGCGCTTTCCGGTCGCCTAGGCTTGGCGCGCTCAAGCGGGAGGGATTGCATGGGTTCCTGGCCAACACTGGAAATCGCCAAGCTCGTCGTCGGCGTGCTGACGCCGTTGTCCGTCGCCCTGTTGGGCTGGCTGTTCAGCCGCCAGCTCAAACGCCTGGACCTCAGCAACTGGACCAACCAGAAGCTCATCGAAAAGCGCCTGGTGATCTATGACGAGATCGCACCCAAGCTCAACCAGCTGCTGTGCTTCTTCACCTGGGTGGGCTACTGGAAGACGATCTCGCCGGCCGATGCCATCCGCGCCAAACGTGACCTCGACAAGACCCTCAACATCTATCGCCACGTGTTCGAGGCCGAGGTCTACCAAACCTACCAGGACTTCATCCACCTGCTGTTCGAGACCTACACCGGCATCGGCCACGATGCCAAGCTGCGCGCGCTGGTCCGCAGCCCCGATGGCGACCGCCGCACCGATGGCGGCTATGCCTGGATCGAAGCCTGGGACGCCTGCTTCTCGGAGCCCGGCATGGCCGTGAGCAAGCAGGAGGTGCGCGCCCGGTACAAGGCCCTGATGGCGGCCCTGACGCGTTCACTCGGCGTGGCCACGCCACAAGCCGCAGAAGTCACTGAAGCCAGCTAGACGTTGAGCTTCACGCCGGCCGGCTCCTTGTCCGGCCCGAGCAGCCGCCCGAACACCAGCTTCACCGCAAGCAGCCCCACGCCGGCCGCCGCCACCAGCAAGGCATGCAGGCCCCAGAAGCTCGACCCCGGCATCGTCTCCAGCAGCCCGGCCAGCCAGCCGACGAAGCTGTTGCCGAAGAACAGGTGCAGGTAGTAGATGCCGATCATCACGCCCTGCAGCCCGCGCGGCGCGGCGCGCGAGTACAGCGCCAGGCCCACCGGCATGATGTTGGCGAAGCCGATGTTGTTGACCAGCGCATAGGCGAACGACCACAGGATGCTGATGCGCGCGCCGTCGCCCTCGATGGCCAGCGCCGGAATCATCAGCAGCGCCGGCGCGCAGGCGGCGACGAAGCAGCCCAGCGCCATCTTGGTGATCTCGTCCGGCTCGCGCCGGCGGCTGGCCCACCAGCGCCAGAAGGCCAGCGAGGCCAGCATGGTGCCGGTGCTTGTCAGCGCGTCCACGGCCTGTAGCCAGGTCACCGGCACGGTGAAGCCGGCCACCACCATGTCCATGTGCTGCTGCGACCGCAGCAGGAAGCCGTTGTTGTATTGCTGGTTGCCGACGATGGACAGCATCAGCAGCGGCAGGATGGCCACGAGCAGCACCACCTGCAGCATCGCGCGCCGGCCAATTGGTGGGTTAGGCGGGCGCGCTTCGGCGGCGGCACCCCGCAGCGGTTCCGGCGGCAGCCAGCGCCGCCCGGCCAGGTAGACGAACAGGCCGATCAGCATGCCCACGCCCGCCGAGCCGAAGCCCCAGTGCCAGCCCACCTTCTCGCCCAGCGTGCCGCAGACGATGGGAGCCGCGATGACGGCCACCTGCACCGCCAGCATGAAGATCTGGAAGGCGCTGGCGCGGCGCTTGTCGCCCGGCGCGTAGAGGTCGCCCACCTGCGCGGCGATATTGCCCTTGAAACAGCCCACGCCCAGCAGCAGGCAGCCCAGCGCCGGCAGCAGGGCCGCTTCGATGGCCATCAGGAAATGCCCCGTGGCCATCAGCAGCGCGCCGATGACGACGGTACGCGTGCGGCCCAGCCAGCGGTCAGCAATCAGCCCGCCGAAGATGGGCAGCAGGTAGACCAGGCCCACGTAGAGGCCGAACACGGCCGACGCCAGCTGCTGCGGCGAGCGCGGGCCGGTGACGTTCTCTATGGCCCCGCGCAGCGCATCCATGCCGGCCACCTGGCCGATGTTGGCCGGCATGAACAGGTAGTTGCTGAGGTAGAGCACCAGCAGCGCCTGCATACCGTAATAGCTGAAGCGCTCCCACAGCTCGCAGAAGGACAGCCAGCCCAGGCCGCGCGGGTGGCCGAGGAAGGCGCGGTCGTCGCGGGCACGCGCATCGCTTGTGGCGTCGGGGCTCGCGGTCAGGGGGACGGTGGTCAAGGGAAGTCCTGCAAGTTCGGAAAAGCCGCGACTGTCCACGCCTGCGCCTGCGCCTGCGCCCGCGCTGGCAATGCGCAGTCGCCCGCAGGTGCCGGTGTGGCTGCGCAGGACCCAGCCGCGACCTCAGGGCATGGGCGTGACGGTCAGTGCCAGCTTCTCCAAGGCGTCATCGATGGGGATGAACAAATTGACGCCCGCGGACCGGGAGCCGAGCTGTGCGATGCCGACGACGCGCCCCGATGCGTCCAGCAGCGGTCCGCCGCTGCTGCCCGGATTGATGGCGACATCGCTTTGGAGGAATGGCACACCCTCCACCACGCGTCTGGCGCTCAGCACGCCACGGCTCAACGAACCACTCAACATGGCGCCAAATGGGGACCCGAGTGCGAAGACCTCGTCTCCCACCTGGAGTGCGTTGGAGCGCAGTCCCAGCGCGTCGATATTGACGGGGTCTGTCAGCACCAGCGCGACGTCCCTGGCCTTGTCGGAGCGCAGGACTTCGCCAACCAGGCTGCGGCCGTCGCTAAGCTTGATGCGGACGAACTTGGCGTCGGCCACCACATGGTGGTTGGTCAGCAGATGTCCGGAGCGGCTGATGTAGAAGGCAGAGCCCGAGCCCACGCCACTCTCGACGGTCACCACCGCCTTGACCAGGTTGGTAGACGACTGCGCCACGCCGCCGTTCACGACCTTCTCTGCGGCAATCTGCATCGTGGCCATGCGCGGGCCCTCATCCGCTTCGGTCAATCCGCCTGACTTCACCATCTCGACGAATTTGGGATCTCCCAGCAGGTTGCTGACCGCAGCAAGCGCGAAGGCATTGTCGAAATCTTCCTCTCCCATCTTCGAACTGCTCGCAAAACTGCTTTCAAGGACGGTCGAATACACCACCTTCTGGCGGCGGGCCGAGAACACTTCCCAGCGCAATTTGGAATAGGCGCTGCCGCTCGCCGTGTCACTGCCAATGCAGGCCCGGTAGTCGAGCGCGATCAACGTGGCACCGATTCTGAAGTCGGCACCGTTGCTCTTGTCTTCAAATACCGAGCGGGCGCGATCCGCCAGCGTGTAGCCCTGCTTAGCCGCCAGCTCCTTGAGGTTCCTGGACAGTCGGGTGACGAACCAGGTCTCCAGCTTCTGGCCGTAGCGCAGCTTCTCCGCGCCCGTGCAGAACAGGCCATGCTCCATGGAGCCGACGACCTCGTTGGCCGGCACGTCACTCTTCCAGAGAGCGAACTCAAGGCTGCGCTCGGAGCCGGGACCGGAAATCCGCAGCGGCGGCCGGTTGTTCGCCTTGGGTTGAGGCTTGGTGAGGTCGACATCTGCGCCCTGCGCGCGCATCGCCAACAAGCAGGCTGTCAGCAGGAGCAGACCAGATCTCCAGGTGCTTTTCATCTTGTTTGAATTCGAAAGACGGAACCCGCCATCGGCACAAGCCGAACCTCTCCTGATCGGCGGCACATCAGGCGGCAGATTATGGCCATCGCAGCCGTCTCTTCGGCCGTGCTTAGTGCCAGCCGGCGGAGGGGCGGAACCTGCGGCAAGCGCCATGGACAGGCGACAACGGGTTGCACGCCATGTGGCCACCGGCGACCAGCACAATCTTTTGCATGGCTTCGACTCCTCGCATCCTCGTCACCGGCGGCAGCGGCTACATCGCCGGCGTGCTGATCCGCCAGCTGCTGGCCGCCGGCTGGAGGGTGAACACCACCGTGCGCGACCTGGCGCGCGAGCCGGCGCTGCGCCAGCTGCTTGGTGCCAGCCAGGGCGACGCCCGCGAACAGCTGCGCTGCTTTTCCGCCGACCTGATGCACGCCGCCAGCTGGGCCGAGGCCGCCACCGGCTGCAGCCATGTGGCCCACCTCGCGTCGCCGCTGCCGGCGGGCGTGCCACGCGACGCCAACAAGCTGATCGTCCCGGCCCGCGACGGTGCCTTGCGCGCACTGAAGGCGGCGCGGGATGCGGGCGTGCAGCGCGTCGTGATGACCTCCTCCGTCGCGGCCATCGCCTACGGCCACGGCCCCGGCGAGCACCGCTTCACCGAGCGCGACTGGACGCGGTTGGAGATGCCCGGCATCCCGGCTTATGCGCAGTCCAAGACCGTGGCCGAGCGCGCCGCGCGCGACTGGGTGGCGCGTGAGGGCGGCGGGCTGGCGTTCTGCACCGTCAACCCCTCCGTCGTGCTCGGGCCGGTGGCCAGCGCCGACTATTCGGCCAGCGTGGTCCTCGTGCGCAGCCTGCTCCAAGGCCGCATCCCGGTCCTGCCCCGCATCGGCTTCGGCATCGTCGACGTGCGCGATGTTGCCGAGCTGCACTGGCGCGCGCTGACCGCGCCCGGCATGGCCAATGAGCGCTTCATCGCCTGCGGCGGTTTCCACTGGCTGCACGAGGTGGCGGCCGTGCTGCGCGAGGAACTGGGCGAGCAGGCGCGACGCGTGCCGACCCGGCGCATGCCCGACTGGGCCGTGCGGCTGCTGGCCAAGGTCAGCCCGACCTTGCGCACGGTGGCGAGCGAGTTGGGGACGGTGCGGCACCAGGATGCCAGCCATGCGCGCGAGGTGCTGGGCTGGGTGCCAAGGCCGCCGAGGGAGGCGATCCTGACGACGGCGAGGGACTTGATCGCGCTGGGTGTGGTGCGTCCTTAGCGCGCGCCGCGCAGAGGCCTAAAGCCCAGGCGCCTGCGGCCGCTGCTCGTCGTCGTGCTGCCACGGTGGCAGCGGTGCACCGCAGTCGCGGCAGAAGCGGGCGTTGGGCGCGTGCCCTTCGCTCAGGCACTCGTGGCAAGTGCGCGTGGTGGGCGTGCGGCTCATGCGCTGTGCGGTGAACTCGGCGCTGACGATGCCCGTCGGCACGGCCAGCGTGCCCCAGCCCAGCAGCATCATGGCCGATGCGATGACGCGGCCAAGGTCGGTGTGCGGCGTGATGTCGCCAAAGCCCACCGTGGTCATCGTCGTGATGGCCCAGTACACGCCCACCGGGATGCTGGTGAAGCCGTGCGCCGGGCCTTCGACGACGTACATCAGCGTGCCCATGATGGTGACCACCATCATCACGAACACCATGAACACGAGGATCTTGCGCCGCGACGCCGCCAGCGCCCGGCCCAGCATGCCGAACTCAGCCACGTAGGCACCGAGCTTGAGGATGCGGAACAGTCGCAGCAGCCGCAGCACGCGGACGTCGATGAGCGCGTGCAGCCCGGGCACCAGGATGGCCAGGTAGGTGGGCAGCACGGCCACCAGGTCGATGACGCCGAAGGGGCTGCGCGCATAGCGCAGCGGGTGCCGAACGCAGCACAGCCGCGCCACGTACTCCGCCGTGAAGATCAGCGTGAAGGCCCATTCCAGCACGGTGAACACGCTGCCCCAGCGGGCATGCACGGTGGCCATGCTGTCCAGCACCACGACCGCCACGCTGGCCAGGATAAGGCCGATCAGCGCAAGGTCGAACGCTCGCCCGGCACGCGTGTCGGCCTCGAAGATGACCGTGTACATGCGCAGGCGCCACCCGGTGGCAGGCCCCTGGGAGGACGGGTGGGCGCGGTGGGGATGGTCGGCGGGCCTCATCGCCTCATGCTAGCCCGCCACTGCGACATCCCGGCGCCCGCCCCCGTCCCCGGTGGCGCCGACCTGGGTCGGCTTCCACTGGCTGCACGAGGTGGCGGCCAGGCTGCGCGCCGGGTTGGGCGAACAGGCGCTGCGCGTGCCGACCCGGCGCATGCCCGACTGAGCCGTGCCACTGCTGGCCAAGGTCAGCCCGACCTTGCGCGCGGTCGCGAGCGAGCTGGGGACGGTGCGGCACCAGGCCGCCAGCCATGCGCGCGAGATGCTGGGCAGGGTGCCGAGGCCTCCGAGGGAGGGCATCCTGGCGACGGCGAGGGATCTGAGCCGGCAGGGTCGCAGCCTGCGCTGAGGCTGCCGTCTATCATCGATTGCAAACCATGAGGGGCGGTGCGCGATGACAGGCGGCGAGGAAGGCAGGAATCTCGACCCGGCGACGTGGCGCCACCCCAGGTTCCGCCCTCATGGGCGCACCGAGATGTGGGCCGAAGGCGCCATCGTCCATGTTCTCGCCGAAGGTCCGTTCAACCGCGAAGGCATCGATGCCTTCTCGTCCGAGATGCTGGACCTCTACCGCCGCCTGCCGGCCGGTTCGCGCTTCGTCAACATCACCGAAGTGCGTGGCGCGATGCTTGGCACGCCCGACGCCTGGGAGCGGCTCTCGGAACACCTGGCCTCGGGGGCGAAGCTGGGCCTGCCGCTGCTGGGCACGGCCTGGGTGGCCGCGCCGGACGTGGATGGGCGCACGCTGATGCTGCCCCGAGCCGCCGCAGCCTTTGCGCAGGCCGGCCGCCGTTTCGAGGCCTTCGAGACCATGGAAGCGGCGGAACTCTGGGCGCGTCGGCTGCTGGCGAGCTGACGCGCAGGACCTCAGCCGACGATCACCTCGTTGATCTGCACCACCGGCTGCGGACGTTTACCGCCCCCGCCTCTGCCACAACGGCTTCTTCCCCTTCAGGTGCCGCTCGATCCCGTCGTTCAACCGCGAGCGCAGGTCGACGACCGCCTCGACATGCCCGAACACCTCGGGGAAGCGCAGGTCCAGCCACAGCCACAGCGTGCATTGCCGCAGCGCCTGCTCCATGCGGTCCAGGCGGCTGTGTTCGTCCACATCGTCCAGGAACCACGGCGTGCCAGCCTTGCCGGTGCGGGCGTGGCTGGCGGCCCAGGCCTGGAATTGCTCCACCACCTGCGGCAGGCGGTCGTCCACCGGCGCCTGCGCGTAGCGGAAGCGCTCCTGCAGCGGCAGCGAGCCGGCGTTTCGGTCCAGCATCTCGGCCAGGCCCAGCATCTGCTCCAGCTCGGCCACCTCGAAGTGCGCGTCGTCCAGGCGCAGCTGCTGCATGAAGACGGTCAGCACCTGGTGCAGGCTGTTCACGCCCAGGCGGGCCGAGATGGTCTGCACATGGCGCCAGTTGGGCGCCACCGGGCACTTGAAGTCGCGCGGTGCGCGCGGCTCCTTGGGCAACAGCTCGCGCAGCGTCTTCATCGCGTCGGCCTCGGCCTCCTTGAGCACACTGACGAAGCCCTCGTCATGCATGCCGTAGCGGCCCGCGCGGCCGGCGATCTGGTGCACCTCGCTGACGCTCAGCTCGCGGTCGCCGACGCCGTCGAACTTGGTCAGCGTGGAGAACAGCACGCGGCGGATGGGCAGGTTCAGGCCCATGCCGATGGCGTCCGTCGCCACCAACACCTGGCTGGCGCCCACCGCAAAACGCTCGGCCTCGCGGCGGCGCACCTCGGGCGGCAGCGCACCGTAGATGACGCTGACCGCGTGGCCGTTCTGCGAGATCTGGTCGCGCAGCATCAGCACGTCGCGGCGGCTGAACGCCACCACCGCGTCGCCCGATTTCAGCTGCGTCATCGGCACCGGCGCGGGCATCAGCTGCACCTGTTGCTTGCGCTCGAACACGCGGCGCTCGGGCTTCTCGCCGCACAGTTGCAGCAGCCGCTCGATGGCGGGCGCCGCGTAGGCCGAGGCAATGATGATGAGCTCGCGCGCCGGCACGCCGACGATGGCCTGCGTCCAGGCCCAGCCGCGCGAGTCGTCGAAGATCATCTGCGCTTCGTCGATGACGGCCACGTCTATGGTGTCGCGCGTGTTGACCATCTCGATGGTGCTGCTCACCACGCGCGCGTTGTTCGCCGGCACGTTCTCTTCGCCGGTCAGCAGCGAGCAGGGCACGCCCCGGCCCACGAGGCGGTCGCGGCCTTCGAGTGCCAGCAGCCGCAGCGGCGCGAGGTAGGCGCCGTCCAGCGCCTGCGCCAGCCGCTCGAAGGCGGAATACGTCTTGCCGCTGTTGGGCGGGCCCAGATACAGCGTGACCTTGCGGCCCAGCTTGCGGGCGGCGTCGAAGCTGTCCGGGTAGCCCTGGAAGGCCAGCTCGCGGCCCAGGCTGGCCAGGGTGTCCTGCTCCTCGACCTGCTGCTCCCAGCGGTCCTGGGCGCGTGTCAGCGCGGCCTTCAGGTCGGCAAACGGCATGGGCACGCCGCACTCGGCCTGCAGCCGCGGCAGCAGCGACGCGAGCTGGCTGGCGTGGCCCATGGCCTCGCTGCGGTCGATGAGGTGGTTCAGGTGCAGGGCCAGCTCGGCCGTGTACGAGTACTCCGGTGGCTGGCCGAGGTTCAGCCGCAGCGCAGCGGCGTCGCCATCGCGGAAGAAGGCCCACACCGGGCCTTCGGGCACCGGCACGCGGTGCGACAGGTCGATGCGCCAGCCCTCGTGCGCCAGCGTGATCGGGTGCACGCACAGCCGCGTGAAGACGAGGCCTTCGCGGCGCAGGCCCTGGCTTTCGAGCTGCTGCAGGCGTTGCTGCATCTGCGGGCGCAGCGTGTTGGTCTGGGGCGTGGCCTGCAGCTGAGCCAGCGCCACGGGGATGTGCGCCGGCAGGATCCATCGTGCCGGCCTGCCGCCGCCAGCGGCGCGGGAGATCTGGATGCAGCCCAGGCGGTCCAGCGCAGCATCGGCGTCTTTAGCGCTGCCGTCGTCAAGATCGTCGGGCACCAGCACCTGGGGCAGCGCATGCGCCGCCTGGCGGATGCGCGCCCAGTCTTCAGGCGCCAGCCCCGCTGGGAAGCGGGCGGCGTGGCTGGGTTGCGGGAGGGGGAAGGCCGGCGCGGGCGGCTTTGCCGGCTTGATGGCCGGGGATGAGGGGACTTCTGGGTTCACGGCGGAAGTGGAACACAGCTGCTTTGCGGATGGCCTGCGCTCGCGGCCGGCACGCTCAACCGTGATCCAGCCGATGCCGCCTGCACGAAGCAGGGCGGCCCCTTCACGCAGGGGACCACCCCAAGTTTGTCAATTGACGCCCCTGCACCGCGTTGAACAGACTGCGATCCCTTCCAGAACTCAAGCCGTTGGAGACGCCATGCGCCGCCCCCTTGCCATCCTTGCCCTGGGCTTTGCCCTTGCCGGCACTGCCCTTGCCGGCACTGCCCTTGCCGCAGCACCCGTGGCGAGCTACCACTTTGACGGCACGCTGGCGGCCGACCAGGCGGGCGCGCCGGCGCTGCTGGCCATCGACCCGCTGGGGCAGAACGGCTTCGAGACGGCCGTCGTCAACGGCGTCAGCCGCAGCGTCTACCGCTGGGCCGGCAACGGGGCGGACTCGTTGCAGCAAGGCGGCCTGACGCTCGATGCCAGTGCGCTGCTGACCGGCTTCAGCAGCTATTCGGTCGCGCTGACGTTCGAGTTTGCGGCCACGGCGCCCTTCGGCGGCGGCTGGCGCCGCATCATCGACACCGAGGGCCGCCAGTCGGACAACGGCTTCTACGTGTCGCCCGAGCTGACGCTGCAGACCGTGCAGATCGAGAGCAATGCGCTCGTCAATGGCAGCACCGTCTTCACGACGCCGGGCTTCCACGACGTGCTGTTCAGCGTGGCGCCCGAAGCCGGCCGCCAACGCGTGAAGGCCTACCTGGACGGCCAGCTCGAGATCTCTACGTTGACCGACACGTTCACACTGGCCAACGCCAACAACCCCCATCACCTGCTGACCTTCTTCGCCGACAACACGGCGGCCGGTGCGCAGCTGGAATACGCCAACGGTCGCATCGCGTCGCTGGCGCTTTATGACGGCGCCATCACGCCCTCTGCCGTGCCCGAGCCGCAGAGCGTGCTGTTGCTGCTGCTGGGCCTGGGGGTGATCCTGCCGGCGGTGCGCCGCCACTGCTGAGGCGCCTGCAGGCCGGCTGCTCCGTCTACCTTGCCTGACGGCGACCTGCTGCCCGACCAAGACCGCTGGCGCGGCTGAGGCCAGCCAAGCCGACCAGGCCCGCCAGCATCAGCGCCCACGAGCCCGGTTCCGGTACCGGGCTGCTGACGAGCACGGCGCTGGTGTCCGCGTCCTCTAGCGACCAGCCGGCCAGCACGTTGCCCTTGCTGTCGCGCAGCGTGGCGCCCACCAGGCCCAGCGTGTGGCTGTAGTCGGCCACGGCGTTGGCGCTGTAGCCCAGCGGGCTGGAGGGGATGACGCGGATCTCGGCGGTGGTCTGCAGCAGCGCGCCGAATGTGAAAGTGCTGCCGTAGGTGGTGTGGATGACGGGCATGTTGCAGTGGCCGGCGCCGTCGGGCACGCAGGACACGCCGTTGCTGAAGCTGTCGGGGAAGCCCAGCGCCATCACGTTCGCCGACACGCTGAGCACATTGGTGCCGGTCTGCACCAGGCTGCCATCGAAGCGGTAGGTCAGCGTCAGGTCCACGGCCATGCCCACGTCGGCGGGGCTGGTGGGCGCCACGATCAGGTCCATCATGGTGGACACGCTGGCACGGCCGCGCCAGATCTCCTCGGCGCGGCTCGGGCCACCGGAGGCGGTCAGCTCGACCACGGCATGCAGTTCGGTCGGCGCGGTGGAGCTGGCCGAAGCGCGTGCGGTAAAGCTGGCGCCGGGGGCGCTGTAGCTGCCCAGCACGGTGGCCGTAGAGCCGGTGGTGCCGTCCAGCATGGAGTTGAGGCAGATGGGCGCCGGCGCGCCTCCACCATCTGTGCAGACCACGGGGATGCCGTCCTTGGTGCCGACGGCGCCACTCACCGACGCGCTGGACGACGAGGTGGCTGCGTGGGCATTCATGCCGGCCAGGCCGAGGATCAGGCTCAGGGCCAGGGGGTGCTTTGTCATGGCGTGCTCCGCAGTCTTGAAGGCGTTGGCGGGCTTGTAGCAGAGCTCCGGCGCTGGGTCTGCCCCCAACTTTGCTAGGAGGTGGTGCATGTGCGCAGGCCCAAGGCCATGGAGGCCATCCTGCGCAATGTGCCGCTTTGCACCTTGAACACCGACGGCAGGCACGCCGCGCTGGCCAAGCTTGCGCTGCGCTCAGTGCGGGTCGTGTATTGCAAGCTGCCCATCACCTTCCTGAACCCGCTGGGCTGGTTAGCTTCGAAGTAGGGCGGGATCGGCCAGTGCCGTCTGGGACCGCGCCGGCGTGGATCAATCCAGCGGCCAAGGCATCGCCTTCGGCATCTTGGCCGGGTTCTCCGGCTCGACCGGCTTCGCGTGCTTGCCCGTGGGTGCATCGGCGGCGCGCCACCAAGGGGTGAGCGCATCGCCATGCGCCGGCTCCACCGCCTCGCCCAGTCGTGGCATCAGCAGCTGCGCCCCCTGCTTCTGGCCCAGCGCCAGCAGCGTCTCCGCCGGCTGGTCCCAGTCGTGCAGTGCCAGTGAGAACGTGCCCCAGTGCACCGGCAGAAAAGCGCCGCCGCCCAGCAACTCGTAGGCCTTCAGCGCGTTCTCCGGCCCGAGGTGGATGTCGCCCCAGGACGGATGGAACGCGCCCACCTCCAGCATGACCAGGTCGAAGGCCCCGAAACGCGCGCGGATGGCCGCGTACTCGCTCGTCAGCCCCGTGTCGCCGCTGAAGAAGACGCGGTGCTTGGGCGTCTCGATGACGATGGACGACCACAGCGTCGCGTTCCGGTCCCTGAGCGAGCGACCTGAAAAGTGCTGCGACGGTGTGGCGTGGATGCGCAGCTCGGCGCCCGGCGCCTGCCAGTGCTCCCACCAGTCCAGCTCGACGATGCGCTCGGGCGGTACGCCCCACGATTGGAGGTGCGCACCGACGCCCAGCGACGTGATGAAGGGCACGTCCTGCAGCTTCACCAGTTCCTTGATCGTGCCGTAGTCCAGGTGGTCGTAGTGATCGTGCGAGATGACGACGGCGTCCAGCTCGGGCAGCGCCTTCAACGCCAGCGGCACGGGCTGGAAGCGTTTCGGCCCGGCCAGCTGCGACGGCGACGCGCGCTTGCCCCAGACCGGGTCGGTCAGCACGCGCAGGCCGTCGATCTCGATGAGCACGGTGGAGTGGCCCAGCCAGGTCGCGCGCAGGCCGCTGCTGCTGGGCTTGAGCCAGGCGTCAAGCGGGTTGACCGAGGGCAGCGGGCCACCGGGCGTGCGGCGGCCGTCTGCGCAGATGAAGTCGCCGATTGACGGCCGTTCGGTGCTGTCGCGCAGACCCGGCTGGATGGGGTGCAGGTTGCGAAAGCCCTCGCCGGTGTCGCTCACCCGGTACAGCTTTGAGCCACGCATGCGTTCGAGGCGGAGGCCGGTGGCGCGTTTGCCGAGTGACTTCATTGGGGAGCCGGGAGAGCTGCGGGACCTGCCGACATGACGACGCCCAGGCCGCTTTCAAGGCCGTGGGCCGCCCGCGCCTTCAGGCATTGCTCGTCGCCCGGCTGCACGCTGCGGCAGGTGCTGGAGCGCAGTTCGTAGATGCCGCACGCCACCGACCGGCCCACCTCGCCCTGCAGCGCCACGCAGCGCACCGGCCGGGCCTCGGTGCCGGCCATGCAGCGGTGCAGCTGGCCCACCGGCCGCGTCATCGCCACCGGCACGGTGCCGCCCGGGGCGTCGTCAGCCTCGGCCCAGTAGAAGGACACGCGGAACTGGGCGCAGCAGGCGCCGCAGCGCTGGCAATCCAGGGGTGGCGTCGTCATGCCGGCCGGTGTTCGGTGCCGGCGCCCATCGTGATGAAGAACATGCGGCTGGGCCTGAGCACCTTGGCCGTGTGCCACACGCCGCGCGGCACGACCACAGCGCCGCGGCCCGTCAAGCGCCGGGTGCTGAGGCCATCGGGCAGTTCAAGGTGGAACTCGACGTCACCCTCCAGCAGGTAGACGAACTCGTCGCCGGCAGGATGCATCTCCCAGTTGCCCCAGTCGGTGTCAAAGGCGAACTCCGACACCAGCCAGTCGTGGCCCAGCGCGTCGAGCGCGGCTTGCGGCTGGCCCCAGAACTCGCGGCCGCCGGGCTGCAGCCGGACGCTGCCGCTGCTGTCGAGCAGGGCGTAAACCGCATCGGGCGAAAAACTCATGACCAGACTCCGTCGGTGAGGCTGCGGCGATTGTGCGTGACCGATGCCACGTGCCGCCGCCTTGAAATGCGCGTTGCCGAGCGCATCTGCGGTCCAACGATTGTTGCAACCCGGAGCTCCCATGTCGCCCGTCATCAGGCTCACCGTCCCGTCCGAACTGCTGTCACTGGGCCGCCTCGCCCATCTGCTGCAGGCGCTGGAAGGTCAGCGCCGGGCAGCGGACCCGCACCAGTACCAGCTGCTGGTGCGCCGCTTGAGCGACGAGTTGCGCGAGCACCAGGGCCATGAGGCGCTCCCCGGGCTGCTGGATCACTTCCCCGCCGCCGCCGGTGTCTACGAGAACCTGCAGTACGCGCACGCCGGCCTGTGCCGGGCGCCGCTGGAGATGTCGCTGGCGTCGGAGCTGGCGACGCGCGGCGTGCTGGAGCGGATGCGCAAGGGGGCTTGAGCCGGCTCAGGCCCGCCTCAGTCCGATCTCGAACACGACGCCCTCGCCCTCGTTGCGCGCCGCAATGCTGCCGCCCATCTTGGCCAGATAGGTCTTGGCCACGAACAGCCCCTGACCGCGCCGCACGCCGTCGTCGGGCTCGGCATCGCTGACGCCGTAGTCGAAGATGCTTGCGAGCAAGGCGTCGGCGATCTGCGGCCCCTGGTTGTGGATGTCGACCGTCGCCAGTTCGCCCTCCACCCGCAGCGCCACCGTGATGGCCGTGCCCGCCACGCGGTAGCGGTCGGCGTTGGTCAGCACGTGGGTGATGGCGTCCTCCAGTGGGTATTCGTCGGCCTGCACCCAGACCGGCTCGGCGGCCGGCGTGTAGGTGACATCGGCAATCCCCGCATACGCCGCGTTCTCGGCCACACCGCGCAGGAAGGCGTCGAGGTCCAGCCGGCCCACGGCCAGCGTCGCGTTGGCGAGCGCTTCGCTGGGTGAGGCCTGGCCGTACAGCACCTTCACGGCCTGCTGCATGCGCTGCACATAACGGCGACTCGGATCGGTGTCGGTCGCGTGCAGCAGCATCAGCGACTGCAGTGGCGACATGATTTCGTGGCCCACGGCGTGCCACTGGTCGTGCTCGCGCTCGGCGCGCAGCTGCTCGCGGCGCAGGCTGTCGCGGGCGTGCTGCAGCAGGTCCGCCAGGCTGCCGGCCAGGATGCCCAGCTCGTCGCGCCCGCGCAGGTCGGCCACATCCAGCGTGCCCAGCTCGAAGCGCTCTGGCTGTTGCAGCTGGTGCGACAGCGCGGCGGCGCGCCTGGTCAGCCGGGCCACGCGGCGGATCAGGCCGATCTCGATGATGAGCCAGGCCAGCCCCAGCGCCGCCAGCATCGCGCCCACCGGCCAAGCCAGGCGTGCGGCGCTGGCGCTGAGCGAGCGGTCCAGCCCCTGCAGGTCGCCGGTGAGCGTCACGTCAAAGCGACCGGCTGGCGTGGACACGCTGTCCTTGGCGGTCAGTGTGCGCGGCGTGGTGGGCGCGGGCAGGCGCTGGATCAGCGCGGTCAGCCAGGGCGAGGGGGGCGCAGCGGTGTCGTCGGCACCCTGCAGCAGCGCGACGACCGTGTTGCCCCGCGTGATGGTCAGCGTCTCACCCGGCGACAGCGTGCCGGACAGCCGCGCCAGCGCCAGCGGCGGCTGGGCGCCTGGTGCGGCGCTGTCGAACAGCGTGGTGCCGCCCGGGCCCAGCAGCGCCAGACGCAGGCCCGTGCGGGCCAGGTCGGCGGGCGGCCACTGCGGGCTGCCGGGGCGGAACAGCGCCTCGCGGAAGGCCTCGACGGGCAGGCGGATGGACAGCGTCGTGCGGCGTGGGCAGGGCTCGCCTGCCTCGGCCAGGCAGGGGCCTTCACGCCAGACCCAGCCGCGGAAATCCCGCTGCGGGCGGGCCTTGCGCGGCAGCATGGCCGTGTCTGCGGCCTCGACGATGAAGCCCGGTAGCTGGCCGCGTTGGGCATCCAGCATTTCGACGGGCGCCAGCCAATGCTGCTCCACGCCATCTCGCTTCAGGCTGATGCGCAGGCGGTGCATGCCGGCCAGGTCCAGCGCGCCGCGCTCGCGCGACAGCAAGGGCGGCGCGTCCACATCTGCCACCAGGTAGACGAAGCCGCCCGCATAGGCATTGCTGCCCACCGCCACGCACAGGCTGGCGCCGCCGGGGTATTGCAGGCCGCAGCCGGCCATCTCGATGGCGCGCTGCGCCTTGGTCGCGTCGTCGAAGTCGATGGCGCCGAAGGGCAGCACCAGCGGCGCCACCCAGCCGGCG
>Ga0187843_10001107_pt1 | contig 17566 bp, 9 predicted proteins | sample SpaLakP09_SKY_43_FD_134516 | JGI IMG/M metagenome (GOLD analysis project Ga0187843, IMG submission 134516) | Oligotrophic lake water microbial communities from Sparkling Lake, Wisconsin, USA - SP09_SKY_43 | ecosystem: Environmental > Aquatic > Freshwater > Lake | place: USA: Sparkling Lake...
GGGTTACAATGGGTTTGCAGCATCTGCAAATACGCCTGGAGGCGGTGCCTACGGAACGACCCGTATCGTTAACGGAATTTACTATACTCTTGCAGGCGGTGGTGGTGGTCAACTCTATTTGAATAATGCTCCTGCAGGAGGAGCAGGACGGAATGGTGGAGGAACTGGAGCAGTGACCACAACAAACGGAACAAATATAGCTGCCACAGCCGCCACCCCGAATACGGGAGGCGGTGGAGGTGGAGGTAATAACACGTCTGGAACCGCGACTGCTGGAGGGTCGGGTGTTGTTTACTTGTCTTACCCCGTGCCATCAACAGGTGCCGTCAATGCGAACACAGTCAGTGCAGTGGATGGATACTACTTGAATGGTGCACCTCAACCCATGCAGTTCACGCTTCCTGATACGGAAGCCCTTGGCGGATACATCTTCTTAGGAACATGGACGACATTGACAGATGCAGGAAGAAAACTGCGAATGATGATTTCATCATCAGTGGGATATAATGCCCTCGTTTCCCAACAGCAGTCGACGGAGTTGTTCCTTGCGAATGCAGGAACATCGCCTTATTTAGCGGCCGCAGCGAGTTACGATTCAACCCTCGGGGGTGGTGGCAACATGAATGGCCCCTCCGTTTTCAAGATTGTCTCGAGCAACCAAGTCCAATGGTCTATCTATGCGTTGTTCGGAGGCTATACTGGACAGGGCTCATTCTACACGGTCAACGTCGCCGCAGGCGACTCATGGTCAAACGTAAGCACGATTTACGGGAAGTTCGGGAGCACTGCTCCTACTGGAACATATGTGGTGACCGCCACACCCATCGCAACTGCATCTGTCTGGTCATCGTTTCCTGCGGGCGGAAACTCTATCAGCGGCATTGGGGCTAGCTATGGAGGAACTGCAATCGCAACGTCTACCACGGTAAACCCTTATTGTGTTCTCACTTGGTCTACCAATTCGGGATCTGGCAATATTAGAACTGCCGTAAATGCCACTGATTTTGGTATTCCAGGTGCAGGTGATACACAGATCTACACCACTCGCAATCTCCGACTTCAAACGGATCCTGGCTATGCTGTTATCGTGTCTAACTTGATTGGAAGCTATGGTAATGGCTCAACTGCCTCCATATCCCCTCTTGCGGCCGTCAATGGTAACCCTAGTGGTGGCGGCGTCCGATCTCAGATTGAGTTTCAATATTTCAGTGGGGGTGGATACAAGCACTACATATCGAGCCGTCACACTGGCGGCACTGCAAATGATGCTACAAATGCGCTCGACTTTTGGCTCTATTCAGCAGCGGGTGGTGACGGGAATTCGTCCAGTGCACCTGGAACCTCTAACGTGAGGACGATGAGTGTGACCGCAGGAGGTGTGGGTGTGTTTCAAGCTGCTCCAGCGTATCAGTTGGACGTGACGGGGACCATTCGGGCCACGGCGGGTCTTGTGTTTGGTGTTCAGGCCGTTTAGTAGAGTGACGGATACATGGCCAATGGAAAATGAATGGTTGAACTGGTGCCACTAATTGGCACATTTGCCTGACACAGTGCGAATCCACTATAACTTACGTTGCCGCTTGAGCTCTTGTAGACGCGGTTATATCCAGGTGTCAAATAGAGCGTTCGGCTCGAAACCGTCTGCGAAACGGACACCACATAGGATGTTCCACTACCCGATACCACGTAGGTGTTGTCACTAATTCCTCCAGATGGACTATCGACAAAGCTTCCAACTAGAAGAGTGGTTGATGGACTTATTGTCATGGTAGTTCCAGAGATTGATCCTGTTACGGCAAGCAGAGCGCCCGAATACCCAACAACGCCATACGTCTGTGCCTGGCCGATATTTCCGACAATAATTCCATATGAATTTGGCGTTGTGCTGTTCATCTTCGTGAAATACAGTCGACCGCTTCCAGATACAACGGGTCCTGAGTGAGTCGTGACCCATCCGCTCGACACGTGACTTATGATACCATTCGTCGTTGCACCCGCACCAGGGATGCCGTTATTGTTGCGGTCAAAGTAAGTTCCCGATCCGTTGAAATACCCAGCCATATGCCATAAGTTCCCATCGGATAGCAGGAGTGTGGAGACATTGTGGTTATAGGTTCCAGAAAGATCTGGAGAAATCGTCATCTTCATTGAAGTGGATCCAGTAGATGCGGAATCTGCGAGCCGACCCTGTGCATAGACCTGCGTATAGAAACTAGCACTCCCCGAGTTGGAGTTGTAGGAGTTTATCATTAAGAAGTTGCCCTTGCCCCACGATGAAGCGACTGGTAGGGACAATGCTTTAGTGGCTGCAGATATATCTACAGTCACTACATTTGAGGTTATCGCCGTTGGTGTAATACTAACAGTCTCGGTGGGAACGGACCCAGTATCGCTGAGATAACTAAGGATGCTCCACTGTGTGCTTGAGATTGCGGCCAATCCAATACATGCGCCGTTTGTTAATCGCACTTGGTTAAGAGAATACCCATCGATCAGTTCCGAAGGCTTGATGTGCTGACCATGCAGTAATCTGTGTTTCCGTAGTTCTTGATAAAGAAGATCTGTCCAATACACGTGCTTGCTGCGGGCAAAATAAACATATAATAACCCACCGTAGTGTTGACCGTGAACGTCTTCGTAATGTTGACTGTGTTCAGAGTGAAGTTAACGGTTGCAATTGTGTTTATTGGGACGCCAAAAAAGTTGTTTGCGCTCACGTTCGCAGTGACATATCCAATTAGAGTTGTCGAGTAGTTGTTTGTCGTGTTATACGTGTTATTAGCCGTGTTGGTTCCGGTAAACGAACCCGTGATAACACTACCATTGTCGAACGTTCCAGATCCGACTCCGTTAACGTTATATGCTCCAGCGCCTTGGCCTTGGTTGAAATACACGGAGATTCCAAACGTTCCAGTCGAAACCAGACTAACATATCTCAGCTCAACATACGCTGTTACGGATCCAGCATTGGTTGTTGTAGTCGTTGCCATCCTAGTTATGCTAAAGTTCGGTGGAACAAGCGACATTCTTATGTTCATGCCTACAAAGTCTAGCTGCTAGCTTGACGGGTCACATGGATCCGCAGCGTATTCCACATCAAGGAGTACGTGATCGTGACACCAACACACAGTGCCTGAATCCCAGAAATGATCTGATCCATGTTCCTGTTCAGCAAATACGGAACATAGTCACAGACACCCCGCACCACCCCGTCGGAGCAAACGCTTGGGGGTGAAATGGTGAACTGCTGCAAAACATACGCATTCGGGAACCCCGCTGCGGCCCATGCAAACAGCTGAGGGCGAAGAGCTTCACGTGCACCACTGACAAGGACCGAGAACGTCGCCCGGTCTTCATCTTCCTTGTTCTTGATGACACCGTGGCTAGCAAGCAGTTCGGACATGTCAATCACCATCGGCGCCTCGACGGTCCCTGTCTGGGCACTGGGAAACATGGGGCCAGTGAGTCCCGTAGGACCCGTGAGTCCCGTAGGACCCGTGAACTCTCCACCCGTGAATCCCGTGGGACCCGTGAACTCACCACCCGTGAATCCCGTGGGACCCGTGAACTCCTCACCCGTAGGACCCGTAGGACCCGTGAACTCTCCACCCGTAGGACCCGTAGACCCCGTGAACTCTCCACCCGTAGGACCTGTTGACTCAGTCGATTCAGTGCTCATTTATGTAAAGATCCCGCCTTTTTTAAACGACCACTAACACAAGATGGCGACAGGTCCCCCTTACTTTTTGCCAGCGCAGGTGCAGTCGGGCGTATCTGTAACTGTCGTAACCAACACCGATACTCTACGCATCGCTGATACTGCAGGACGCTCTGGCGGCCTCGATGCGTGGAGCTCGACCGTGCCGAGTGCTATCGGTGCGTATATCCAGGCATCTCCGTCTACAACTGTTGCAGGCAATACCTATTTCGGTCTTGGAATTAATCCAGGTGGGACTGGTTACAGCTTTATTAGCGCCATACGGTTTGGATTCCTTATTGCGATTGATGGGGCAATTTACACCGTAAATAGCGTGACGGGGGCGACAGTAAGGACGGCAACGTCTCTCACGAATACAAACAACGGACCGACTGGGGTCACGACTGGACCACTCCTGCGTACTGTGTACGATGGTCTAACAGTCTATTGGTATGGATATGGCCAACTTTTGCGCACCTATACATTGACGGAAGCCGAGAGACAAGCAGGTAACCTTGTCTATGCAAACGTCGTCTTTGGCGGGGACTTTGGATCATCAATTGGTAGCGCTCTCGTTGACATACGGTGGGGATCGGGTGATAGTGGATCTCGTGATCCTACGGGGTTCACAGGAGTGACAGGAGCGACAGGAGCGACAGGATTGGCAGGAGCTACTGGAGTGACGGGTCCTACAGGTTTGACGGGACCTACAGGTCTCACAGGACCTACGGGCGCCATCGCCACGGGTCACACGGGACCGACTGGAGATGCTGGATTCATCTTTCCTGCCTTTGCCCTTTTGAGAAACGAGGCGGCGTCGACCGTGACGACGGCCGTTCGAACGTCGAGCGGGTTGGCACTGTCAGTCCCAGGCGCCGCCGCTGGTGGAATCTCGTCCGTTCTAACGGCGATTCCCATGTTTGTCAGTCTAAACACATCGAGTGGGAGCTTCTCCCTGAATTCCTCCGTGTTTCTTGGTGTCAGTCTCGACCTAGTCGGCGATGTCTTTGACCCGATTCCGTCTGTATATTTCAGTCTTGCACCCGTTCGAACTGGTCTCCCTCCGTCGTATGAAATCTACCTAGGCGACAGTACCGTTCTCTTCGGACCCATTGTCTTCACTCTAGGCGATACCTTCAACACAACGTTTGACGGTCGTTACTTCACATTCTTTGTCAATGCCACCGCGGTCTTAACCTACGATGGTCAAGAGATTGTCGCCGACAATGACACCAATCCGCGCGGCGTGTTTTTGTACATGTCGGGAACGTCCCAGACTGCAACAATCAACTACGGCTCAGCCGCTGCGGGCCCCCAAGGAAACACAGGATTCACTGGTGCCACGGGTCGCGGAGGTCCCACGGGTTTGACGGGACCCTCTGGACTCACTGGCCCTATGGGATTCACTGGACGCACTGGACCCACGGGACTTATAGGACTCGTTGGAGCCACGGGCACCACTGGACCCACTGGGCGGACAGGGCCTACGGGCTGGACGGGTCTTACAGGTTCGACAGGTCTCACGGGCCCGACTGGAGAGAAGGGTTCGACAGGATTCACGGGCCCCATGGGCACTGCATTGAATACGGGAGCCACAGGTCCTATGGGTTTGACAGGACCCACGGGGTTGCAGGGTATCCAAGGAAACATAGGTGACCCTGGAGCAAATGGAGAGCCAGGTAGCGAGGGCCCCCAGGGCCCCCAGGGAATCCAAGGGCCAACAGGTGTGACTGGATCGCAAGGGCCCAAGGGCGATCGCGGTATTGGGACAGGCGTTACAGGCGCTATAGGCCCGACAGGATTCACGGGTAACACAGGACCACCGAGCAATGGAACGACTGGCGCGACAGGTCCGACGGGACCCCGTGGACTCGATGGATCGGCCACCTCAACAGGTGCGACGGGTCCTCGCGGCCACCCAGGGTATGTAGGCGCGCGTGGTCCGCAGGGGTTCCCAGGCCCTGCTGGCATTGGAGCTACGGGACCCATGGGACCACCAGAGACCTTTACCACAGTCTCCTTGACATCTGCAAGCACCTATGCACTCCCTCTACAAACCAACCTGCGATTGATCGTACCCGAAGCAAGCTGTCTTGCGTCTCTTCCGAGCGGAAACGTTGATAACGACTGGGTCTATGTGGAACAAATCTCCTACCGCGCGTCGAATGCGGACAGTGCGTTCTATCTGGGTCCCACGCTAACACTTGGACCTGTCACTGGCAGTGCACAACTGCTGTTTGTGTGGGACTTGGGTCGGTCGAGCTGGATGAGCGCGGTATACCCAGCCACGACGATTTCAAACATCTGATAAAGACAAGCATGAGCCTTGCGCAATACGTTCCTGGCGTTGGCATTGTCAACTGCCCTCCTAACATCTACCCTGGACCTCCTGGACCTCCTGGACCTCCTGGGTCTCAGGGAAACACGGGTGCTGTTGGACCCACTGGACCCCAGGGAGAGTCGGGGATTGCTAATTTTCGCGGACCCCCTGGACCGAGCGGGCAAACAGGGTTCACGGGTCCAACGGGAGGATTGATCCCTGCGACGGGGTTTACGGGTCCAATGGGACCCGTTGGATTGAATACGGGGGCGACAGGTCCTGCGGGGCCGATTGGGTTTCCAGGGTCCGCGACCAACACTGGACCGACTGGGGGTACAGGTCCTGCGGGCGTTGCGGGTCCACCTGGACCAACAGGCGACACGGGAGCGACTGGATCGATAGGAGCCACTGGACCGACAGGGCCTCGTGGATTTCGGGGCCTACAGGGTCCAGTCGGGGCTACTGGACCCGAGGGCGTGCAGGGTCTCGTGGGACCTCCTGGAGCCATCGGGCCCCAGGGAGCACGGGGTGCCACAGGAGTGTCTACGGTTGTTAATACAGGACCTACGGGTGCCACAGGATCCACTGGATTCACAGGATCCACGGGATTCACAGGTCGAACTGGACCCACGGGGCTTACGGGACCCACGGGGCGCACGGGACCCACGGGGCTTACGGGACCCACGGGGCTTACGGGCGCGACTGGACCGACAGGCTTGGCAGGGCCTACGGGCCCGACTGGACCGACAGGGTTTGTCGGAGCCACGGGTCCCACTGGCTTGACGGGCGCTACGGGACCCCAGGGACAATATCCCTACACCCCGAATCCACCGCCGATCTTGACCATATCCTTTGATGGGACCATAGATCCCGTTCTCGGTCCGACTGGGTCGGTGAATACATTGGTTCCAAGCACAAATTCTCGTATCTGGGCAGGAGGGATTTCCGCGAATATTGGATCGACGCGACCCATTGCGATTCAATCCTTCTCGTTTACTGTTCCAGCTGGTTCGAACACATGGTTTGCTAAACTGGCCTTATCGCAGACTCCCACTGGCAACTCATCGTATACGATTGGCCCTGTTTACTATCTCCCTTAACAACAATGTCCGCATCCGCTCGGTATGTGCTAGGGGCAATTGGCCCCACGGGTCCCGTGGGAGCTGATGGGGCACCAGGGCCAATGGGTGTGCAGGGGGCGCAAGGTGAAGACGTAACAACAGGAGGAACAGGAGTAAACGGACAAGCGGGACCTGCTGGACCCGCGGGCCCATCTCTCGTGGTGTTTCCCAACTCGGGATTCACGGGTGTAACGGGCCCTACAGGAGTTGGTCCGACGGGTCGTCAGGGTCCACAAGGGCCAACTGGAGTGTTAGCGCTGTTTGGCGCAGGTGGCCTACCAGGTACCACAGGTCCTACGGGTCCTACGGGTATTGGGTACGTCGGACCCATGGGTGTGGCTGGGTTCACGGGCCCAGCATCCACTGTGACGGGTATCACAGGATCTGTTGGTCCAACAGGGGATGTTGGGCCGACCGTTCCAGGCCTCGTCGGGCTTCCTGGAGTCACGGGAATTACGGGTCCAACTGGCCGAGATGGCCCAGCACCCGATCAGAATACCCTGACCATTGGACCGTATGTGGGCAAGACTGGATTCACTGGGCGCACGGGTCCAACGGGTCCAACGGGGCGAACGGGGCCAACGGGACACACGGGCTGGACTGGACTCACTGGATTCACTGGAGTTCAGGGACCCGTCGGACGTATAGGATCCGTGGGACTCACTCACCCTACAGTTGGTCCAGAGGGTCCAAGTGGACCGACAGGGTTCTCTCCAACTGGAACGATTGGGCGCCTGGGTCCTACGGGTGGTGCGCCCCCGTATACATCGGGGACGGTGTCTCTCGATTTAGTTGGAGCTGAACTATCTGCCTATTTCTTCTTCAGCGCCCCCGTGTCCATCGTAGAGGCCTCTTCGTCCAATGGATTTTGGATCACCAGCGTGACGTTGGGAGCAGCTCCTGACCCCACGTTTCAAGTGTCTCTGGCATCGTTTAACGCATTTACGAATGCCGAGTTTTGGGCCGTTCAATGCATTGCAACCATTTGTGACGCAGCTGGAGACCCCGTGTTGATCGGTACCAACATTCCTGGGTTCTTTACTGTGAACTGGATCTCCATGGCTGTTGTGCCCGTAGGCGGTGGTGGCGGTGGCGGTGGCGGCGTTTGATTATTGTCCTTCCCTTAACCAATGAGCGTCGACCCCAAGGAGAAGTTGTTGCTGGATGCGGAGTGGGAAGACGCAGTGATGGATCTGCAGGATTCGGAGAAGGGATTCGGAGTGACTCCTTACGACACCAATTCCTTGTGCATCGCTGTGCTCCACTATCTCCAGACGCACCGCATTCGTGACAAACTGTTCTGGGAACGGAAGGGAGAGGAGTTTCACTTCATGATTGAATCACTGCCATTCCCCGAAGAGCAGACAGAACGGGTCTTGGCCAACGACGAGTTTTGGTTTGCTACGTTGAAGTTGTTTGGTGTCGTCTTGTCCAAAAACGAATAATCTACACGGAAGGATAACGATAGTACAATGGGTGACACAATCGTAGGCGTTCAGTTTGGCATCGCTAACCCCGATGACATCGTCAAGCGCAGCGTCGTGGAGGTCACCACCGACAAGACCTATCTGAGCGGGAATCCTGCGCCCAACGGCGTGTTTGATTCGCGATTTGGAGTGATTGAGAACGGCAAGGTCTGCCCAACCTGCAAACAGACCAACCAGTATTGCCCTGGACACTTTGGGCACATCACACTGGCTCGTCCCGTGTACCTCTACCAGTTCTTCGATGTGATCGAGAAGCTCTGCAACTGCATCTGCCTGAGCTGCTCCACACCCTTGGCCCGCTCGAACCCCGATGCGCCTCCAGGTATGGGCCGCTTCAAGGAGATCCGCGATATCCTCGGCAAGAAGAAGCCAAACCTCTGTCCGAACTGTAACACCACAGTCTTTGCCAAGGTCTCCAAGGTGGTGGGCAAGGCGGCGTCTCTGGAGGGGAAGTTTCCCATCGCAAAGGGTGAGGCGGTGACCGAGACGGGCCCGCCGACTCCCCTGCAGACGGAGATGGTGCTGCGGGCCTTCCAGCGGATCACGACTGAGGACTGCGAGGTTCTCGGTTTCAATCCGCTGTTTGCTCGCCCCGAGTGGATGATCTGCACCGTCTTGGCCGTTCCTCCGCTGACGGTCCGTCCGTCGGTCGTGATGGACGACAACCAGCGTATGGAGGATGACTTGACTCACATTCTGATCTCCGTTCTCCGTCACAACCAGAGTCTCCGCGACCGCATGGACAAGGGTGAGACGGCTGAGGTCATTGACCGTCACACCGCGCTTCTGCAGTATGATGTGGCCACCTACGTGGACAATGACATCAAGGGCATGGCACCTGCTGCCCAGCGCTCGGGCCGTCCGCTGCGCACTCTGAAGGCCCGCTTCGGTGCCAAGACGGGTCGTGTCCGCGGCAACCTGATGGGCAAGCGCGTGGACTTCTCTGCCCGCTCCGTCATTACGCCCGATGCCAATATCGAGCTGGACGAGCTGGGTGTGCCGCTGGAGATTGCCGTGAACCTGACCTTTCCTGAGATTGTGAGTGTCTACAACCGCGACCGTCTCATGGGCTACATTCGCAACGGACCCGACAAGCACCCTGGCGCGAAGACGGTGTTCCTCAAGCAGGACAAGCGCTCTGTCTCCCTCCGCTTCGTCAATGCCGAGACGCTGGATCTCCGTGAGGGCGATGTGGTGCACCGCCACCTGCTGGACGGAGACATTGTGCTCTTCAATCGCCAGCCGTCGCTGCACAAGGCCTCCATGATGGCCCATCGCGTGGTGGTCCTGCCGTATTCCACCTTCCGTCTCAACGTCTCGGCCACGAGGCCTTATAATGCTGATTAACCTAGAGGTCTTCACAAAAAGTCTGCGTTGTATATAATGGACGTCCACATCTATAAAGTCACATGCCTCCAAACGAACAAGAGTTACGTCGGTCAGACACAGCAATACAAACATAAAAACGGCAAGCCATACTCGTATGGGATTCTCGGCAGGTGGTGCGATCACGTGTCGTCTTCCAAACGATCGGATTCACCGCTTCACTCGGCGATCCGAGAACATGGATCTGGAAACTTCGCACACGAGTTACTGGAGACGACAACGGACGCCCTCGCCAACCAGCGAGAGGCGCATTGGATACATTTACTCGGAACAGCCGTACCCAATGGCTACAATGTCAACGTTCATTCGAGGTGCAAGCATCGAGAGTCCGAGAATCCAGCAGGGATTTATCTAGACAGTGCGACTGGCGTCGAACTCAGACGCGTGAACCGCAATGGCACGCCGACGCTCGTCTACGTGTACGTTACAACACCAGATGGAAAGGAGAGGCTCACATTTGGGCAATCCAAAACGTCAACCTTTGAACAGGCGCTGGCCGACGCAGATCGGTGTGTCGAAGTGTTCAGAGAACATGGTGTTCGTGTGAAGGACGGCGACAAGCGTTCCGAGTTCGAGAACCGAGACATTCAAAAAATACGGCTAGTTCCGTTCAATAAAACAATGGTTGCTGTCTATCTGACCGTAGACGGTAAGCAAACAAGAATATGCTTTGGAGGCAAACATGTGACCTACGATGATTCCGTTAATAACGCAAGAGAGTTCGTGCGAGGACTCAGGACAAATGTGATTGAAGATACCCTCTCAAAAAGTCAGCAACAGGTGGCTACCTTCTCGGATGAAGCAAATCCCGAGTTGGAGAAATAGTGTAACTGCTTCCGCGTGTTCAGCGCTCCAACTGAATATGCGATATAACCATCTAGTCTGAGGCGACAGCGAGGTCGCCGATGGCAAGACCCCCAAACTCAGGGAAACTCCTAAAGCTCATAGATACGAACCGCGTGTAGTAATGCACCCGGGGCCCAGGGGAAAGCCCGAGGGATATCGTGAAAACGCTATGAGATCCGAGTCACGCGAGACAAGGAATGGACGATCCTGACCCAAACCGCGCAGTTTACTGCCGGGAGGAGCAACGACTTGACGGGGGTCGGTTTGCAACACGCAGGCTTAAGGTAAAGTCTAGTCCCACTCCGAAAGGATGGGTAGAAACGTTTGATGGAGACGAAATGAACATGCACGTACCCCAATCCATCGCTGCAGCCACCGAGTTGCGGTACCTGGCCTCAGTGCTCCGTAACATCATCAGTCCTCGTACGAACAGCCCGATCATTCAGTTGTTTCAGGACACCATGACGGGCATCTACCGCATCACCCTGCCCGATGTGACGGTTCCCGAGGTTGTGGCTATGAACATCATTGCCAAGATCAAGCGCCCCTTCACTCGCAAGAATGCGCCATGGACAGGTGCGGAGATCATTTCGGCGGCCTTTCCGATCATGAACTTCAAGGGATCCGTGACCATCGAGAATGGCCAGCTGGTCAAGGGCATCATGCGCAAGTCCGCGTGCACTGCGCTGATTCACACGGTCTACAATGACTTTGGACCCGAGCGCGCGGGACAGTTGATCAACGACATCCAGTCCGTGGTGACACGCTTCAACCTGTTCACGGGCTTCTCCGTGGGCACGGCGGACCTGATCTCGAACATCGAGACCCAGCAGTTCGTGGACGGAAAACTGGCGGAGGCGCGTGCGTCGGTTGCTGCGATTCTCACGGACATTCACGCGGGCACCTTCAAGAATGTGTCGGGCATGAGCGACGGTGAAGATCTGGAGGACAAGATCTCCTCTGCGCTGAAGACGGTGGCCTCGGATATCAACATGAAGGTGGTCAAGTCCTTGCCCGCCGATAACCGCATGATTCAGATGGTCAATTCGGGATCCAAGGGAGGTCCGCAGAACATTACGCAGATGGTGGCGTTGCTGGGACAGCAGCTGATTGAGGGCCGCCGTGTGCAGTACACGCTGCAGGACCGCACTCTGCCGCACTTTGCCCGCTACGACGATGGCGCTGAGTCTCGCGGATTCGTCCAGAACTCCTTCGTGTCTGGACTCATGCCTGCAGAGTTCTTCTTCCACGCCCAGGCAGGACGTGAGGGTCTGATTGATACTGCCGTCAAGACCTCGGACACTGGCTATATCCAGCGCAGATTGATGAAGACCATGGAGGATCAGCACCTGGAGTATGATGGCTCGGTGCGCAATGTGCTGGGCTCGGTGATTCAGTATGTGTACGGCGAGGACGGTGTGGACACGCAGTCCGTGGAGGAGCAGGTGATTCCTCTTGCAGAAATGTCGATGGAGACCATCTACAAGGAGTATGCCCTGTCGCCCGCGGATGTGAACCCGTTCCTGAATACAGAGGTGGACACGTCTCCCGACTTGGTGGATGCGATTCTTGCGGACCGCGATCTGCTGGTCAAGCACGTGTTCCGCTACCGCAAGGGTGAGGACAAGGTGTCGACGCCTGTGAATGTCGAGCGCCTGCTCTCCAAGTTCTCCAACAGTTACTCCACCAAGACTTCGCTGACGCCGACCATGGTGGTGGAGACGATCGCCGCCTTCACCAATGAGTTCCCCGCGAACAAGGTGTTTCACGCGATTCTGCGGTTCTTCTTGGCTCCGAAGAAGGCCATTGTGGTGCACCGTCTCACAGAGGAGATGTTCAAGGAGTTGATGGCGGAGATTCGGTTCCGTTACGTCAAGGCTCAGTGCCACGCGGGAGAGATGGTGGGTGTGTTGGCGGCGCAGTCCATCGGTGAGCCGACCACGCAGCTTACCCTCAATACCTTTCACTCCGCGGGAACGGTCAAGGCCAACGCGACCTCGGGAGTGCCGCGTATCGAGGAGTTGCTGTCCGCATCCGCGAACCCGAAGCGCCCTGGCAACACAGCGTACCTGACGCTGAACACCACGAAGCGTGAGGCCATCGCCAAGATGAAGGAGATTCAGAAGACCACTCTGCGGAACATCACGCGGTCCGTCAGGATCTACTATGATCCGTATCCGTTGGCGGCGACCACGGTGATGGACGAGGACCGCGAAGTGCTGGGATTGTATGAGCAGTTTGCCCAGGGCAAGGCAGAGTGCACGTCTCCATGGGTCATGCGGCTGGAGTTGGACGACCAGGAGATGGTCAACCGCAATATCATGGATCTGGTGGAGGTGCAGGCCAAGATTCAGAACTCCATGACGGGTGTGGATGTCAAGTGCGTGACCTCGGACCGCAACGCGTCCAAGCTGATCCTGCGTCTGGAGGTTGCCGCGAGTTTGGTGAAGAATCCCACGGTGCTCCGTCAGCTCGAGGATTCGATTCTGAACTCTCCGCTCACGGGCATGGACGGAATCGGTCGCGTGTTCGTGCGCACCCTGAAGAACGAGATGCTCTACGATGAGCCGCTCGGTGGGTACGTGACCAAGGACCAGTATGTGCTGGATCTGGAGGGTACGAATCTGTACGACCTCTTCGTGTTCCCTGGCGTGGACATGACCCGCACCTTCTCCAACGATATCCACGAGATCAACGAGGTCTTTGGTATCGAGACGGCGCGCATCGCCCTGTACGAGGAGTTCAATGAGGTCTTCAGCTCCGAGAAGGTCAATTACCACCATCTCTCCGTGCTGGTGGATAGCATGACCTTCAGTGGCCGCATCGTTCCTGTCAACCGCTTCGGCATGAAGAAGAACGAGACGGGTGTTCTGGCCAAGTCGAGCTTCGAGGAGACATCCAAGGTGATGTTCGAGGCCGCGGTGGGCGCGGAGTACGACACCATGCGCGGTGTCTCGGCCAACATCATGTTCGGTCAGAAGCCACCCTGCGGCACGGGCTTTGTCGACATCCTGGTGGACGAGTCCAAGTTGCCCGAGGGCCCCGAGGGCACGGAAGGCGCAGACACCACCGATCTCGACGAGGCCAACAAGGCGTTGCAGGCGGCAGATGTCGGCGAGTGCAGGATTGAGGACCTGAGTATGTGGTAGCCAAATTACATTCGGGCGAAGGAGTAATGGTTGTGTTTCGTGGAATCCCCAAGCGGGGCGGTGTTCCTCCGCGTCCTATTGCCCCAGATGTATGTAACTCAGAGGCACTCACAGCTGCGTTCCGTCTCCATACAGAGGCAGACATTGACCACGACGCCTCGAAGCCGAGGGGCCAGCCTCACAAACTTGATATCGCTGCTCTCAGGTTGTGGACGATCTTTGGAGGCGTAGACGGCCAGTACCGCAGAAATGCTGGTGTCATTGACGAAGATGCTATTTCAACGAGATTCTTGGAGACTGACCCGAACACATATGTCTTCAGACCCGAGCGTCTTCGAGACACCATCGTATTTCAAACATCCACCATCACGGATGGGTTCGTCAAGCCCTTTGACCCATTCGGTGGGGAAGATGCACTCAACTTTCGCGATGCGGGTCCTATTTTGCCTCTTGGACGCAACGGTGTGACAGGTCCATCGGCAATCGATCCCGCCAACCGAACCTCGACGAACATGGTGAACTTTTCTTACGAGCCCGACATGCTGATTCCTGGATGCTTTTTTGGATTCGATGAGCGCTGTGTGCGGACTGTGCTGCTTCGTCAATTCAAAGGCAGTGCCACCACATGCTACGTTCAATGTGGAATCCACTACAGAGGACCTGGAGCAGCGAACTATGTGTGGATCGACATGACATCCATGGAAGAAGGAAATGACCAGAGTGTGGTCAAGACTCCGAAGTACATCAACCGCCCGACGGGATATCTGGCTGGAAACGGAGGAAACGCCAAGTTGAAGAACGGTCCTCGGGACATTCCGTATTACATTGGAAAGTTCTTGGGTGACGCCCTGCAGGTGTGTATTCTTCTCCCCTACATCCCTCTTCGTGCGAACGCTGGAGCAGTTCCCGCGATAGTACCGAATCCAGCCTATCCAATTGGAAAGCGCCTGAATACAGGAGGAGCCACAAGCTACTTGTTCCTGAGTACGCTCGATCGTCTTGAACATGTTCGTGCTGTGATGCTCGGTCTGGCAACGACGTATGTGGGACCCAAGAACCCTGTCACAAAGATCCGCGAAGGAAAGTTCGTACCTGGATTCGAACAGGCCAAGACTGACGACGAGTTGTACAAGGACTTCCTTGCGCGACTCAAGGGATGTAAGACGACGATCGTCCAGCGCTATAAGGAAACCCTAGATTCGCTCAACGAATCGATCCGCGGAGGCGTGTTCAACCCTCAGTACTCAATTATGGGCGGAGTTCCCCAACTTACAAAACCAGATGAAGTTGCGCGGGGACTGACACTGATTCGGAGTTGGATTGCACTTGTTCAGCAAGCACAGGCATATGTTCTTGCCCCCGTGGACGCAACGATCGCACAATTTCCGTCTAAGCCGCCTGCTCCTATTGACTTGGGTCCGATCCGAACGAGCTACATCCTCCTCAATTCAAAGGTAGGATCACTGTCCCCAGCTGGAAAAATGTACACAGGAAATGTCAGCAGTACGAAGCAGAAACTCCGAATCTTGACGACAGAAACCGAAGATCTGGTGATTGATTTCCTCAAGAGTTTCTCAGCAATCAAGGCAGGCCGTGACGCGGTAATTCCTGTGTGGAATCCAGGACCTGCTCCTGTGGCAGCGGCGGCCGTTGCACCCGCGCCTGTGGTGGCCGTTGCACCCGCGCCTCCTGCTGCAATGGCAGTTGACCAGTCCCCCGAACCCCCATTTAGCCAGATGGGCGGGGCTGCCTACGACGGAGCACTCGTGCCCTATACATTCCCTGGTATGTCGAACGAATCCAAAGTCCTCGCTGCCTTCACTCACCAAGTGTATGCAGACAATGCACGAGCGGTGGGATACAGTGGTCTTGATGCCAACGGACGAGGTGTTCAGATCGTATTGCCGTCAGGTCTTCTCGAGCCCCGCTACTGGGAAATTGAGCAGCAGACTGCGGATGCGTTAGTCTTGCCGAATCCATGGATTGATACGAGCAAGGTAGGTCAGACCGTTCTGGCTCTCAATCAGAAGTTTCAGAGTTCTGGGTTTGTGCAGAGACCCGAGGATGCGGCAAGTACGTGGACGTGGTCGGATGTGTGTATGTCGATGCTGGACGTGGTGAACATAGAAGAAGATGTTCCTCGTCCTCCGAGGAATCTTCTTGGCGAGTTCATCTGCTTCCTCACCAAGCAGCCGACTCCAACTCCATTTGGGTTCGTGTACGCCAAGGTTGTTCTCGACACTGTCAATTCTCCCGCTCAGTTGCCGTTCGTAGAAGACCAAACCCTCTGTACCGAGTTGACAACTCAGTGCTCTCGTATCTTCCAGACATTGACAACGCCTCCGAGTGAAGACGAGAAGGCATCGTTCGGTCTCGGAATGAAAACACAACTCCCTGTGCGTGATAAAACGCTTCAAATAACGACCAAAGGCAATAAGGGCACGATACGACAGGCACTTGCTCCGCGGCCGTCTCTTTTCGGAAACATCATGCCACAGCGTGCAGTTGGAGCATTCGGTGGGCGAAAGACCCATCGTCGGCGCCTGCCCAAACTCATCTAATCACTACATAATGGCCAACCTGACTCACCCCGAGTTGGCGGAGATCCGTGTGAACTCCCTGCCAGCCGCGTCCGTGGAGAACCTGCAGTCCTTGCGCAAGGAGATGTGCGGAGCGACGGAGTTCTCCCTCCAACCCCAACAATTGTTCCTGCGTCGAGTTCTGTCCCCTGACAGCCCTACGCGCGATCTCCTCATGGTTCACGGCACAGGCGTAGGTAAGACGTGCTCGTCCATCCAAATTGCGGAAGAATACATCCTACGACCCGAATTCCAAGACAAGAAGGTGTTGATCATTGCAGGCCCTGCAGTTCAGTCCAACTTCCGCAAGGAGATCTTTGACGTTGGGCGCACCAAACTGGACGAAACGAGCAAGGTCCTGACATCGAAGCAGTGTACGGGCACGCGGTACCTTGAGATGCTGACCCGTATCGTGTCAGAGCCCATGCAGTGGAAGGTCCCCGAGGTTCGTCTGCGGCTCAAGACCTTGGCAGACCGCATGATTTCCGAGTTCTACGAATTCGTGGGCTACAACTCCTTCGGCAATCGCGTGGAGGAGGCGCTGAACGACATGAGCCCCGAGGATGCCGACAAGTGGATTCACGAGACCTTCGATAACCGCCTGATCATTGTCGACGAGGCTCACAACTTGCGTGAGGGTGGTGACCTGGAAGTGGAAAAGTCCGTGTCCGCGGGTATGGAGAAGGTGGTCAAGACTGCCAACGGTCTGGTGCTGGTTCTCCTGACGGCAACCCCGATGTACGAATCCTATGAGGAGATTGTCTACTACATGAACCTGTTTGGGTGGAACGACCGCACCCTGAGCCTGACCAAAAAATTGAAGGCCGTTGACTACTTCACGTCGGACGGCAAGATCAAGCCAGCGAAGGAATCTGAGTTCCGTGACTGGTGCCAGCGCTACGTCTCCTTCGTCAAGGGCGAAAATCCATTCACCTTCCCCTTCCGTCTTCCGCCACCCAACGAGGCCCCCGATGACCGCAC
>Ga0187843_10001109_pt1 | contig 17556 bp, 15 predicted proteins | sample SpaLakP09_SKY_43_FD_134516 | JGI IMG/M metagenome (GOLD analysis project Ga0187843, IMG submission 134516) | Oligotrophic lake water microbial communities from Sparkling Lake, Wisconsin, USA - SP09_SKY_43 | ecosystem: Environmental > Aquatic > Freshwater > Lake | place: USA: Sparkling Lake...
CCGAGCAAAACGGAGTGGCCGCCGGCGCAACACTGGGGGCCAGCAGCAGCGCCGAGCAACTGCGCAGCACTGAGGAAGAGCTGCACCTGGTCAGCTTTGACGTGGCCCAGCAGGAGTACGCCATCGCCATCGAGGACGTGCAGGAAATCGTGCAGGTGCCCGAACAGATCGTGCAGGTGCCCCATGCCCAGTCACATGTGCTGGGTGTGATGACCCTGCGCAACCGGCTGCTGCCCCTGGTCGCCCTGCGCCGCATGTTCGGCCTGGCTGAGCGATCGTCCGACGAGCAGAGCCGCATCGTGGTGGTGGCACTGGGGGGGGCCTCGGTCGGCATCGTGGTGGACAACGTCAACGAGGTGCTTCGCGTGGCGCGCCGCAGTGTCGAGGCCATGCCCAGCCTGCTGGCACGCAACCCCGAAATGACCGACATCACCGACATCTGCCGCCTCGACGAGGGCAAGCGCCTGGTGTCGGTCATCTCCACCCACAACCTGTTTCGCCAATCCACGATCAGGGAGGCTTTGAACACCGTGACCCAGCAAGACGACGACGCCGGCCGCAACGAACGCCACCGCGACAGCAACGGAGACGACGAGCAAGTGGTGGTGTTCCGCCTGGGCACCGAAGAGTTTGGCGTGCCCATCGACAGCGTGCAAGAGATCGTGCGCGTGCCCGAGGTGCTGACCCACGTGCCCAAAGCCCCCATGGCCGTCGAAGGGGTGATCAACCTGCGCGGCTCGGTGTTGCCGGTGATAGACCTGCGTCGCCGCCTGGGCCTGCCCACCGTGGCACGCAACGACGGCCAGCGCATCGTGGTGTTCCTGATTCGCGGCGTGCGTACCGGCTTCATCGTCGATGCCGTGGCCGAAGTACTGAAAGTGCCGCGCCAGGCTATCGAGCCAGCGCCTCAATTGTCGGCCGAGCAGTCCACGCTGCTGGCACGCATGGCCAACCTGGAAAAACAGAAACGCATGCTGCAGTTGATCGAACCCGACCACCTGCTGCTCGACAGTGACCTGCGTTCGCTGGCAGGGATTCACGCCTGAGTCCATTCGAAGTGAAGACCATGATCAAGCTCCTGATTGTTGACGACTCGGCCCTGATGCGGCGCCAGTTGGCGCAGCTGTTTCAGGCTGCAGGCGGCTTCGATATCCGTCAGGCCCGCAACGGGGTGGAGGCGGTGAACGAAAACCGTGATTTCCAACCTGATGTGGTGACACTGGACATCAACATGCCCGAGATGGATGGCATCACCGCGCTTTCGCTCATCATGGCGGAACGTCCGGTGCCTGTGATCATGGTCTCCTCGCTGACCGAAAAGGGGGCCCTGGCCACCTTCGAGGCCCTGAACCTCGGCGCCGTGGACTACGTCGCCAAACCCGGCGGCACGATCTCGCTGTCGCTGGAGGTGGTCAAGGCAGATCTGCTGGGCAAGGTGCGGGCTGCGGTCAAGTCACGGCCTGCCAAGTACCGCAGTGCAGGCCTGGGTACGGCACGGCCTTCGCGCATCAGCCCCGATCTGCTGGCCGCCAAGCCCTTGAGCAGCCGCAGCGGTCCAGCCTCCGACGGCGTACTTCTGATCGGCGTCTCGACCGGTGGCCCGCGTGCCCTGGAACAGGTGCTGCCCCAGCTGCCAGCCGATTTTCCGTGGCCGGTGCTGGTCGCCCAGCACATGCCCGCCAGTTTCACCGCGCCGTTTGCCGCCCGGCTCAATGCCTGCTGCGAGCTGGAGGTGGTGGAAGCCGCATCCCCCATGCCCGTGCAGGCCGGCCGCGTCTACATCGGCAAGGGCGGTGCCGACATGTTGCTCACCCGCCGGGCCAACACCCTGACAGTGCTGCCCAAGCCTGAAGACAGCAGTCAGCTGTGGCACCCCTCGGTCGAGCTTCTGGGGCGCAGCGCACTGCAGCACTGCGCCCCACGCCACCTGGTGGCGGTGATGCTGACCGGCATGGGCTATGACGGTGCCGACGCCTTCACCGAGATCAAACGTCTGGGCGGCAAGACCATTGCCGAAGCCGAATCCACAGCCGTGGTGTTCGGCATGCCCGCAGAACTGATCGAACGCGGTGGGGCCAGCCTGGTCCTGCCGCTGGACAAGATCGCCACACAGGTCAAGGCCTGGGCTCAACGCTGACAAGGAACGGACATGGCTCTCATCAAGACCCCTCCCGCGGCCCGCGAAACCTCGCGCCGTGCGCCTGCGACCGAACAGGCATCGCGCCGTGACTGCGCCTACCTGCTGCAGCAGCTCGGCGACCCGAATCCCGAGGCGCGCCGTTGGGCCGCCCGAGACCTGGTGGACTGCGCGGGCGTCAGTGCCTCCCTGGTGCACCACCTGGCCAGCGAAACTGAAAGCTCGGTACGCGAGGTGATCCTCACCACGCTGGTGCGCGTGGGAGATTCCCAGGCCGTGGCTGGGTTGGTCGACTGCATGCGCAGCGAAGATGCCTCGCTGCGCAACGAGGCCATCGAAGCACTCAAACAGCTGCCCACCGAAGTCGCGCCCATCATGCGCCACCTGCTCAGCGACGAAGACAGCGACATGCGCATCTTTGCCGTCAACGTGCTCGAATCGCTGCGCCATCCACTGGTGGAAACATGGCTTGCCGATGTCATCCAGCGCGACCCCCACGTGAATGTGTGCGCCACAGCCGTGGACCTGCTCGGCGAGGTGGGATCCCGCGAGGTGCTGGAACCCCTGCTGCGCCTGAAAGACCGCTTCGCCCGCGAGCCCTACATACAGTTTGCCGCCGACCTGGCGATCAAGCGCATCATCGAAGGCTGAGTCGATCATGACCGCCATCATCACCGACGAAGACTTCCAGAAATTCCGGGAGTTCTTCTACCGCAAGACCGGCATTCAGTTCGAGACCAGCAAACGGTACTTCGTGGACAAGCGTCTGCTGGAGCGCATGGAAGCCACAGACAACAAGCTGTTCCGCAACTACTTCACCATGCTGCGCTTCCAGGCCTCGGGTGAAGAACTGCAGACGCTGACCAACCTGATGACGGTCAACGAGACCTACTTCTTCCGCGAGGAGTACCAGTTCAAGTGCCTGGTCGACTCCATCCTGCCCGAGCTGACCGCCAAACGCCGCAGTGACAAGCCGCTGCGCATTTGGGTCATCCCTTCGTCCTCGGGCGAAGAGCCCTATTCGATCGCCATTTACCTGCTTGAACGTTGGGCCGACATCAACCGCTTCGACATCGAGATCCTGGCTTCGGACATCGACACCCGCATCCTGGACTCGGCCCGCGCGGGCCTGTACGGGGACCGCGCCGTGTCGCACCTGCCAGAGGCCTATCGGCAGAAGTACTTCCGGCGCAGCGCGGCGGGCTACCAACTGATCGACGATATCCGGCAGTCGGTCGAGTTCTCACGGGTGAACCTGTCCGACCGCGCCGACACCCGACCTTTTCGCCATGTCGATGTGGTGTTCTGCCGCAACCTGTTGATCTATTTCGACGACGTGTCGCGCAAGGCAGCGGCAGAAACCTTCTTCGACGCGCTCAATCCAGGCGGCTTCATCTGCCTGGGGCACTCCGAATCCATGAGCCGAATTTCCTCGCTCTACCGCGTACGCAAATTCCCGGAGGCCATCGTTTACCAGAAACCCACGGAGTGACCATGAAACGGATTCTCATCATCGACGACGCTGCCACCGTGCGCATGTTCCACCGGGGCATCCTGGAAGCCGCGGGCTACCAGGTGGACGAGGCCGTGAACGGTGTCGAGGCCCTGGAGAAGGCCTTGCTGACCCCCTTCGATCTCTACATCGTCGACGTCAACATGCCCAAGCTCGATGGCTATGGCTTTCTGCGAGAACTGCGCAACCAGAAACTGCCCCAGGTGCCCGCCATCATGGTTTCCACCGAGGCCACCGCCGACGACCGACGCCGTGCCTATGCCGCTGGGGCCAATCTTTACCTTGTCAAGCCCACCCGGCCTGAGCAGTTGGTGGCACCGATCGCCCTGTTGCTCGGAGAGGTCAGCCCATGAACCCCTTGCTCGAACAATTCCTGTCCGAAGCGCGCGACACGCTGGAGGCCATCGGCGCCACCCTGATGGAGCTGGAGCAGGCACCGGAAGACGGCGAGCTGATGACACAGCTATTTCGCCTGGTGCACACGCTGAAGGGCAACTCGGGCTTGTTCGAGGTGCCGGAGATGACCCGCGTGCTGCACGCAGGAGAAGACCTGATGGACGCGGTGCGACACCACGAGATCGGCTTTTCCAACGAACTGGCCGATCGCCTGCTCGACGCCATGGACCATGTGGCGAGCCTGTGTGAAGACCTGGAAGCCGAACGACCCTTCAATGCCTCCACCGCGGCCGACACTCAGAAATACGTCTCGGCGCTGCGCGCGCTGATGCCTCAGCGCCTGGATGCAGACCCTGATGAGGGCACCTCCCCTGCCCCGCCCGAGCCCCTGCCCCGCCCAGCGGCCGGGCGTCTGGCCCAGCTGCCCGAAGCCCTGCGCATGAGCGCCTGCCTGGCCGCCCTGCAGGCCACGCCGGGCCAGGCCCTGGTCTGGGGTTGCTACCAGCCCGACGACCAGTGTTTTTTCCAGGGCGAAGATCCGCTCCATCTGGTGCGCAATATCCCCGGCCTTCTCTGGGCCGATGTCGCAGCACGCCAGGACTGGGCACCGCTGGCCAAACTGGACGCGTACCAATGCCAGTTGAGCTTCCACTGGCTGGCCTTGACGGATACCGAAGCCCTGGCCACTCACTTCCGCTACGTGCCGGATCAGCTGCGCCAGTGCGCCCTGCCCCCTCTGCTGCTCGTCCTGCCCCAAGGCGACCCCAATGGGGGCCCTGTGTACGAGGACTTCGTGCACGACGCCCTGGCCCTGCTGGACGCCGGTGACCGCGCCGGCCTGGGCCGCGCCGTGCGCTCGATGCTGGAGCTGTCCAACGCCGCCCTGTGGCTGTCCTCTGCCCTGCGCTGGCTGCAGTCGCTGCTGCAAGCCCCCGCCACCACAGATGAGGCGCTCCGCGCGCTGATCCTGTCGCTGCGGCAGCTGCAATGGCCCGACTGGTCCCAACTGGCGACCTCGGCCCAACCCGCCTCGTCGCCCCAAGCCGTCCCCCCCCCGGTCGCTGAAGCGCCGCAGACCGGGGGCCTCGACGCCGCCCACACGCCCGAAGCCGTGGCGTTTCGCGAACTGCTGAGCGTACAGGCCGAAATACTGTCACTGCCGGACGACGCGCAATGGCTGACAGGCCGCATCCAGGCCGCCTCGGGGGCCCTGGGCGCCTGCCTGCGCGCCAATGGCCGCGAGGACGAACTGCCGGCCCTGGCCGCCACCACCGCCCAGGCACTGGCCGAAGGCCGATCGGCCCCTCTGGCTGACTGGATGGCCGAGGCCTTTGCGGGTGCGCAAGGCGAGCTACAACGGCAAGCGACAGCCCCTTGCCCAGATTCGGGGCAGACGGCGGCGTCGGGTTCGGTCCGTCTGGCCGACGCGACACACGCAGAGCCGCCCGCAGCTCCCGCCGCGACAACCCTCGAAGCTCTCGCGCTCCAGGCCTCGGGCGCCTCGCCGGCCGATCTCGAAGCCCGTATCGAACGCCGGGTGGAAGACCATGCCAGCGCCAAGAGCCTGAAGGTGGACCAGGTCAAGATCGACCGCCTGATGAACCTGATCGGCGAGATGGTGGTGGCCAAGAACGCCATCCCCTACCTGGCCAACCGGGCCGAATCCGTCTATGGGTCGCGTGAATTGTCACGCGAGATCAAAACCCAGTACGCCGTCATCAACCGCATCTCGGAGGAGATGCAGGACGCCATCATGCAGGTGCGCATGATGCCCGTGTCCTTTGTATTCCAGCGCTTTCCGCGGCTGGTGCGTGACCTTTCGCGCCGCCTGGGCAAAGACGTGAATCTGGTGCTCGAAGGCGAGGACACAGCTGCCGACAAGAACATCATCGAGTCCATCGGCGACCCCCTGGTGCACATGGTGCGCAACAGCCTGGACCATGGCCTTGAGATGCCCGAGCAGCGCCGCGCCGCCGGCAAGGCGGCGCAGGGTCAGCTGCGCATCTCGGCACGCCAGGAAGCCGATCGCGTGGTGATCGAGATCATCGACGACGGCCGTGGCATCGATCCCGAGGTGATCAAGTTCAAGGCCTACGAGAAAGGCCTGATCGACGAGGCCACCCTGGAGCGCATCACGCCCCAGGAGGCCATCAATCTGGTCTTCATGCCCGGTTTCTCGACCGCCGACGCAGTGTCTGATCTGTCGGGCCGGGGCGTGGGCATGGACGTGGTACGCACCGCCATTGAACGGGTCAATGGCAGCATCACCCTGGACAGTGTCAAGGGCCAGGGCACCACGATCCGCCTGTCGCTGCCCCTGTCGATGGCCGTCACCAACGTGATGACCGTCGAAACCGATGGCCAGGTCTTCGGCGTGCCCATCGACATGGTGGTGGAGACCGTGCGCGTGCCGAGCACCTCGATCCGGGGCATCAAGGACAACCTGGTCACCGTGCTGCGCGGCCGCGTAGTGCCGCTGAAGTCACTCAACCGCCTGCTCGGACTGGCCGCGCCTCCATTGGCCAACGACAACGACGAACTGGCGGTGCTGGTGGTACGCCTGGGTGAAGACTACCTGGGCCTGCTGGTGGACGACTTTCATGAGACCACCGACATCATCCTCAAACCCTTGGGGGGCGTGCTGGGTGGCCTGCGCCTTTACAGCGGCTCGGCCCTGCTGGGAGATGGCTCGGTGCTGATGGTGCTCAACGTCAAGGAGATGCTGTGATGGCCCTCGAATTCCAGAAGAAACAAGTGCTTTTCAACGGTGTGGTCGGGGTCGAAGAAGCTGAGAACCTGCTGGCCTGGCTGCAAAAAAAGCCCGGCGCCAGCGCCGACCTGTCAGCCTGCGAACACCTGCACCCGGCCAACCTGCAAGTGCTGATGGCCGCAGCCACTCCCATCAAAGCCTGGCCGGCCGATCCGGTCCTGGCTGCCATTCTGCAATCGGCGCTGACAGCGCACCCCTCAATTCAGGAGCAATGAACATGGCCAAAAACATCCTGGTGGTCGACGACTCCGCAACCATGACCTTGAGCCTCAAATCCAGCCTGGAGCTCAACGGCTTCAAGGTCGAGAGCGCCGCCGACGGCTTTCAGGCCTTGGACAAGATCAAGCGTGGCCTGAAGCCTGACTTGATCATCACCGACATCAACATGCCCCGCATGGACGGCATGGAGTTGATCCGCCAAGTCAAGACCCTGCCGGGCATGCGCTTTACCCCCATCCTGACCCTGACCACTGAAAGCGATGGACGCAAGCGTGACGAATGCAAGAAGCTCGGTGCCACGGGCTGGCTGGTCAAGCCCGTGTCGGGCGTCGAACTGGTGAAGATCGTCAAGCAAGTCGTGGTCGGGGCCTGAGCCTGGAGACCGCCATGAGCCCGGACCACACTCTCACCCCACCGCTGCTGCCCGAGGCAAGCGGCGCGGCGCGCCCCTGGCTGGCACGCCTGCTGCTGTGCGGCGCCAGCTCGATCCTGACCCTGCTGCTGGTGCCGCCCGAGGCCAACGCCTGGACGCTGGACACCGGCGCCAGGCTGCTGCTGGCCACCGCCCTGGCCACCGGCCTGGGCTTGGGCGTGCCCAAGGCCTGGGCCGGGCTGGCGGGCCCACATGCAGTCCGGCCGGGGCGCGATCGGATGCCGGTCGGCGAGGCGGTGGCCGAGGTGCGCGAAGTGGCGCCTTACCTTCAGGTGATCAGCGGTCAGCTCGATGGCGCGCTTCAGCAGACCGAAGACGGTGTGATTGCGCTGATCGGCCTGCTCAACCAGATGGAGCAGCTCTCCACCCAGCAATTGCACCGCATCCAGGACTCGCAGCGCAATGGCGAGGAACTACAGGGCGTGATCCGGGAAAAGCTGTTGATCGACAAGCAGCTTGGCGCCATTCTTCAGATGTTCGTCGACCGCCAGGAAGAGGAAACCGATGGCAACCTGCAACGGATCCAGCGCCTGCAAGAGGTCAAGGCCTTGGCGCCCCTGGTGGATGTGATTGCCAACGTGGCCCAGCAGACCAACTTCCTGGCCATCAATGCGGCCATCGAGGCAGCTCGTGCCGGTCCCTCGGGGCGCGGCTTTGCCGTGGTGGCCACCGAGGTGCGCCAGCTGTCCACCCGCACCGCAGCGGCGGCGCAGGAGATTGCCAGCCGCATCAGCGCCGCCACCGCCAACATCGACCTCGAGCTGCGCCGCGCCAACGAAGCTTCGGACCGCAATGCGTCCTCCGGCAACATGCGCAAGGTGCTCAGCGACATCCGGGCCATGCAATCGCGCTTCGAAGAGGCGTCCACCGGCAACCGCATGCAGGAGATGATCGACGCCGTGGGCGAAGGCCACCGAAACATGGCCGAACTTCTCACCCAATCGCTGGGGCATATCCAGTTCCACGACGTGATGCGCCAGCGTGTCGAGCAGTGTCAGGAGGCCATGCTGGAGCTTGATGAGCACCTGCAGACCCTGGCCAGCCAGATGTTGGACCAGGCCTGGGACCCGGCCAGCCTGCAATCGCTGCGTCAACGCCTGCAGACGCAATCAGAGCGCTATGTGATGCAGAGCCAGCTTGACACCCACCTGGCCACGGTCGGTGCAGACAGCATCGATGCACCTGCGCAACCCAGCGGGGCGGAGCGCCCCAAGATCGAATTGTTTTGAAGACTCCCGCCATGGCCCGCACGCTCGTGATCAGCAACCGCAAGGGCGGTTCAGGCAAGACCTCCAGCGCTGTCAATGTGGCGGCCGAGCTGGCGGCGCGTGGCCTCCGTGTGCTGCTGGTGGACCTCGACAGCCAGGGGCACTGTGCGCTGGGCCTGGGCATCCGGCTGCAGCGTGGCACCGCCACGCTGCATGGGTTCATGGCCGGCCGCCACCCCCTGGCCGCTGCCATCCAAGCCAGCGCCTGGACCGGTCTGGACCTGGTTCCCGGCGACCCGCTGTTCGATCATGGTTCCGGTCGCGAGGGTGAGCTGCTGCTGCGCCAGGCCCTGCAAGACGAAGGCCTGCTGAAAAGTTACGACTACATCGTCCTCGACACCCCACCCTCGCTGGACGCTCTGCTGCTCAACGCCCTGAGCGCAGCAGACCGGGTTCTGGTGCCCTTCGTTCCGCACTTTCTGGCCGGCGAGGGGGTGCGCCAACTGGCCCGGGTGCTGTTTCGCGTGGCCAGCCGCGGTGGCAATGAGGGCTTGCGGGTGCTGGGCTTTCTGCCAGTGATGCTGGACGCGCGCATCGGGCTGCACCGCAGCGTGAGCCAGGGCTTGGCCCAGCAGTTCGGCCAGGCCCGGCAGCTGCCGGGCATCCGAAACGACATCCGCGTGGCCGAGGCCTTTGCGGCCGGTGTGCCCCTGCGCGTGCACGCCCCGGCCTGCCGGGCCGCGGCCGACTATGAAGCGGCCGTCACGGTCATGCTGGAACGCTGGTGATGCGCACACCGACCCACCAGGGCTCAGCCCTCCGCCACGCTCGGGCCCGACGCCACATAGCGCGCCAAGGCCTGCTGGGTGCGTTGCAGGGCCGGCAGCAGGGCCTTGGCCTGGGCCAAGGCCTGCTCGGGGCTGCTGGTCTGGTGGCGCACGCCCAGCTCCAGGGCCCTCACCGACGCCCCCAGCACACCATCGCCCGCAAGTTGCAGCGACGAGGCCAGACCATGCAGCAGCCGCTCCAGCATCGCCGCCTCAAGCACCGGTTGGCAGGGCGAGGCCTGGGCCCAAACAGACAGCGCCTGCACACGCTGCGTGATTTCACCCAGTCCCAGGGCACAGATCTGCCGATGCGCAGCAGGGCTCAACTGCAGCCGTTGGCAGATCGCCTGCGGATCAAAGCTGTGCGGTCCCGAGCGGGCATCGGCTCCGTCACCGGTACGGGAGGGATCGCTGATGTGCTGGCTGTCCATGTTGGCACCCTTTCCAAAACGGCCTGAACATCATGCCATCGCCCGCCCCCAAAGACGTTCTGACCACCCGCGAAGCAGCTCGTCTGCTGGGCCTGTCCGTGAGCTCGGTGCAACGCCTGGTGATGGATCAGGCGCTGCAGGCCTGGGTCACCCCGGGAGGGCACAGGCGCATCTCGCGGCATGCCGTCGAGCGCTTCAGGAACGCCAACAGCAGCGCCCCTCCCACGGTACCCCATACAGCACCGAAAACGCTGGCCAACACCGCGCTCAAAGTGTTGCTGGTCGACGACGACGCCATGCAACGTGCCTACCTGCAGACCTGCTTGGCCCAGGCCGAACGCCCCATGACAGTGAGTGCTGCTGCCGATGCGTCGCAGGCCCTGATCCAGATCGAGCGCCACCGCCCCGACCTGGTCATCACCGACCTTGCGATGCAGCCCTTTGACGGCTTTCACCTGGTCAACGCCCTGGCCTCCGAGCCCGAGTACGCAGGCATCTCGGTGCTGGTGATCACCGGACTGCCCCAGGATGACCCGGCGCTTCTGCAGCGCCTGCCCGACTGGGTCAGTGTTTACAGCAAGCCTGTCGCGCCACAACGCCTCATGGGTTATGTCGATGCCCTGTGCAGCCGTCTGCTGCGCGTCCACTCTGCACTGGCCTGAACGGCAACGACATGGGAACTCCAATGACCGATGCTTTCACTGCCCCCGCCAGCTGCCTGCTGCAACTCAACACCCTCAGCGGTGATTACGTGCTCACGTCATGCAGCGCCGGGTGGCCACGCACCTTGCCCATGCCGGACCAGGGCCAACTGTTGCCACAGTTGTGTGCAGCAGGGTTGCCACAACTCTGCGCCGCTCGCCTCATGCATGTGGTGCGCGCGGGTCACGCCGCGGCTTGGCCGATCGAAATGCCAGGTGCCTCCCCAGAGGCACCAAGACGCGGCTACCTGCTGAGCGTGAGCCCTCTGGCGGCTGGCGCCGAGCCCCATCATCGCTCGAGTTTTGTGACCCTGGTCCCCAACCATTTGGCTTGGCCGGCGATGAGCCCGTCTCGGATCACGGACAACATCGGCCTGTGCATTGAATTGACACTGGATGCCAGCCATTGCCTGGCCGTTCTCGACCCAGGCTGGGAGCAGTTGACAGGTCACCCCGTCGGCACCAGCCTGGGCTTGCCGTTGAGCCACTTCCTTCATCCCCAAGCCACCACCACACTGGGCATAGAGACGCTTCAGACCGACCCGGAGATTCCGCGCCAACGTCTGGCGCTGTTGCACCGCAGCGGCAACCTGGTGTGGGTCGAGGTGGATTTCGAATGGCAGGCGGCTTCCCAGGGCGGGGCACCGGGTGAGGGGATTTGGCGGGCTCAGCTGGAAGACGTGTCGGACAACGTGCGTACCTGGCACCTCGACCAGGTGCGTGACAAGGCTCTGGACCAATCCAACTGCGGGGTGGTGATCACCGACGCAACCTTCACCCACCAACCCATCGTCTACGTGAACAGCCATTTCACCGACATCACCGGGTACACGCTGGAGGAAATCCGGGGCAAACCCTGCAGCTTTCTACAGGGCGGAGACCGACAACAGGAGGCGGTTGCCCCCTTGCGAGAGGCCATCCGACGGGGTGATCGGGCCACGGCACTGCTGCGCAACTTCCGCAAATCGGGTGAGATGTTCTGGAACCAGCTCAACGTGGCGCCCATCGTGGACGAACGCACAGGCATCCTGACCCACCACATCGGCATCCTCAATGATGTGACAGAAACCCGGCACCTGCTGGGCCGCTTGTCCCGCCAGGCCGGGCTACTGGAATCCTTGCACCACGACAACCCCAACGGCCTGATTGCTTTCGATGATGCCGACCGCGTGCACCTGGACAACCGGGCCTTTGTCGCGCTCACCGGCCTACAGACCCTGGGCTTGTCGCGAGAGGCCTTCTTCGAACTGCTGCAATCAGTGAGCACGCTGGGCCAGGACGATTTGCAGACCGCCTTGCAGCGTGACGGCGCCGTGCATTGGCAGATGCGCAAACCACGCGAGCGGGTGATCGAGATCCGGGGTTCGCAACTCGATGCGGCCGGCAGGCCCGGCCTGCTGGTGTTCCGCGATGTCAGCACCGAAGTGCAGCTCTACCAGTTGCAAAAGCAGTTCCTGGCCACGGCCGCACATGAAATGCGCGCGCCGATGGGCAGCATCCGGGGCTTCTCGGAGTTGATGCTGACGCGCAACTTCCCGGCCGAAGTGCAGCGCGATCTGCTGGAGCGCATCCACCGCCAATCCAAGCGTTTGAGCGACCTGCTCAATGACCTGCTGAACCTGGCCCGCATCGAGTCACAGGCCCCTGGCAGCGTGAGACTGGAACGCGTCGAGTTGATTCCCCTGCTGCGTGAGGTGGTACACAACTTTGAAAGGCCCGGCGGCGAAACCCGGCTGCAACTCCAAACCTACCCGGAGCCGGTGTGGGCACAGGGCCAGCGCGCAAGGCTGGAACAGGTGCTGATCAACATCGTGAGCAATGCACTCAAGTACTCCAGCACCCAAGGGCACCCTGTGCAGATCGCACTCCAGGCCTCGCAGGACCAACGGTACTGGGAGATCCGTGTGGCCGATCAGGGGGTGGGCATGAGCCCACAAACCCTGGAGCGCCTGTTCACCAAGTTCTTCCGCGTCGACCCACAGGGTGACATCGAGGGCACAGGCCTGGGCCTGTGCATCGCCAAGGAGTTGACCGAGCGCATGAGCGGCACGATCAGCGTGGCCAGCCAGCTGGGCCAGGGATCGGTGTTCACACTGAGCTTTCTGCAATGCCCCGCCGAGCCTGACGAAAGCGTCCAGCCTGAAACGGCGGCCCCCTGAGGCCGATGCCCACCCAGCCGGTCGAGCTGTGACGCCATGAACATCCGCCCGTTTTTACTGTCAGGCTGGAACGACCTCGACCCGTCGACGCCCCAACGGGGCCGGGCCCTCGCCCTGGCACAGGTCACAGCCTCGATGGCCTCGACAGCCTGGGTGGTGGCCGTGGCCTGCTGCCTGGGCAGTCATTTCGGTACGCTGCCCAATGCGGGCGGCTTTGCGAGTTGCTGGCCAGCCGCTGCCCTGGCCCTGGTGGCCGTGCTGTGGCGGGGTTCCTGGGCCCTGCCCGGCGTGCTGCTGGGCCGTTTGTTGTTCGATGCCCTGCCGACGGGCCTGGCGGGGCCCCAGGCGCTGGGGATTGGCCAGGCCAGTCTGTTGCTGGCCACCCTGAGCACCGTGCAGGCCGGCCTGGGGGCTTGGGCTCTGCGCCGCTGGTGTCCGCCCCCCATGGGTCTGATCGAACCCGGCCCGATTCTGCGGCTGTTCACCCTGGTGGGGGCATCTTCACTGCTTTGCGGCAGCTACACCCTGGTCGTGCGCTATGTCCCGACGATGGGCAGCAACCTGTTCTGGCTATGGCTGACCGCAGTGGCTGGTGACTTGCTGGCCGTGTTGTTGTTGACCCCCGCCTTGCTGCTGAGCCTGCAACGCGATGAGCGATCCAGGCCCAGGCTGTTCTGGCTGTGGCTGCTGCTGGGAGTCGGTTACCTGTTGAGCTGGTGCGGCAGTGCCTGGATCGTGAAACTGGAAGAGAGCCGTATTCGCACGCAGTGGCGAATGATGCAGTCGCACGCCCAGCACAACCTGCAGACCGAGCTGCGACGCCACGAACTGATGCTGGACAGCCTGACCCACCAGCTGACCCAGACACCGGTGATCGACCGAAGCTCCTTCGCCCAAAGCGCACTGCCCTTGCTCGGCCTGTCGACCCAAGCTTACGCGCTGTCTTGGAACCCGGTGGTTTCGCGGTCCCAGCGCGCCGGCTTTGAAGCGGCCCAGAGCCAGCAGTACCTGCGCCCCTGGCGGATCATGGAGCGCGACGAACAAGGCCTGCGCGTCGCCGGCCCACGGAACTTCCATGTGCCGGTGCAAGCCATCGAGCCTGCCCAGGACAACCCGGCAGCCCTGGGCTTTGACGTCTACGCTGACCCGGTCCGGCAAGCCGCCGTCGAGACCTCACTGCACACTGGCCGGTTGAGCGCGACCCAGCCACTGCGCCTCGTGCAGCGGGACGTAGCATCTTTTGGCGTTATGGCGTTCAAGCCGGTGCCTGGCGCGGCGCCGCCGGCGGGTGCCTCCTCGCTCAGCCCATTGGCCCGCACGCGCGGCTTCGCGGTGGCAGTGCTGCCGTTGGAACACATCGCAGCCCAAGAGGTCCTCGCACAACATTCGGCGGCTCCGAGCACCAGCATGCAAACGGAACTGGACAGCCTGCCGCGCATCTCGCAGCGCTCGGTGAACTACCGCCTGTTGGACCTCGACGCCCCGCCTGGTGAGCAAACCGTGTGGCAATTCGATGGCGAGAACGAACCTTCGCCCGAACCGCCACAGGCCAGCCCCTCCGCCCTGCTCAGAACCGGTGTCCTGCCAGTGCCCCAGCGTTTTGAAATGCGCTTTGCTGGACGCCGCTACCGGCTCGAATCCGCGCCCCGCCCTGAGTTCTGGAGCACCAACCTCAGCCTCTGGCCCTACACGGTGTTCACGGCCTGCCTGTGGATGACGGTGGCCTGCAATGTGATCTTGCTGCTGTTCACAGGCCATCGGGAATCGCTGGCCCTGGAGGTGGAGGAACGCACGGCAGATTTGCTGCAGAGCCAGTACTCGCTCACCGAGACCATGCATTACGCCCAGACCAAGTCGGACCAACTGGGCTTTCTGTTGCAGCAAACCCCGGTGGGCTTCCTGGGATTTGATGATACGGGCCGCTACCTGCTGGGCAATCAGGCGCTGCTGGACATGCTGGGCATCGGTTCACTGGAGGACATCCCCAACATCAATGTGTTCATCAGCCTGTTGGTGCAACGCCTGCCGGGGATCAGCTTGCAGCGTCTGTTTGCTCTGGGCGATTCACGCCAGGGCCAGCCCGCCCCCGAGCTGCAACTCAACCGGGTGCGCCTGCTCACGCCCCAGGGCCAGACCCGCCATGTCACGCTGCAGGCCATGAAGTACCCGGTGGGACCGGTGCGTCACCTGTTCACTCTGGTGGACCTGAGCTCGGATGTGGCGTTGGAGAGCTCCAAATCAGAGTTCATCTCGCTGGTGGCGCATGAGATCCGTACGCCCCTGACCAGCGTGCAGGGCTATGCCGAGCTGCTGCTGGCCCGCCCAGGCCTGGAGGTGGCGCAGCGCCAGGAGCTGGCCGGCGCCATCAGCACCCAGGCCCGACAGATCCAGACCCTGCTGACCAAGATGCTCAACCTGTCCGAGCTGGAGGTAGGTGGTGCCGAGGCGCTGAAGCCGCGCGTGCTGAACACCCAGCAGTGGCTGACCCAGGTCTTGAAGACCTTCCGCCCCCCGACAGGTCGCCTGCCGCCGGTCCTGCTTCTGGCCGATGACGCACTGTACGCCCGCGTCGACCCACGCAAGCTCGAGCGCGGGGTGACCGAATTGCTCGACAACGCTTACAGCTTCTCTGGCCCTGATGCGCCGGTGCAAGTGCAACTGCAACGGACCCGGGGGGCGGACGGTCGACCGGAGCTGACCATCGCCGTGATCGACCAGGGTCTGGGCATGGACGACACGCAAAGAGCACGGGCCTGCGACAAGTTCTATCGGGTCGACAAGTCGGGCGAAAAGCCTGGCTGCGGTCTGGGCCTGCCGCTGGTCAAGCTGATCGCCGAACTGCACCATGGGCGGCTTGTGCTGAGCGCCAAGCGTCAGGACCCCGGTTTGGTGGCGGCGATCTCGCTGCCGCTGACCGGGCCGGCATGAGCGCAAGAAACGGTTCCGACCGGTACACATCAGAGGCACAGTGCAGCAGCAAAAACAGAAATCAGGCAATTCATTACATACCGTTACCACGATCGTCATTGAAAAGTAGCCGTTCGTGGCCATGATTTCAGCTCTCCCTGCTTCAAGGAACCCCACTTTCAAGGAGCATGTCCATGAGCTTGAACACTGAACCAACGCCGGTGCCCACCGGCCTCCCCACCACTGTGCTGGCGCGCCAGGTCGGCGGCCCTGAACTGGCCCGCGCCGTGGCGGCCGGCTCGCCCGAACAACAGGGCAAAGCCGTGTCGCTGTTGATCGGCCAGGTCTATGAATCGGCCAGCCCCCCGCTGAAGGCGCGCCTGTTGCAACGCCTGGTGGCACCGCTGGGGGTGCTGGCGGCCGTGGCCGTGGCCCACGGCGCGTTTGCCCGCATCAAGCTGCAGACGGGCTGGCAGGATCTGCAAGGCCTGGGGCCCGAGCTGCAGAAGATCAGCGTGGACGACGTGGTGGCCCTGGCCGACCGCGTACAGCTGCTGGGCACCGATGCCCTGTTGCGCCTGGCCGATGTGATCGGCAAATCGCCCGTGCTGGCCTCGTCGGCGGCCGCCGCCCTGCTGATGACCTTGCTGATCCGCTCTGCGCAGAACAGCCCACCCGCCGAAGACTAGGGCCTGAGCAGAACCTGGGCCACTAGTCCAGACTCAGCCCCACCTCGCCCCAGGGCCCGAGCCGGCCCTGAACGCGCACCTCACCCTCTGGCGCCCACAGCAGCCCCGTGCAGGAGCCCGTGGTCACGATCTGGCCGGCCCGCAGCGGCAGGCCCCGCCGGGCCGTGTGCCCGATCAGCCAATCCACCAGCCGGCGCAGGTCTTGCGCCGGGTTGCCGCCCACCGTGTTGGCCACCGTCTGGCCGTTCCAGCACAGCGTGGCGCTCAGGGTCGGCAGATCGGGGTCGGGGTCGACTGGGCCCAGTGAACACGCCGGCCCCAGGATCAGAGCCCCGTGGCTTTGCAGATCGGCCAGCCGCGCCAGGGCCGGGCTGGCCTGACCCCGGGCCAGGCGCGAGTCCACCCACTCGATGACCGGCAGCACCGCATCGAACACGGTGCTCAGGGCCGCATCGCCCAGCCCCAGCTGTTGGGGCGGCAGGTCGTGCGCCACGCGCAGGGCCAGCTCCAGCTCCAGGCCGCGCAAGGCGCCCTGCGGCGGGCTCAGGGCCACGCCGCAAGCCAGCAGGCCCGCCGCGGGCAGGGGCGCGCAGATGGGGGTTTGGGTGGGGCTGGCCGCGCCCACTTTCCAGCCCCCGACCGGGCCCAGCCAGCGCAGACTCTGATCTTGCACGGCATAAGCCGCCGCCGCGTCGGGCACGGCTGCGACATCGCAGACCGGGCCGCCAACGCGGGGCTGGCCAGGCTGACGGGCCTGCGACAAGGCCTGGGCCAGGGCCTGGGCCTCCCCTGTCATGCCACGGCCTCATCGGGCGCGGGCACCAGACCGGGCGGCCAGAGCGGGCCCTGGCGCAGCACGGGCTCCCATTGGCGGGCCAGGGCCAGCACCGCAGCATCCGCGCCTGCCGGGCCGATCAATTGCAGGCCACAGGGCAGGCCCTGCACCTGCCCTGCCGGCAGGCTGATGGCAGGCAGGCCAGCGGCATTGGCGAGTGCGGTGAACACCGCATGCCCGCGCGGGCCCACAGCCTGCCCGTCGATCTGCTCGGGATGGCTGATGCCCAGCGGCCAGGCGACACAGGCCGTGCTCGGGGTGAGCACAAAGTCGGCTTGCTCGAACAGTTCCCGCATCGTCTGCTGCAGCACATGGATGGCCGCCAGCAGGC
>Ga0187843_10001110_pt1 | contig 17533 bp, 15 predicted proteins | sample SpaLakP09_SKY_43_FD_134516 | JGI IMG/M metagenome (GOLD analysis project Ga0187843, IMG submission 134516) | Oligotrophic lake water microbial communities from Sparkling Lake, Wisconsin, USA - SP09_SKY_43 | ecosystem: Environmental > Aquatic > Freshwater > Lake | place: USA: Sparkling Lake...
CGGCGCCATCAACGCGGTGATCGAGGCCGCCGGCCTGCGCATCGTCGCCCAGCGTCGCGTCCACCTGACCGAAGCCCAGGCCAAGAAGTTCTACGAAGTTCACGCCGAGCGTCCGTTCTACGGCGAACTGGTCGGCCAGATGATCGCTGAGCCGGTCGTCGTGCAGGTCCTGGAAGCCGAAGGCGCCGTGGCCAAGTACCGCGAAGTCATGGGCGCCACCAACCCGGCCGCGGCTGACGAAGGCACCATCCGCAAGCTGTTCGCCCTCTCGATCGGCGAAAACTCGGTCCACGGTTCGGACAGCCTGGAGAACGCCGCGATTGAAATCGCCCAGTTCTTCACGGACGACCAGATCGTCGGCTAAGGCTTTCCCGCCTTAACGACAGCAAGAGGCCGGCGGATCACTCCGCCGGCCTCTTTTGTTTGTGGATCAGGCGGCGACGCGGACGGCGCGGGCCTGCGGGGCCAGAAGGCGTCGGGCGGCCAGATAGACGGCCAGACAAAGCAGGGCGGCCGCTAGGGCTACGATCGTGCCGGCGACCGGGTCGGTCAGCAGCAGGTCAAGATTGCGGGCCGCCAGATAGCCGGGCGCGAGCAGCGAGATCACCCAAAGTGGGGCGGTCGCGGCGCTGGCGGCCTGAAACGCCCAGGGCCGGGCCCGCGACATGCCCGCCACGATCGGAATGAACGGCCGCACCGGTCCCATGAAGCGCGCAGCCGCGATGGCAATAACGCCGTGGCGGCGCGACAGCAGGCGGGCTCGGGCGAACAGACGGCGATGACCGGCCAGCAGGCCGCGGGCCAGGCGGCGCGCTCCAAGCCCGCGGCCGAGCAGGTAGGAGATCGCATCACCGACGACGGCCCCGGCGCTGCACCACAGGATCGCTTCGACCGGATGCAGGGCCCCCTGGGCCACCAGGGCCCCGGCCATCAGCATCACCGCCACGATCGGGATCAGCAGGCCGACCAGGAGCAGGGCTTCGAGCAGGGTGAGGACGAACAGGATCAGCCCCGCCCAGAGGCTGTTCTGGGCGATCACTTCGGTGATTTGCGGCAGGAGCGATTCCATGGTGCCCATGATGCTGAGGAAAAGTGACAACACTCTGATCGGGCGTGGTTACTGGAAGCTGCGCGACAATCGGCCTCACGTCCGGCGCATTTGGGTGCGCGCGTTTCAGGTCGCAAGGAGCGGATGTGAAAGACTACGGCAAGAACGACATCGCCCTGGCCGCCGCCCTGTCGGGTGTGGCGGGCTATGTCGACGCCATCGGCTTTCTGAAGCTTGGCGGGTTCTTCGTCTCGTTCATGAGCGGCAATTCCACCCGACTGGGGGTGGGGCTGGCGACCGGTCACCTTGAAGCGGCGCTGACCGCCCTGGTCCTGATCGCGCTGTTCGTGGCCGGGGTGGTGCTGGGCGCCCTGGTGGCCAACCGGGCGGGGGAGGGCCGCCGGGCCATGGTCATGGGCCTGGAGGCCCTTCTGCTGGCGACCGCCGCCGGCCTGATTTCGCTCGGCCACGACCCTGTCGGTGTCGCAGCCATGGTCCTGGCCATGGGGGCCGAGAATGCCGTCTTCCAGCGCAACGGCGATGTCGGGGTGGGGCTGACCTATATGACCGGTGCCCTGGTCAAGGCCGGTCAGCGCATTGCGGCTGCCCTGACGGGCGGCGACCGCTGGGCCTGGGGGCCGTACGTCATGCTCTGGGCGGGCCTGACCCTCGGCGGGGCCCTCGGGGCACTCGCCTATCTGCGACTGGGGGTCCTGGCCCTGTGGGGCGCAGCGACGGTCCTGGCCGGGCTGGCCCTTTTCCGCTTTGTCCGGGAACGAAGCCTAGGCTAGCGACCGGACAAAGTCCGCGAGGGTCGCCGCATAGAGGCGGTGTTCCTGTTCAAGCACCCGCCGGGACAGCGCATGCTCGTCGTCGCCGGCCAAAACCGGCACGCGGGCCTGGCCGAGGATCGGACCCTCATCGACCCCGGCCGTGACCAGATGCACCGTACAGCCGGCTTCGGCTTCACCGGCGGCGATGGCGCGAGCGTGAGTGTCCAGGCCCGGATAGGCCGGCAGCAGGGACGGATGGATGTTCAGCATCCGGCCTGCCCAGGCATCGACCAGGAAGGGGGTGAGGATCCGCATGTAGCCGGCCAGGGCAATGACCTCGATCCCGCGCGTGCGCAGGGCCGCGTCAATGGCCCGCTCGTGGGCCTCGCGGTCCCTGCCGTACGGCTTCTGGTCGACGCAAAGCGCCTCGATCCCGGCCGCAGTGGCGCTGGCCAGCCCGCCGGCGTCCGGCTTGTTGGCCAGGACGAGGGCGATCTCGAACGGGCAGTCAGCGGCGGCGGCCGCCCGGACCAGGGCGTCCATGTTGGAGCCCCGGCCGGAGATCAGGACGGCGACCTTGGTCCTCGACCGCATTTAGCCGGCAACCAGCTGGCCGCAGATGAACGCGTCCTCGCCGGCATTGAGCAGGGCGGCCAGCACGGGTTCGGCGTCCGAGGCGGCGACCACCAGGATGAAGCCGACGCCGCAGTTGAAGGTCCGGCGCAGCTCGTGATCGGCGATCCCGCCGACCTCCTGCAGCCAGGCAAAGACCGGCGGCAGCGGCCACGCGTTCCAGTCGAACTCGGGCACAAGGCCCTTGGCGATGCAGCGCGGCGGGTTCTCGATCAGGCCACCCCCGGTGATGTGCGCGCCGCCCTTGACCCGGCCCGACTGCAGCAGGGGCAGGATCGACTTCACATAGATGCGGGTCGGGGCCATCAGGGCCTCGGCGAGGGTCTTGCCGGGCTCGAACGGGCAGGGGGCGTCCCAGGCCAGCCCCGAACGCTCGACCACGCGGCGCACCAGCGAATAGCCGTTGGAGTGCGGGCCCGAGGAGCCGATGCCGATGATCATGTCGCCGGCCCGCTGGCGGTCCAGCCTGGGCAGGACACCGTCACGCTCGACCGCGCCGACCGAGAAGCCGGCAAGGTCATATTCGCCGTCGCTGTACATGCCGGGCATTTCGGCGGTCTCGCCGCCGACCAAGGCCGCGCCGGCCAGCTTGCAGCCCTCGGCAATGCCGGCGACGACGCTCTTGGCCGTCTCGATGTCCAGCTTGCCGGTGGCGAAATAGTCGAGGAAAAGCAGGGGCTCTGCGCCCTGGGCCAGCAGGTCGTTGACGCACATGGCCACCAGGTCGATCCCCACCGTGGCGTGCATCCCGGCATCGATGGCGATGCGCAGTTTGGTCCCGACGCCGTCGGTGGTGGAGACCAGCAGCGGGTCGTCGTAACCGGCCGCCTTCAGGTCGAACAGGGCCCCGAAGCCGCCGAGGCTGCCATCGGCACCGGGACGACGGGTCGCCTTGGCCAGGGGCTTGATCGCCTCGACCAGGGCGTTGCCCGCATCAATGTCCACGCCCGACTGGGCATAGGTAAGGCCGCCTTGCTGATCGCTCATTGGTTCGCTCGGGTCTGCGGGAAGCGCTTGGAACGCCTCGACGCGCGGAAAAATACGGCCCGGGCCTGCTTGACGCTTGCAGACTCGGGGGTGCGCGAGGCTATTAGCAGCCGATGAAGCCGATCACCACTACCGCCGAGCTGGCGGCGTTTTGTAATGCGTTGCAGGGCCAGCCCTTCGTCGCCGTGGACACTGAGTTCATGCGCGAGACGACGTACTGGCCCAAGCTCTGCCTGATCCAGGTCGGTGCCCCGAATATCGAGGCCGTGATCGACCCGCTGGCGGAGGGCATCGACCTAGCACCGCTGCTGGACCTGATGCGCGACGAGAGCGTGCTGAAGGTTTTCCACGCCGCCCGTCAGGACGTCGAGATCTTCAACAATCTCGGGGCCATGCCGCGTCCGCTGTTCGACACCCAGGTGGCGGGCATGGCGGCCGGTTTCGGCGAACAGATCGCCTATGACGCCCTGGTCCGACAGATGCTGAAGATCGAGCTGGACAAGTCCAGCCGCTTCACAGACTGGGCGCGCCGGCCGCTGTCCGAAGCCCAGCTCACCTATGCCCTGGCCGATGTGACCCATCTGGCCTCGCTGTTCCCGACCTTGCGCGATCGTCTCGAAAACGCCGGCCGACTGGCCTGGGTCGAGGAAGAGATGAAGGCGCTCTGCGATCCGGCGGCCTATGACATCGATCCTGAAAAGGCCTGGCGCCGCCTGCGGCCGCGCAAGACGGCTCCGAAATACCTTGCCGTCTTCAAGTCGGTGGCGGCCTGGCGCGAGCGCACGGCCCAGCAACGGGACCAGCCGCGCGGGCGGATCCTGAAAGACGAGGCGATCGACGAGCTGGCTACCCAGGCCCCCACCTCGCTGGAGGGCCTCAACACCCTGCGCGGCGTGCCCAAGGGCTTTGGCGGCAGCAAGTTCGGTCCGGATCTGCTGGCCGCCATCAAGGCCGCTCTGGCTGATCCTGAAGGCTATGCTCCGGTGCTCGACAAGCCCGGTCCGCCGCCACCGGCCAATGCCGGGGCCGTGGTCGAGCTGCTCAAGGTGCTGCTGAAGGCCCGGGCCGAAGAAGCGGGTGTGGCCTCCAAGCTGATCGCCACCGTGTCGGATCTGGAAAAGATCGCGGCCGACGACAATGCCAGCACACCGGCTTTGGTCGGGTGGCGACGCGATGCGTTCGGAGCTGACGCCCTGAAGATCAAGCGCGGTGAGCTGGCGCTGGTGCTCGACGGATCGAGGGTGCGCGTGGTTGAAGTGCGGCGTGCGCCGAAGCCTGCGGAGTAGTTGCGCGTCGGGATCGCGTAAAAGTTGTCGGCTGCTCCCCCGCCGTGTGGTAAAGCTCGAACATAACCTATAGGACCGGTCCGGTCGTTTAGGGAGAGCTGGTGTGGCGCGGTTTTGGGATGAGCTCGCAGTGGCCTATCGGCCGGCCGCGATTTCCCGTCGCCATCAAATCCCGCTGCGTGTGTTTGTCATTCTGGTGCTGTGCGCCACCATGGCCTGGCGGCCGGGCTACCAGTTCCTGATCAGCTGGGCAGCGGCCTATTCGGTCGTGCAATTGGCGGAACAGCAGGCGCTGAAGGCCTTCCTGACCCAGGCCCGGCCCGTCAGGGTGATCGGCTTCAATCTCTTTACAGACCTGGCGATGGCGACCGTTTTCGGCTGGGTCGCCATCCCGCTTTGGCAACTGGGCACGCCGGCGGCAGCGGGGGCGGCGGTCCTGCTGATCTCCGGTTCGATCTTCACGGCCCTGATGGGGGCCGAGGGCTGTTTCACCGCCTTCCTGTCTGCGGTCTTTCCCCACCTCGTCTACATGTTCATCGTGCCGCTGGTCGGGGGCGCAGGCCACGATCCTGTGACGCCCTATTACCTGATAGGAGTTGGGTTGCTGGTCCTGGTGCTGCTGGTGGTCTTCAACTGGTCGCGGCGGGCGATGGAGGCGGAGCGCTCGGCGCGGCTGGCGGCCGAAGCCCAGACGGCCGCCAAGTCCGCCTTTGTGGCGATGGTCAGCCATGAACTGCGGACGCCGATGAACGCCCTGCTGAACGGCGCTGCCATGCTCGAGCGCCAGATCGGTACGGACCGCGCCGCGACAAGCCTGATTGCCGATTCCGGCGTGATGATGAAGACCCTGCTCAACGACCTTCTCGACTTCTCGAAGATCGAGGCCGGACGCATGGGGGTCGAGCAGGTCGACTACGACCTCAGGCTGGTTGTTCGCGATACGGTTCTGCTGTGGCGCGGCGAAGCGCGGGCCAAGGGCATCCGGCTGGATCTCAAGGGGGGCAGGGCGCTGCCACAGTGGGTGCGGGGTGACCCGATGCGCCTGCGTCAGATCCTCAACAACCTGCTGTCCAATGCGATCAAGTTCACCCACCAGGGCGGCGTGGTGCTGGCCATCCGCCTTGAGGGCGCAGCGTCTGCACGCGAGGTTCTGATCGACGTCGTCGATACCGGGCGGGGGCTCACGGCCGATCAGGTGGACCGCCTGTTCAGCCCCTACGAGCAACTGGCCGAGGACACCGCCCGCACCTTCGGCGGGACGGGGCTGGGCCTGGCGATCAGCCGCGACCTGGCCCGACTGATGGGCGGTGATCTTCGCGCGGCCCAGGATGCCGGCGGCGGGGCCCGGTTCATGCTGGTCCTGCCGGCTCCGGAGGGGCGGGCTCCTGCGCCTGAAACCGACCAGATTCCGGACGGGCAGCGTCTGGCCAGCGCCCTGCAGGTGCTGGTGGTTGATGACCACGACATCAACCGGCGCACCCTGCGCTACATGCTCGAGGCGATGGGGGCCGAGGTTGAGACCGCCGAGGATGCCGAAACGGCGCTGGCGGCGGCCGACGTGCGGGTCTTCGACGCCATTCTGATGGATGTAAGGATGCCGGGTGTGGACGGGCTTGAAGCGACGCGCCGCCTGCGTCGGGGCGGGCTCAATGCAGCCACGCCGGTCATCGCCGTCAGCGGCAGCAGCGCGCCGGAGGATATTGCGGCCTGCCATGCGGCGGGCATGACGGCCTGCGTCGAAAAGCCGGTCAATGCGGCCAGGCTCTACGAGGCCCTGTACGGCCAGGGCTGAGGCTTACCCCTTCCCTCGCTGAGGGAAGGGCTTCAATCGTCTAGTGCAGTTGGGTCATCGCACCGCTGGCGGCCAGGCCGAGGGCGCAGAAGACGGCGACATGGAAGGCGACGCCGATGGCGACCGTCCGGCGCACCGACCAGGTATTCTCCTGGGCAAAGACGCGGGCGATTTCAGACTGCAGGCTGCGGGCGGCGCTTTCGACCGGGGCATCGTCCTGACTGACGAGGCGAAGCTGAGGACCAGGCTTTCCAGCGGCCTTTTCCGGAGCCGGCGCAATAGCGTCGAGGTAATCCACTTTACGCTTCAGCATCACTGACCTCCTTATGTGTTTTCACGTAAGGTAGGCGGGTAGGGCTAACAAACCGTGCTTTTCGGGAAAGGTTATTGCTGTTCAGTTGGAAAATTTGCCCGAAATGGGTAGATTTATGCTGTGTTAAACATGTTTTGACCTGCGAGGACTTGGCTCGTCAGGTGATTTTAAGCTTCAGGCCGAGAAGCTGGGCCACGGTACTGGCGCGCTTGCTGGTCTGCTCTCCCAGCAACAGGTCAGCATAGCCGGCCTCGGCCGTCAGGCTCAGGTGGGCCTTGTCCAGCGACAGCCGCGACCGGGCCAGCAGGGGCGCGCTGCGACCCGAGAGGTCACAGCCCAGGCGGATGGTCGCGCCCAGGGCGCGGGCGCGCCGGAGGCGGGCCGGGTTCAGCAGACGTTCGACGACCTCAAGTTCCGGGGGATTGAAGGCCGTTGAATGCCGGGCATAGACCGCTGTGGCCAGGAAGGCGCGTTCGGCATGGCCCAGACCGGCGATCGGGGCCCGCAGAACCTGTTCAAAAACGAGGTCGGCCCGGTGGTCCGGGTGCAGCCGTGCGCCGAGATCGGCCAGGCGGCAGGCGGCCGCGACCAGGACCGCGTCGCGACCGTCGAAGACCGGGGGCAGGGTGGCAAAGGCTTCGGACAGCCAGGCCTCAAGGCCGCGGCCCAGGTCGTCGGCGACGCCCTGTCGGGCCCCGAGCGAGGCACAGCCCTCGATCAGCGGATCCAGGCCGCGAACGCGCGGGGGCATGGCCTCGAACAGCAGGCCTTCGCGGACGCCGAAGGCCGAGATCTCGATCCGCTTGAGGTCGAGTTGTTCAATCAGGGATTCCAGGACCACGGCGGCATAGGGAAGGGTCTCCGAGCGCTTCTTGCTCATCCCCTCGATCCGCTCCAGCGAGGCCTTCGACTGGTGCGCGACGAGCCGGGCGGCGTCGAGGGCCTCGGCGGCGCTGATCTCGTACTGGTGTACGACGTGCAGGGGATAGCCGGACAGCCGCATGTGCAGCAGGGCCAGGTTGCGCCAGGCCCCGCCGACGGCGTGGAAGCTGTCAGTCTTGAAGGCGCTGGCGACGGGGGCCAGGCGCTGGGCGCACAGCCGGCGCACGCGCTCGCCGTCGAAGCCGTCCGACAGTCCCAGGCTGAACGGTCCGAGCGGCAGGGTCACGCCGAGGCCGGCCCCGGTGGTCTCCAGCCGTACCAGTTCGAGGCTGGCCCCGCCCAGGTCGCCGACGACACCGGTCGCCTCCGGCGCGCCGGCCAGAACGCCGAGGGCGGCATAGTGGGCTTCTTCCTCGCCGCTCAGGACGCGGACGGTCAGGCCGGTCTCGGCCTTGACCCGGGCGACAAAGGCCGGGCCGTCGCTGGCCTCGCGGGCGGCGGCGGTGGCGACCACGAAGGTCTCGGCCGGCGCGACGGCTTCCAGCACGGCCCGGAAGCGCTTCAGGGCCGCCAGGGTCTGCTGGACGCCCTCGGGCGACAGGCGGCCATGGGCCCCGAGGTCACGACCCAGCCCGGCCAGCACCTTCTCGTTGAAGACGGTCCAGATGGCGCGGCCTTCCAGCCGGTACACCACGAGGCGTACCGAGTTGGAGCCGATATCGATCACGGCCGCGTCGCGCGGCGCCGGAAAAGGCATGAGTCTGGTTTAGCCTATTGAGACGCAGGGGAAAGCGGGACCGGGCGAAAATCGCGCGGGACGTCAGGACGCGCCATTAATCCGGCAAGCGAGCAAGCGCCAGCGGGTTTCGGTTCTTACGTAGAAGCAGGTGCCGAAAGTCTTCTGCGCGCCGTTCGCCCGTACGCCGCCCTTGGTGACCGCGTGATTGCCGTCCAGCAGCAGCATCTCGACGGTCGGCGCATAGTTCGGGCAGGATCCCCACGAGCGGATCTGTCCCAGGCGCAGGCCGGGACCATAGATTCGGCCTTTCGCCTGCAACTGGCGATCGACCGGGGCCAGGGCTTCGCCGTCGCCGATTCGGTCGATGCCGGGCACGCCGGGCTGGGCCAGGATGGCGCAGATCTGGGCCTGTTCCGCCCGCCCGGGACCGCAGCCCGCCAGCATCAGGACCGCCGGGACCGTCAGAAGGACGAGACGCCTCAACCCTTGCCTTTGCGGGGTCCGACGTGATCGAAGGCCGCCGGCAGGTCTTTCACCTTGTGCCCCCGGCCCGACAGGCTGGGATTGGTCATGAAGTAGTCATGGGCCGAGAAGGCCCCCTTCTTGTCCCAGGCCGGGTCGCGGGCATAGTGGCCCTCGCTGTCGAGATTCCAGCTCTGGGCCTCGTCATTGAGATTGGCGACCATGATCTGGCTGAGCACCTGCTGGTGGACGGTCGGGTTCTCGACTGGCACCAGGCTTTCGACGCGGCGGTCGAGGTTGCGCGGCATCCAGTCGGCCGAGCTGATGAACACCCGCGACTGGGCGCTGGGCATTTCGGCCCCGTTGGCGAAGGCGACCACCCGGGCATGCTCCAGGAAGCGGCCGACGATGCTCTTGACCCGGATGTTCTCCGACAGGCCCGGCACGCCGGGACGCAGGCAGCAGATGCCGCGCACCACGAGATCGATACTGACCCCGGCCTGGCTGGCCTTGTAGAGGGCATCAATGATCTGGGGATCGACCACGGCGTTCATCTTGGCCCAGATCGCCGCCGGCTTGCCCGCCCGGGCATTGTCGGCCTCGACCGCGATCAGGCGCAGCAGATCCGGCTTGAGCGTCTCGGGGCTGAACGACAGCTTCTCCAGGCCGTGCGGCTGGGCATAGCCGGTGATGAAGTTGAACAGCTTGCCGCCGTCCCGGCCCAGCGGACCGTCGCAGGTAAACAGCGACAGGTCGGTGTAAACCTTGGCCGTCTGCGGGTGATAGTTGCCGGTGCCGAAGTGGCAGTAGGTGCGCAGGGCCTCGCCCTCGCGCCGCACCACCACCGACAGCTTGGCGTGGGTCTTCCAGTCCACGAAGCCGAAGACCACGTGCACGCCGGCCCGTTCCAGGTCGCGGGCCCATTTCAGATTGTTCTCTTCGTCGAAGCGCGCCTTGATCTCGACCAGGGCCGTGACGTTCTTGCCGTTGTCGGCCGCCTCGATCAGGGCCGCCACGATCGGGCTGTCCTTGCTGGTGCGATAGAGGGTCTGCTTGATCGCCACCACATTGGGGTCGCGCGCCGCCTGGCGCAGGAACTGCACCACCACGTCGAAGCTCTCGAAGGGATGGTGGACCAGGATGTCCTTTTCGCGGATCGCCGCGAAACAGTCGCCGCCGTGGTCGCGCACCCGCTCGGGGAAGCGGGCATTATAGGGCTTGAACTTGAGTTCCGGACGGTCGGGCGGGATCAGTTCGCTCATCTGGGCCAGACCCAGCTTGCCGTCGACCAGCACCACGTCCTCGGGCTCGGCGCGCAGGCCCTCGACGATGAAGTCGCGCAGGTCCTGCGGCATGGTGGTCTGGATCTTCACCCTCACCACCTGGCCCAGACGACGCTTCTTCAGTCGCGCCTCGAACTCGCGCACCAGGTCTTCGGCCTCTTCCTCGATCTCAAGATCGCTGTCGCGGATCAGGCGGAACAGGCCACGGCCTTCCACCTCGTAGCCGGGGAACTGGTGGTTCAAAAACAGGATGATGAAGCTTTCCAGGGCCACGATCTTGCGCTGGCGCTTCTTGCCGCGCGTCACCACGCTGGACAGTTCCCAGAACCGCTGCACCTGGCTGGGCACCGGCACCAGCGCATACATGTGCTTGTCGTCAGAGATGCGGCGCAGCTTCAGGGCCAGGCAGAAGCCGAGGTTCGGAATGAACGGAAACGGGTGAGCCGGGTCGATGGCCAGCGGCGTCAGCACCGGGAACATCCGGGTCAGGAACAGGTCCTCGGCCTTGACCTTGTCTTCGCCCTCGATGTCCTTGGCGTCGAGCAGTTTCAGGCCCTCGGCCCACAGCTCGGCCCGCACCTCGCGCCAGATCTTCTGCTGCTCGGCCATCAGGTTGCTGGTCGAGGCATTGATCCGGGCCAGTTGCTCGCCCGGGGTCAGGCCGTCCTGGCTGACCACCCGCACGCCCTCGCGCACCTGGCCCTTCAGGCCGGCGACGCGCACCATGTAGAATTCGTCGAGGTTGTTGGCCGAAATCGACAGAAACCGCAGGCGCTCCAGCAGCGGATGGCGCGGATTGGCGCTTTCTTCCAGCACCCGCTCATTGAAGGCCAGCCACGAGGTTTCGCGGTTGAAGAACCGTTCGGGCGAGGCCAGCAGCGCCTTGTCGAGGCGGCACGTCCCATCGGCGGCGTGGGTAGCGGGCGTGGCGAGAGTCAGGGCGGCGGTGTCGGGCATGCGGAGACTCTTAGGCGAACTTCGTTCCGTCATGGTGAACGCGCCAGATGACAGGGGCAAGACAAAGGGGGCTGCCTACAAACTAACCGTGTCATCCCGGCTGGAGCGCGCAGCGCGGAGCGCCGGGACCCAGGGGCAACCGCCATGCGCCGGCCCCTGGGTCCCGGACAGCCTCTGCGAGGCTTCCGGGATGACAAGGCTTTGGCGCGGGAAAGGGAGCAGACCTCCCCCTTACTCTCCCTCGAAATCCAGTTCCGGATCGCTCAGGTCCAGCACCTGACCGGCCAGCAGCCGGTTCACCGGTCGTCCCTGGGCCGCCGCCGCCTCGTCCAGCAGTTCGACCACGGCGATGGCCTCGGCGGCCGAGCGGGGGATGCGGCGCAGCAGATAGGGATAGACGTCATGGGCCGGGGTGATGGCCCGGGCGGCGAAGGCCCGGCGCAGCACGGCTTCCAGCACGAGGTCGTCGGGGGCCTCGATGCGGGCCACGGGCAGGGCGTTGAGCCGCGACCGGAGGTCGGGCACCGCGCTGTCCCAGGCCACGGGGGCCAGGCGGGCGGTCAGCAGCAGGGAGCCGCCGTCGACCCCGGCCATGTTGATCAGGTGAAACAGCGCCTCGTCGTCCAGCGCCGCGCCTTCCGCGCGGCGATCAGCGTCCTCGACCAGCACGGCCCGGCCGCGCAGGGCCGGCAGGTCCAGTGGCGCGGCGTCCGGATCGGCGGCCTCGACCACCACGGCGTTCGCCTGCTGCGCCCAGCTGCGGGCCAGATGGGTCTTGCCGGTGCCCGCCGGCCCGACCAGGGCCAGCCGCCCCTCGGCCCAGCCCGGCCAGGCGTCCAGCCGCGCCACCGCCTCGCCATTGGTCGGCGACACGGCAAAGTGCGCCCGCTCAAAGGTCGGGGGGCTGATCAGCGGCAGTCTGAACTGACGGGACAAGGGGCAGGGGTCCAGCGGGGTTTACGGCTGGTGACGATATAGGCCGGGCGCGGCGTCAGGGCGAGCGGCGCGGACGGTGGAAGGTGGGGATGAAAGCGACTGGGGTGGGGACCGCTAGAAATCGAAGGCGGAAGCGTTCAATAGAAATGCAGCCAAATTTCCAATCGGTTGTTCTGGAATTTTCGATTGGAGTCCTTTCTTATTCTTTATGAGATGGGGAACATTCTTCTTCGGATCATAGAAAGTTATGCCCTTAGATATTAGAACTGAGAAATGTGGGTGAAGATCTACGTAATCTGGCGTGTTTGATGTGAGCCAGCCTTTTCGTTTCGCTTCGTACGCCAAGAGCCACATAGATGTATTAAGTCCATCTTTGGTTAAATATGATTCCCAAATAGATGTATCTATCGGTCCGGAGATTTGATTGCGCGAACGTAAATCCAAAGTGAGTAGTGCGCAAACCGAACTATCCATTCCGATAATCTGATCAAAAATGGCGGGCTTGAGAGATATCTTAAGCGCTTTTGCCAAAAAAAGAGCCCAGGCGACTTCAGAGTGCCGGCCCGATGGTGTGCATTGATGAATAAGGTCTTCGACAAGTTTGCCGATTTTTTCTTTGTCGATATCAAAATTATCGGCATTGTAGTTCGTCAGTATTTGAACAACAGTCGGTATAGTGGTGTGGTTTGCCCGAGCAGCTCTAAGCAGGTATGTTTCGTATTCTGGCCAGTTTGCTGGTTGTATTTTTGAAGATCGTGTGACTTTTATGGCATAATTTAGAATATTGTCGTTGGGGTATTGTTTTGAAAATTCAAAAGCGAGAGAGAAAAAATGTCCAATATCTTGCTTTTGCTTTTTCTGTGCTGTTGAAAATCGTATTTGATTTAATGTGCGGGGCCAAGATAGCTCATCAAACCATGGCATTTCCTTCGCCTCGGTTTTGTCAGGATGAGCTTCGAGTTGGTACTCTCGACATGCGCTTGCGATGATCGCGGCCGCATCTTCGGCTCGACCCAGTGTGTCGAAGCCAATGAACCAATCATCAACATTGCGTATCACGCGGTTTTTCATCTCGCCTAACGCCGCAGATATTAATCTGTCGACGCAGACGACAACGATTTCCGATACTATGCGCGAGGTATCGGGGCCAACCGGTATTCCAAGAGTTTGATTATCGTTACATTTTCGGACGGCCTGATCTATCCTTGCGCCAAGGGAGGCGTAGTACGGTGGTTTGTTTAAGTTAATTTTGCACCAACTTTTCGTCTCTAATGCCCATGCGATTGCGTGTGTGTACAGTGTACTGTAGAAACGTGATATGTCAGATGCTAGTGCGTAGTTATATCGAGAAGCAATTTCTGCTTTGCGGCGTGCGATGAGCGAGAAGTCCGGAGTTGGCACTGATCGCTGAGTGTCGCTTCTGATCGTAGGAATTTCGCTTCCGAAGCCGCCGTTTTTCAAGTGATTTGAGATAACGCCCCATTCGTCAGATATTAGCTTTGACAGGTAGTATTGAGCTACTGGGTTCACTATCGAGAGATCTCTTCTTCTCGATTTTGCCCGCGGAACATTATAAATTTCGGGAGTGGATTTTGGGTAATCCGGTATTGCTCCCCAGGATTTTCCTATGCTTGATCTATATTTCGCAAAATCTCTGGTTGTGAACGGCGGCGGTAGCTCTTCAGGGAAATAGCCACCGGCCAAAAGTGCTTTGAGGCGTTCGGATTTGTTCATAGAAAAATGCTCCCCCCGGTAACCGTTATGAGGTTTGGCTCTCACGTTCAAGTTGTTGCTGTTTGGATCGCTCGCTCCTTGGATCTCACGCCCTTTGTTGCCTCTGGAGTACCCATATGAGCTTTGTCTCGGCCAAGCTGATGGCCGGGTTAGTAAGGCCGATTTCGCTCTCGATCCTTCTCCCGCAAGGGGAGAAGGCCTATCTGAAGTCCATGACCTCACCCCCCCCCGACCTCGCCGCCTGGCGGGCCCAGATGACCAAGCCGGCCGGACCGCTCGGCGGACTGGCCCGGCAGGCCCAGCAGCGCATCAACCGGATCATCCCTGAGAAGGTCCATGCCACCATCACCACGGCGATGGAGGGCCTGACGCGGGGCATTCTGACCGGGGCCGATTTCGCCACCGGCTCGCCGCTGCACGGCCTGACCCTGGACGAGCGCCGCGCCAGGGCCGCCGCCGCCATCGACGGCTGGAAGAAGACCGCCAGTGTCGAGGGCGGGATCACCGGGGCCGGGGGCTTTCTGGCGGCGGCGGCGGATTTTCCGCTGCTGATGAGCTTCAAGATCAAGCTGCTGTTCGAGATCGCCGCCATCTTTGGCCATGACGGCACCGACCTGGATGAGCGGCTCTATATCCTGCACATCTTCGAGCTGGCCTTTTCCGACAGTGCCCACCGCGCCCGGGTGCTGGCGGCGATGGATGACTGGGACGCGCGGCGGCATGAACGTCCCGCCAGCCTGGAGGCCTTCGACTGGCGGGCCTTCCAGCAGCAGTATCGCGACCACATCGATCTCGCCAAACTGGCCCAGCTGCTGCCCGTGGTCGGCGCCCCGGTCGGGGCCATCGTCAACTGGCGGCTGGTCGAGTGGCTGGGCCAGACGGCGGTGATGGCCTACCGGATGCGCGAAGAGGGGGGCGGGGGAAACCGGCCGACGCCGTAGGCCCCCACCTGACCGGCTGTCGCCGGTCGTCCGCCCCCACAGGGGGCGGATGAACTCATCTTCCCCCTCTGGGGGAAGACGGTCGCGAAGCGACCCGTAGGGGGCAAGTGCCTCACCCTTCCACCGTCATTCCCGCCCTTGTGGCGGGAACCCCTGGTTCAGCTGAACTGTGAAGTGCCAGCGAAGTGCGCGCGCACTTCGCCCCGCCTGCACCTGCGGCGGACAAAGAGGTTCCCGCCACAAGGGCGGGAATGACGGTGGAGTATGGGGACAAGCAGAGCTCTATCCCCGCAGTTTCCAATGCAAAACCTAACCCGATCAACCCCTTACAGAAATCCCCATCGCACTTATCCGACGCACTCAAAACCCGACCCATACTGATCCCACCAGACAGCACGGGAAGGGCGCACGTACGGCGACCGATGCGGCGGTCTGGGGTGGTCGAGCGGGCAGCGTCCCGGCGGCCGTCATCTGGGGCCTTAAGCGCCCGGTTTGCGAGACGTGGCCTGTCCCTCCAGGGAAGGCGGGCGTTTCGGATCGGGGTTTGGGATCAGCTCCCCAGGCGGCGGTCCGGCGGACACGCAACAGGTCCGGGCTGAAATCGCCCGGACGGTCTGGACGGGGTCGCTTTCCCCTCCACCCGCCGGGGGCCGAAGTCGGGAGCGGGTTAAAACCCCGCGTCCCGAAGGCTCACCGGATAACGGACTACGCGGAGCGTCTGAACTTCGTCGAAACGGTAATCTCTATCTCTCATCCGGGCGAGGCCCGGACGCTCCGCAGCCCTTCCCATCCCTTCAGCGGTGATCCGCGTGAGGCGGCGAAGCCGTGTCTTCTCCCTTCCCCCTTGGATGGGGGAAGGGCGGGGTTGGGGGTGACCCCGCCGGACGATTTGACAAAGGCCTCGCCCCATCCGGGACCGCCTTCACCCCCATCCCCAACCCTTCCCCCATCAAAGGGGGAAGGGGGTCAGAGTGAAATCCCGAACAGCCGGCAGTCGCGGCGCTCGCCTTCGCGGTGGATGTGGCCCTTCTGATAGCCTTCCTCGAGGAAGCCCACGCGCTTCAGCAGGGCCTCGGCGCGGTTGTCGCCGACATGGGTGCGGGCGTTCAGGCGCTTGAGGCCGATCGAGGCGGCGTGGGCCAGGACGGCGCTGACGGCTTCCAGGGCGATGGCCTGGCCCCAGCGGTCGCGGGCCAGCATGAAGCGCAGCTCGGCGGTGTGGTGGCGCAGATCGAGGTCGACCAGCTCGCAGCTGCCGAGCACCGCGCTGTCCCCGGCCTGGCGGATGGCCCAGGACAGGGCCTGGCCGGCCTGCATGGCCTCGACCTGGGCGGCGACGCAGGCCTCGACCTCGGCGGGCTCCTCGAGGGCGTCATGGTCCCAGTGGGCCATGACCTCGGGATCGCTGAGCAGCGGATAGAGTTGCGGCGCGTCCGCCACCGTCAGGGGCGCGAGGACCAGGCGTTCGGTTTCGAGGATCATCGGCGGTTCCGGACGGGGGCAGGGGCCTTGAGTTCAGGATCCCCCGTTCCCAGCTATGGCGTGAACGCCGCTCTGGTGGTAGAGGGGCCGCTTCGTTTTACACGGCGGACCGTCCCGTCGCCCGGATCGAGATCAGTTTCCTCATGCTCATCGGCATTCTGCTGGCTATCAACATCGTCGTCTGCCTCGGCCTGATCGGCGTCGTCCTGCTGCAACGGTCCGAGGGCGGTGCCCTGGGCATGGGTGGCGGCAATACCGGCTTCATGACCGCCCGCGGGGCCGACGACCTGCTGACCCGCATCACCTGGATCCTGTTTTCGGTGTTCCTGCTGATCAGCCTGACCCTGACCATCCTGACGGGTCGCATGGGCGGCGGCGGCTCGGTGACCGAGCGTCTGAACATCCAGAACCTCGACACCAAGACCCTGAACGCCCCGGTCGCGCCGATCGCCCCGGCCGGCCAGACGCCCTCGACCGCCCAGCCGGGCGCGATCACGGCTCCGGCCCCGCAGCTGAACCTGCCGACCACGCCGGCCCCGGCCCAGCCGACCGCCCCGGCTCCGGCCCAGTAAGCCCTTGATTTGCCTGTTCATCAGCGGCTTTCCGACGGAAAGCTGTTGATGAACGTCGGTTTCTCCCCGCGATGCCCGAATCGCGGCTAATCTGAGCGCCCATGACGCGGTACATCTTCATCACCGGCGGCGTGGTTTCCTCGCTTGGAAAAGGCCTCGCCTCCGCAGCGCTCGGAGCGCTCCTGCAGGCTCGTGGCTACAAGGTCCGCCTGCGCAAGCTCGACCCCTATCTCAATGTCGATCCGGGCACGATGAGCCCGTATCAGCACGGCGAGGTGTTCGTCACCGATGACGGGGCCGAGACGGACCTGGATCTGGGCCACTACGAGCGCTTCACCGGCGTGTCGGCGACCAAGGCCGACAACATCACCACCGGCCAGATTTACAAGACCATCATCGAGAAGGAACGCCGCGGCGACTATCTGGGCGCGACCGTCCAGGTGATTCCGCACGTCACCAACGAGATCAAGGACTTCGTGCTGTCGCCGGCCCTGGACGAGACGGGCGAGAAGCCGGTCGACTTCGTGCTGGTCGAGATCGGCGGCACGGTGGGCGACATCGAGGGCCTGCCGTTCTTCGAGGCCATCCGCCAGCTGCGCCAGGACCTGCCGCGCGGCCAGAGCTGCTATGTCCACCTGACCCTGCTGCCGTTCATCAAGACGGCCGGCGAGATGAAGACCAAGCCGACCCAGCACTCGGTCAAGGAGCTGCGC
>Ga0187843_10001112_pt1 | contig 17512 bp, 14 predicted proteins | sample SpaLakP09_SKY_43_FD_134516 | JGI IMG/M metagenome (GOLD analysis project Ga0187843, IMG submission 134516) | Oligotrophic lake water microbial communities from Sparkling Lake, Wisconsin, USA - SP09_SKY_43 | ecosystem: Environmental > Aquatic > Freshwater > Lake | place: USA: Sparkling Lake...
CTGCGCGCACTGAACTTCTGGACCCTCGGTTCCATCGCCGGTGCCAACTGGGCGATGGCGCTGACCACCGGCCTGGTGCTGCTGGCCTGCGCCGCGCTGGCCCTGCACCTGGCGCCGCACCTGAATGCGCTGGCGCTGGGCGAGGCCGCCGCGGCCCACGTCGGCGTCGACGTGCAGCGCCTGCGCGGGCTGGCCATTGCCATCGTCGCCCTGCTCAGCGCGATGGCCGTGGCCTGGTGCGGCAGCATCGGCTTCATCGGTCTGATGGCTCCGCATCTAGCCCGCCAGCTGGTGGGCGCGGACCAGCGCGATGTGATGCCCAGCGCGATGCTGAGCGGCGCCCTGCTGCTGGTGCTGGCCGACACCCTGGCCCGCACCCTGGCCGTGCCGGCCGAGATCCCGGTCGGGATTTTCAGCGCGCTGATCGGCGCGCCCTGGTTCCTTTTTCTGCTGCGCGGCGCGCTGCGCAGGATGGGCACGGCATGAGCTGTTTGCTTACCCTCAATCAAGCCGTGCTGCGCCTCGGTGGCCGCGACTTCGGCCCCTTCTCGCTGAGTCTGCGGGCCGGCGAGAGCGTGGCCATACTGGGCCCCAGCGGCGCCGGCAAGTCCAGCCTGCTGAAGGCCATGGCACGCGAGCTGAGCTTGCGCAGTGGCAGCATCGCGCTGGACGGCAAACCCCTGAGCGACTGGCGCGCAGCCGCGCTGGCGCAGCGCCGCGCGGTCCTGCCGCAGGGCAGCGGTGTGGCCTTCGGACTGGCGGTGGAGCTGGTGGTGAGCCTGGGTCGCGTGGCGCGCCAGCCCGACCCGGCGCAGCGGGACATCATCCATGCCGCCCTTGCCCAGGCCCACGCCGCGCACCTGGCCGGCCGCCGCTTCGACACCCTCTCCGGCGGCGAGCAAGCAAGGGTACAACTGGCCCGCGTGTTCGCCCAGGCCTGGGATCAGCGCGAGGGTCTGCTGCTGGTCGACGAGCCCTTGGCCGCGCTGGACCCCGGCCTGGCGCTGGAGCTGATGGCTGCACTGCAGCACTTTGCCTCCGAGCGCGGCCATGCACTGGTGGCTGTGATGCATGACCTGAACATGGCACTTAACCATTTTGAGCGGCTGTGGCTGCTGCGCGAGGGCCGCGTGCTGGCTGACTGCGGCGCCGTGCCCGCCGCCCTGCCGCTGCTGGAGCAGCTCTACGGCGTACGCCTGCGCCTGCTGCGCGATGCCGAAGGCGTGGCCGTCATCGCCAGCCCGGCGGCCCAGCGCATGGGACGGGCGGCATGAAGATCAAGCTGCGCGCCTGGGCCTTGCTGGCAACCGGTCTGCTGCATCTGGCGATGCTGGCCTGGATCATCTCGCCGCCACGCCATCCATCCACAGGCATGGCCCAGCCGCAGCAACTGCGCAGCCTGGTCAGCCTGCACATCGTGCCGGCACGGCCTCGAACCGAGCCGCCAACGCAGGCAGCGCCGGCAGCACGGCCCACGACATCACAAACGGAACAAGCGCCCCCCGTTCTGCAGATTGCGCGGTCTGTTGTTGCACCGCTTGAGATCATCACATCCAGCCCCGCCGTGGCCAGCGAGCCCATGCCTGCCGCGCCATCGCGGCCCACTGCCATCATCCTGGCAGCCAGCACCGCAGCAGCGCCTGAGCCGGTCTCCCAGACTGCCTACCAGCCCGCTCGCCCGCCGAGCCGCGACTGCGCCGAGCGTGGCATGGCCCGCCACTACCCGCCGCTGCTGCGCGAGCGCGGCATCGAAGGTCGGGTTTTGCTGCAGGTGCGGGTGGACGAGCAGGGCCAGCCGGCCGAGATCCGCGTGGCCGACGGCAGCGGCTGGCGCCTGCTGGACGAAGCCGCCCGCCTGCTCACCCAGGGTTGCCGCTTCGTACCGGCCCGCCGCGGCGAGCAGACGCTCGCCAGTTGGATCGAATACCCGGTGCGCTTCGCATTGAACGATGCGACGCAATGACGTGTGTCTCAGTGGAGGTCAAAAAAATGTGCGACAAGCCGAACGTGTTTTCTGAACTGCTCAACAAGGCAGAAGCCGCACAGCCCAAGCCTCAAGCGCTGGTCGTACCCAGCCTCGCGGCCTACCTGAGCACCCAGGGCTCGCGCCGCCGCCGGCTCTGGGAGCTGCCCACGCAGGCGCTGTGCCCGGTGATCGGCGTGTGCCTGCCGATGCCGCTGCTGCGCCGTCGCATCAACAAGCTGGTCGGCGGCAATGCGGTGGCTGGGGACTACGAGCTGCACTGCGGCGCCATCAATGACTGCGGCCAGCGCACGCCGGTGGCCGAGGCGCTGCAGCGCGAGCTGGACCAGCGCTACATCCGCATCATCCGCCTGGCAGCCCAGCACAAGACCAGCATCGCGCTGACCCGCTGGTGGGACGCCGCCCTGCAGGGCCAGGACCAGGGTCACGCCATGGACGGAAACAGCAGCGGCAATGACATCGCCGGCATCTTCTGGGCTGTGCTGACGCATGCCCGCTGCGACACGGCCCTGCAGGAGCAGGTGCTGCGCGACATCCACATGCTTCAACACCAGGTCGGCGCTGCCAACCGCGCGGACCTGCAGCGCCTGGAAGTGCTGGCCGACGAGAACGCCGTGCTGGCGCGCGAGCTGGCGCAGACCCAGGCGCGCAGCACCCGCCTGCTGGCCGAGCGCGCCGCCATCAACGAGCGGCAGGCCGCCGAGCTGATCAAGCAGCGCGCCGACCTGCTCGGTCGCGACACCCTGCTCGCCGGCCTGCGCGAGGACTTTGCGCAGCTCGAAGCTGCCGTGCCGGGCCTGCGCAACCGCCAGGATCAGGCCGAGCAGATCCGCCTGCAGCTGGCCCGCATCCATGAGCTGGAGCGCGCGCTGCTGGCCGCCCAGCAGACGGCCGAGCGCGAGCGCCGCCGCGCCGAGGAGGCGATGGCCCGCATGGTGCCCGCCGACACCACCGACGAGCCCGAAGGAGAAGAACAGGAGGCCGATCTGGCCGAGTTGAGCGACCGCTCGGTGCTCTGCGTCGGCGGCCGCCAGGGCGTGGTGCCGATTTATCGCGCCTTGATCGAACGCACAGGCGGGCGTTTTCTGCACCACGACGGCGGCGAGGAAGACGCCTCGGCCAAGCTCGACGCCAGCCTAGCCGCCGCCGATCTGGTGATCTGCCAGACCGGCTGCATCAGCCACGACGCCTACTGGCGCGTCAAGGACCACTGCAAGCGCCACGGCAAACGCTGCGTCTTTGTCGACAAGCCAAGTGCCAGCAGCCTGCAGCGAGCGTTGGGCTCGCTGGCTGTTGTCGATGCCGCGAAAGGCGGACGGATCGACGAGAAGTGAGGTGGCAGCCAGCCGGGCCCGCCCACTACGCCAGCTTGCCGATTTGCAGCATTTCCCGCACCAGGGCGATATGAGCCTGACGTTGCTCGGCAAGGAGTTCGGGATCGTTTTCGCCCTGGATCAACTGCCAGAAAATTGCATGCAGGCCGGGTGAAATCAGCAACCAGGGTGCCCGAGTGATTGCACCCTCGCGCAGGTTGCCCTGGGCAATGCCTATGCGCACCAGCTTCTCGATGGTTGCCAGGTAGGGGTCAACGGCGACAGCCCGCCACTTCGCCACCCGCTCTGGAACGCGGGAACCATCTGCGAACAGCAGGCGCAAGGCCTGCATGGTCTGGCGTTGCGACAGCCGCTCGTACATCGGGTTGAGAACTTGCTCCACGAGCACATCCACGGTGACCGCCCCCACTACAGGCACGCCAGTTCCGTCGGTCAAGATGGGCGTCAGTGCCCGTTCCAGCAGCGCCTCAAAGAGGTCGTCCTTGCTCTTGAAGTGCGTGTAGATCCCACCCTTTGACAAGCCGGCCATGGCGGCGATGTCGTCAATGCTGGTGGACGCAAAGCCTCGCGTGGCGAAGGCTTCAAGCGCCGCATCCAGTATTTGGTTGACCCGCACCAGGGCCGGCAGGCGCTGTCGAGTGGGTGGCGCGGATTCGGGCGCGTCGATGTCGTTGAGGTGGTTCATTGAGGTTCAGCGGCTCCTGAGCGTTCCCGGCCACTATGGCTGTCATGCCCGCATGGTATCCGGGGGGGAATTGCTCAATGCCTGCACTCTTACATACCGACCGGTCGGTTTTTATGATCTAGATCAAGTGGGCGGATGTGGGCGCCACCTAGAGTCTCTTCACCGATCTTGGCCCTCAACAAACCGCTCACGGACTCGCTGAAGCGGGAAGGAACACAAGCCCCATGCGCAACGATGTCCCCGATGACTCCGCAGCCGCCCGGCTGGACCAGCAGGTTCACGCGGCACTGGCCCGTGCCACCTCCTCACTTTCGCCAGCAGCGCTGATGCTGGCCGTGGCCGATTGGGGCGCGCACCTGAGCACGTCGCCCGGCAAGCAGATGACCCTGACCCGCCTGGCGCTGCGGCAGGCCGAGCAACTGGCCGGCTACCTGCGTGAAGCAGCCAGGACGCCAGCCGGTGCGGCACGGGCACTGATCGAGCCACCCGCGCAAGACCGGCGCTTTGCCGCGCCGGAGTGGCGCCAGTTTCCCTTCAACCTATGGCACCAGTCCTTCCTGCTGAGCCAGCAATGGTGGGAAGCGGCCACTCACGGCGTCACCGGCGTGGAAAAGCCGCACGAGAACGTGGTGGCTTTTGCTGCCCGCCAGTGGCTGGACATGTTCTCGCCCGGCAACCAATTGGCCACCAACCCGCTGCTACTGCGCCGTACCGCCGAAGAGGGCGGCGCCAACCTGCAGCGCGGCCTGCTGAACTGGCTGAACGACGTCGAACGCCAGGCCAGCGGCGCCGCACCGGCCGGTGTCGAGCAGTTCACCTTGGGTCGCGATCTGGCTGCCACGGCGGGTCAGGTGGTGCTGAAAAACCGGGTGATGGAGCTGATCCAGTACACGCCAACCACCACTACCGTGCACCCGGAACCCATCCTGTTGGTGCCGGCCTGGATCATGAAGTTCTACATCCTCGATCTGACGCCGCAGAACTCGCTGATCCGCTACCTTGTCGACCAGGGCCACACGGTGTTTTGCATCTCGTGGAAAAACCCCGGCGAAGCCGAGCGCGCCCTGGGCATGGACGACTTCCTGGCCGAGGGCTTGCATGCCGCCCTGGCCGCCGTGAACGCCATCTTGCCCAAGCGCCGGGTGCATGCCGCCGGCTATTGCCTGGGCGGCACCCTGCTTGCCATCGCCGCCGCGGCCATGGCCCGTGACGGTGACGAGCGCCTGGCTTCGGCCACCTTCTTCGCCGCGCAAACCGACTTCAGCGAGCCCGGCGAGCTGGGCCTGTTCATTAGCGAAAGCCAAGTCAGCCTGCTGGAGGCCCAGATGGCTGAGACCGGCTACCTGAAAGGCAGCCAGATGGCCGGCGCATTCCAGATGCTGCGCTCCTACGACCTGCTGTGGTCACGCCTGGTGCATGACTATCTGCAGGGAGAGCGTGAGCCCATGAACGAGCTCATGGCCTGGAACGCAGACGCCACGCGCATGCCCGCGAAGATGCATTCGCAGTACCTGCGACGCCTGTTCCTGAACGACGACCTCAGCGAAGGCCGCTACCCGGTGGCCGGCCGGCCGGTGTCGCTGGGTGACATCACGCTGCCCATGTTCATGGTGGGGACCACGACCGACCATGTCGCGCCCTGGCGCTCGGTGCACAAGCTGCACTACCTGAGCCCGGCCGAGATTACCTTCGTGCTGACCAGTGGCGGCCACAACGCCGGCATCGTCAACCCGCCGACCGAAAGCTCGCGCCGCCACTACCAGCTGCTGCAACGCGAGGCCGGAGGCAACTACCTGGCGCCGGACGACTGGCTGGCCGCAGCGCCCACCACGCCGGGCTCCTGGTGGCCGGCCTGGCAGACCTGGCTGGCCGAGCGTTCCGGCCCGCCTATCAAAGCACCTCGCACGGGCAGCGCCGCCTTCCCCTCTGTCGGGCCTGCCCCCGGCACCTACGTTCTGGAGAAATGACATGAATGACATGCGATTGGCCTTGCAAGGCAAGAAGGGTCTGGTCGTCGGCATCGCCAACGAACAAAGCATCGCCTGGGGCTGCGCCCGCGCCTTTCGCGCAGCCGGGGCCGAACTCGCCGTGACCTGGTTCAACGACAAGGCACGTCCGCACGTGGAACCGCTGGCCCGCCAGCTGGATGCCACCATCGCGATGCCGCTGGACGTGGAGCAGCCCGACCAGCTCGAAGCCGTGTTTGCCGCCATCACCCAGCAGTGGGGACGGCTGGACTTTGTGCTGCATTCCATTGCTTTCGCGCCCAAGAGCGACCTGCACGGGCGTGTGGCCGACAGCTCACGGGAGGGCTTCTCTCGCGCCATGGACATTTCTTGTCATTCCTTTGCGCGCATGGCCCATCTGGCCGAGCCGCTGATGAAGGACGGCGGCAGCCTGCTGACCATGAGCTATGTCGGCGCAGAAGAGGTCATCCCCGGTTACGGCCTGATGGGCCCGGTGAAGGCAGCGCTGCAGTCCAGCACCCGCTATCTGGCGGCCGAGCTGGGCCCACGCGGCATCCGCGTCAACGCCGTTTCGCCGGGACCGCTGGCCACGCGCGCGGCGTCAGGCATCCCCAACTTCGACGGCCTGCTGTCACAAGCCCTGGAGCGCGCACCGCTGCGCCGCCTGGTCGACATTGACGACGTCGGCGCGCTATGCGCCTTTCTGGTGGGCGACGGGGCCAAGGTCATCACCGGCAACACCCTGTACGTCGACGCCGGCTTTCACATCCTCGGTTGAAGCACACCATGACGAGCCCATCATCCCCTTCAATGCAGCGCCATCCGTTGCGCGGTCTGGCGGCGGCCGTGATCGTCTGCAGCCTGGCCGGCTGTGCGTCCATGGCCCCGGTGGACGAAACGCCAGCCCTGCCCGTCGCCCCCTGTTATCCGAACCAGGCGTGCGCCGCGGGCAACGGCGTGGGCAACGGCGTGCGCGCCGCCAACCTGGGCTGGCAGGATCATTTCGCCGATCCAAGGCTTCAAGGCTTGATCGCGCAAGCGCTGCAGAACAACCGCGACCTGCGCATCGCCGTATTGCGCGTGCAGGAGGCCGCTGCAACCTATGGCATCCGGCGCGCAGATCGCTACCCGACCCTCGGCCTGGGCTTGGATGCCAGCCGCGGCCGCGTGCCGGGCGACCTCAACCCCAGCGGCCGGCCGGTCACTGCCAGCCAGTACCAGGTCGGCCTGGGTTCCAGCGCCTGGGAGCTGGACTTTTGGGGCCGGGTGCGCAGCTTGCAGGACGCGGCGCTGCAGAATTTTCTGGCGACGGACGAGGCCCGCAAGGCCGTCGAACTGGCGCTGGTGGCGCAGGTGGCCGATGGCTACCTGATGCTGCGCGAACTGGAAGAACGGGTGGTGCTGGCTCAGCGCAGCATCGCCAGCCGCGAAGAGTCTTTGCGCATCTTCACACGGCGCCATGAAGTAGGCGCGATCTCGCGCCTGGAGCTCACGCAGGTGCAGACCCTGCTGGCCCAGGCCAGGCTTGTGGGCGCACAACTGGCACAGGCGCAGGCGGCACAGGCCCATGCTCTGACCCGGTTGGTTGGCTCCAGCATCGCCGCGGCCGAGCTGCCGGGTGCCTTCAACGACAACACCGTGATGCAAGTGCTGCGGCCCGGTCTGCCCTCTGATTTGCTGGCAAGCCGGCCCGACATCATCGCCGCCGAGCACCGCCTGCGTGCGGCCAACGCCAATATCGGGGCTGCGCGGGCGGCATTCTTCCCGCGCATCACGCTGACGGGCAGCATGGGCACGGCCAGCACCCAGTTGGATGGTTTGTTCGAGGGTGCCGGCCGCGCCTGGGCCATCGCGCCCAGCGTCACCCTGCCCATCTTCGACGGCGGCCGCAACCGCGCCGGCCTGCAACTGGCCGAGGTGCACCGCAACCTGGCCGTGGCCGAGTACGAGAAGGCAGTGCAGAACGCCTTCCGCGATGTCTCTGACGCCCTGTCAGCGCAGCAGTGGCTGGCCGAACAGGTGCTCATCCAGAGGGCCAGTCTGGTGGCGCAGACGGAACGCGCGCGCCTGGCCCAGCTGCGCTACGACAACGGCGCCGCCGCCTTTCTGGAAGTGCTGGACGCGCAACGCGACCTGCTGTCCGGCGAGCAACAACTGGTGCAGACGCGCCGCGCTCTGCTCTCGGCCCGGGTGGGTCTGTACGCCGCGCTGGGCGGTGGGTCACAGCACCTGACCGCCACCGAACAACCCGTCAACTGACGCACCTTCTTTGAATGCAAATCCCATGAACACCGATCTCCGGAAAAAAATGATCCCCGCCATCATCGCGGTAGCCCTTGGCGCTGCCGCCTGGTACGGCTGGTCGCGGCTGCAGCCCAGCGGCCCGGGCAATGCGTTTGTCAGCGGCAATGGCCGTATCGAGGCCACCGAGATCGACGTGGCCACCAAACTCGCCGGGCGCGTTGAAAACATCCTGGTCGGCGAAGGCGACTTCGTCACCGCCGGCCAGGTGCTGGGCACGATGCAGATCCAGACCCTGGAAGCCCAACGCGACGAAGCGCGTGCCCACCACCAGCAGACGCACACCGCAGTCTCCACCGCCCTGGCCCAGGTGGCGGTGCGCGAAGGCGACCGAGCCGCCGTGCTGGCGATGGTGACGCAGCGGGAGACCGAGTTGGACGCCGCGCAGCGCCGGCTCAAGCGTTCAGAGGCGCTGTCCAGCGAGGGCGCGTCGTCGCAGCAAGAGCTCGACGACGACCGAGCCCGCGTGCGTGGCGTGCAAGCAGCCGTGGGCGCAGCCCAGGCGCAGGCAGCGGCAGCGCAGGCGGCCATCGCCGCAGCCCGCGCCCAGGTGGTGGGCGCGCAGGCGATGGTGGTGGCCAGCCAGGCGACCATCGCGCGCATCGAGGCCGACATCGCCGACAGTCAGCTCAAGGCCCCGCGCGATGGCCGCGTTCAGTACCGCATCGCCCAGCCTGGTGAAGTGCTGGGCGGCGGGGGCAAGGTGCTGAACCTGGTCGACCTGTCGGACGTGTTCATGACCTTCTTCCTGCCCGAGGCTGCAGCCGGCCGCGTGCCGCTAGGCACCGAGGTGCGGGTGGTGCTGGACGCCGCGCCAGACTTTGTGCTCCCGGCCAAGATCAGCTTTGTGGCCGCCACCGCGCAGTTCACGCCCAAAACGGTGGAAACCGCCAGCGAGCGGCAGAAGTTGATGTTCCGAGTCAAGGCGCAGATCAACCGTGAGCTGCTGCAAAAGAACCTGAAGCAGGTCAAGACCGGACTGCCCGGCATGGCCTGGGTCAAGCTGGAGGCTGACGCGCCTTGGCCCAGTGAGTTGGCCGTCAAGGTGCCTACGCCATGACAGGCCCCAACTGCGCGGCGGCCACAGGCGCAGCGCCTGCCGCCGCTGTCGCCCACATCACCGGCGTGCAGCTGCACTACGGCAGCACCATAGCGCTGGATGGCATTGACCTGGATATCCCTTCTGGCCGTATGGTCGGGCTGATCGGTCCCGACGGCGTGGGCAAGTCAAGCCTGCTGTCGCTGCTGTCCGGCGCGCGTGCGGTGCAGCAGGGTCGAGTGGAGGCGCTTGGAGGGGACATGGCCAGCAAGCGGCACCGCGACCGTGTCTGCCCGCGCATCGCCTACATGCCGCAGGGACTGGGCAAGAACCTCTACCCCACCTTGTCGGTGGAAGAAAACCTGCAGTTCTTCGACCGCCTCTTCGGCCACGGTGCGCGCGAGCGCCGCCGCCGCATCGACGAGCTGACGCAGAGCACCGGGCTGCACAAGTTTCTGGCGCGCCCGGCGGGCAAGCTCTCGGGCGGCATGAAGCAAAAGCTGGGCCTGTGCTGCGCGCTGATCCACGACCCCGACCTGCTGATACTCGATGAGCCCACCACCGGCGTCGACCCGCTGGCGCGGGCGCAGTTCTGGGACCTGATCGCACGCATCCGCAGCCAGCGCCCCGGCATGAGCGTGGTGGTGGCCACCGCCTACATGGACGAGGCCCAGCGTTTTGACTGGCTGGTGGCCATGGACGCCGGCCGTGTGCTGGCCACCGGAACACCGGCCGAGTTGCTGCAACGCACCGGCACCGACACGCTGGAGACCGCCTTCATCCGCTTGCTGCCTAAAGAAAAAACGCGCGGCCATGCGGCGGTGGTGATTCCGCCGCTGCCCGAGGGCGATGGCACTGCCGCCGACATCGCCATCGAGGCGCGCGAGCTGACCATGCGCTTTGGCGACTTCGTGGCCGTGGACCATGTGAGCTTTCGCATTCGGCGCGGCGAGATCTTCGGCTTTCTGGGCTCCAACGGCTGCGGCAAGTCCACCACCATGAAGATGCTGACCGGCCTGCTGCCGGCCAGCGAAGGCCAGGCCTGGCTGTTCGGCGCCGAGGTGGACCCCAAGGACATCGACACGCGCCGGCGTGTGGGCTATATGTCGCAGGCCTTCTCGCTGTACGGCGAGCTCACGGTGCAGCAGAACATGGTGCTGCATGCGCGTTTGTTCCATGTACCCGAGGCCGACATCCCCGCGCGCGTGGCCGAGATGGTGGCGCGCTTCGGCCTAGAGGAAGCCATCGACAGCCTGCCCGACAGCCTGCCGCTGGGCATACGACAGCGCCTGTCACTGGCCGTGGCGATGGTGCACCAGCCGGAGCTGCTGATCCTGGACGAACCCACCTCGGGCGTGGACCCGGTGGCGCGCGACAACTTCTGGCGCCTGCTGATCGAGCTCTCGCGCCGCGACCGCGTCACCATCTTCATCTCGACCCACTTCATGAACGAGGCCGAGCGCTGCGACCGCATGTCGCTGATGCACGCAGGCCGGGTACTGGTTAGCGACACGCCGGCCAACATCGTGGCCCAACGCGGCGCGGCCACGCTGGAGCATGCTTTCATCGACTACCTGGTGGAAGCCGGTGGCGGCACGCCCGAAGCAACCCAGGCCCCGGCGAGCGCACCCGACCCGGCCCCATCCGCCGCCTCGGGTACGGCGGCGCCGCACCCACACGCCTTCAGCCTGGGCCGCGCCCTGAGCTACAGCTGGCGAGAAACCCTGGAGCTGCTGCGCGATCCGGTGCGCGGCGGCCTGGCCCTGGTCGGCTCTCTGGTGCTGATGTTCGTGATGGGCTTTGGCATCAGCATGGATGTGGAAAACCTGCGTTATGCCGTACTCGACCGCGACCAGACCACGCTGAGCCAAAACTACTCGCTCAATCTGTCGGGCTCTCGCTACTTCATCGAACAGCCCCCCCTGCGCGACTACGGCGAACTGGACCGCCGCCTGCGCAGTGGTGAACTGTCGCTGGCCATCGAGATCCCTCCGGGCTTTGCGCGCAGCGTGCAGCGCGGAGCGCCCGCACAGATCGGTGCCTGGGTCGACGGGGCCATGCCGCAGCGCGCCGAGACCGTGCAGGCCTACCTGCAGGGCATGCACCAGGGCTGGCTGGTGGAGCAGATGCGTGCACAGCTTGGCATTGAGTTCGCCGGTCAGGCCAGCGTCGAAACCCGCTTTCGCTACAACCCCGACGTGAAGAGCCTGCCGGCCATGGTGCCGGCCGTCATCCCGCTGCTGCTGCTGATGCTGCCGGCCATGCTGACGGCCCTGGCCGTGGTGCGCGAGAAAGAGCTGGGGTCGATCCTCAACCTCTACGTCACGCCGGTCACTCGCCTGGAGTTCCTGCTCGGCAAACAACTGCCCTATGTGGCGCTGGCGATGCTGAACTTCCTGCTGATGGTGTTGCTGGCCGTCACCATTTTCGACGTGCCCGTCACCGGCAGCTTTGCCACCCTGGCGCTGGCCACGCTGGTGTACTGCGTCGTCTCCACCGGCATTGGCCTGCTGGCCTCCACCTTCACCAACAGCCAGATCGCGGCCATGTTCTTCACCATGGTGGGCACCATGCTGCCGGCGGTGCAGTTCGCCGGCATGGTCAATCCGGTGTCTTCGCTCGAAGGCAGCGGCCGCCTGATCGGCGAGATCTTCCCGACCACCTACATGCTCACCGTCAGTCGCGGCGTGTTCAACAAGGCGCTTGGTTTCGCGGAACTGCAGGGCGCCTTCTGGCCCCTGCTGATCGCGGTGCCGGTCGTGCTGGGTGCCACCGTGCTGCTGCTGAAGAAACAGGATGCCTGAGATGCAACGAATGCTGGCCAACGTCTACCGCCTGGGCGTGAAGGAACTGTGGAGCCTGGTACGCGACCCGATGATGCTGGTGCTGATCGTGTTTTCCTTCACCTTCACCATCTACACCGCCGCCACCTCGGCGCCCGAGACCCTGCACAACGCGCCGATCGCCATCGTCGATGAGGACTCCTCGCCGCTTTCCTTGCGCATCGCCTCGGCCTTCTACCCGCCGCACTTCACGCCGCCGGCCATGATCACGCTCGGCGAGGTCGACCCCGGCCTGGACGCGGGCAAGTACAGCTTCGCACTGATCATCCCGCCGAACTTTCAGCGCGATGTGCTGGCCGAGCAGGCCCCGGCCCTGCAGTTGAACGTGGATGCCACGCGCATGAGCCAGGCCTTTGCGGGCAGTGGCAATGTGCAGCAGATCGTGCTGGCCGAGGTGAACGAGTTTGTGCAGCACTACCGCGGTGCAACCGCATTACCGGTGGAGTTGGCGATGCGCATGCGCTTCAACCCTGCGCTGGAGCCGTCCTGGTTCGGCGCACTGATGGAGATCATCAACAACGTCACCATGCTGTCGATCGTGCTCACCGGCGCGGCGCTGATCCGTGAGCGCGAGCACGGCACCATCGAACACCTGCTGGTGATGCCGGTGACCCCTGCCGAGATCATGCTGGCCAAGGTGTGGTCGATGGCGGCGGTGGTGCTGCTGGCGGCCACGCTGTCGCTGCTGTTCGTGGTGCAGGGCCTGCTGGCGGTGCCGGTGCAGGGCTCGGTACTCTTGTTCCTGGCGGGTGCCACGCTGCACCTGTTTGCCACCACCTCCATGGGCGTGTTCATGGCCACCGTGGCTCGCAACATGCCGCAATTCGGCATGTTGCTGATGCTGACCCTGCTGCCGCTGCAACTGCTGTCGGGCGGCAGAACACCACGCGAAAGCATGCCCGACTTCGTGCAGAACCTGATGCTGGTCGCCCCCACCACCCACTTCGTGGAACTGGGCAGCGCCATCCTCTACCGCGGTGCAGGCATCGGCGTGGTGTGGACATCCTTCCTGTTTCTGTTCGCGATCGGCGCCGTACTGTTCTGGTTGTCCTTGTCGCGTTTCCGAAAAACCATCAGCCAAATGGCTTGACTGGTCCTCCCACTCTCACTTTTTTATCTGAGGAGACTGCCGTGAGCGTCGATACCCAACTTCCACTGCACCTGACCAAGGCACAACTGGCCTTTTGGCTGAGCACCACCGCGCTGCTTCAGGACGGCCGCCAGCGCTGGCTGGAACATGCCACGAAGACCATCGGCGAGAACATCGAAGAGACGCAGGCTGTGGCTTCGCAACTGCACAGCTGCGAAGACTGGCAGGCCCTGGCGGCATTGCCGGGGCATGCTGCCTGGCGTTTGATGAACCGCCAGATGGGAGGTCTGCAGGCCATCGCGCAGACCGCGCTGTCCAACCAGGCGCAATGGGGCACCGGCTGGCAACAGGCCCTGGCCGCCTGGCAACAAGCCTCGGCCCAGGCCCTCAGTTTGGCCGGCAACGCCATGCCCCTGCACGCCAGCTTGAACGAGTTCGTGAAACTGTGGCGCCCGCTGCCGGCTGCAGCGGCCGAATCAGTGAACAAAGCCACGGCGAAAGGAAAGGCCAACCATGGCTGAGCAGCACCCTCGTACCGCCCTGGTTACCGGCGGCCTTGGCGGCCTGGGCGAAGCGATCGCCCGGAGCCTGCACGATGCTGGCCACAAGGTGCTCGTCACGCACTCGCTGGGCAACGACCATGTGCCAGCCTGGCTGGCGCAGCAAGCCGACGCTGGTTACCGTTTCCGCGCCTACGCCGTGGACGTGGCCGATTTCGAAGCCTGCCAGCACTTGGCCGCGCAGCTGGCCGACGACGGCCAGACCATCGACATCCTGGTCAACAACGCCGGCATCACCCGCGACGCCACCCTGCGCAAGCTCAGCCATGAACAATGGGATGTGGTGCTGCGCACCAATCTCGATTCGGTGTTCAACATGAGCAAGCACTTCATCGACGGCATGGCGACGCGCGGCTGGGGCCGCATCGTCAACATCTCGTCCATCAACGGCTCGAAGGGGCAGTTCGGCCAGGCCAACTACGCCGCGGCCAAGGCCGGCATGCATGGCTTCACCAAATCCCTGGCCCAGGAAGTCGCCAGAAAGGGCGTCACCGTCAACACGGTGTCGCCGGGCTATCTGGACACCAAGATGGTGGCAGCCGTGCCCAGGGAGGTTCTGGAGAGCCAGATCGTTGCCCAGATCCCCGTCGGCCGGCTTGGAAGGCCCGCAGAGATCGCCGGTCTGGTGGCCTTCATCGCCAGCGACACAGCGGCTTTCATGACCGGCAGCAACGTCGCCATGAACGGCGGCCAGCACATGGATTGAATCCCTTCTCCGAGGCCCAGCAAGCAACATGACCCCAACCCCACAGGAGCCCGGCTTGAAACTCATCAGCAACCGCACTTTTGACGAGATCGCCGTCGGCGACAGCGCCTGCATCGAACGCACGCTCAGCACCCAGGACATCCAGCTCTTCGCCATCCTCTCGGGCGATGTGAATCCTCAGCACCTGGACGCCGAATACGCCGCCTCCACGCGCTTTCACGGCGTCATCGCCCATGGCATGTGGGGCGGCGCACTGATCTCGGCCGTGCTGGGCACACGGCTGCCGGGGCCGGGCACGGTGTACCTGGGCCAGACGCTGAAGTTCCGTGCGCCCGTGCACGTGGGTGACACCCTTGCCATTCGCGTCACCGTGGCCAGCCGCGACGAAGCCAAGAAGCTGCTCACGCTGGCCTGCAGCTGCACCAACCAGAAGGGCCAGGTGGTGATCGACGGCGAAGCCACCGTGCTCGCACCCACCGAGAAAATCGAACGCGCCAGCACCACCCTGCCCGAGGTGCGGCTGAGCAGCGGCGACGGCCTGCAACGGCTGCTAGCCCGTGTGCGCCCGCTGGGCACTATCCGCGTGGCGGTGGTGCACCCCTGCGACGCGCTCAGCCTGGCCGGAGCCATGGACGCCCACGCCGCCGGCCTGATCGTGCCGGTGCTGGTGGGCCCGCGCGCGCGCCTGGAAGCGGTGGCCGCGCAAGCCGGCCTCTCGCTGCAGGGCATCGCGATCGAAGACGTGCCGCACAGCCACGCGGCGGCGGCGCGGGCCGCGCAGATGGCCGGTCAAGGCGAGGTCGAGGCCTTGATGAAGGGCAGCCTGCATACCGACGAGCTGATCAGTGCGGTGCTCAATGCCGCCGCCGGGCTGCGCACGAAGCGTCGCCTGAGCCACTGCTTCCTGATGCAGACACCCAGCTACCCGCGCCCCTTCATCATCACCGACGCGGCCATCAACATCGCCCCCACCCTGCCCGACAAGGCCGACATCGTGCGCAATGCCATCGACCTGGCCCACGCCATCGGCGTGGCCCAGCCGCGGGTGGCCATCCTGGCCGCAGTTGAAACCGTCAACCCGGCGATGCAGGCCACGCTGGACGCCGCCGCTCTGTGCAAAATGGCCGACCGTGGCCAGATCACGGGCGCACTGCTCGACGGGCCGCTGGCCTTCGACAACGCAGTCTCTATCGCGGCGGCGCGCATCAAGGGCATCACCTCGGACGTGGCCGGCCAGGCCGACGTGCTGGTGGTGCCCGACCTGGAAAGCGGCAACATACTGGCCAAACAGCTGGAGTACATGGGCGACGCGTCCACCGCCGGCATCGTGATGGGAGCCAAGGTGCCCATCGTGCTGACCAGCCGCGCCGATTCACGCGAGACACGCATCGCCTCCTGCGCGATCGCCCTGCTCCTGGCCTGCCACTACCGCAGCACGCCGCCATGAGCAGCGCCGACCACCACAGTCCCGAGGCCCAGGACGGCCTGATCCTGGTGCTGAACTGCGGCTCATCCAGCATCAAGTTCGCGCTCTTCGATGCCAGCCGATCGCCGCTGCCGCGCACACCGCTGTGGCGCGGCAAGGTGCAGGGCATCGGGGGCCCGGCACCCGTGTGCGAGGAATCCGGCCTGGCGCCGCAAGCCCTGGTGCTGGATGCCGACAAGCCGCAACACGCCGCCTTGGCCCACATCCAGCAACGGATCTTGCAGCGCCTGGCCGGGCGGGCGCTGCAGGCCGTGGCCCACCGCGTGGTGCATGGCGGCAGTCGCTACTTCGCGCCGGTGCGCGTGGACGCGGGTGTGCTGGCCGACCTGCGCTCGTTCATCCCTCTGGCGCCATTGCACCAGCCCTTCGCGCTGGAGGCCATCGAGGCGCTGCTAGCCACCAATCCCGATCTACCCCAGGTGGCCTGCTTCGACACCGCCTTCCACCACAGCCTACCGGTGGTCGAGCAGATGCTGCCCCTGCCCTATGCCATGTGGCAGCGCGGACTGCGTCGCTACGGTTTCCACGGCCTGTCCTACGAGTACTTGTCGGTGGTTCTGCCCGAGCGGCATGGCGAGCGAGCCCGCGGCCGCGTGATCGCGGCCCACCTGGGCAGTGGTGCCAGCCTGTGCGCCTTGCAGGGCCTGCGCAGCGCGGCCACCACCATGGGCTTCTCGGCACTGGACGGCCTGATGATGGGCACCCGCACCGGCGCGCTGGACCCGGGCGCGCTGCTCTACCTGATGGAAGTTGAAAAGCTGTCGCCCGCGCAGGTGGGGCACCTGCTGTACCACGACTCGGGTTTGCTGGGCGTCTCAGGCCTGTCGTCGGAGCCGCGCGTGCTGCTGGCCCATGAAGACCGCGACGATGCCGTGGGCGAGCAGGCGCGCGCTGCGCTGGCGCTGTATGTGCGGCGCATCGTGCGTGAAATAGGTTCCTTGGTGGCGGTGCTTGGAGGGCTCGATCTGCTGGTCTTCACCGCCGGTGTGGGCGAGCACAGTGCGCCGATGCGCGAACGGATCTGCCGCGAGCTCGGTTTTCTGGGCCTTGCGCTGGACGCCACCGCAAACGCGGGCAACGAGTATCTGATCTCCAGCCCATCAAGCCGGGCCGCCGTGGCGGTCGAGCCGACCAATGAAGAGTGGGTCGCAGCACAACAAGCGCTGACCTGCCGGCAAGACATATCGCCAGGCTGCAATCTCCCCCACGCAGGCTAGTCTTGCGGTGCGACCCTAAAGCTCGCGCAGCGTAAGCCACTGGTGCCAGCGGCCAGCAGCGTGCGTTGGGCTGGCTGGCTGTGGTCGATGCAAAAAAAGCCGGGGGGTCTGGCGAAAAGTGAGGTGCGCCCTTGCGACTCAGACAGGCAAGACGGCCATCTCACGAGCCTGGAAAACATAGCATTCAGGTTCATGACCATCGCAAGCGGTGATGTACGCAGCAGTCCATTCCCTCTCCGCCGGATAGAGTAGTACGCCGAGTTCTGCAGCCTTATCTTGTAACTTCGCAATGCGCGAAAA
>Ga0187843_10001114_pt1 | contig 17499 bp, 18 predicted proteins | sample SpaLakP09_SKY_43_FD_134516 | JGI IMG/M metagenome (GOLD analysis project Ga0187843, IMG submission 134516) | Oligotrophic lake water microbial communities from Sparkling Lake, Wisconsin, USA - SP09_SKY_43 | ecosystem: Environmental > Aquatic > Freshwater > Lake | place: USA: Sparkling Lake...
GCTCAATGATGCAGGTGGCCTCGAAGACAGTCTGCCCGCAGTCCACCAAAACCGGGAAACGCTGGATCGGCCACAGCTCGGCCAGCTTTTGCGTAGCCGGACTGTCCGGCCCTCCCAGCAATTGCGGCTCAAAGGGGGTCGCATTCTCGTACAGCGCTATCAACACCTTCTGGCAATAGGACGAGAACGGGTGGGAATAGAGCTGCAAAGAACGACTGTTGTTCACGGCGTTGTCTCCTTCTGGAATCCTGCACAGGCCCGCATCAACGCGCGGGTGTAGTCCTGCGTCACGCGCTGGCCGGCCAGTTCGGCTGCTGGCAGCGTCTCCACCTCGCGCCCTTGGCGCATCACCATCAGCCGCTCGCACAGGTGGGTGACCACGGCGAGGTCGTGGCTGACCATCACGAAGGTGAGCCCGCGTTCGCGGCGCAAGGCTTCAAGCAGGTTCAGGACCTCGGCCTGCACCGAGGCGTCGAGCGCCGAGGTGGGCTCGTCAAGCAGCAGGATGTCGGGCTCCAGGATCAGCGCGCGGGCGATGGCGACACGCTGGCGTTGGCCGCCGGAGAGCTGGTGCGGATAGCGGAAGCGGAATCCGTCGCCGAGGCCCACGGCATCGAGCACGGCGGCAATGCGCTGTTCGGCGTCGTCGATGCCATGGATCGCCAGCGGCTCGGCCAGCATGCGATCAACCGTTTGGCGCGGGTGCAGGGAGCCGTAGGGATCCTGGAACACCATCTGCACGCGCCGGCGGAAAATCTTGCTGCCGGGCGCAGGCAGATCACCGTTGCCCGAGAGCTTCACTGTTCCGTTTGAACGGGCCGCCAGGCCGCAGATGGCGCGCAGCACTGTCGACTTGCCCGAGCCCGATTCGCCGACCAGGCCGAAGCTCTCGCCGGGCGCGACGTTGAAGCTCAAGTCGTGAATGGCGGTGAACTCGCCGAAGCGCACCTGCAGGTGTTGAACGTCCAGGCCCAGGCTCACAATTTCCAACCCTCTTGGCGTTGCAGCGTGGGCAGCGGATGACGGGCGTCGCCCAGCCGGGGCAGGCAGTTCAGCAGGCCTTGCGTGTAGGGATGCTTCGCCTCGTGCAGCTTCGCAGCCTCGATTTCCTCGACCACCTTGCCGGCGTACATCACCAGAATGCGATCGCAAAAGGTCGAGACCAGGCGCAGGTCGTGGGAGATGAAGATCAGGCCCATGCCGCGCCCACGCACCAGCTTGTCGAGAATGGCCAGCACCTGCAACTGCACCGTCACGTCCAGCGCCGAGGTCGGCTCGTCGGCGATCAGCAGCGCGGGCTCCGCGATCAGCATCATCGCCATCATCACCCGCTGGCCCATGCCACCGGAAACCTCGTGCGGGTAGAGCCTGGCGACCCGCTCGGGATCGGCGATCGCCACATCGACCAGTGCCTGCAGCACACGCTTTTTGGCGTCGGCCGTCGACAGGCGCTGGTGCGCCAGCAGGGTCTCGGAGATCTGCGCGCCGATGCGCATCACCGGGTTGAGCGAATACTTCGGGTCCTGTAAGACCATCGCGATCTTGCGTCCGCGCAAGTGCCGGCGCTCGGCCGGGCTGCAGCGCAACAGGTCGGTGTTGCCGAAACATAAGGTGTCGGCCGTGATGACGGCCTCCGGCGCGGACAGGCCCAGAATAGCGCGGCCGGTCTGCGACTTGCCGGAACCTGATTCACCGACGATGCCGAGACGCTCAACGCCCAGCGAGAACGAGACGCCGCGGACCGCCTCGATCAAGCCGCCCTCGCGCGAGGGGAAGCTGACGCGCAGGTTCTGAACTTTCAGGAGTGACTCGCTCATGGCGAGCCCTTCGGATCCAGCGCATCACGCAGCCCGTCGCCAAGCAGATTGAAGGCCAGACTGACGATGAAGATGGCAAGACCTGGCCCCGCTGCGACCCACCATTGGTCCAGCACATAGGCGCGGCCGGCTGCGATCATGGCGCCCCACTCCGGCATCGGCGGCTGTGCGCCCAGGCCCAGGAAACCCAGGCCGGCGGCGGTGAGGATGATCCCGGCCATGTCCAGGGTCACGCGCACGATCACCGAGGGCAAGCACAGCGGCATGATGTGGCGCAAGACGATGCGCCATGGCGAGGCGCCGATCAGCTGAACGGCAGAGATGAAGTCGGCCTGGCGGATCGTCAGCGTTTCGGCGCGGGCGATGCGCGCGTAGGGCGGCCAGGAGGTGATGGCGATGGCCAGCACCGCGTTCTCGATGCCAGGGCCAAGGGCGGCCACGAAGGCCAGGGCCAGGATCAGGCGCGGGAAGGCCAGGAAGATGTCGGTCACCCGCATCAGCGCGGCATCGACCCAGCCGCCGCAGTAGCCGGCCAGCGTGCCGACCAGGAGCCCGATCGGCGCCGCCAGCAGGGCCACCAGGGTGACGACGAAGAGGGTGATGCGCGAACCATGCAGCAAGCGCGAGAGGATGTCGCGGCCCTGGTCGTCGGTGCCGAACAAGTGCGCGCTGGAGGGCGGCAGCAGGCGCGTCGTCATCAGATCGCCGACATCGGGCGCATAGGGCGCGATCCAAGGCGCAAGCGCGGCAATCACGACCAGGGCCAGCACGATGACCAGCCCCAGCAGCGCGAGACGATTGCGGGCGAAGTTGCGCCAGCCGGCGTAAGCGCGGCCCAGCGCGGCTTGCCGGCGTGAGGCCGGTCGTTCGGACATCAACCAGAGATGGAGAGAACTCATCGGGGCTTATCGGGTTCTTGGATCGAGCGAGCGATAGAGAAGATCGGACAGCAGGTTCAGCGCGATGAAGATCGAGCCGACCACCAGGGTGCCACCCAGGACCGCATTCATGTCGGCGTTCTGCAGCGAGTTGGTGATGTACTGGCCCAGGCCCGGCCAGGCGAACACGGTCTCGGTCAGGACCGATCCTTCCAGCAGGCCGGCATAGCTGAGCGCGATGACGGTGACCAGGGGCACGGCCGCGTTGCGCAGCGCGTGGCGCCAGATGATGCGCGCCTCCGAGATACCCTTGGCCCGCGCAGCGACGATGTATTCCTGGCCCAGCTCCTTGAGCATGAAGCTGCGCGTCATGCGACTGATGTAGGCCAGCGAGAAGTAGCCGAGCAGCAGACCCGGCAGGGCCAGATGCGAGAGCGCGCTGCGGAAGGCCGCCCACTCACCTGCTATCGCCGTGTCGACCAGCATCAGCCCGGTCACCGGCGTGACCGAGTACTCAAACGCGATGTCGATGCGCCCCGGCCCCGACACCCAGCCGAGCTTGGCGTAAAACAGCACAAGGCCCATCAGCCCCAGCCAGAAGATTGGCACCGAGTAGCCGACAAGGCCCATCACCCGCACCAGTTGGTCGGCAAACCGGCCGCGCCGCACGGCGGCCCACACGCCCAGCGGCACGCCCATCAGCACGCCGATGATGATGCCCACCGTAGCCAGCTCCAGCGTGGCCGGAAAGACCCGGCGGATGTCCTCCAGCACCGGGTTGGAGGTCAGCACCGAGTTGCCGAAATCGCCCTGCGCCACCTTGCCCAGGTAGACGCAGAACTGCGTCAGCAGCGGCTGGTCCAGGCCCAGCTCGGTGCGCACGCGGGCCATCTGTTCCTCGGTCGCGCGGTCGCCGGTGATGGCCAGCACCGGGTCAACCGGCACGACCCGGCCGATGAAGAAGGTGACGGCCAGCAGGCCCAGATAGGTCAAGGCCACGCTGAAGGCGAAACGGGCCGCGCCCTTGAGACGCGCTTTTTGAAATCTCACCGGGGGTCTGCCTTTTCTTTTGTCTGATCCAGCCCTTGCAAGCGCCGGGCCAGCTGCTGCGGCAGCACCTCGACCGCGCGCTGCTGCCAGTCTCCCATCAGGCAGATCTGCAGCCAGTTGCGCTCGCGCAGATAGCCGCTCTGGTAGGCCAGCTTGCAGCCATATCGCTCAAGGCGCTGACACAGTCGTGCGGCATTCAGTGAGGCCGGCAGGGCCAGAGTGATGACACCTGGCATGGCCTTAACGGCCGGCAGCAAGGGCGGCAGGCCCAATGCCGCCAGCTCGCTGCGCAGGAAAATGTCGGCCGAGCGCGTGGCCTGCCAACGGGCGGGCCAGTCGACGCTCAAGGCAGCCTCCAGCGCGGCCAAGCCGTTGGAGCTCTGCGTGTAAGGCACGCCGTCGGTCGCTGCGAAGGCAGCCAAGTCGACGCTGGTCGGCAACTGGCCCGCCGCAGCCAGGCGGCCATCGTGCAGCACAAGGGACAGGCCCGGATAGGCGCCCAGTGCCTTGCCACTGACCGAACTGGCCAACCAGACGCCGCGCAGATCGACCGGCTGCAGTCCCAGCGCGCTGACGGCATCCAGGCAAAGTGCGGCACCGGCCTCGGCACAGGCCTCGCGCAGCAGCGCCAGGCCGTTGTCCATGCCGGTGGAGGTCTCGCACAGCACCGCCCAGACCCAGGCCGGCTGCTGCTCGCGCAAGGCGGCCTGCAGACGCTCGGCCGTCAGCGCCTCGCCCCACCCCAGGCGCAAGACCTGGTGCGTCAGGCGCCAGCGCCGCGCCTGATCGGCCAGACGCTCGCCGAACTCGCCGTTGGCGATCACGAGGCCGGGCCGGCCGTCCACCGACAGCTGGCCGGCCACCGCATCATTGGCCAGGGTGCCGCTGCCGGCGAAGAGAAGCGCATCGGCGCAACCGGTCAGCGCACGAAGCCGCTCGCGCACACGGGTCAGTCGCTGCCGATGCACGGAGCTGCGGTGCGAGACAGGTGCCTGCGCCCAAGCCGCGGCCACGGCCGGCGCAATGGCCGCCGGGCCGGGCAGGAAGCTGACCCCCTCGCCGTCGGCGCTCAGCTCCAGATGCGCAACCTGGGCCGCGTAGTCGGGCAGGCGCAGGAACATCGGCTGGTAGAGCGCGTCCTCGCTGCCCACCAGCGGACCGAAGGGTCGGAAGCCCAGATGCGCATAGAGCTTCAGCTGCCGCACAGTGCCCGAGATCAGCGCGAGGTCGCAACCGAGCCCCCGGAAATGCACGCCCAGCACGCCGGCCAGGCGGGCGAACACCGCCTGCTTGCGGAACTCGGGCGCCACCGCCAGCAGGCGGATCTCCACCGCTTTTTGATGCAGAGGCAGATAGTCGGCCAGCGCCGGCAGCTTGCCCTCCAGCGAGAACGGCCGCTCGCAGCGGCCGGCTATCATGCCAACGACCTCGCCCTCATGCAGGCAGATCGCATAGGTGTTCTCGCCATGGAAACGGTCGACCAGGCACTGCTTGGCATTGGCCGCATGCTGCGGAATCTCCTCGACGAAGGTGCGGTAGTTCAGTCGATGGATGGCCTCGAACTCGGCCGGCCGGTCGGCCAGCTTGAACTGCAAGCCCGTCCCGATGGATTCAGCGCTTGCTGACCGTGAAGACATAGGTCGAGTCCGAGGTCGGGCCTAGCTTGAAACCCTCCACATTGGCGCGCACCGCCGCCACCTGGGTCTGCTGAAACAGCATCACGAAGGGGCTGGTCTTGCGGAACTCGGCCTGCATGTCCTGGTACATCTTGATGCGCTTGGCCGGGTCACGCTCCAGCACGGCGGCGTCGGCCTTCTTCGTCAGCTCCGGGATGGCCCAGGCGTTGCGCCAGCTCAGCGGCTTGGCCTTGGCCTCGTCGCCGTTGTCGACATTGCGGGCGAAGGTGTCGGCGTTGGTGTGCGGGTCCCAATAGTCCGCCCCCCATTCGCCGATGTACATGTCGTGCTTGCGGCCGCGGTACTTGGTCAACACCTGCTTGCCGTCGCCGGGGATGATCTCGATCTCGATGCCGGCCCGTCTAGCGGTCTGCTGCACCGCCTCGGCAATGCCCTGCACCGGCTGCACCGTGCGCGTATCCAGCGTGACCTTGAAGCCCTTGGGCAGGCCCGCCTTGGCCAGCAGCGTCTTGGCCTTATCCACATCGAGTTTGTAGGGCTTGTCGCTACTGGCGCCGAGCAGGCCCGAGGGCAGGAAGTTCTGGTGAACCACACCGATGTCCTTGATCAATGTGGCGCCGATGGCCTCGTAGTCGACCAGCCACTTGAAGGCCTCGCGCACCTCGGGCTTGGCCAGGTTGGCGTTCTTCTGGTTCAGGCTGATGTAGTAAACCGTGCCCTTGGCCGTGGATGTCAGCTTGACGTCCTTGTTGGTGGCAAGCGCGGCAATGTCCTGCGGCGCCAGATTGCGGGCGATGTCCACATCGCCCTTCTCCAGCAGCAGGCGCTGCGTGGCCGCCTCCTTCACATGGCGGTAGATCGCGCGGGCCAGCGCCGGCTTGGCACCGTGGTACTGGTCGTTGCGTTCCAGAACCAGGATTTCGTTGGCCCGCCACTCGCGCAATTTGAACGGGCCGGAGCCGGCGTGGTTGCGCTTGAGCCAGTCGCTACCGAAGTCATTGTTCTGTGCCTTGCCCATCAACAACTTCTTGTCGACGACCGAGGCCACATTGGCCGTCAGGCAGTTCAACACGAAGCTCGCTGCATAGGCCTTGTCGGTCTCGAAGCTCAAGGTCAGCGGGCCGGTCTGCTTGACCTTCTCGGCCACATTGGCCTTGCTCCAGCCGAACTGGGTCAGGATGAAGGCGGGGGTCTTGTCCAACAGCACCGCGCGCTGCAAGGAGAACACCACGTCCTCGGCCGTCAGCGGATTGCCGGAGGCGAACTTCAGGCCCGGCTTCAGTTCGAACGTGAAGGTCTTGCCGTCGGCCGAGACGGTCCAGCCCTGGGCCAGTGCGCCACTGAGCTTGGAGGGGTCGCTCACCTCGAACTTGACCAGGCGCTCGTAGGTGTTGCCGAGGATTTCGCCGCCCGAGATTTCGAACGATTCGGCCGGGTCCATCGAGATCAGGTCATCGAAGGCGAAGGCCTGGACCAGGGTGTCCTTGGGCGCGGCGGCATGAAGCGGGCTCAGGCCCCAGGCCAGGGCGAGGCCGCTGGCCAGCAGGGTGGTGGTGGCACGGCGAGTGATCTTGTGCTTCATCGGTGGGGACGCAGGCTGGTTGACGGGCTCAGCGCATTCTGCCCTGCTCTATCAAGGCATGAGCCAGGCGCCGCCCGCTGAGCCAGGCGCCTTCGACCTTGCCGCCATGCAGCCAGTCGCCGCACAGGCCCAGGCCGGCCTCGGCTGACCAGGCGCAGCCCGCATCGAGGGCGGGCGCGGTGTCGGCATAGCGCCAGCGGTGCGCCGTCCAGCCGGCCGGTGCAGGCCCGCCCAGCGCGGCGAAGGCCTGCAGCAGCCGGGCAGCCACGGCCTCGGCGGATTCCTCCAAATGCAGTTCACTCCACTCCGCTTCGGCATGCAGAAGCCAGCTCTCGACGCCCGCGCGGCCGGGCTTGCTGCTGTTGCGCGCCAGCCAGCGCAGCGGGCCACTGTTGACGAAGGCGGCGTCGAAGGGCAGATCGACCGGCCGCTCGAACTGCAGCATCAGCGCCCAGCAGCCACGCATTCGCGCTTGCGCAGCAATGGCTGCCAGCGCCGTCGCATGCGGCCCCAGCAGCGGTAGGGCCTGCGGGGCGGGCAGGGCCAGGAGCACGGCGCCAAAGGCCTGCGGCAGCCAGCCGGCCTCGGCCGACTGCAGTTGCCAGCCGCCGCTCTCGCGGCGCAGCGCGGTGATGTTGCTATGCAGGCTCAGCGGCAGCGCCTCGGCCAGCCAGCGGGCCGGTGAACTCATCTGCGGCTGGCCGACAAAGCGCTGCAGCGACACATCAGCACGATGACCGGCAGCACCGCCCAGCACCGCCAGCCGAGGCGCCCAGGCAGCCGCAACGCCGGCCGCCTGCCAACGGGCCAGCTCGGCCACAAAGGCCGGATCGCGGGCGGTAAAGTACTGCGCGCCGTGATCGCATTGCCAGCCGTCCGCACGGCGCGTGCTCATGCGTCCGCCGGCACCGCGGCTCTTGTCGAACACCTGCACGGCCAGGTCGGCATCGCTGAGGGCCTGTGCGCAGGCCAGGCCGGCCAGGCCGGCGCCCAGCACCGCCACGGGAAGGTCAGAAGGCATAGTCGCCACCATCTCGATAAGGGATGGCCGATTGTGCGCGCTCGCTCTATGGCAGCACTCGGTTGCCGATGCCACGGTTCATCGCATTGAGCAGGTCGCCGTTGTCCTGGCTCAGCTCCCAGGCAAAGAGGCCAGCCATGCCGTGGCGCAGCACGTACTCGCCCTTGGCCAGCACCGCGCGCGGGTCGTCGTAGCCGATGAAGACCTGGGTCTTGGGGTGCCACAGGTTCCAGGCCTGGGTGAGCGGGTCGTAGAGCGCCTGGTACCCGTTGATGCCGCGACCCTGGGTGCCTAGCATCTGCTTGACCAGGTCCTTGTAGACCGTCGCGCCTTCGTCGCCACCGGCGGGGTAGGAGCCCGTCTTGGCTGCGCCGGTTACTGGCTTGCTCACGCCGGCAAAGCCGCGGCCGTACATGGCCACGCCGGCCACCAGCTTATGCACCGGCACCCCCGCCTTGAGCATGTTCTGCGTAGAGCTGGCCAGGCTGTCATCGGCACCGTGCGCGCTGTCCTGCAGGGTCGAATGGTTGCCGGCCTTGGCCGACCAGGGGCCGTAGAAGTCATAAGTCATCATGAAGACCAGGTCCAGCGCCGGCGCAGCCTGTCGGAAATTGACCCGCTGGACGATGGCCTGGGTGGTGTTGACCGCCGTGGTCACCAGGTAGCGGCGGCCGGTCTCACTGCCGAGCGCATCGACCGCCCGGCGCAGTTCGACCATCAGGTCCGCATAGCCCTGGCCATCGGCCGGACCGCCCAGCTGCACGCCATTGGCCGCGCCATTGCCGCCAGGGTGCTCCCAGTCGATGTCGATGCCGTCAAAGCCCGGATGGGCGCGCAGGAAGCCGACCGAAGAAGCGACGAAGACCGCACGCCGGTCCGGATCGTTGGCCAGGTGGAAGAAGGGATCGGAGCCGCCCCAGCCGCCGACCGAGGCCAACACCCGGATATGCGGCGCGCGTGCCTTGAGCCGCCGGAAGGCGGCGTCGAACTCGGCCTCCTTGGCGCTAGAGGCGAGCTGGAAGTCCTGCTTGCCAGCGCAGCTGTCCTTGTCCTTGGGCAGCTCGCCCGGCCCGCAGATCCGCAAAAAGGCGTAGAGCACATGACTCAGGCTGCCGCTCTTGATGCCGTCCACCAGGGCCACCGGCTCCCAGTTGGGCACATAGACGCCGACGACCTTGGCGTCCACCTTGCGATCGAAGTCCAAGGGCTTGGCCGCAAACAGATCGGCCCCCGCCGCATGGGCAAGACCGGCGAAACACAGGGAAAGAGGGAGGACAAGACGGCGCATCGGCTGGGCTCCAGATTGAAGTCACCAGACTAACACCAACCAGCTACCAATCAAGTACCAATCTACATGCCAATCTACATGCCAATCTACGGTGGCAGGCTGACCCGGATCTGCAGCTCGCGGCTACTTTGCGGCTCGGCATCGCGGCTGCTGACCACGCCAGCCTCGGGCCGCTGCACGGCTGCGCCGCTGCGGGCCACGGTGATCCAGTCACCCAGGGCCACCTGCACGGCGCCATGGACCTGCGCCTGCCCGCCACCCTCCGGCGCCATGGCGCGGAACTCCACGCGGACCGGCTGCTCGCCGCCGGGCCAGTCCGGCGTGACGACGAAACCGCGCGTGCGCTCAACCAGCTGGGTGCGCGGCGCCGCGAGGAAGCGTGGCTGGCCGCGCTGGCCCGGCTGCGGCAGTTCCACCGCGTAGTCCAGCCATTGCATCGGCACCTGCTCGGCGAGGCTGACGCCGGCCGGACGGCCGTTCAGCACCAGCAGGCGCTGGATGGCATCCAGCGCTTCTCCGCGCCGCTGGGTGCTCAAGCTGCTGCCGCCCACCCGCGGCGACACCGAGCCCGCCGTGCCGACCACCACCGCGCCCTCGCGCACACCAGACAGTGCCGCGCCACTGACGCTGGACTCGACCCAGCGCAGCTCCACCAGCAGATTGCGCTGTGGGCCTGCGGCCTGGGCCGACAGGCTCAGCAGGGCCAGCGCCAGGGTGATCAGTTGCTTTCTCATGACGTCCAGCATACGCCGAGCGGAGCCGCTACCATCGCCGCGCGGCGCGCCACTTCATGCGTACCGAGGAGCAGTACATGGCGTTGAGCAGCACCCCTTCGATGGCCCTGTCACTGGGTCTGGCGGCCCTGGTCGTCTGGCGCGTCTACAAGCGCGTGCGGCGCCTGATCGGGCGGCAGCAGTTGTCGACTGTGCGGCCCTGGCTCACCGTCACCCTGTTCCCGGTGCTGCTCCTGGTGCTGGGCGCTTTCTCGCTGGTCCATCCAATCAATGCGCTGGGCCTGCTGGCTGGCGCGGCCGTTGGTGTCGGCCTGGGCGTCTATGGCCTGCGCCTGACGAAGTTGGAGGCCACGCCGGCCGGCCTGTTCTACACGCCGAATGCGCATCTGGGCATCGGCCTGTCGCTACTCTTCATCGGCCGCATCGTCTACCGATTCGCCCAGCTCTACCTGCTGGGCACGGCCGGCGCGAACAGCAGCCCGGACGCTTTCATGCGCAGCCCCTGGACCCTGCTGATCTTCGGCACCCTGGCCGGCTACTACATCTGCTACGCGGTGGGCCTGCTGCGCTGGCGCCACGGCCTGAGGCAAGCCGCATGAGCACGCAGCATTTCTACGAACCGCGCCTGGGCCACGGCCTGCCGCACGACCCCTTCAACGCCATCGTCGGCCCGCGGCCGATCGGCTGGATCTCAAGCCACGACAGTGACGGCGTGCTGAACCTGGCGCCCTACAGCTTCTTCAACGCCTTCAACTACACGCCGCCCATCGTCGGCTTCGCCAGCATCGGCTGGAAGGACACGGTGCGCAATATTGAGGCGACCGGCGAGTTCGTCTGGAACCTGGCTACGCGCGAACTGGCCGAAGCGATGAACGCCAGCTGCGCCGCCGTGTCACCGGAGGTCAACGAGTTCGAGCTGGCGGGCCTGGCAACGGCACCCTCACGCCTGGTGAAAGTGCCACGCGTCGCAGCCAGCCCGGTCGCTTTCGAGTGTCGGCTGACACAGCTGATCCGGCTGCAGAGCGCTGCCGGGGCCGAGTTGGACACCTGGCTGACCCTGGGCGAGGTGGTGGGTGTGCACATAGCCGAATCACTGCTGGTGAACGGCGTCTATGACACAGCCGCCGCCCGCCCCATCCTGCGCGGCGGCGGGCCGGCCGACTATTTCGAACTGGGGCCGATGTTCAAGATGCGGCGGCCGGCTTAAGCCCAGAGTTTCGTCCTCAGGCTTCAGACCGGCCTGGCGATCCGGAAACCAACCCCGCCACCACGGAAATCGGGCGCGCTCTTGCCGCGGTAGGCTGAACGCATGGCTGGGGGGTAGCTGAACCACGCGCCACCACGGGTCACACGCATGGCGGGGTCGCCGCCCACCGCCCAGGCCGAACCATCATTCGGTGCGACGTTGTAATTGTCGTGCGGGAGGTCTTGCACCCATTCCCACACGTTGCCAGCCATGTTGTAGAGGCCAAAGGCATTCGGCTTTAGCGCGGGGCCCGCGACGGTGTAAGCCGATCCATCACTGCAATTGACGGCGCCCCAGGTCACGCCGCTGATCTGGAACTTGCCGGTGATATCCATGACGTTGGAGTAGGAGCAGGCCTCGGTGAGCTCATCGTCATCGCCCCAGGAATGGCGCCCGCCCTGCCCGGCCCGCGCCGCGTACTCCCATTCGGCTTCGCTCAAGAGCCGGTAGCCCTTGCCCGGCACCTGCTGGTTCAGCCATGTCAGATAGGCCTGTGCATCGTGCCAGCTCACGCAGGCCACGGGATGATCATCGGTCTGGGCATAGCCAGGATTGAGCCAGCCGTGCCGGCTGCTCTTGCCCCATGTCTTGCCATCCAGCACATGGCAAGCCTCGCCCCTCTCCAGCTCGGCACGGTAGCCGCTCGCGTTCACAAAACGCGCGAACTCGCCTCGCGTCAACTCGTACTGCCCAACAGCCAGGCGGTAGGCGATATGAACCTGATGCTGCGGGCCTTCGCCAACACGGCGCCCCTTCTCGGACTCGGCCGAACCCATCAGCAGGCTGCCGGCAGGAAGCAGCACCAGGGTCGGGCAATCGGCACAGTCCTTGATGGTCTGACCAGCCCCCCAAGTGCTGGTCGTCGGCAGCGTTTCAACGCCATGGGCCGGCCACAGGGAGAGGCCAAGCGCGGCGCTGGCGACGACACGCCAAAGACTTGAAAGAGAGGAATTCATGGGCAGGTCGCGGTTGGGAGTTGAGGTTGCCGGCAGCACGCATGCTAGGGGGACCCGGCGGCAGCAGCCAGCCGCGAGCGACGAGACCGGGGTTCCGAGGCATGAGTCCTTAATCTAGGGGGGCGGATGGCTTGGCTGAGCATGGCCTGTCAACCGGATACCGGCCGATGCGCTAAGCATTGGTCCCCCGACAGCGCATCAACGGGCCCTAAGCATGAGCACGATCTACCAGACTTGTTGTTTCACCGCTCTTTTTCTGGGCAGTGCGGCCGTGTACGCAGCGCCCGAGGTGTGGCGCTGCAAGAGCAGCGCAGGCGGCACCATCGCTTTTTCCGACGTGCCCTGCCCCGGCCGGGGCGAACCCCTGACGGCGCGCCAGCTGCAGAGCAATGTCGTCCAGGCTCAAAAGCTACCCCCACGCGAGGCGCAGGCCGACGCCCCGCCTGCGCCGGGCCGGCGCGAGAACGTCTGCCCGGGCGATCAGGAGCTGCGCAATATGGAGACCCAGGCCAATTCACGCAGCCTTTCGACCGAGGCCAGCGCCTTCCTGCAAGACGAGATCCGCCGTGTGCGGCAGTGCCGCAAGGGCCAGGGCCAATACACCGCCGAGGACTGGCGCATCAGCCAGACGGCCCGCGACGCACAGAGCAGCCCCAGCAACCAGGCGGCGGCCCGGCTCGCGGCCGAGAGCATGCACAGCGCCGCCGACCCGTTGGAAGGCGAGCGAATCGCCCGCTTGCGCGAGCAGGCGGTGAAGGACGAGCAAATAGCGGCGCGCCGGCGCAAGCACCAGGAGATTCAGTTCACGCCGCCGCGCTGAGGCGCTTGGTTGGCCGTCTTGTTGGCGGCCCGGCAGCGCTCGATGTCGCAGGCGGTGGGCAGCAGCGCGCGGTACTCGGTCACCGCGTTGCGCTCGCGCTCGTCACGCAGCACGCAGCGCCCGCCCTTGCCGTCGTCGTAATAGGACATCACATCGACGCAGCGCCGCGAGTGCGCCATCAGGCCGAAGAAATGGCCCATCTCGTGCGAGATGGTCATCTGCAGCGTCTCCTCGGCCGGGTGCTTCGGGTTGCGCTCCCGCAAGAGTTTGAACATGGCCGGACTCAGTGCCAACTGGCGCTGCGTCAGGTTGGCCAGCGCGAAGTTGCCGCGACTGGCGGCGTCGCTCCACAGCAGCTGGATGGCACCGGGCGGCGCACGGCCGGCCAGCACCTGCGCCGGCACGCCGCACTGTGACCAGGCCGCGGCCGCGCGCTGCACCGCCTGGCGCTGCTGGAGCGGGCTGAACCAGGCCGGCGCGCCGGCAACGTCGATGAAGAATAGCAGCTCGGCGGCCTGGGCCGGACGGTCGCGGCCATCACCCCAGGTGACACGTTCGCCAGGCCGGCATTCGCTCATCTCTTGCTCGCGCACGGTCGCCGCCGGGGTCGACGCCGCAGCCAGCCAGAGCAGCAACGCCAGGAGCGCGCGCATTCAGCCGCCCTTGAGCAGGCTGCCGAGCTTGTCGACCGCCGGCTTGATGGCAGCGTCCAACACCGGGCCCAGGTAGTCCGACGCCTGCTCGACGAAAGCCTCGCCGGCTTTAGACGCAAGCTTGCCGCCGAGGTTCTTCAGCGCGCCGGTCAGCAGGCCACGGAAGGAAGTATCCGGCGCGCCGGCCTTGACCAGGGCCTTGCGCATCGTTTCCTGCTCGTCAGCACTCAATGACGAGGCCACCAGGGCCACCATCGCGTCGAGCTTTAAGGTGACAAGGCTGGGCGAGAAGCTGCCGTCGCTGGCATGGCCCAGCTGCTGCAGCCGCGCCTTCAGGTGGTCGGCCAGCAGCGGGTTCTCGACCTCCAGCGCGAAAAGCTCGCCGTTCTTTTGCAGCAACGGCGTGCGCAAGAGCCGCTTCAGCTTGGCGTCCAGCTCGGGGGCACTGCTGCGGCGCAGCTCGCGGGCGTAGATCAGGTTGCGCGCCTTGGTGCGGGTGATGCGCAGCTTGGCCACCAGCTCATAAATTGAAGGGTCGGCACTGACCAGGCCGAGCTGCTGCAGGGCCTCCAGCATGGCCAACTCAACCTCGGCCTTGGGCAGCACACCGAAGGCGGGGGTCAGGTATTGCTTAAGCAACTGGCCCAGCACCGCGCGGGCCTGGGGCTCGGGCAGTTGGGCGATCTCTTTGTCGATGTCCATCAGGGAGCCCTCCTTCGGCCTGTTAACACCAGGGGCCACAGCAGGTTCAGCGCCAGGCCACTCATCACCAGCAGCGCAGCGCCCAGTTTCCAGGCTGGCAGTGACTCGCCCAGCAGCAGCGCCGCGCTGCTGATGCCGAACACCGGCACCAGCAAGGCCATCGGCACGATGGTAGCGGCCGCATGGCGCGCCAACAGCCAGCCCCAGACGCCGTAGCCGAACAGGGTGTTGCCGAGCGCCTGCCACAGCACGGCGCCCCAGGTGGCGGCGTCGGCCTGGCTCAGCCCTTGCCACACGGCGGCCGGGCCCTCGACCAGCAGCGACAGCGCAAACAGCGGCGGCACGGCGAACAGGCTGGTCCAGACCATATAGGCCAGCATGTTCACCCGGCCGGCCCGCTTGCCGACGATATTGCCGCAGGCCCAGGAGAAAGCGGCGGCGAGCACCATCAGCAGGCCCAGCACCGTCGTGCTGCCGTCGGTGTGCAGGGCGATCACGGCGACGCCCAGCCCCGCCAGCAGCAGGCCGCACCATTGATAACCCTGCACTTTCTCGCGCGCCAATTTCATCGCCAGCAGCAGGGTGAAGAAGACCTGGGTCTGGATCACCAGCGAGGCCAGGCCCGGCGAGATGTGGCCGCGCATGGCCAGGTAAAGCAGGCCGAACTCACCCACGCCGATCAACAGCCCGTAAGCCGCCAGGTTGCGCCAGGGCACGGCTGGGCGCGGCAGAAAGAAGATCGCTGGCAGCATGGCCAAGCTGAAGCGCAACGCCGCGAACAGCAACGGCGGCATCTGCGCCAACGCCACCTTGATGACGACGAAGTTGCTGCCCCAGATCGCCACGACGGCGAGGGCGAGCAGGAAGTGGCGCAGCGGGAGGGTCGTTGGTTTCACTAGTGGCAGCTCGACTTGGTGATGCGCAGATTGATGCGTTGATGCGCCCGCGGTCCGGTCATTGCGTCATCACCCGGTTTCGCCCGTGCGACTTGGCTTCGTACAGCAGCATGTCGGCACGCTCCAGCGTCTGCGCCAGGGTTTCGCCAAAGTGGTGCTCGGTCAGACCGGCAGAGACGGTGATCTGCAGCCACTGCCCGCCGAATTCGACCTGCAGCGCAGCCACCTGCTCACGCAGGCGCTCCACGCCAAGGGTGGCCAGCGGCATGCGCGTGTCGGACAACATCAACACAAACTCCTCGCCGCCCCAGCGTGCCAGCACGTCGGCACTGCGGATGGCGCCCTGCGCGGCTTCGGCAAAGGCGCGCAGCACCGCGTCGCCGGCGCTGTGGCCATAGCCGTCGTTGATGCGCTTGAAGTGGTCGATGTCGAGCAGGGCCACGCAGTAGCTGCGGCCATTGCGCACGCAACGCTGCGTCTCCTGCTCCATCAGCGTCTGCATGTGGCGGCGGTTCAGCAGGCCGGTGAGGTCGTCGCGCGTGGCCATGGCCTGGATCTGCTCCAGAGCCTGGGCAAGCTCCTGCTTCTGTGTCGCCAGGCGCAGGCGAATCTGGCTTAGCCGCCCAGCCAGCAGCGACACCGCCGGCAGCATGCAGGCGAGCATCAGGAAATGCGTGAGCTCCACCGCCCAGGGGTAGGCCTGCGGGTGCAGGTTGCTCATCCAGGCCATGCTGATGCCAAAACACAGCAGGGCGAACAGGCTGACGCCCAGGGCGCTGCGCGCCCGCAGCTTGAACATGCCGAACATCAGGATCACCATCAGGATCGGGAACGCCACTCCCCGCACCGGGCCGACCAGGGCATAGCCCACCGCGCTGCAGGCGATGGCGTAGCTCATTTGCGGCACCGTCAGCGAGGGGTCGGCAAAGCGCAGCGACCAGCCGCTGCGAATCGCTAGGTAGACCAGCAGCAAGCCGGCCACCGAGAACCCGGCCCACCAGTTCAGCGGCCCCTGCGGCAGCTCGACCAGCCAAGCCGCGAACTGCAGCAGGGCGACGCTAAACGCCATCAGCACCAGGGCCAGGGCGGTCTGGCGCAGGCGCAGCGCCTGCACACGGTCGGTGGTCAGAAGCAGATCGCGCAGGCGATGGCGCAGCGGCAGGGGTGGCGGCGGCAGCAGCGGCGCTGTCGTTGTGCGGGTCGTCATTGCGGCAAGCCTAACCCAGCCGGTGAGGGGTCACCGCCGGGATACACCCGCGTTTGTACGGCTGGCGAATCAGCGCTGCGCTGCATTCATGCTGACCTTACTGTTGATTAATCCCGGGACGGTTTTGAGTCTCCGTCGCCTGAGGCGACAAGCCCTTGCGCCGGCGACTAGCCGCAAAGCAACTCTCATCTTCCCCTACTTCCCCGCCCGCAGATGCGTCAAGGGCAGCGCCCCACCCGCCTTCACCTCCCCCAGCGAAAAGCTCGTGTGGATGTCCTTCACATTCGGCAACTGCAGCAGGGTGTCGATCGAGAAGCGGGAAAAGGCGTCGAGGTCGGTGGCCATGACTTGCAATTCGAACGTGCCGGCGCCGGAGATGTAGTGGCAGGCGATCACCTCGGGCAGTTCGCGGATGGCCTGCTCCAACTGCTTGGTGGCAGCACCGGCGCTGCGCTCGGCGTCCACTCTCACGAAGGCCAGCACCCCCAGGCCGAGCTTGCGGCGGTCGATCTCGGCGCGGTAGCCGGTGATGAACCCCTGCTCCTCCAGCCAGCGCACGCGCCGCCAGGTGGGCGCGGGAGACAGGCCGATGCGGCCAGCCAGTTCGGCGTTGGACAGCCGCGCCTCCTGCTGAAGCTCGGCCAGGATGGCCACGTGGTAGCGGTCCAGCTCGCCGCTGGCAGCGGTCTCGGGGTCGTCAAGAGCTTCAGCTGCCGTTCTCATGGTTTTCCCTTGCGACTGAATTTTCGAAGCCATCTGGATTCCTTTCGACGTTCTGAGCAATATTCTTGCTCAAACCCACGATGCACGAGCAAAACAAGAAAGGACTGAACGGCGCGTTTTCCCTAAACTCTGATGCGCGAGAGATCGCGACCGACGCCATACTTGACTCGTCGGCAGCACGGCAAAGCGCCCAGGCGTCACAAGCACCTGGCCGCAAGCCCGCCACCCACCAGGAGCCTCCCCCGCTATGAATGCCCCCTTGCCCGAACACATCCTGCGTGCACTAGAA
>Ga0187843_10001115_pt1 | contig 17496 bp, 15 predicted proteins | sample SpaLakP09_SKY_43_FD_134516 | JGI IMG/M metagenome (GOLD analysis project Ga0187843, IMG submission 134516) | Oligotrophic lake water microbial communities from Sparkling Lake, Wisconsin, USA - SP09_SKY_43 | ecosystem: Environmental > Aquatic > Freshwater > Lake | place: USA: Sparkling Lake...
GCCCTGACCTCGGTGCAAATTGGAGCCCTGACAACCGAACAGTTGGTTGCTATTGAAACAGTCGTTCTGGCCATGCTCACCTCTTCCACCATCAAGCCCCTGACCACCGCCCAAGTGCTGAACTTGACCACCGACAAAGTGGTGAACTTGACCAAGGCCCAATTGACGGCAGTCACCTCGTCCCAGTTGGCGGCCATGAGCAACGCCCAATTGGCGGCCTTAGACCCCGCCGATTTATCTAGCTTCAATACCTCCGCCATCGGTGGTTTGACCAGCGCGCAAGCTGCCGCTTTGGGGACCGATGCCGTGAGTGCTTTGAGCACCGCACAATGGGCTAAATTGGGCGCGGCAGCCATGGCCAATTTCTCGACCGCGGCCATTGCCGTCATTGGCAACAGTGCGATAGCAGCGCTATCTACCACCCAAACCGCGGCTTTGACCAGCGAACAAATCAAAGCCATGGGCAGCAGCCAATTGGTGAGTTTGACCACCACCGCTTTTGCCAAGCTGAGTTTCTTGGCAGTCAATGCCTTGACAACCCACCAAGTGGCCAATTTAACTTCTGGGCAAGTGGCTGCACTCACTACTTTGCAGGCAGCTGCCTTGACCTCGTCGCAATTAGGGGCCTTGTCAGAAGAGCGTTTGACCAACTTAAAGACCGAGGCTTTGGCTTTATTGGGAAGCAGCGTCATCGCAGCCCTGACCACTGACCAAGTGAAAGCTTTGTCTGCAAGCCAAATGTTTGCCTTGACCTCTTCGCAAGCATCCTCTTTGACCACTGCGCAAGCGGGTGTTTTGACCACGTCGCAAATAGCCGCACTGTCGACTGCCGCTGTCAAAGGCTTGACCGCCCAACAGTTTGCTGCCTTGACCACCGACCAAGTCACGGCTTTCTCCAGCGATCTCATAGGGGCGTTGACCACCACCCAGGCCTCGGCCTTCACCTCTGGCCAAGCCCAGGCGATGGCCACTGACCAATTGGCCGCCCTCAAGGGGACAAACTTTGCCGCTTTGACCTCGCTTGCCGTTGCCGCTTTGTCCACGGACCAAATCGTGGCCTTGACCACGGCGCAAGCATTGTTGATGACTTCGGACCAACTGGCCGCATTGTCTACAGACCAAATCCAAAGCCTACAAACCGATGAATGGGCGGTTTTGGGCACCACGGCCATACAGGGTCTGAGTTCTAATCAAGTACAGGCTTTGACCACGGCGCAGATTGTGGCGTTCTCCGCAACACAGGCAGCCAGTTTGACCTCCAAGCAATTGGCGGGCTTGAGCACCGATCAATTGGCGGTATTGCAAACCAACGATCTGGCCCGTTTAAGCACTTTGGCCATCGCCAACCTCAGCACCGCGCAAGTCGTGGCCTTGACGACTGCCCAAGTTGCCGCCATGGGTACCGATCAAGTGGCCGCTTTGACCACTGGCCAAGCGGGTGCCGTGACCTCCAAGCAAATCGCCGCGCTGTCTACCGATCAAGTAGCTGCCTTGGAAACCGCAGATTTAGCGGCATTGACCACCAAGGCCTTCATGGCCATGAGTACAGCGCAGCTCAGCGCCTTCTCCACCGATCAAATTGCGGCCATTACCACCGCACAAAGAGCGGCATTAACCACTGCACAGCTGGCAGTTCTGTAAATTCACCGTCTTTTGACGGCAAAGTGACACCTTCTACCGCTTATTGCCGCCCCAGCGGCAAGCCAGTGGCAACTTCATGCCACTGAAAATTTTCTATTTCATTAATTTTTTTAAATGAGCATTTAAATACTATAAATATATATCTTTCATGCTACGAAACTGAATGGACATAGAGGTTTTAAAAGCTGGCATCTGTCTTGCTTAACAGGTTTCATGTGAGGGAACTTATCCGGTTGGGTCAGTTACCAACCGTAAACCAAATCTAGGAGTTAGACATGAAAGCACTTGCAAAAGAAGTCATCGGTACAGCGGAGTTGGGTCGCATGATGAGCGACAAAGATGTTTCTAAGTTTTCCCCATTGGAAATCCGTGAAGCCATTCAGTCTTTGGTCACTGAAGGCAAAGATTCCTTGGCCAATGCCTTGGGCGACGCAGGATTGAGCCTGTACCCCGAAAGCGAAGATATTTTGGCCATCACCGGCTTGCTCGCACTGATGCGCCAAGACTGGGCTTATGCAGTCGATTTGATGCAGCAGTTGCAAATTCTGCAAGGCGAAAAAACACCTGCATTCACTTATGTGATGTTGGTTCGCGCCTTGCGTTGCAATTTAGAGCCCGTTCGTGCCGCACATATTTGCGGACAAGCACTCAAACAATACCCAGGCCAAATCGAGCTGGTTGCAGAAGGACTTTTGTTAGAAGACTTTATGACTTCTGCTGTCCTGGAAACAATTTCTGAACAGTGATGTTCTGAAAAAAAATCGCATTTAAAACTGAAACAGAAATCGTCCAGGTGCATGCAAAGTAAATTTGTAGAGATGGCACAGGACTTGCATAACCACCTTGAAAGATTGACTGTAGTAAGTCAGGAGAAACTAAAATGGCAGTGATCAATACCAACGTCAAAGCGCTGTTCTCACAAGCAGCCTTAAGGGCCACCGAGCGAAGTCAGCAGGTGTCCATGCAGCAGTTGTCGACAGGCAAGCGCATCAATTCGTCACGCGACGATGCCGCCGGTATGGCCATTGCCACCCGTATGACGCACCAAATACGCAGCTTGAACCAAGCCGTGCGTAATGCAGGTGACGCCATCACACTGATTCAAACCGCTGAGGGTGCGACCAACGAAATCACCGACATGCTGCAACGCATGCGTGAGTTGGCCATTCAAGCCTCCAACGACACCAATAACAACGAGCAGCGCAGTTACTTGGATCTGGAATTCCAACAACTGAAGAAGCAAATCGTTCAAATTGCCGACAACACCGAGTGGAACGGTTTCCCCGTGTTGAATGGCAGTACAGGTGAACGTGTGGGCATCAAGCCGGTGTACAAAACCACTTCTGACCCTACAGTGACCGACGCTATCAAAGTCACTGCTGGCAACCCTACATCCAGTTCAGCATCTGTTCGCACATCATTGGGTGTCACTGAGAGTGCTGATATCAATTTTCAAGCATTAGCGGCTGGTGAGTCAGTCACAGTAGCTGGTTTGATCTATACAGCTGGCGCATCAGGTGCGACCAATGCCCAAGTTGCGGCTGCATTTGCAGGTTTAGCTGATGGCGCGACAACGGGTGTCACCACTTACGGTACCTTCTCGGGTGCCTTAACTGGTTTCAAAACCACAGGCGCATTAGTTTCAAGTACCTCACATTTGGTATTTACAAGTTCGACTACTTTCACGAATGTTGATAACATTTCTGTGACATCGACTGCAGGTACACCTCCTACAGTAACTACAACAGCGGGTGTAACAGGTCTTGGCATCACAGAGAAAAATGTCTTGACCTTCCCAGCCATGAGTAAAGGTCAAACCATCACCGTGGCTGGCTTGATGTACACGGCTACTGTTGCCAACAGTGGCGCCGAAGTGGCCGAAGCTTTTGCCAACATCGCTGTGGGTGCCACCACAGGCGCCAGCACCAAAGGTACTTACAGCGGCACTTTGGCAGCATTCAGCTCTGGCCCCAAAGAAGCCAGCAGCAATGTGACTTTCACCAGCGGCACCAATTTCTCTAATGTGACTGACATCATTGTTTCCAGCGGAACCACAATCTCTGGTGGCACGATTGCCTTGGCGCCTACCGTTGCAACCACATCGGGTGCATCAGGCGGCGGCATTGTTTTGGGTGGCGCAGGTGCGTTTTCCAAATCAGGTTCTTTATCAGTTGTTGCAGCTGGCGCAAGTACATTGACTTCAGCCACTTTCACGCTGGACGATGGTCAAATTTTGGACCTCAACGTCAACGCTGCAGTCACCATTTTGAATGGCGTCGTCACCATCGACAAAACCAAACTCGAGCGAGCTGGTATCAATATTTTGTCCACCGGTAACGTGACATTGACCCAAACTGTCTCGGCAGGTACTGCTGCGGCTTTTGCTTCGGGTGATGTGGTGGGTTTGACTGTCAAACGCACTTTGCCAGGCTTGAGCCAGATGTATGCCAGTGATGTCATCATCAACGGCATTCCCATAGGCGCTTCTCGCGAAGCCGACGACACGGTGTCGCCACAAAGCGGCAACCAAATCGCCAGCGCGATTGCCAAAGCTGCCGCCATCAACGCCAAAACCATCGCCACCGGCGTACATGCCTCGGTCAACCCCACCATCATGACCGGTGCGGCCATGAGCGGAACCGGCCAAGCCAAAGGCACTTTGATGATCAATGGCTTCACAACGCCGATGATCAACACCGTGCTGGACAACCCGCGCGATTCACGTATCGCCGCGGTCAATGCGATTAACTTTATTTCCGCCCAAACCGGTGTTCGCGCTATCGACTCTTTGACCGACAGCAAGGGCATCATGTTGGTCGCCGACGATGGTCGCAACATTGAAGTGACTTTCAACACAGGAAGTACCGACAGTGACTTTGCCCGCCTGAGCGGCTTAAAGCAAGGTGTGCAAACCGGCACTTTCTCGCTTGAAAGCATGGTTGAGACACCTATTAATATCACTACAGCCACCAACGGAGATATTCACCGCGCCGGCTTGGAGACTGTCAATTACGACAGCAAGATACTGAGTACCGTCACCACCAAGCTTCGCCCTGAGGTGAGCGCTGTCGGCGATATCAAGAGCTTGGGTATCAACGATTTGATGATCAACGGTGTGGCGATTCGTCCCGCCTTGCCATCAGATGACACCTTGTCAGTGACACAAAGTTTGTCGAGCAAGGGTGAAGCCAGTGCGATTGCCACGGCTGCTGCCATCAACGACAGTTCGGAGCTAACCGGTGTAACCGCAGTGACTGTGCCCGTCAAAGTCATTGGTGACGTGACCAATATTTCTTTGCCAACAGCGGCCACTTTGGCTGCTACCGCAGACAGCACGCAGTCGCTTTACATCAACGGCAAAAACGTTCCTGTTTACATGTCATTGACGCAGACCGAGGCAGACCGCCGTCTAGCTGTGGTCAATGCCATCCATGCCAACGCAGGTTTGACCGGCGTTGACGCGGTGGATAACGGCAACGGCGGTGTTACGCTGCAAGCGGTGGATGGACGCAATGTGTCCATCTGGTTCGACAGCGCCAAGGTCAATGCCGGTAGCTTCGGCTTGGGCAGTGGCACAGTCACCAACACACCAGACGGCGTATCTGCCATCAGCGGTGGCAATATCAACACCACCAGCGCTGCAACGGTTTACGCTTCAGTTGCCTTGCAGTCGGAGAAGGCCATCAAGGTTGAGCCTGGTAACAATGGCTTCAAGGAAGAAGGTAATTTCACCGATTTGGGCTTCTCGCAAGGCACATTTGGCGGTGAGGTCGACGAGGCCACCAGCAAAATGTCACCCCCACGCACTGGCCGCTTGGCCTTCCAAGTGGGCGCCAATGAAGGACAAAGAATCACCATCGACTTGGCCGACTTCGGCAAAGGCGGCCCCATCACCGGTGAGATCACTTGGGACTCAGACCTGGATCCCTTACCCCCTGGCGCGCCAATTCCTGTAGCGCTGCCCGGTGGTCCTAACCTCCAAGGCAAGCCTTTGACACGCACCTCCATCAGTTCCAGCACTGGTGCACAAGAGGTGTTGAAGAAACTTGACACGGCGATGGACAAGGTTAACCAAACACGCGCCACCATGGGTGCGGTGATGAACCGCCTTGACCACGTCATCAACAACTTGACCAATGTGTCGATGAACTTGTCTACCTCGCGCAGCCAAATTGAAGACTCTGACTATGCGTCTGCTTCAACTGAGTTGGCCAAGACCCAAATCATGCAGCAAGCAGCTACTGCGGTGCTGGCGCAAGCTAACACCAGCCAGCAATCGGTATTGAAACTGTTGCAAGGTTAATTGATCGAATGAACACGGGCACACATTCTCCCCATCCGTCGGGTCCACAGCGGCCCGATTGTTGGAAGTGTGCCCACTTCATGGTGAGTTGGGACCCTGCCAAGCCCTATGCTTGTCGTTTGATGGGCTTCAAGAGCAGGGTGTTGCCCGCGATTGAAGTCTTTCGAACCGATGGCAATCCTTGTCGGGGCTTCACAGCCAAGCCCGCTTTAGCCCCTGTGCCGCAAAACACGCCATCCATGCCTTCAGCAGCTGTGGTCAGCAAGGTCAAGCCGCGCACGCATTCCACGAATGTTTGGGAAGCCTGACAGCCCCTTGTTTTTCTGTCGGGTTTTCGTCTGGGTGAAGAATAAGTAAATATTTAAGTACTCAATTAAATTCATAAATGAATTCCTAATAAGTTAACTTTGAACGTGGCATACGTATTGCTTTATGCAATGACCATTGACTACAGGCTGTTCAAAGTGAATCTATCTACTGGCAAATTAATCAAAGCTGTTTGGCTGGACCCGTTCAGTCCACTGCTCGATGCCGATCGAGAGAAACTTGTAAATGCACACATCGAACCTCAGCAGGTCTCGACCGTGGGCGAGTTGAACTTGGCCTTGCGCAAAGCGCATGTGCTGGTGATTCGACTTGGCGACAGTGCAGATCTGCTCAAAGAAGTCCTGACCCTGATTGCCCAACTCGGTTGCGCGGTTCCCGTGGTGTGCCGCGTTGAGCGCCGTCGCATGGAAGTGGCGGTTGACGCCATGCGCTTGGGTGCACTGCATGTGCTGCCCTGCGATGAGTGGGACACCGCTTGCTGGCGTGTGGCGGTTGATGGTTTGTTTTCTGCTGAAGTTAAAAGCAAGAGTTATGTGTTTGTCGACCCCGTCAGTCAACACCTGTTGGCCTTGGCTCAGCGTGTCGCGCAAACCGAAGTTGCCGCCTTGCTGGTGGGCCCCACCGGTGCTGGTAAAGAGGTTTTAGCCCGTGTGCTGCATGAGTCCTCCCTCAGAGCCAAAGGCCCGTTTGTCGCAATGAACTGCGCTGCCTTGCCAGAGCATTTGATTGAAGACATGCTGTTTGGCCACGAAAAGGGCGCATTCACCGGCGCGCACAAAGAATACAAAGGCTTGTTTGAACAAGCCCAAGGCGGTACGGTTTTCCTCGATGAAATTGGTGAAATGCCGATTCAGCTCCAAGCCAAGCTCTTGCGTGTATTGCAAGAGAAAAAACTCAACCGCTTGGGCAGCGAAACTTCTATTGATTTGGATGTGCGCGTGATAGCCGCCACCAACAAAGATTTGCGCCAAGCCATTCTTGACCGCGAATTCCGCGAAGACCTGTACTTTCGCATCAGCACCTTCCGCTTGCGCATTCAACCCCTGAAAGAGCGTACGGGCGACATCTTGCCTTTGGTATCGCAATCTTTAAGCCGCCATGCCAAAGGCACCGTGCCTTTGTCGGTGAATGTGGAAGCACAGCATATGTTGTTGCAATACCCATGGCCTGGCAATGTGCGCGAACTTGAAAACGTGGTGCAACGCGCCGTGGTGCTGTGCACCGGTCGCGTCATCACACCTGCACACCTGATGTTTGACGAAGCACAAACCATGGACATGCATGTGTTGTCAGACGAAGCGCTGTGTGTCTCTGCAAATGACCGAGCTTTGTGGTCGGCTCCTACGCCTACGCCTACGGCCAGTTTCCCTCCAGAAGCGCTGGCCACCAGCCCTTCAGCCGACAGTTTCATGGCGCCCGCCAGCAGCGACAGTTTACTGGTCAAGGACTTGTTTTCTGCGGTGAAAAGCAGCGAACACCAAGTGATCTTGGCCGCTTTGCAAGCCAGCGATAACCGCTTAGATGCAGCCAAAAAATTGGGTATCAGCCCACGCACCCTGCGCTACAAGTTGGCGCAACTGCGCGAGCGCGGTGTGGAATTGTCCTTCGCAGATTGAATGAGGAGTACACACCATGATTGATCGTATTTCCGCCGGTAGTGTCAACAGCATGATGGAGACCATCCGTGCTTACCAAAACAAGGCCGCCAATGGTGCTGAACACATCGACATCAAGCCGCCAGGCGTGCAAGACATTCAAGCGCCTAAAACGGAGTTGCCCAATTTCACCGATTCGGTGAAGAACCTGCTCTCCAAAGTCAATGAAGTGCAAATCAAGTCCAGTTCGCTGCAAGAAGCGTATCAACGTGGCGAAGACGTACCTTTGACCGATGTGGTCTTGGGTATGCAGAAATCATCCTTGGCATTTGAAGCCACCTTACAGGTGCGCAACAAAGTGCTCAAGGCGTATGAAGAAATCATGAACATGCCGGTTTAACCTTTAAGAGAACACCATGGCCACCGCAAGCGCAACACTCAATACCCCGCTGGGCACCAGCAACAACGCCTTGACCACCTCCGATGGATCCTCCACAGGAACCTCCATGGTGACAAGCGGCACACCGCTTCGCAGCAACGATGTGGCACGCTCGGTTGCCAACACGGCGCTCAGCGACCCCATGGGCATGGTGCGCGATTTGGTGCGCCAACCCACCGTGAAAAAAGCTTTGCCCTTCATCGTCATCTTGATGGTGGTGGCTGCATTTGGTCTGGCTTCCATGTCGATGAAGACACCCAGCTACCGCCCTTTGACCATGATGCTGCCGGAGACCGACAAGCAGTTGGCGATTGAAACTTTGAAGGCCGGAAATTTTGATCCCCAAGTGGACAACAACACCGGCCAAATCATGGTGCCTGGCGACAAATACCAAGAAGCCCGCATGTTGCTGGCCTCCAAAGGTTTGCCCCGTGCCGAATCCCAAGGCATGGACACCTTGAAAGACATGCCCGCCATGACGACCAGTCAGTTCATGGAGCAGGTCCGCTACAACAACGCCATGGAGCAAGAGTTGGCCAAAACCATCTCGCAAATTGCTGGCATCCGCAGCGCCCGCGTGCATTTGGCCGCCCCCAAACAAAGCGTGTTTGTGCGCGACCGCGTGCCCACCAAAGCCTCGGTCATCATTACCCGCGCACCTGGCAAACAAGTTTCATCTGCCAATGTGCAAGCCATCATTTCTTTGGTGGCCTCTAGCGTGCCTTACCTTGCGCCTGAAAACGTGTCGGTGGTGGATAACTACGGCACGCTCATGAATGAGATGCTGGGTGAAGCACCTTTGGGTTTGACCGGCGCACAGCTGCAGCAAAAGCAGCAAATGGAAGATTTGTACCGCACGCGCTTGATTCAATTGCTGGCGCCCATCGTGGGCGAGGCCAATGTCAGCGCGCAGGTGAGTTTGCAGCTTGACTTCACCCAAGAAGAAATCACCACCGAAGATTTTGATCAGCGCGAGAAAGGTCCCAAGACCCGCTCGGAGCTGTATGTGGAAGACCGCAACTCATTCAAAGACGCGATTGGTGTACCTGGTTCGCTGTCCAACACGCCGCCCAACCCGCCACAAAACCCGGCCTCCACAGAAACCTCGGTGTCTGACCCTAACAAAGGTGTCAGCGAAAAAGGCGTGCAAGTGGTGGCGCGTTCAACCAAAAACTATGAACTCGACCGTGCGGTTCGCCACACCAAGAGCGCCATGGGCAATATCCAAAAACTCGGTGTCGGTGTGCTCATCAACGAGCGCCCCATTCCCGTGGGCACCAAGCAGGAAAAACCTGCCGACGGCTCACCCGCGCCCACCACAGTTCCCTATACCCAAGAAGAACTCGATCGCTTGAACCAGTTGGTTCGTGGCGCCGTGGGCTTTAACGACAAACGTGGAGATATCGTAACTGTGGTTGCGACCCGTTTTGAGACGCCTGTCGATCCTGACGCCGTACCTTGGTACAAAGACGAAACATTGGCGTCATTGGCCAACAGCGGCGTGGTGGCTGTGTTGTTCCTTACCTTCTTGATGTTTGTGGTTCGCCCCATGATCAAGAAACTCAATAAACCTGAAATTGATCCCGCTGCCTTGGCTGCTGCAGCCCTGGCTGCTGCCTCTGCCGAAGCTGCCAGCGCAGAAAAAATGCGTACCGAGCGTATCGCGTCGGCCGAGGCCGAAGCCGCCGTGCGTGCCACTGCCGAGCGCATGGCCCGTGAAGAGGCCGCAGAAGTTGCTCGCAAAGCCAAGGAAGAAGAAACCATGCAGTTTCAAATGGCCGAAGAAGCCTCGGCTGCCGAATCTGTGCGCATGGCCGAAGAAGAAGCCGCCCGCGAAGCAGAGCGTCTGGCCGCTGCCAGCGAAGAACCCGAAGGACCTACGGATGTGGAACTCGCCGAGGGTGAATCTTTGGAAGACCTCAAAGCACGTATGGGCAACCTCAAACCCAAGAAGCAAGCCATCCCCTCCGATTTGCTTAACAATGCCAACTCGTATGACGATAAAGTGGCACTGATTCGAATGATCGTGGCAGACAACTCCGGCCGTGTGGCAGGTGTCATGCGCGGCATGATTGAATCGTGACACAAACCTTGATGAAAATGAAGGAACCAAGGAATAAACATGGCTGATAACGACACCATTCAATGGACACCGGAGCTACGCACCGAGATGGCGGCGATGACATCCACCCAACGCGCAGCGGTGCTGATGCTCTTATTGGGTGAAGAACAAGCTGCCGAGATTGTGAAATACCTCAGCCCCAAAGAAGTACAAGCTTTGGGCGCGGCGATGGTGCAAGCTTCCAGCTTGTCACAAAATGCGGTCAATGTGGTGCTAGATCAATTCGTCGACATGCTGAAAAAACAAAACAGCGTGGGACTGGGCGGCTCCGACTACGTGGACAAAGTCATGCGCTTGGCCTTGGGTGACGACAAGGCCAACTCGGTGCTCAACCGCATCATGCCCGGCCAAGGCACCAAAGGTTTGGACATTCTCAGTTGGATGGACCCGCGCTCGATTGCCGACATGATTCGCACCGAACACCCGCAGGTGATTGCGATTATTTTGTCTTTGCTCGAAACCAGTGTGGCAGCCGACGTCTTGGTGTATTTGCCACCCGAGGTGCGCCCGGAGGTGATTCAACGTGTGGCCAGCATGGACACGGTGCAGCCTTCCGCCATGGCCGAACTCGAGCAAATCATGAAGCAGCAGTTTGCCAAAAATTCATCTTCTAAATCTTCCAGTTTCGGCGGCATCAAGGCAGCCGCTGACATCATGAATAAAACCAAAACCGATTTGGAGCGCTCGGTCATGGATGGTTTGGAAGAGATTGATGTAGACCTGATGCTGAAGATTCAAGATCAGATGTTTACATTCGATAACTTGGCGAATGTGGACAACAAAGGTATTCAAGTGCTTATGCGTAACGTGGAACCCGAGCAACTGATGGTGGCCCTCAAAGGCGCACCCGAAGAAGTGCTGGCGCGTTTCATGGACAACATGTCCGAGCGTGCGCGCGGTATGTTCAAGGACGATATGGATGCACGCGGCCCGGTTCGTGTGGCCGATGTGGAAGACGCGCAAAAGAAAATCATGCGTTTGGCACGCAAGCTGTCCGACTCTGGCGAGCTGATCTTGGGTGGAGCGGACTTTGTTTAAACCTGACACCCATCAGCCTCAAGCTCGGCATTGGTTGCATGACACTTGGCTGCATTCGTCTGACAAGCTCACACAAACATTTGGTGAGCAGGATTGGTCGCAAGTGCCCAAGATGGACTTTGCCTCGGTGCTGTTTAAACAATTGGCCACGCCCGAAGCGGCCAAGGTGTTTGATGACAGCGAGGGTTTTGTCCTAGAGACCTTTGGTCAGCCCTTGCCAACACCACGCGCTGAAAAGAAAAGCGAGTTGGCGGCCATGGCCCAAGCCGAATCAGTCGCTGCTGTTTTGGCCGCTGAACAAGCCAAAGCTGTGCCTGTGAAAGCGCCAGAACCGCTAGAAAAAATTGATACTTCCGTGCTTTACGGGGCTGAGAGTTTTTGGGCGTCGGCCAACCCCGAGGTTTGGGAACTGTTCACCGATGACGGCGTTGCGGATGAAATATTCGATTCCGCCGACTGGGCTGCGGCACGCGAAGTGGCTTACCAAGAAGGTTTTGCTGCTGGACGTGTTGAAGGCTTTCAAGCCGGTGAAACGCAAGGCCATGAAACCGGTCATCTTGAGGGCATGGCAGAGGGTCAGATGGTGGGTTATGAAGCTGCTCAGTCCCAGGCCGACATCACCCAAACCCAGGCCTTAGAAGCACAAAAGCAAGAAATTTTTTCCACCTTGGACGAGCAAAAAATTCTACTCAAAGAAGTGACTGACAAACTGCAAGCCTTGAGCGACAACCCGCAAGCCTTGTTTGAACCGCTTAAGCGCTTGGCGCTGCATATCAGCGAACACATGGTCTTGGCCGAATTAAACCTCTCCGGTCAAGCCATCGAACGCTTGGTGCAGCGTTGTTTGGACGAAATTGATTTACATGGTCAACCGCAGGTGGTGATTGAACTCAACCCCCAAGACAAAGCGCGACTGCAAGAAATGGCCGGCGATGTGATGGGTCAAATGCAAATTCAGGCTGTGCCGACTTTGCAACCCGGCAGTGTGCGTGTATTAATCAACGACACCCAAATTGAAGACTTGGTGCAAAACCGTATGCAGTCGCTGGCCAACAGTTTGTTGACCCAACCCGAAGCATGGCGTGAGCAATCCGTCTTTTTCAACCAACCGCTGGCGCAACGCGAAGGACAGGCGCAAGACGTGCCTCAACGCGTGGCTTACCAAGAACCTATTGACGATAACGATATTTTGGATGGGGACCTCCATGCTTGATTTCACCAATGTTGCTTTGCGCACCCTCATGTGCTTGGCTTTTTTGATCTGGGTTGTCAGACCGATGCTGATGTCCATGGTCAGGCGCGAGCCCAATTACATGGAGTTGGAAGAAATGGCGCAGTTGGCTGTCAACAGCGCCTACCGCCAACAGTTCGCCAGTTTCTATATCCCCCGACTGCCAGAAAAAGCGCCCACATTGGTGGTTGAAGAAGTGTTTGAAGAAACACTGACGCCTGTGATGTTGCTGACACCGGCCGAGCAAGAAGAACGGGCCCAACAAGAACAAGCCATGGCCAACCGGTACAAAGGCCATGAAGCAGAACTGGCGCGTCGCGCGCTGGTGGCGCAAGAAGAAGCGGACCGCTTAGCCCGTGAGGCACAAGCCTTGGCAGACCTTGAAGCTGGTTTAGAAGATGATGATGATGATGGCGATGATGAGCTGAAGAAAATGCGCGAGAGCATGAAGAAAGAAAAGAAAAAGCCGGCTATTCCTGCCGAGCTGTTAGCGGGCAACAGCTACGAAGACAAACTCATGGTGGTTCGTTTTGTGGCCGAGCAAGAACAAAACCGTGTGGCCAACACCATTCGTTCCATGATTCAAATTTAAGTGGCCAGCATGATTGACTTCGCCGCCGAAGTAGACCAAAGCTTGTCAGGTCTGCGCACCCCACAGCCGCAACGCAGCGGTACTTTGGTGCGTTTGGTGGGCATGACTTTGGAAGCGCGTGGCGTGATGGCGCCTTTGGGCGCTTGCTGCGAAGTGGTGGGACGACACGGCCACCGTGTAGAAGCCGAGGTGGTGGGTTTCAACGACAAGGTTTTGTTTTTGATGCCTTTCACCGAGCCTGCAGGCGTGGGCCCAGGCGACATGGTGCGCGTGGTCAGTAACTCTTCCTTGGTCAGCTTAGGCCCCGAACTCTTGGGCCGTGTGATCGATGGTCGCTGCCAGCCTCTTGACGGCAAACCTGCACCTGTGTGCAAAGACTTGCTCAGCCTTTTGGGTCGACCCATCAACCCTATGGAACGTGGCCCGATCAATAAAATTTTGGATGTGGGCGTCAAAGCCATCAATGGCATTCTCACTTTAGGACGCGGCCAACGGCTGGGCTTGATTGCCGGCTCTGGCGTGGGCAAAAGTGTGTTGCTGGGCATGCTCACACGTTTCACCAAAGCAGACATTGTCATCATTGGTTTGATTGGCGAGCGCGGTCGCGAGGTACAAGCCTTTATTCAAGAGTCTTTGGGCGAAGAAGGTTTGGCCAAGTCGGTAGTGATTGCCGCACCTGCCAATGTGTCACCGGTGTTGCGCTTGAAAGCCACCCACTTAACCCATGTCATTGCAGAATATTTCCGTGACCAAGGCAAAGATGTGCTGATGCTGTGCGACAGCTTGACACGTGTGGCCCATGCACAGCGCGAGATTGGTTTGGCCATTGGCGAGCCACCCACCGCCAAAGGTTATCCGCCATCGGTGTTTGGTTTGCTGCCCAATTTGATTGAGCGCGGCGGCGTTGGCCGCCATGGTCATGGCTCCATCACAGCCATCTATACCGTGCTGGCCGAAGGTGATGACGCGGCCGACCCGATTGTCGACATCGCCCGTGCTTCTTTAGACGGACAAGTGATGTTGTCGCGCAAATTGGCCGACTCGGCGCATTACCCTGCTATTGACTTAACTGGTTCTATTTCGCGTTTGATGCAAACTTTGCTCAGCAGCGAAGATTTGAAGTTATCCAATAAGCTGCGCCGTCTGTGGTCTTTGTACCAGCAAAACGTCGACTTGATTCAAGTCGGTGCGTATGAAAACGGCTCCAATCCCGAGCTGGATGAAGCCATACGATTGAACGACCGCATTGTGAATTTTTTGCGCCAAGACATGCACATCAGCGAAGATTATGATGTCACCCGTGCCCAGTTACGTGCGTTGCTGAGCCAGTAAAGAAAGAAAACACTATGCAAGTACGCAGCTGCTGGTCGGTACTGACCAAAAAAGCCAAGGACGAAGAAGAGACGGCCCAAATTGCCTTGGCGCAAGCGGCCAAAAAAGTCCAAGACTTGGAAGCCAGTTTGGCGCGTATGAACACCTTGCTGCAAGAGTACAAAGAAAAGGCCATCACTGCACAAGCGAGTTTGCACAGCATGGCGCAGACGGCCAACAACCGCCAATTTATTTTGCAGTTGCAAGACCTCGTCTCGAGGGTTGAACAAGACAAGATCCAAGCGCTGGCCGCGTATGAGCGAAACAAAATGGCCTTGACCCAAGCTACCCATCAGCGCATGAAAATGGAAACCATGCAGGAAAAAGATGCGCAAACCGTGAAAACCTGGGAACGTAAGCGCGATCAAAAAGAGATGGACGCTTTGGGCCTGACCCTCTTTAACCTCAAGGCTTAACCCAGCCCGCTTCCAGCCAGTGCCAGTAGTTGGGCTTGAAAGCCCAAGGTATGAGGGTGGTTTGGGTATGCGGCTGAAATACCGAGGCAGTGGCATGGTCTAGCCAAACACCTTGGGCATTGACTTGGGTTAGCAGGCTTTGCGCAGCGGTACTTAAGAGCTGTTGCTGGCCATCCATTTCCACTTGCGCCGTGTCTTCATCGGCTTCGTCTAAACGACAAAAAGCATGGGTTTGCATAGCGGGCATAGCCTCGGCTGTGTCAACAGGCCCCGAATACACATCATGCAAACTGCCCCATGCGCGGCCTTGTAACAAGTGCTTGAGGTGAGCCAGCTGGCGCTGTGCAATCTCTTCGTCGCCCAATCGCACTTTGACCTGTCCCAGCACATTGTCAAACCAGATGCAGGCAGCAGGGTGCTCGCGAAGTATCTTGGGCAAACCCGCCACCGCGTCTTGCCGATGAAAGCGCAGAGCATTACCGTGCTTGCGCAGCACTTTGCCATGGCGCAAACCAAACAACAGCGGCACCAAAGGGTCGATGTCATACACATCGATTTGCTTGAAGCGGGTCAGCCATGGGGTGGGCAACATCCATCCCGCGCTGGGGCCTATCAGCAATAAATGGCTTTGCATGGGCTTGATGCCTGCCAAAAATTGGGCAATGTGCTCTCGGGTGGTGAGCCAGCGGTTCAAGGAGCGCAGTGCATGCACATGCCAATGGATGCCGCCGGTACCACCGGCATGGACCAGATCCCGAATCCAACTGGCCCAGGGTAAATGGACTGAGACTTTAGTGTTCACACACCACCTTGAACATGGTGAATACGGGCGAGTTGGGCGCAAGCGCTTGCCATGCGTCAAAAACACCCTCGCTGGTGAGTGAGTCACCTGCGAGGTGGTGGCCGCTGTACAAAGCGATGGAGCGGGTGCGAACTTGTTTTTTGACGCAATCCATTTCCATCAATGCGCGGCTGGAGAGGTAAGTCTTACCTTGGCTTGTTTTTTGCGGCTCGCGGTAGTCCAGCATGGTCCAAACCCGGCGCACAGCGCCATCTTTCTCGATAGATGCTCGGTCAATACCGTAGGTGCCGAGGTCGACCAAGCCCAACGAGACCCAGTCGGCCGCATTGGCGCACAGCGACATGACAGTGAGGCTAAGGCAGACAAGGAATTTGTGGGAGTGCGTTAGATTTTTCATGAATTGAAGCTTCTACAGTAGATAATGGGCCATCATGCCAAACCAAGACTGGGTTCAGTATTCTCTCAGTATGACATTCGTCTTGTTGCTGTTGGCGGCGGTCCTTTGGTGGCTGTCGCGTCGCAACAAGGGCTTTCTTCTCCCTGTTGGTAAACGCCGTATTCAAATTTTAGAGGCCTATCCCATGGGCTTGCGGCACAAACTTTTATTGGTACAGGTCGATTCTCAAAGATTGTTGTTGTCGGTCAGCCCCAACGATATTCAAAAGCTGCACGCTTGGCCTGCAGATTCCTCACCCCCCTCTGAGCAAGGTGTTTCTGATGCGCACTAAACATGCATGGTGGTGCTTTGCACTGATGCTGCTGGTCTTGGTTCTACCCGATCTGGCTTTGGCCCAAGGCTTGCCCTTGGTGACTGTCAACAGCGGCAAAGCCGGTCAGCAGTACAGCATGACGCTGCAACTGCTTGGCTTGATGACGGTGCTTACCGTGCTGCCGTCTTTGTTGTTGATGATGACCTCGTTTGTGCGCATCATCATCGTCTTGTCCATTCTGCGCCAAGCGCTGGGCACAGGACAAACGCCGCCCAACACTGTGTTGGTGGGATTGGCTTTGTTTTTAACCCTGTTCATCATGTCGCCGGTGTTTGACGAGGTGTACACCAATGCGGTGGCGCCTTATATGAATGGCGCTTTAGCTTTCGACAAAGCTTTGGCGGTGGCCGAGGTGCCGGTGCGCAATTTCATGATGCTGCAAACCCGTGAAGACGATATTGCCATGTTCATGCAAATTGGCCAGAAAAAAGAAATTGCCAGCGCGGCCGATGTGCCATTCACAACGCTGGTGCCCGCCTTCATGACCTCGGAGCTTAAAAGCGCCTTCATGATTGGCTTCATGATTTACATACCGTTTGTGGTGATCGACTTGATTGTGGCCAGCGTGTTGATGTCCATGGGCATGATGATGCTTTCACCCATGATCATTTCTATGCCATTCAAGTTGATGTTGTTTGTGTTGGTGGACGGCTGGACCCTGGTGATGGGTTCGCTCGCGGCAAGTTTTATTTATAAGTGAGGCAACAATGGATACTTCCACCGTGGTCGATTTAGGGCGACAAGCTTTATGGATGACGATACTGATTTCTGCGCCCATGTTGTTGGTGGCGTTGATTGTGGGTTTGATCATCGGTATTTTTCAAGCTGCCACCTCTATCAACGAGCAAA
>Ga0187843_10001116_pt1 | contig 17496 bp, 14 predicted proteins | sample SpaLakP09_SKY_43_FD_134516 | JGI IMG/M metagenome (GOLD analysis project Ga0187843, IMG submission 134516) | Oligotrophic lake water microbial communities from Sparkling Lake, Wisconsin, USA - SP09_SKY_43 | ecosystem: Environmental > Aquatic > Freshwater > Lake | place: USA: Sparkling Lake...
CCCGGCTTCACCAGATCATTCCAGTCCTTGATGCCTTTCGGGTTGCCTTTGCGGACCAGCAGCACGATGGTCGACGAATACGGCGTGCTGTTATGCGCCAGGCGCTTCTGCCAGCTCTTGTCGAGCAAACCATGTTCGGCCACTTCATCGATATCGTAGGCCAGGCCCAGCGTTACCACGTCGGCATCCAGGCCGTCGATCACGGTGCGCGCCTGCTTGCCGGAACCGCCGTGCGATTGCTTGACGGTGACGCTGTCGCCCGTCCTGGCCTTCCACTGTTTGGCGAAAGCGGCGTTGAAGTCCTGGTATAGCTCACGCGTCGGATCGTAGGACACATTGAGCAGCGTGATATCGGCTGCATGGGCGGCGCCCGCGATGGCGCCGAACAGCAGCGCCGAGTGCATCAGTTTTTTCAACAGCATTAGTAGTTCTCCCTTTGGACAAGTTGATTATTGCCGGTTGCCGCAACAGGCGGCACCAGTGTGATACTGGCGATGCGCGCCGCCATCTGCTGGTCAGTCATCGGTCCGGTGCCGCTATAGCGGTCCAGGACCAGATAAATCACCGGTGTGATGTACAGCGTGATCACCTGAGAAAGCAGCAGGCCGCCCACCACGGCCAGCCCGAGCGGCTGACGCAGTTCGGCGCCCGCGCCCCAGCCGAAAGCCAACGGCAAGGCGCCCATCAGGGCCGCCAGCGTGGTCATCATGATGGGGCGGAAGCGTTGGATGCAGGCCGCGCGGATTGCCTGCGCAGCAGGCATGTCCTGCGTGCGCTGCGCATCGAGCGCAAAGTCGATCAACATGATGGCGTTCTTCTTGACGATCCCTACCAGCATGAGGATGCCGATGGTGGCGATCAGCGTCAGGTCCATGCCGCACAGGCGCAGCGTGATCAGCGCGCCCACTGCGGCGGAAGGCAGGCCGGCCAGAATCGTCAGCGGATGGATATAGCTTTCATACAGCACCACCAGCAGCACGTAGATCACCAGCAGCGCAATGGCAATCAGGATCACCTGACTGGAGAGCGTGTCCTGGAACACGGCCGCCTCGCCGCCATATTTGGTGATGATGGTTGCCGGTAGCTGTATCTCCTTGCCGATGGCATCGATGCGCGCAGTGGCATCGCCCAGCGCCACATCCGGCGCCAGGTTGAACGACAGCGTGATCGCCTGTAGCTGGCCCTGATGGTTGACCGCCGTCGGCCCCACCGTACGCACCACGCGCGCAAAGCTGGACAGCTGTACCAGCGCGCCGCCGCTGCCTCGCACGCTGATCTTGTCCAGCGCATGTACATACTGGCGGTCCGCCGCTTCCATGATGACCTGGTAGCTCGCGCTCGGGGCGTAGATCGTAGAGATCTGACGGTCGCCAAAGGCGAGATACAGCGCGCCGCGCACATCGGCCATCTGCACACCGAGGCCATTGGCCTTGTCACGGTCGATGTCGAGCGTGGCCTGCAAGCCCTTGTTCTGCGTATCGCTGGTGACGTCGCGGAAAATCGGATCGGCGCGCATCGCCTGCATGATTTTTTCCGCCCAGCCGTCCAGTGCATCCGGCGTCACGCTTTGCAGCGTGTACTGGTAACGGCTCTTGCTGGAACGGCCTCCCAGCTGCAGGTTCTGCATGGGGCTCATATAGACGACAATGCCCGGCACGGTGCGGGCAGCCTTGCGCATCGAATCCAGCGCCTCCTTCATGCTCGCACGTTCGCCCTTGGACTTGAGCGTGACGATCAGGCGGCCGCTGGACGCACTGGTGCCGCCGCCCGGCCCACCGGGTCCGGTGAACGACAGCACGCCCAGCACATTGGGATCGGCCTGAATCGCACGGGCGACCTTGGCCTGCAACGCCATCAGCGCCGGCATCGACACGTCTTCCGCTGCTTCGGTAATCACGCGCACGCGGCCAAGATCTTCTTCCGGAAAAAAACCCTTGGGAATGGTTTGATACAGCACAGCGGTCAGCACCAGGCTGGCCAGCGCAGCCAGCAACACCAGTCCGCGATGGCGTAACCCCCAGTCCAGCGTGCACTCATAAATCCGGGCCAGCCAGGAAAACCCCGTGTCAAAGACACGTACCACCACATTGCCGCCGGTATGTGCCGCATCGCCATGGGTCAGCAGGCGGCTGGCCAGCATCGGCACCAGCGTCAGCGACACCAGCGCCGATACCAGGATGGACAGCGACACGACAACCGCAAATTCGTGAAACAACAGCCCGATAACGCCGGGCATGAAGAAGATGGGAATGAACACGGCCACCAGCGAGACGGAAATCGAAACGATGGTGAAGCCCATCTCGTGCGAACCGCGCAATGCCGCTTTCAACGGCGGTTCGCCTTGTTCGATATGGCGCACGATATTTTCGAGAACCACGATGGCGTCATCCACCACCAGCCCTACCGCCAGCGTAATGCCCAGCAGCGAGACGTTATTCAGGCTGTAGCCGAGCCAGTAGAACAGCACCATCGCGCCCAGCAGCGAAATCGGCAGCGTCACGGCGGGTATCAGCGTGGCTGATGCGCGGCGCAGGAACAGGAAGATCACCAGCACCACCAGCACCACCGTCAACGCCAGCGTGATGTTGACGTCATGGATGGCGTCGCGAATCGACAGCGAACTATCGCCACTCAGCGTAACCGTGATCGAGGCAGGCAGTTGCTGCTGCAGCAGCGGCAGCAGGCGGCGTACGGCATCGACCACCTGCACGGTATTGGCATTCGGCTGGCGCTGCACCTGCAGCACCACCGAGCTGGCATTGTTGTAATAGGCGCTGGTGCGGACTGACTGGAAGCTGTCCTCCAGCGTGGCGACATCTTTGAGCCGCACCGGCAAGCCATTGCGGGTAGCGATAATCAGGTCGGAAAACTGCGCGGCCTTCATCAGACGCGCGTCGGCCTGGATGGTCAGCGTCTGGTCCGGGCCTTCGATAATGCCCAATGGCGAATTGGAATTGGCGGACTTGACCGCGTTCGCCAGTTCGTCCAGCGTCAGATTGCGCGCGTTGAGTTTATCAAGGTCGGCGCGCACGCGCACGGCAAAGCGCTTCTGGCCATTGACATTGACCTGCGCCACGCCATCCAGCGTCGAGATGCTGGGCGCGATCAGGTTTTCGGCAAAGTCGTTCAATTCGGTCAGGCTCAATGACGGCGAATTCAGCACGATGAACAAGGTAGGTCCATCGGCGGGATTGGTTTTGCGGTAGGACGGCAGCTCGGTCACTTCCTGTGGCAGTGCGCGCTGCGCACGTAGCAACGCGGCCTGCACATCCAGCGCGGCGACATTGATATCAATGCTGGGATCAAACTCCAGCGTCAGCGAGGTGGTGCCGGGCGAGCTGCTGGAAGTAATCAGATTCAGTCCGGCGATGGTAGCGAACTGCTTCTCCAGCGGCAGCGCGACCGAAGACGCCATCGTCTCCGGACTGGCGCCCGGCAGATCAGCGTTAACGTTGATCACCGGCGTGTTATAGCTGGGCAGCGCTGCTACGGGGAGACGAAAGCAGGCCAGAATGCCGGCAGCGACCAGCGCCATCGCCAGCACAAACACCAGCGCAGGGCGCCGTATGCACAGTTCAGAAATATTCAAGGGCGGCTCCCAGCATCCGCCAGCAGCGCATCCTTGCCGACATTGACTTTCACGCCAGGGCGCAGGTTCTGCTTACCCTCAATCACGACACGCTCCCCCGCCATCAAGCCATCCACTGCGGCCAGATTGCCGAAAGCATGCAGCAGCCGTACCTTGCGCGGACGCACCGACTGCTGCTCGTCGACTACATACACCAGCGCTCCGTCACCCTGCGTGATGATGGCTGCCAGCGGCACGACAACAGCGCCGTGCAGCCTGGACAGCGTGATGCGCGTCTGTACATACTGTCCCGGCCAAAGGCGCGTACCCGTATTATCAAACTGCGCCTTGACGCGGATGACGCCTGCCACGGCATCCACGCTGCTATCGATAAAACTCAGGCGGCCCGTGAGCACAGCGTCCGGTAACGCTGCGCTCACGGCCACCGGGCCGGATTTCGCTGCCCCCAGCAGGGCGGCCACACCTTTTTCCGGTATGGCGAAACTCACCGCGATCGGATCGATCTGCGTCACACTCGCCAGCACGGCATTGGCCTGCACCAGGCTACCGGCATATACGTTGACGACACCCACCCTGCCAGCAGATGGCGCACGTATTGCGGTGTAACTCAGATCGACCTGCGCAGAGCGCACTGCAGCAAGATCGGCTTTCACCAGCGCGCGCTGGCTCTCTACCTGCGTCTGCACACCATCGGCAGCGCTGGCCGAGATGAACTTCTGCGACGACAGCTCACTGCTGCGCCGGTACTGGCGCTCCAGATCCGCCAGTACCGCCTGGTCGCGGGCCAGCTGCGCCTGTGCACGATCCAACGCCGCGCGCTCGACCCGGTCATCCAGTGAAAACAGCAAGGCATTCGCTGCGACGAACTGCCCTTCCTTCACATGCACCTGCGTCAGCTGGCGCGTTACGTGAGGGCGTATCTCGACGCTGTTCAACGGCACGACCGTACCATTGACCTCCACTTCGACCGCTACGTCGCGCTGTTCAGCGGCAGCCAGCCGCACCAGCGGCACACCGCCACGCGGTGCGGCCGCTGCGGGCGCCGTCACGGCTTGTGCCGCCTGTGGACGCACCAACAGCATATAGCTGGCAGCCACCACGCCGGCCAATGCCAGCAGCGTCAATAAGCGCCTGGTTTTCAACCGCCCGGCTCCGTCAATACCGACAGCTTGCTGACGCCGGAGCGCTGGATGTTGGCAATCACCTTGGCCACCGCGCGGTATGGCACGCCCTGGTCGGCTTGAAGGCTTAGCGCCAGCTCCGGATTCTGGTCGACCAACTGCCGGAGTTCAGGTTCCAGCGATGCCGGTTCCACTTCACGCTTGTCGATAAAGATCTTGTTGCTGCCGTCGATACTGACCGTCACCGTCTTCGATGGATTGTTCGGCGTGGTGGTCGAGGTCTTGGGCAGGTTGATGCGCACCGCGTTGTTCAATAACGGTGCGGTGAGGATGAACGTCACCAGCAATACCAGCATCACGTCCACCAGCGGCGTGATGTTGATTTCGCTGACAACGTCGCTGCTGTCGCGTCCAGTCGTAAAAGCCATTATGCGAATGCTCCCTGCTGCGGCGCCACCGCCGGACGCACTGTCTGCGATGCGCCCTTGGACACTGGGCGGGCGACGCGGAAGCCGTTCTTCTGCGCCAGGTTGACGAAGTCGGTGGCGTAGTTATCCAGTTCGGCCGCCGTCACTTTCAGGCGGCGTACGTAGAAGTTAAACGCCAGTACTGCCGGTACTGCCACAGCGATACCGACACCGGTAGCGATGAGCGCCTCGCCAATCGGGCCGGCCACCACGTCGATACTGGCCGAACCGCTCTTGCCGATGGCGCCCAGCGCGTGGATGATGCCAAACACGGTGCCGAACAGGCCAACGAAAGGCGCCGTACTGCCGATGGAAGCCAGCACCGCCAGGCCGCTTTCCAGCGACTGGTATTCCTTCTGGATTTGCTGGCGCAGATGGCGCTCCAGCAGTTCCTGCCTGTCCCAGCTATGTTCCAGATCGTTGCCGCCACCGGACTCGCTCACGTGCAGCACATCAAAGCCCACATTCGCCAGGCGCGATTTTGGACTGGCATCGCTGGCCAGCGCACTGGCCGCATCCAGCGTACTGGCGCTCCAGAACTGTTTGGTAAATTGTTTATCCCGTTTTCCGACGCGGTAATGCTGTACGCCCTTCACCAGGATGAGTACCCAGGTGACGATGGAGAACAGCACCAGCGCATACAGGGAGCCTTGAACGATAAGATCTAAGTAGTAAGAAGACATGGATAAGCTCTCGCTGTAAAGTTAAGAAAGTTTGAAATTCAACGGCACCTTGACCCAGCCATCGATAGGCGTCTGGCCACGCTTGGCAGGATCGAAGGACCAGGCGGTGACTGCCTTGATGGCGGCATCGTCAAGAATCTTGTGGCCGCTGGATTTATCGACCGTCACGGCTTCCGGCTTGCCCGAGGCCAGCACGCGCACCTTCAGGATCACCTGCCCCTGCAGGCCACGGTCCTGCGCCAGCGATGGATATTCCGGCGGTGGATTGTTCTTGTAGCCCGCGAAGCCGCGTGGCTCGGTCACCGGCTCCGGCGGTGGTGGCGCAGGCGCTGCCGCCACAGGTGCGGGGGGCGCTGGTGTCGCTACCTGTACCGTGTTTGCCGTAGGTGGCCCATCATCCACCGGCGCCTGCTGCACCACGGGCACCTGAGGCGCGGCGCGCTGTGGCACCGGCGCCTTGGCTACCTGCGGCTGCACTTTGGGCGGTTCCGGTGGCGGCGGTGGTGGCGGTGCAAACTCAATCGCCAGCGGCTCCGGCGCCTTGGCAGGCAGCGGATCGATATGCCCGCCCTGATGCAGCGAGATGTAGACACCCGCATGCAGCAGCACCGCCACGCCGACCAACGCAGCAATGCCGATCTTGTTACCCGGCTGGCCCACCGTGCCAGGCCGCGCAGCAGCCACACTGGCTGGTGGCGCTACCTCGACAACCTTCAGACGCGACACCGGCAGCGCCTGACGCCGTACAGCAGCGCGGCGTGGTGAATAGTTGATGCTCTCAAAACTCAGTGCGGTCATGATGAGGCCCTTTCTCTGTTATTCCTGTTCGTCCTTGAGCAGATTCCGTGCCCGAAGCTAAGTGACTGATTTCATTGATACCGGCAATGCCGAAGACTTAAAATCTGCTGCGTGTGCAGCAGTGCCGAAGCACTGGCTAAACAGCGCCGCATCAGTGCGGACCGCTGGCGAAATACACCGCTGCTGCTGCCGCTGCCAGCGCAATCACCAGCGCGGGCCAGCTGCCCGGCCGCGCCGATACGCCATGGCGTACCTCTTTCCAGCCGGTGACCATGGGCTTGACCAGGTTGTCCTTCTTGAGCACCAGGTAGACTGCAATCGCCAGCACGTGTACGGCCAGCAGCGCAAACAGCAGGTAGGTCAGCTTCTGATGCCAGCCTGTGAGCCGTAGCGAGGTCGCCTCTTCCACCAACGACGCCAGTGGGCCGCTGAATGAGATTTCGTCCGTGCCGAACAAGCCGGTACCCACCTGCGCCGCCAGCAGCAATAGCAAGGCAAACACCGACAAGGCGCCCAGCGGGTTATGGCCCTGCCCTTTCCAGCGGCCGCGCAGATAAGCGCGCAATGAAGACAGCGTCGGCGCGAAGCTGGCAAAGCGCGCATGCGTTGCGCCGATCACGCCCCATACCAGACGGAAGGTCACCAACCCCAGAATCGCCAGGCCAGCCTTGCCATGCACCGGCATCCAGTCACCGCCGATCTCGCCGGTGATGATGGCAACCGTCACCGCAGCGACCAGCGACCAGTGAAAGATCCGTGTCGGCAGATCCCACACCAATATGCGATTGCGCAGCGGCGCGACGGCAACCGCGGGTTGCGCAAGCTCCTCGATGACGGCGCGCTTGTTCATGGCCGTGCGATCAGTTCTGGCCTGCTGCGGCGACCTGCTTGGCCGGTGCCGCAGGTGCGGGTGGCGTAATGCGGACAATCTTGCCGCCCTGCGCCTCGTAGTCTTCGGAGCCGGCAGCACCGGCGACCTTGAAGCCTTTGGCCGTCAGCAGGTCGCCAATCGCACCGGCGCGGTGTGCATGGTTGGACACGGTGACGATCACGCGGTCTTTAGGGATATAGGCCAGGCGGTTTTCCACGTCCTTGGCCTGGATATTCAGGAACACGGGGAAGCTGCCTTTGGTCACCACTTCATCCGGACGGCGCACATCCAGCACCACCAGCTTGTCCGGCGCCGCCAGCAAGGCGTCAACTTCAGCGCGCTCCAGTTGTTTGGTTTTGTAAGTCCAGGGTTGCGCCTGTTGCGCCCAGGCGGACACGCTGGAGACCAGCGCCAGTGCCAGCACTGCGGTTTTGATTTTCTTCATGATGTAGCTCGCTTTCCTAGTGAATGAGACAGTTCTCGTTCACCAGCGGTTGCAAGCATCGTGCCACTCAAGGAAAGCCCGTATTTGCTGGCTTTCCATGCTATCCACCACTTGCATGATGCTGGCTGGGCACCAGCTTCACCAGCAGCGCTGTTGCGATTTCACCAGCTGTGAAAAAGCCCGTCGAAAACGGCGGCGACGCGCGAGGGCCCGGATTTGTTGAGGCATAAGCTTATGCCTTCATCTCTGCAGCACGATGGCACGCTCCTTGCGAAATAGGTGGCATTACACACACCACCATCTCAGGAGAATAAACTAATGAGCAAAACGCAGAAGGCTTTACCACGACAGCATTTCCGTGTGGCGCCGCTCACCGCCGCCGTCGCTGCCTCCCTCGGCCTGCTGGCATCGGGATCAGTGCTTGCCGCTGATCCGCCAACCATCGCCGAACTTCAGGCCGAAATTGCGCGCGTGCTCGCCGAGAACGCCAAACTGAAACAAGCCCTTTCGGCACAAGGCGGCGTGTCCGCACCGGTGGCGGCCGAAGTGGCTGCGCCAGTTGCTGCTGAACCGGCTGCAGCGGAGGAACCGCAAGCCTTGGGTGAAATCACCGTGCGCGGCAAGAAGAAGATCGAACTGCTGAAAGACGTGCCGCTGTCGGTCTCCGTCATCAGCGGCAATGAGCTGGAGCGAGAACTGGCGCAGGATCTCAGCGCCATCACCAGGCGCAGTGCAGGCATCCAGTTCAACCAGAACAACACGCGCGGTGCTTCGCTGTCGATACGCGGCCTGGGCAAACGCTCCTTCACCGAAACGCAAGACCCAAGCGTTGGCATGGTGGTGGACGGCGTAGCTTATGGCCTGTCGCAGCTGGCCAACTTCGATTTCTATGATGTGGACTCGGTCGATGTCACGCGCGGCCCACAAGGTACGCTGGGCGGCAAAGGCGCCAGTTCGGGTGTCGTCAGCGTCAACACCAGACGCCCGTCGTTCTACCCGAGCGCCGACTACCAGATCACTTACGGCCAGCGCGACACCCTGATCGCCAAAGCCAACCTTGGTGGTCCCATCATCGACGACCTGCTGGCCTGGCGCGGTTCGTTTGTGGTGGACCGCAGCCGCGGCTACTACGTCAACAACTTCGACAGTAACTACAGCCTGTATAACAAGAACCGCGTCAGCGGGCGCACGCAATTTCTGTTCACGCCATCGGCCGACTTCAATGCCCGCGTAAGCTTTGACCTGGAACCGCACGCACCGCAAGTGCAAAATGGTCTGACCTTCTACAAGAACCAGCCAGACCGTTTTGCCGATGGTTCGCTGACCGATCCAAGCGGCACCACCACGCGCGCCAAGCTGGCTGGCTACACCAACGCCAGCGGTGTCTTTACACCAGGCCGCGCATGGTTTGCGGGCCGCGACTTCAACGGCACGCCCTACACTTACGATGCCAACTACATCGGCGACAATAACCTCAACTTCAATGAAAACCAGGGCCAGACCGTGCATAACAAGGGCGGCCAGATCGACCTGACCTGGAACCTCGCCAACCACACGCTGACCTCCATCACTGCTACCCGCAAGTACACCTTCGACGCCCACAACGATGAAGGCACGCCATTCGACATCAACCGCAATGGCGGCGGTGGCGTCGATTACCAGCAGTTCAGCCAGGAGTTCAAAATCAAGAACAAGCCAGGCAGCGCGGTCGACTATGTGGCTGGACTGTTCTATCTGAAAACGGACGACGATATCGCCTCCAAGACCGGCTGGGGTTCGGATGCAGGCGCCTGGTTCGCCACCACCGCCCAGTACAACACGCTGGACCGCAACGCTGGCACCAATCGTGGCGCGGGCCTGGCGCTGCTGAAAGACTCGCTGGACGACGCCATCGCCAAAGGCGACACCATCGTCCACACCAAGAGCTCCGCCATCTACGGCAACGCCACCTGGCACACCACGGATGAACTCAGCGTCAACGGCGGCCTGCGCCTGACGCATGAGAACCGCAACACCACCGACATCCGCTTTCTGACTGCCAACGGCGCCGGTGCCGCACTGAATCCGGTATCGGTACGCGGTGTCGCGCTGGGCGGCTTCAACTCCACCAGCACTGGCGCACTCGCCGCAGGCAACACTGCCGCACAGCAGGTGCTGGCAGATGCAGTGGCCAACCGCTACTTCGGCGCGGCTTCCTACAGCGCGCTGACCGCCGCCCAGCTGGCGCAGGTGGCGGCCGCCAAGTCGCTGCGCGCCGGCCAGATCGGCCAGCTCATCAGCGGCATCACCAGCTACTACAGCGACAACCTGTGGACCGGCACACTGGGGCCGAGCTACCGCTTCAGCAACGATGTCACCGGCTACCTGACCTGGCAGTACGGCGAAAAATCCGGCTCTGCGCTCAACGTCAACGGCCTGTCCGCCAATGTCCGGCCAGAGAAGACCAATGCCTTCGAGCTGGGACTGAAATCCAGCCTGCTGAAAAATACGCTGATTATCAATGCGGATATCTACCAGATGAATATCCGCGACTACCAGTCGACGGTGCGTGTGGTGGACGACTTCACCACCCAGACCAATATCGCCAACGGCCAGGCCAATCCGCTGGCTTACGTGACGGCGCAGGGCAACGTGCCCAAGGCGCGGGCGCGCGGGCTGGAGCTGGATGCGGTCTATTCCGGCATCCCCAACCTGAGCATCCGCGTGGCGGGCGCCTACACCGATGCGCGCTACGTCAGCTTCCCGCTGGCGGCCAAGCCCGATGAACAGGCCTATCTCGCAGCCGCCTACGTTGACCAGAGCGGCCTGACACTGCCGGGCGTGGCCAAGTGGACCGGTAACGTCGGCGCCGAGTACCGCGTGCCGGTGTGGGACAACAAACAGTTCCACGCCAGCTTCAACACCGCCTTCACCAGCCGCTATAACAATACGGACACGCTGTCTTCGTATGGCGTGGTGCCGGGAAATGCCATCACCGACTTCGCCATCGGCCTGGGTTTCAAGAGCGGCTTCGACGTCAGCCTGATCGTCAAGAACCTGACTGACAACCGCGCGCACGAACCGGCATGGAGCAGCTACTCGCCTAACCCGTATCCGCGCTGGTACGGCCTGACCTTCAGCGGCAAGCTGTAAGGCTGACCGCAGCCTGCTGCATTTCCAGCAGCAGGCTGCGGCAACTGTCTGGCGCGAAGCACCCCTGCCACCGCGCCGAACCTGAATTTCCATTGAAATCAACCACATGCGCATCCGGGACTGGCTGGCACGATAGTTGCCACTTAAAGCAGCAACATTAACCGTCCATGTATGCAGAAGGAGCAAGTCCGTGAACCATCCTGTAATCAAGACGCTATCGGTCGCCGTGCTGCTGGCCCTTTCCGCCGCGTTGTCGGCGGCGACCGATGACAAGCCAGCCGACACCGCCAAGCCGGTGGCCGCCCCGACCAAGGCCGCCTGGGCCTACACCACGCCGCCACGTCCCGTTGTCCCCACCGTCAAGCAGAAAGCCTGGGTACGCACGCCGGTAGACGCCTTCGTGCTGGCCAAGCTGGAAGAGAAAGGCCTGAAGCCATCGCCCGACGCCGACCGCGCCACCTTTATCCGTCGCGCCACGCTGGATACCTGGGGCCTGCTGCCAACGCCGGAAGACGTCAAAGCCTTCGTCAACGACAAGTCGCCGGACGCCTATGAGAAGCTGGCCGACCGCCTGCTGTCATCGCCGCACTATGGGGAACGCCAGGCGCGCCGCTGGCTGGACCTGGCGCGCTATGCCGACAGCGCCGGCTTCCAGCAGGACGTCACGCGTCCCAACAACTACCGCTACCGCGACTACGTCATCACCGCCTTCAATAGCGACAAGCCGTTCAACCGCTTTATCCGCGAGCAGATCGCCGGCGACGAAATCTGGCCCGACAACCAGGAAGCCCATGTGGCGACTGGCTTCCTGGCCGGCTATCCGGACAACCTGAACTCGCGCGACCTGGTGCAGCGCAAATACCAGATCGCCACCGACATGACGGACCTGGTCGGCGAGACCTTCCTGGCGTCCACCATCGGCTGCGCGCGCTGCCACAACCATAAGGCCGACAAGGTCACCCAGAAGGAGTACTTCCAGCTGCAGGCCTTCTTCGCCAATACCAGTTTTGACGAGAAGGCGCCCGCCATCAAGGGCGACGCCGAACTGGCGTTCGAGAAGCAACAGACCGCTTACCGCGAAGCGACCAAGGAGATCCGCGCCAAGCAGAAAGCCATCCTCGATACGGTACGCACCGAGGGCGTCAAGTACCACAAGGAGCGCTACCTGACCGACAGCCGCGAAGCCATCTTCAAACCGGAAGCGGAATGGACGGCGATGGACCGCTGGGTCAACTTCCGTTTGAAATCCGTCAGCAGCGAGCAGGATGTGGTGGCCTACCTGCGCCTGACCTCCGAAGACAAGGACGCCGCAGAATACAACCCGGCCAACGTCGAGAAGTGGAAGCAGTATCAGAAACTGACCGCCGACCTGCGCAAGTTCGACAAGCTGAAACCGGAAAAAGGCAGCCTGACGCTGACCACCGCGACCGAACTGGGACATGCCGATGCACCGCCAACCTTCGTCCGTTTCGGTGGCGTGCATGAACGTCCAACCGATGAAGTGCAGCCAGCACTGCCAGCGCTGTGGGCCGGCGCCAACGCCAAGCTGGATATCAAGCCATCTGCCACTTCATCCGGCCGCCGCACGGCGTTGGCCGACTGGCTGGCCAGCGACAGCAATCCGCTCACGGCGCGTGTGTACGTCAACCGCGTATGGTCGCAGTACTTCGCCAACGGCATCATCGGCACCGTAGCGGACTTCGGTCGTGCAGGCCAGAAGCCGACTCACCCTGAACTGCTGGATTACCTGGCCACGGACTTCGTGCAAAGCGGCTGGAGCGTGAAGAAGCTGCACCGCGAAATCCTGCTGTCGTCGGTGTATCGCCAGTCCTCGGCCCAGCGCGACGATGTGTTGAAAGCCGATCCGGATAACAAGCTGCTGGCCGTCTATCCACGCAAGCGCCTGGAAGCCGAAGCAATCCGCGACTCGCTGTTGGCCGCATCGGGCCAGCTGGTCGACAAGGTTGGTGGTCCAGCCGTCTTCCCTCAGGTACCGGGCAACTTCAATGCCGGCAATCTGTGGACCGCATCGACCGATCCGCAGGAACAGAACCGCCGCAGCGTCTATGTGTTCGTACGCCGCAGTGTGCCTTACCCGCTGACGCAGAGCTTCGACCCGGCCGATCCATCGCACGCCCACCACAAGCGGGACGTGACCACCACGCCGTTGCAGGCACTGACCCTGTTTAACAGCGATGTGGTGTTCAGCTGGTCGCAGGCGCTGGCCGGCCGCGTGATCCGCGAAGCAGGCAAGGATGAAAACGCACAGCTCGACCGTTTGTACGAAATCCTGTTCGCCCGTTCGCCCAACAAGTCTGAAAGAGCGGTGCTGAAGGACTTCCTGAACAAGGAAGAAAAAATCATCCAGGCCAAGAACGCTGACGGCAAGTTCGAGGTTGCCGTGCCGGTAGGCGCCAAAGAGAAGCAGCTGAATCCTATCCGCGCTGCCGCCTTTGTCGACCTGGTACACGCCGTCGCCAACTCCAACGATTTCGCTTATCGCTTCTAAACATTTTCTGAGAAAAAAAGGACAGCATCATGAGTATCAATTCACGTCGCGACTTCCTGCTTAAATCCGGCCTGGGCCTCGGCGCCGGTGCAGTCAGCGGCCTGCTGCCAGGCGGCGGCTTGCTGCACGCCGCCAGCGCTGCCGATCTGGTCGATCCGCTCGCACCCAAGCAGCCGCACTTCCCGGCCAAGGTAAAATCCGTGATCTGGCTGCATCAGAACGGCGCGCCCAGCACGCTGGACCTGTTCGACTACAAGCCTGCGCTGGTCAGCCTGGCCGGCCAGGAAGTGCCAGCCTCGTTCCTGAAAGGGATCAAGACCAGTACCCAGGGCGGCGTCGGCAAGCTGTATGCTTCCAAGCGCACCTGGAAGCAGCACGGCGAAAGCGCTGCCTGGTTCTCGGACCTGGTGCCGAATATCGCCACCCAGGCCGACAAGATCGCCTTCATCAAATCCAGCGTGACCGTGGGCGCCACCCACGACATCTCGATCCTGAAACTGAATACGGGTGACCTGAGCCCTGGCCGTCCATCGCTGGGCGCGTGGGTCAGCTATGCGCTGGGCACGGCCAATCCAGACCTGCCGCCATATGTAGTGCTCTACAACGGCAAGAACGAGCCTAGCGCCGGTGCGGTCAACTGGAACTCCGGCTTCCTGCCAGCGGTGTACCAGGGCACGGCCTTCCGTCCCGGCCCATCGCCGATCCTCTACCTGGAACGTCCGGAACTGCGCACCGCCGAACAGCAGCGCGCATCGCTGGACCTGCTCAAGCGTCTCAACAACGACGGCGCGGCGCGCTATTCGGCCGACACCGAACTGAAAGCCCGCGTGCGCTCCTACGAGCTGGCCGACCGCATGCAGGTCGCAGCACCGGAAGCCGTGGACCTGACCAAGGAAAGCGACGCCACCAAGGAACTGTATGGCCTGAACGATGAGACCAGCGCCAGTTACGGCACCACGCTGCTGCGTGCGCGCCGCCTGGTGGAACGCGGCGTACGCTTCGTCCAGGTGGTCACGGGCGCACCGGATGGCCAGACCGAAATCACCAGCTGGGATGCCCACAGCGACCTGGAAAAGAACCACGCCGTCAACGCCAAGATGATCGACAAGCCGATTGCCGGCCTGCTGGCTGACCTGCAATCGCGCGGCCTGCTGGAAAGCACGCTGGTGGTCTGGACCTCGGAGTTCGGCCGCACCTCGTATGGCCAGAGCGGCAATGGCCGCGACCACAATCCATGGGGTTACACCCAGTGGGTGGCGGGCGGCGGCATCAAGGCCGGTACCACCTACGGCGCCACCGACGAAATCGGCCTGCAGGTAGCCGACAAGGACAAGGCGGTCGACACCTACGACCTGCACGCCACCGTGCTGCAACTGCTGGGCCTCGACCACCTGAAAACCACCTTCCTCAACAACGGCCGCTCGGAACGTCCGACGGTGGTGTATGGCAAGGTCATTAAAGAACTGCTGGCTTAATCAAGGATACGCAATGAATAAACATCGTTTTGGTTTTATCGCGCTGACACTGGCTGCAGCGCTGGCGCAGGCTGGTGAATCGCAGGTGGTGCTGAGCGGTTCGGAAGAAACGCCCGCTGTCACCACCAGTGCCAGCGGCAGTGGCGTGATCGTGGTTGGCAACGGCGCAGCGCATGCAGTCAGCGGCAGCATCGTGGTCAAGGATGTGCAGGCGACTGCTGCGCACATCCACGCGGGCGCACCAGGCAAGAGCGGTCCGCCAGTCATCACGCTGACCAAGACCGGCAACAACACCTGGTCCGTGCCGGATGGCGCGGTGCTCAATGATGACCAGTATGCGGCTTACCAAGCCGGCAACCTGTACATCAACGTGCACAGCGCCGACCACAAGCCGGGTGAAATCCGCGGCCAGCTGCGTCCTTGAGTACGGGGCTCCATGCGTAAATTGATTTTGCTCGCTGTCGCCTCGTTGTTTGTATCGGCCGGCGTTCGCTCCGCAGAGGAGATGAGCGTCGACCTGATGCAAACCATCGAAGACACCAACAAGAGCCTGTCGTCCAATATCGCCCTGAGCAACAAGGCTGGCGCCACGTCCGACGCCAAGGAACTGACGCAGATGTTTGCTGACGTAGAAACCTATTTCAACCACAAGGGCGACGCCAGCAACGCCGTCGATCTGGCGAAACAGAGCAAGGACTTGTCAAACCAGATCGTCGGCTTCGTGGCGGCCAATAATTTTGACTCGGCCACCACGGCGGCGACCACGCTGTCACGCACCTGCCGCACCTGCCATACGTTCTACAAAAAGGAGTAGCCCATTTTTAAAGCAATGAGTGCATTGCTGGTGCTGCTCCCGTTCCTTGCACTTGCCGCGCCGCCGGGTGACCCGGTGGCCGGCAGGGAGAAGGCGGATACCGAACGCTGTCTGGAATGTCACGGCAGCACCGGTGACGGCCAGGGTTTCAGCACCGGCAGCGATGGCAAGTTCGCCCGCCTGGGCGGCCAGCAGTATGACTACATCGTCAAGCAGATCCAGGATTTCCGCAGCGGTCAACGCAAGCATGAATTCATGAAGATGATGGCGACCGGGATCAGCGACGCCGACCTGGCCGATATCGCCGCCTACTTTGCGGCGCTGCCGGCCATGCCTGCGGGCGCGGCGCCGAAGAACACGACGGCACAGCAGTTGTACCAGCACGGCGATGCGGCGCGCCAGCTTCCCGCCTGCACCAGCTGCCACGGCGACAGTGGCAAAGGCATCGCTGGCGTAGCGCCGGTGATCGGCGGACAAGGCAAGGCCTATCTGGAACAGCAGCTGCAGGACTGGCGCAGCGGCAGCCGTAACAACAGCGCGGGTGGCGTCATGAACCAGTTCGCCAAGCCGCTGAGCACTATTGAGATCGAAGCGCTGGCGCGCTACGTCTCTGAAATGTAGACAACCACACAGAGAGGAATACCGTATGAAACGCATGATGATCGCCGCCCTGCTGTTGACCGCAGTGGCGCTGCCAGCCAGCGCGGCGCTGAAGGAAGGCGACAACGCTCCCGCCTTCCAGTTGCAGGCTTCGCAGAACGGCAAAGCCTTCGCCTTTTCGCTCAAGGACGCGCTGAAGAAAGGCCCGGTGGTGGTCTACTTCTATCCATCCGCCTATACCGGCGGCTGCAATATCCAGGCACATAGCTTCGCGGTGAACCACGACAAATTCAGCGCCGCCGGCGCAACCGTGGTGGGCGTATCGCTGGACAGCATCGCGCGCCTGAACGAATTCTCGGCAGACCCCAGCTACTGCGCGGGCAAGTTCCCTGTCGCCGCCGATGCAAATGGCGATACGGCCAAGGCTTATAACCTGGCGATCCGCGAGATTCCCTCCGGCCGCAAGGATACGCGCGGCGTCGAGATAGACCACGCTGCCGCCGAGCGCACCACCTTCATCATCACCCCGGACGGCAAGATCGCCGCCACGGTAGGCGGCCTGACACCGGAAGCCAACGTCGAAAAGGCGCTGGCCACGGTACAGCAGCTGTCACGTAAAAAATCCTGAGGAGTACACCATGCGTCATCCACTCTGGAATCCCCTGGCCCCTGCACTGGTGGCCGCCGGCCTGACGCTGGCCGCTGCCGATATCACCGCGCAGACGGCCACCGTTGCCGCTTCCGTCACCCCTGCGATTGCGGGCGTGGTCGCTGCTGGCACGCCGATCGAATTGATCAAGGAAGGCTTCAACGGCACGGAAGGACCGGTGGTACTGCCTGACGGGAGCCTGATCTTCACCGAGACCGTGGCCAACCGCATCACCCGCATCGCACCGGACGGCAGCACTTCCACCTTCCTCGATAACAGCAATGGCTCGAATGGCCTGGGCTTCACCGCCAACGGCGATTTGTATGCGGTGCAGGTGCTCAAG
>Ga0187843_10001119_pt1 | contig 17481 bp, 20 predicted proteins | sample SpaLakP09_SKY_43_FD_134516 | JGI IMG/M metagenome (GOLD analysis project Ga0187843, IMG submission 134516) | Oligotrophic lake water microbial communities from Sparkling Lake, Wisconsin, USA - SP09_SKY_43 | ecosystem: Environmental > Aquatic > Freshwater > Lake | place: USA: Sparkling Lake...
TATATGCGGATGAAAATTCATAATTCATTCCTGTAGTTCCGCTATTTAAAGACCCCGATGTTGAAATAACAGTTGTAAGTAAGGGACCAATTGGACCAGTCGCTCCGGTTGACCCAGTTATACCCGTCGCACCCGTAGATCCAGTGGGCCCCTTTGGACCAACAAGTGCGATATCCGCATAATTATCCCACGTTGATGTCGTAAGTCCTTCATTTCGAATTGTTATTTTATAATATGTATTTCCAGCCTGAGAACTATAAGTTAAACCAGTCACTAAATAATAATATAAACTTGTATTTGCACTATTGCCTTCTGTTATATGATCATTTATTACAATATATGTATTTATAGCAAAATATTGATTATTTTCATCATTTGTTAACAAGTCATACATTCCAGTAGCACCTGGAGCTAAACCAGTTGGCTCACGTGATATTTGCGAAGTCACTAAAGGTCCCGGTAAACCCGTCGCACCTGTCATACCATTCGCACCCGTGGCACCAGTTGCGCCACTGTTACCTCTACCCGTCGCACCCGTCGCACCCGTCGCACCCGTAGCACCAGTTGGTCCCGTTGATCCAATCGGGCCAACAATTGTTATGTTCGCATCACTATTCCAAGTAGACGTTAATGATTGTGATATATTTTGAATTGTAATATCATAATAAGTAGTCGAGCCAATTAATGTAGATGTTAACCCCTTTACTAGAAAATAATACAGTGATGTATTACCCGTCAAAGGATTGTCATTTATTACAACATAATCATTTATTGTAAAATAATTATTATTATCATTATTCACTTGTAAATTATATATTCCTGTTTGACCGGGTGATAATGACCCACTAGAAATAGTAGATGTAACTAATGGACCAGGTAATCCTTTTGCTCCCGTAGCACCCGTAGCACCCGTAGTACCCGTAGCACCCGTAGCACCCGTAGCACCCGTAGCACCCGTAGTACCCGTAGTACCAGTTCCTCCTCCACCACCACCAGCTGTCGTCTGTGTTGTTCCATCCATAAATACAATTCCACCAACATGTAATAAATAATTTCCACTTAAATCAATATCACTTGCAGAAACTATTCTTGAATTATTTTGTCCCAACACATTTGTTATTGTTTGATTATCATTATTTGAATAATGATTTCTTACAATATTATTATTGGCAGCATAATTCAATCCACCATATTTTCTAAATGACATTCTATTATATGTATAGTTATAATTTATTTTTTTATTTTTTAACGTTTATTTTTTCGGACCCTTTAATTATGTTTAGTTATACTAATGGGATACAATATTGAAATCTCTTTTAATATGTCCAAACATTCTAACGTCACAGAATTGAAAAAATATATTACTGATTATGCTATTGATTATAATTGCGATCATTATTATTATTTATACGAACATGAAAACGATTGTAAAATACCTCGTAATCACTGCATTATTGTAGTTAATTTTGGAGATAACGAATTGTTTGATTGTTCTATTTTTTTAAAACTTATTAAAAAAATGAAAGATATACATATTGAGTGTATTTATGATGACGAAATTATGTGTAAATTAATTTATGCGTCTCAATATTATTTGACAACGGTTGATAAAGATAAAGTGATTAAATACAACAAGTTCAAAAGAGAGCGGAGTTTTTCAGATAATGAAAAAATTGTTTTAGAGCATGTTAGTCCAACTGTAAAGAAAAATGATACTAAAAATTCTTAAAAATATAATAAATTTGTCAATAAATTCGTGAATAAATTCGTGAATAAATAAAAGAGATCGGATCTAGTAATTATTATCTTGTCTTTTCTAAAAAAACTGTGTGAAAAAATTTTTGTTTGATTTTTGTGCTTTTCTTGATTTTTGTGCTTTTCTTGATTTTTGTGCTTTTCTTGATTTTTGTGATTTTCTTGATTTTTGTGCTTTTCTTGATTTTTGGTGGGTTTTTTTATGTGTTACATGATACGGAGTCATTAATTTCTTTCTTAAAGTAAATAACTTTTCTAAATCATCATATTCATTATTATTAATATTATTAATATTATTATTATTATTATTGTTATTGTTTCTATTTGATTTAGGAATATTCATATTTTTTTGTGTTTTGGTGTTTTTTTTGACATTGGGTGGATTTGACGATTCCAACATTGCGAAATCGTTTTTTAATCGTTGATCTAACGATTGATTTATAGTTGGCATTTTGAATAACTTTTCCAAGTCATTTTTCTTTAATTTTACTTGGTATTTGTTTTTCTTGCCGTTTTTGTTTATTGCTACATTCATTGTTCCTTTATTGTTTTTATAATCCGCATCAGTATCCCATTCAATTACATTGATAACGGGTTTTGATTTTGATCCATCATTAGTGATGCTTTGTTGAAAACCTTTACTGTAAATGATTGCCATTTGTTGTGTTGTTGGTATATATTATAATATTATTTTTTATTTTTTTAGAATTGGTATTTTTTTAATTTTTTTAGGATTTGTATTTTTATTTTTGGGGTTTAAACTCAAAAATAAAATATTTGGCATATTTATTGTATTCATGGATTTTGTTAACGTAATGGATGAATTTGATCAAGAAGATCAAGCTGAACATATTGGATTTATTGAAAATAACAAATATTACAATTCTAGATTTCATGATAATACGCCAAATGTTGAAAATAAACGTGTTTATCCAAGTGTAAAAAAAATAGCTCCTGGTAATGGTAACAAAAAAGATAGTAAAAAGGTGACTTATGATGATATATTATCGTCTTTAAACATGAATGTTGTAAATGGAAAACTACAAATTGTGCGAGGTGATGCCGACGTGTTATCGTCCCAACAAAAAACAATGGTAAATCATCGTCAGCAATTGAATACCAATGTAAAAACGAATATGAATGCGTATTCAAAACAAAATGAGTTTTATAATAAGTTTTTACAGGCTCAGACGCAATCGCAAGCACCCGTTGTTGTTGACCCTCTAACCCCTGAAGAAAAAAAGCGTCTATTGATGATACAATACATAAAGCAACAACAAGAAAGACAACACATAATGCGCGTCAAGTCCAGAAAAATGAATTTTGTTTAACATTGGTTTTATTTGGTTCTAAACAATTGGGAATGATGGTTGTGCGGCAATACCACAAATACCTATCTCATTTGTGCTATCGCTTCGTTCAATCTTGACGTAACCATCGTCTCCCCATGTAGTTGACCAAGAATTCTTGACTAACCAATAATCAATGTTGGTTTCTGACTCGGTGCCGTAGCCAACAATGAGCACACCGTGATCCAAATCAGTTCCACAGGTTGAACTGGTAATTACACCGTTCGAATACAATTGGAAAATTCTTTGGTCAGCTTCAATGGCAATCGAAACAGGTCCAAAAGAAATCGCCTCTTTTAGTGCGAGTTGGTTGCCTGGCGGGACATCCGCACAATCCGCGATTGTTACCTCTGGCTCACAAGTGGATTGGCATGAACCAGATGATCCGGTATAAGGATAATCGGATTCAACGCACATACCATTGTCAATCGCGTATTGAAAAGCATTATCCATGAGTCCGCCGTTACACCCCAAATTGCCGTATCTTTTTGAGCAATCCACCAATTGTTCCTCTGATAAACTTACAAGATTTCCGGTGGCGATTGACCACGCGCCTTCCATGGCACCAGTTGCTAAAAAAGACCAGCATGAGCCGCATTGTCCTTGGTCTTTTACGGGGGTGACGGCGCCTGAAGTACGCCAGTCGATTGATGATGGGACTTTTATTTGTTGGTAACTATATTGTCCAAGTGCAAGTATGTAATATGCGGTAGTACTGGTAACTGTTCAATATGGATCACCTTTTTCAGAGAAAATGCAAAGAATGTAATTCATTATCTTAAATCTGGTGAGTGGGTCGGTGATATTGATATATAAACATTTCACACAAAAGAAAATATATTTACTTCTGTTTTTAACTTTAGAATAACTATTGTGTAAATATATTTTATTTCAATAATATATATTTAAGAGAGTATACGATGGAAAAAAAAATAGAAGGTACAAAAGGGTCAAAAACGGATGGAAGTGAAAACAAAATGAAATCAAAAAATGTTATACCAATTTTGTTTGTTGCAACTCACGGTTGTTACACTGCCAAAAGAGACCAACCTACGTCGCCTTTAAATATGGATACTTTTAATACTCCAACCGACATGAATATAGTTAAGTTAAATGCGTCACCACTTAGCACGGTTAGCAATAATAATCAAGAGCTAAATGACATAGATGTTTTAGCGCTTGATTTAATTAGTTATATGGATAATCCAGATGATACACGTTCTTTATCAAAGTTATTAAATGATGCAATAGGAAAACAACATCTGTTTCATAGTGAGACCAAATATGAACAATTTAAAGGGTATGAAGATTTTCTGTTACCATTCCAAAAACACCATGAAAACGACAACATGTTTTCATACAGTGAGTTACCAGGCAACTCTGTTATGTATGATAAATACTATGCGATTCATTTGGAACCGCCAACTTTTGACGAAAGTAAGACCAATGAAGAAAATGATAAAGAGTTTGATGAGTGGTACAATACTAGCGATCTACGATGGAAACAAGCTAGTGTATACGGGGATAGATTAATTTTTTTTAAACCAAGTGAAGAACATATTCCGTATGATGAAGGTTTTGAAGGCACCCAAGGTGTAAGAAGAGGAAGAGATATTTTAAATGATGTTAGAAGATATATAAGTGAGACAACCGGAAAAGAATTAGAAAGCATCCAAGGAGTTTATCTAAGTCGTGTTATAGATTTTTTATATAAGAAAGAAAATGTGCGCGATCTTCTAATAATAGATACGAGTTGTTCTGTTCTTTTTTCAAATACAGATGATAGATTTATTATTGATAATGCCGAAAAAGATGCAGAGGACATAGGAAGAATAAACGAAGGGAATAAAGAAAACCGTATAAAAGTAAGCGCAAGGGGTACTGAACCACCAATTGATCCAGACAAAATTTTTTTGGGTAAGTACGGTGGAAAAAGAACCAAGAAAAATCGTCGCACTAAAAGAAGAAAAAGTAAAAAACCAACTCGTCGTAGAAAACCAACTCGCAAAATACGTAGAAATAAATTACGTTAAAACTCTCGTTCTTCAGTAAAACTATATAATATAATTTAGTATTTTAATAAAGATAAATATTTACGACAGTCTGTTTATAGTTTTCCCAACAATAATAATACTATAATAAATATTGATTATTTGTATTCAAACGAAGGGTCTAAAAATATTAAACTATTTACAATTATTTTCACATTACTATCAATGATTTTAATTTATTATATTACATTATTTGTAGTAAAAATATACAAAATTAATAAATTCTTATTTATCTTATTTATTATAACGTCAATTTTTATATTCACAGAATATAAACTATCATCTAATATTAGATTTAGTAATATAGAAGAAGAAATAGGTGACGTATTAAGTAAATCAAAAACCGGAGACTTTTTATTATTTCGTTCTTATCATTCATATGATATTCCAGAATTTATTGTTTTCAAATCAGTTTGAAGTAAGTTATACAAATGGGTTTGAATTTTTCCGATTATGGTGGGCGACTTGAAATCTATGCTGACTAATTTATTCAAGTTTCGTTCATACTGCCGGTTCAAATGGTCATTACGTAATATTGTTTCTTTATTTTTCTTATACCAACATGATAACGCTTGCTGTATTTTTGAATAAATGAATTTAAATAATGATATGAATTCTTCTGAGGTTTGCTTTCGCCAGTGAAAAGTTTTATTATTTTCTTCGGAGGGAGTGTATACGTAAATATTGCGTTTTTTCTGAGCAAAACTAATGAAGGGATTTGGATATTGTGATGACGTGGTTGTGATATTCTTTTTGATTATACTTTTTATGCTTTCTATGATATTTTCTAAATCAGTAATATCATCGTCTGAAACCCGGAAATCCCTTTTCCATTCTTCCAAAGTGATTGTTGGAGTGGGAATAGGTGAGGTCGGGGAATTCAACATGTTGATTACATTTATATTGTTGACGTTAGTGGAAATATATTTTTTAATTTCGTGTAATTCTTCTTCCATATGTTTTGTTTTAAATGCCAATTCTTGAATGATTTTGTATAAGGATTGTATTGAAATATTGGGCGGCAGTGTTTCTTCCTCCTCGCATTTTTCTTCGCGTTTTTGTGATGCTTTTGAATGGGTTTTTTGTTTGTATATAATTTCGCACAGTAATTCGTGTCTTGAAAAAGACGTTTTTCTAGTGTATTCTTTGTTACAATACAAGCAGTTAAACATTATGATGGTGGTTATGGTTGTTTGATTTAAAATGACAATAAGGTAGAATTGTTATTCAATTTTATTTTTTTGAATTTTTAGATTGGGATTTTTAGATTGGGATTTTTAGTTTTACTTTGGATACAAAGAGAGAAATAATATCTTGGTATAGTATATTATAAAGTAAAAATATGGCACCCATTGCTACAGATGATCAAATAACAACCGACTGTCGCTGGTGTAATAATAACATGAGTTATAACGACCCAGCATCTCAATATCAGACTTTAAAAATTATTCAAAATACGGTAAGAGTACCCGCCTCATTATACATGAATGATTTAGCAGCTTTGACTGTATATCAAAAACCAGGAAAATATGGGGTGAATTGGAATCAAATGAGCGACCGTCGTGTGCGCCATGTTCAGCCAACCACGGTTGCCGGTGGTAGTTTTTATCACGCTAGTAGCACTCGGGGAACGATTACGCGATGTAGACCCGGTGCTGGTTGCCCCGGTGGTTCAGGAGTGGATATTAAACATAATTCCTATGATCGCTATTTGAATCGTATTAAGGGAAAAGGACCGGCGCGCCGTGGAGTGATTCCACCTGATTTTGGAAAACCTATTGTATTTAACACGGCGTTTCCTATTTATGGTGGAAAAACGACCAAGACCAGTATTGTGTCTGGTGGTGGGTATCAAGGCGACTGTATTTGTGGTGATCAAAATGATGCGATTTATGATACATTAGCTGATCCGCAACGATTCCAATATTATTATGAGTTTGATGTTGGCACTTATGTTTACGCTACAAATGCGGACGGGTACTATGTTAAGGCGCTTGTTCTTGAAAAAATGGGGACTAATTATATTGTTCAATATGATGATGGGACTGTTGCTGAAAAAAATATAAGTGAATTATTGATTTATTATCCTTGTAATAGTGAGACATGTTAGTTAGGGTTTTAGGGTTTTCTCTCTTTCGGTGTCTTTTATAAAACAAAAAATAAGGGAAAAATGTATTCTATAAAAAATTAATTTGTTGTTTATATAATATATAATAGAATGCCAGTTAAATTAAACATGGTTTTACATAACGGATCTGTTCCGCATGTTTCCTATTCTGAAATCATTTCGAAATCGGCTTCTGCTGCGAAGCCTACGATGAAAACCTCTTTGAAATCAAACATGATTCACCGGGTACATACCGCGACTGCCGGATGTAGTGCGTGTGGTAAGAAATGAATGAGGTATTAGTGGGGTGGGGATTATTATATTTGCCTATATAAATGGGTTCTTGTTCTGTTCCTCCTGTTGGACGCGCTAATAATTTGAGTAGTTTTGGATATTTTGTTCCAGTGACAATTGGAAGATTAAATAATTGTAACAACACATTATGCTATACCTATAATCACAATTATATTTACCAACCTCACAGTGGTTATGGAAAGGTGGGGACCACTGCGGCGGCTTATTTAGCAAGTCGTAAACGCTTGTAAATGGGGTGGGATTTGGGTTTATTTGAAAGATTATAAAATATTTAAAGATTAATGCTTTAACTATTCTATTATTATAATATATTAAATTATATTAAATGAATTTTGACTTGAACTTGAATAATTACAAAAAAGAGGAATTGGAAGATATTTTTGATTTACCAGTCAATTATGACTCGTCTACCCTCGATATGAAAGAAACTCAATTAAGAGAAAATATACACACAGACTTTACATTGAATCAAGAAGTGAGAAATAAAACAATTGCCTTTTTACAAGAAGCAAAAAAAATACTTTTAACGGACTTGAAAAGCACCGTATTCAGCAAAATTTCGGCGGCGAATATTTACAATACCGACATGACATTGAAACCGGTGAAAGTGATTGAAGAAAACGGCGCAAATATGGTTATTAATCGACCCAATACGGCGTTTGCCCAATCGTTTCCTAGTGAATTTTATGAGGGGATTATTAATCCGCTCAAGAAACGATCATTAAGGCAGTATTTGAATATTGACACGCGGTTTCGCAATAATTATTACGGGTCTCTTTCTACTGATTTTCACTTTGATTTGCCTATAAAATTTTCCAGTGTTGCGACCATGCAGTTGACGGCGTTTGAAATTCCCAAGACCTATTATTATATTTCCGCAAAAACGGGGAATAACTTTTTTACGATTGGCATCGAGACCAGTAGTAACGGGGCGCAAGAAGTGGTGTTTGTTCCGGATGGAAACTACACTCCTGAAACAATGGTTGCGTTTTTGAATAACTATGTTAGTGGTCCTTTGTCTACGTTGGACAAGTATCAGGATTTGGTCTTTACTTTGAATAATGATGGTGGGGGGTCGGGGACTGGACAGTTGGTCGTTGGTATTGCCGACGGTGCGACTTTATTTGATTTCTCTTTGGAATTTAATACCAATAGCAGCGGGGGTGAGGATTTGTCGACGCCATTGCCTTTGAAATTGGGGTGGATACTGGGATTTAGAAACGGTAAATATATTGGTAGTCCCAATTATGTTGGTGAAGCGCCAGTGGATTTGAATGGCATCAAGTACATGTATTTGGTGGTGGATGATTACAATAACAATGTCAATAATAGTTTTTACAGTGCTTTCAATTCATCCATTTTGAATCAGAATATTTTAGCACGGATTTCATTACAAACCGGGACTGGATTTTTAGATGTAAATAGTCAGAATAATTTAATGTTGACAACAACAGCGCGCCAGTATTTCGGTCCAGTGGATATACAAAAGTTGAAAATCCAGTTATTGGATGAATACGGTCGGGTGATTGATTTGAATAATATGGATTATTCTTTTTGTTTAACCTTACAATCATTGTACGATTTATAATTGTACGATTTATAATTGTTTTTGTGGGGGATTTTGGAGGGGGAGGTGGTAATTATTATCTTTATTATTTATATATGTATTCATGTACAAATAATGAAAAAGCAAAATCTTGTTTTGGGAATGGGCTTTCATCCTATGCGAGTGATTATATTACAAACAAACGCAAAAAGTGTGTGAAAAAATGTGTGGACCGACGAAATGATGTGAATACTAATGACATTCAATATGGCGCGGTTACTACGAAGGACTATAATGGGATTACCGTTGTTTGTAAAGTAGGTCCTAAAGTGGGAGGCGAATTTGTGTGTGATGCGCCGACAGATATTGATGACGGGTTAACGCCTTTTTATAGTTATTACAATACTCATGTGAATTATTAAAGGAAATGAGACAATATATAACCTACTAAAACTGCTCCCAACAAAAGATATACACCTGTGGTTGTCATTTTTGTTGATTTTGATTTTGATTTTAATGATTTTGATTTTTTATTTCTTTTACCGCCTGTTAAATTGGTTGAATTGTTTGAATTGTTTGAATTGTTTGAATCGTATTCGGCGGAGGCGGGGGTAGTAGTTGAAGAAGAACTAAAAAATGATATATTTGGTATATTTGGTAATAACCCAAAATGTGCCAATAATCCGCAGATTGCTCCTATAATTAATGAACCAAAAAATATGTACAATAATATTTTAGAAGCAGCATTCATATTTATATATTATATATTATATAAAAATTAAAAATTAAAAATAAAAAAAAGTCTAATTGCGCCTAATCATTTTTATTTTTTTTTATTTTTTTGTTTCTGGTTTTTATTCAAGATAGATGTCTTTTCTAAATATAAATATAGTTATAGTTATAGTTATAGTTATAGTTATTTTAAGACGAGCGTATTTTATTATAAAAGTAAATAGACGCAGTGGTTAGCGCACAAATGGTTAGACCCGAAAATATGTTTTGTGTAATATTTTCTTTGTAGTCGTCATTATCATTGTACATATCGTTGGGTAAATCCATGTCTAAAATAAATTGGTCATCATGTTGTTCTTCTTGGATTTGAGGTAAATAATTCACATTCTTTTGTTGGGTTGTTTTGTAATGATAATAGGAATTTGCTAAATGTTTATGTGTATTGTTTTTTTTTGGAAATACCTGTTTCGGTGGTGTCGATGGGTCTATTTCCACATAAAATCCCCACTCGTCATCATTCATAATTTCTACAAGAGGATTGTAATAGTTATTTTTTATTACCTTATGATTCTGATTTTGATTATCATTTTCAAATTTATATATTGAATAATCTTTATCATAATAGTGCGTGTATTCACTCATTAAATCCTCATTTTGAAATATCATTCGTAACATTTTTATTTTTAATTGGTTGGTCTTGTATTAATAAATAGTAATATTTAATTACTTTTTATTTCAATTTTATTTTTTATTTTTTCATTTTTTTAGTTTTGGGATTTTTATAACATGCGTTTTGCCTTTTGTGCGACTCGGGTGTGTTTTCTTTGACGTGCTCTAACATACGCAGCATAGACTCCCTTTCGGGAAATTTTACAGGTGTTCTTTTTACATATGGGGAATGATTTTTTGCTTTTTGGTCCTAAAAAACATTTGGGTCCGCATTTTTTACGCATTACTGTTCGCTGATGGTAGTTGGGTTTTTCATTTTTCCACCCTTTCCACGGGACATTTTTACGAGTTTGGGTCATCTATACTATTGCTAGATTATTTGCTAGATTATTTGCTAGATTATTTGCTAGATCATTTGCTAGATTATTTGCTAGATTATTTGCTAGATTATTTGCTAGATTATTTGCTAGATTATTTGCTAGATTATTTGCTAGATTATTTGCTAGATCATTAAAATAAAATATATTTGTATTGTATCTATGGAGGATAATGAAAATGAAATATCTATTCAAGAAGTGAAAATTGATATTACAGATATTGATGATGATAAGTGTGATAATTGTGATACTGGGGACATGATTCTCAAAAAAAATGTATTTCAACTTTTGAAGAAGAAAAAGAGAAATTCTGGCGAAGAAGCGATGAAAAGTTTTGAAGACGGAGGGAGCAGTAATGGTGATGATAATTATTTCGGGGAAAATACCAGTGATTTAAGTGATACCTATAGTGAGGAAGAAGCAGATATGAATTTTTTTTCCTTGGATAAGGAAAGGGCTGGGTCAAAAAGTAGGATTATTTACAAAAAATTAAATTATCATCAAGTAGAGCGGAGTATTGATAAATATTATTCGGACATTAATCATAAATATTCGTCGGCGCTTGATATATTAGCCAGTTATTTAAAGGGTCATAAAATTATTTACATGGAGGCAAAGTCCTATTCGGAACAAAAGCTGAATATGCTTATGATGCCGGCGATTTTACTATCTACCGCCGCGACGGTGTTGGCGTCGGTGGTACAAGGATTTGGTTGGGGATCTATATTGATATCCTCGGTGAATGCCGTGATTGCCTTTTTGTTGGCAATTGTGAATTATTTGAAATTGGACGCGGCGTCCGAGGCGCACAAAATATCGTCTCACCAATACGATAAATTACAGTCGACGGTTGAATTCACCTCGGGATCCATATTGTTATTTAGGGATTTTTCGATTGGTGTTTTACCAGGAGGAGGGGTTCATTTGGAAGAAAATGTGGTCGTAACGCATAATCACGATACGACTTTGAAAAAGGAATTGGAACAAGAGATGATGAAAAAACTGACGGATGTGGAGAAGAAAATTGCGGAAATCAAAGAAACAAACCAGTTTTTGATTCCCCAGGATATTCGTATGAGTTACCCGGTTATTTATGGGACGAATATTTTTTCCATCATCAAAAAAATAGATGATCATAGAAAAAAGACGATTACGAATTTGAAGAATGTGAAGAATGAAATTCGGTATATCAATGCGGTGTCCAAGACGAATAAGCACATGTTGAATGATGATTATCGGGGGCAATTGGTGAAATTATTCAACTTGAAAAAGGATTTGGTGAAGGAAATATTGCTTTTAAAGTCCGCTTTTTCCATCATTGATCAAATGTTTCAACAGGAAATATTGAATGCGGAGATTGTAAAGAATCGCTGGATTTGGAGGTATATTTTCCATTATAAAAAACTGGTGAGTCCACTTGAGTTGAATCCGTTTATTGCGAATTTGATGGACCCGTTCAGGGAAAAAATAGAATAGATTGGGCGGGGTGGGGGATTGGGTGAGGCTATTCTATTTTTTCCTTTTTACTTTATCGGGTTGGGATTACTATTAAAATCCGATAAAACGATACAATATTTCTATCAAAGGTAAGGACGTATGGTTTTGGTTTGGAGGTGGATTTATGGGGACGAGTATTTCTCTATAAATGTTTTGGGAATTGTTAATGACTATTTGTAATTTAAAATCTTCTTCTTGTTGTTCCTTACAATACTTGGTTTGTATTTGTTTACACAGTGTCGGGTCTGGTATTTCCAATGATTGTATGGGGTCTCGACAATAGGCGCAAATGGGGGGTTTGTTGATATTACTGTTGAGACTTTTGAAATATTTTTGAATACAATCATTACAAAATGTGTGATTACAATTTGTGATTATTTGGTTGTTTGGAGCAATTTCATCCAGGCAAATGGGGCATTCTTTTGTTTGGGTTTTTGGGGGTTGGGTTTTTGGGGGTTGGGTTTTTGGGGGTTGGGTTGTGATATCAAATTTTCTTTGTGGTGGACGCAATTTATACATACGATACAATAATAGTTCTTTGAATCGCAATGATTCAAAAATTGTGTGTGTGTTATAATATTCTTTGCCGTATGTTTCATAATTTTCATCGCTTATTTCATCTAGTTTTTGTTTTAATTCATAATTTGAATATGAATTAACCGCATTTTGATAATTTATACGTAAATAATATATATATGTTTTTTTGTCATCATTTAAAGATATTTTTTTTAAGTTTTTTTTATAAATTAATATTTTTAATTCATCGTACGATAACATATTCAATAATTCTTGAATACATAAAATGATGTAATAATTTGAAGCTACACTTTTAAAAAGAACTGTTATAAATATTATTTTTTCTAATATTGTTTTATCAAGTATTTCTATTGAGGGGTCTTTACAATTGTTTATGTTGTGACCAATATGGTGGCAATATGCGCATTTAGGTGGGTTTTTTGTTTTTGTGGTATCGGGTTTTGACATTTTTGTTTTTTGTTGTTGTTTGTTGAAATTGTTTGTTCTTTGAAAAGTAAATCAATTTTTATTTTTTTGGATTTGGGATTTTGGATTTGGGATTTTGGATTTGGGATTTTGGATTTGGGATTTTGGATTTGGGATTTGGGATTTGGGATTTGGGAATTAAAAATTGATTGTTTTTATTTGTTATCTTATAAATGTACAAAAAATAGAAAAATATAAAAAATATAAAAAATGACAAATGAAAATAATGATAAAAATTTTCCAAATCTTTGTATTCCTCGAGTAAATACATGTGTTACAAAAGAACAGGTTTATGAAATTATAAATAGATATTCTTTTGGATGTATAGAAAAAATTGATGTTATTAAAAAAAAAGGGACGTGTAAAAAGAATGATTTGTCTAACATGGTGTTTATATATTTTAAGGAATGGTATGATAATGACTTGGCGAATATTGTGAAAGACAGGTTGGTGTCTGGGAAAGATATTAAAATAATCTATGATGACCCGTGGTATTGGAAAATTTCGGCGATAAAAGTTTAGACGGTTGATACTTGAAAATAATGTATGTTTTTGTTTTTTGTTTTTTGTTTTTTGTTTTTAATATCTTCCTTTATCATATAAATGTCTATTCAAGCATTCAAAAAAAAGGGGGTTATTCGGTATGGATCAAATGTATCGGGAAAACGACCCGGGGGTGTCTGGCTAAATCAAGGGCCTTTTGGAAAAAATGATGGGACACTCGTGATTGGTGCCGCGGGTCCGGAAGGTTTTTCTATAAATGGTGGCAGAAGAAACGTCGGATATGTCGGTCAAAGTATGGCAATGTCTAGAAATGGCACTCCTTTTAGAGGGCAGTTTCCCTATGGCTCAGGTGGTTGTTGCGGTACATACAAACGCGCCGAACCGGTTTATAATGCAAGTCGTGCGATTGTTTTAGGCGATCAATACAAATATATCAAACCTTCTGTTCTCTCTACAAAGGGTATGTTGGAAAAGAAATACAAATGGATTAATAATGGGCAATATCCGAATGTTTGGGTACAACCTGTTTATGGCAACAGTAATTTGTCGGATAACGCAAGTCAGTGGTTGTACATTCAGACCAAAGCCGCTGCGAATATTTGTGTTAATGATACGAATAAAGAAGGGCTTTATGTTGGGTACCGGATTCGGGGTGGTCCAAATAATTGCTCCACTTCGTCGGCGAAATATGTCTATAAAATACAGGAGTCGAATGCTGGTTACACCAAGACATTACACATTCCGCAGACGGCGAGTCAATACACTTTACAGGTACAGCGCAAGTGTGCGAATCCTACGGGCGCGTTAAAACCATTTCCTTTTGCGGTGAATGGGGGGTCGTCGAACTCAAAGACGTCCTATGCACCTCCTCCGGTTCAAATTGTGAATTACGTTACGCCACCTGAATGGTATACTGGGGTGGAGAAATAATTGGGGGTGTTTTAAAAAAATATATTTTTATATTTATATATAATATATTATGGGTTCTTACAAAAGAGACTTTAGTAAAAAGGTAAAAAGAAATATTCGGAAAAATACAAAAATCAGGAAAACCAACAAAACCTATAAAAAAAGAATTAGTTATAAAAATAAAAGAAGAAATGGTAATAAAAGTAACAAAATAGGCGGTTTATCATTTTTACGATCATCATTTAGTAGTAGTGATAGTAATAATAGTCGCAATAGTGATATTGAAAATAATATTGAAAAAAATATAGAAGAACCCTTTATTGTTAAGGGTGATAAGTTATTATTAATAAAAATAAAAACTGAAGATTTGATTTTTGATCCAAATGATACTAGTCCTAATCGCATAAGTAATCGTCGAGATCTACATGATAAGTATCGTAAATCTGATTGTAAGAAATTATCATATCCATCTAATAAAGAATGTGAAATAACAAGAAAATTATATGATTATAAAGCCGCGTATGCTTTAGCTTATGACAGAGATAATGGTTATAATTCTTTAAAGGTTTATTTACCCGAAGATCAAAATTATAGAGCATATCCTGACACGGCTATTATAAGTGCGGAAGATTTTAATATATATCCGATTAGAGAATTTACACAAGATGGAAAATTTTCTATATTAAAACGTACCGATGAAGAAAAAAGAGAAATATTGAAAAAGAATATTAACGCAAATTTAATGAGAAGGAAAATATAGTATATTGTTTTGATTTTATATATTTATATATTTTATATGAATCGTTCCATTGAAAAAGATATAAATATATTTATTCCTGCTAACAACACATCATTTGTGATGGTGGTGTCGGTTTTTGTGATTGTTTTAATTATTCTTTTCTTGAAACCCGAATTGTTTTTTATGGCGTTTAAAACCTTTTTGGGGAATATAGTTTTGCTATTCATTATTTTAGGGGTTTCATATATCAATTTGAAATATGCGATTACCTTGGCGTTGTTTTTTATTATTTTATCAAGAGTTTCTTGGGAGTCGTCTTTAAAGGAAGGATTTGCTACAAGTCAAGCAATGTGGTCTGATAATTTGGTGGCAAAATTCTTGAAATTTCAGAAAGTATTGAACCCAAATGTGGTGTATGATATGAAAGTTGTTCAACAACAGGCATCACCCGATGAGGTGGAGTATTTGTTCTTGAATAATAAATGGCCTTGGTCTAAGGAGGTCATTGATTTATATCAACAGGCGGTGGCGGAAAATTCGTTTGTGAAAGTGGATCCTGGGATTTCCATGATTGACGCACAACGAATCTATAATGAAATGGCAATGAAGCAAATATTGTCTTTTGGAACAAAAGAGGGGACTTTTTTATTGAATGGGGTCGTGATTGGACATAATAAAAATATGCCTAGTAATGTGAACGATCTTGTTCGGTGTGGCACTGATCCAAAGACTGGGGGGGCTGTGGTGGAAAAGGTGGTATATAACGGATATGATTCTATTAATGGCTCGATGAATAAGACTGTCACGAATGTGGGAGTTGGTCAAATACCTGGGCTTGTGAATGGGTTTCAATTTTTGAATGGACCTTGTAATCCTTGTGCGCCGCTTGACAATCCGCCTAATTATTCTTGTCCGTTTTCTTTGAACACAGGTAATGGTGCCGAGGTGAGTCCTATATGGAAACTTTTGTGGTATCCTGATGGAAGTACTAGTGGTTCTACTAGTGGAAATACGAGTAGTTCCACTCCGTAGGCGCTGGTTCTGGAGAAAATTTTCCTGTTCTTAAACCAATTATACAAAATATGAATAAACAAAATTTTCCTATTCTTACACAGTTATTGAATGAGGTTAATAAATTTGATTATAAGACTCTTATTAAGAATAATGTTAATTCGGTTAATAATACAAAATAGTTGGCTAAAATACTTTGATATTTTTGAAATCATATTCGTTTATTATAATATATTTTTAATTTTAAAGTATATTATATATTATAAAAACATTTTTAGTGATGATTAATGAAATCTTACAATATATTGACGGTGATTTATTTCAACGTAAAGATTTAATTATTTTTGATATTGGCTCTAGAGATTGTGAACAGTCTATTGAATTTTATCATAAATTCCCGAATGCCCGTATTTTTGCCTTTGAATGTAATCCAAATACATTACCTATTTGTAGAAAAAATATTGAAAATTATCAGGACCGGATTACTTTAATAGAAGGCGCTGTTTGTGATTATGATGGTGAAATTACATTTTATCCCATAGATCAAGAAAAAACCATTACTACATGGGTCGATGGAAACCCTGGCGCATCGTCTTTATTCAAAAGTAGTGGTAATTATGACTGTATCGAAACATATGTTCAAACAGAGGTTGTTACCAATTGTCATCGTTTAGATACAGTTATGCAGAAATACGGAATTCCAAAAGTAGATATTATTTGGATGGACATACAAGGAGCTGAATTATTGGCATTGAAATCGCTTGGTAAATATTTGAATTATGTTGAATATGTATATACTGAAGTAACATATAATTCAGAAATGTATACGGGACAAGTTATGTTTCAGGAACTACATGATTTTATGTTAAACAATCATTATATTGTAAAAAATAATTTGAGCATGGGTCAATGCTGGCA
>Ga0187843_10001120_pt1 | contig 17463 bp, 15 predicted proteins | sample SpaLakP09_SKY_43_FD_134516 | JGI IMG/M metagenome (GOLD analysis project Ga0187843, IMG submission 134516) | Oligotrophic lake water microbial communities from Sparkling Lake, Wisconsin, USA - SP09_SKY_43 | ecosystem: Environmental > Aquatic > Freshwater > Lake | place: USA: Sparkling Lake...
TACTTGCTACTTGCTACTTGCTACTTGCTACTTGCTACTTGCTACTTGCTACTTGCTACTTGCTACTTGCTACTTGCTACTTGCTACTTGCTACTTGCTACTTGCTACTTGCTTAAACATCACAACCCAAAGATAATGTCTCTGTGACACTATGTCAAGCGAGAAATTAAGAATTGTGGTGACCCGCAATTTTCATGATATAAATGAACTGTCTTAGAGACATTAAGTAGGGCTGTAAATGCTAAACACTGATTCCATTGAAAAGCCGTTATTCACTGTCGATAGCGTGCTCTTTACCGTTCATGAAGACGTATTAAAAGTATTGATGGTCAAACGCGCAGAAGCGCCGTTTATTGGCGATTGGGCTCTACCCGGTGGCTTTATTGATATTGCTCAAGACCGGGATACCGACACCACAGCCCGGCGCAAGCTAATGGCTAAAACCGGTTTTTCTCCCAACTATTTAGAGCAGTTACAAGTGTTCTCCGGCCCAAGCCGCGATCCGCGGGGTTACAGTGTTACTCTTGCCTATTTTGCGCTCGTTGCCCATCAGCCTGTGGCATCACAAATCGCATCAGTAGAAACCGCTTGTTGGCTGGAAGTCGCTGACCTTGATAGTTTAAATATCGCATTTGATCACAACGACATTATTGAGCTTGCTCGGCAACGCCTAAAGCAAAAAACCCTCTATTCACTGCTACCCGTATACTGTCTGCCGACAAGTTTTACTATTGCCCAGCTAATGACAGTCATAGAACAAATCTTAGAAAAACCCTTGCAGCGAAAAAGCTTGATGCGCCGGATCGAAGCATCGGAAATGTTTGAAGTTTCAGCAGAAAAAATCTCGTCAGGCGGCCGTTTCGCCCAAGTTTATCGGCTAAAACCAGGTGCCAACATCGTCAATTTCGAGCGAAATTTAAGTGTTTAACGGACTGGTCGAAAGGTCAAAGCTGCACTAACTCAAGGATAACCTATGACACTGCAATTACCGCTCATCGACAAAATTTGGCTGATGCTGATGTTAGTGCTCGGCAGCGCTCTGAGCCTCACGCTGACCAGTAACCTGTTTGAGCTTACGGTGTTTTTGTCTGGTATTTTGTGTGTAACCTTGATTGCCATTGGTCGTCGCGAGGGTTACTTGATAGGTATATACGCCTGCTTGACCTACGCGGTATTGGCTTATAGCAACGGCCTATTTGGTGAAGTGTATTTGAATCTGTATTTTTTTATTCCAACGAACCTATTTGGTTACTGGCTATGGCATCAACATTCCAAAGGCAAAGAGACGGTGGCGATGCGCAAATTAACCACCAAGACTCGCCTGATTATTTTGCTGGCCTGTGTGCTTGGTACCTACGGCCTTGGCTCAGTGCTTGCCATGAATGCAGAGCAGAATTCGCCCTTCATCGACGCCTTAACCAATGTGCTGTCGGTCGCTGCCACCTTCTTGATGATGTGGCGCTTTAAAGAGCAGTGGCTGCTGTATATCGCCATTAATGTCGTCAGCATTTTGATGTGGCTGTTGCGCGCTATGGACGGCGGTGCCGCCGGCGATTTGATGGTATTGATGTGGTCGTTGTATTTGTTGAATTCACTCTTTGGTTATTGGCGTTGGCATATTGGCGAGCAACAGCAGCGAAGTATTGCAGGCCCAAGCAAGACTGCCACGGAGACTGCAGCATGAAACGCGGACTAACCCTTGGCAAATTCGCGCCCTTTCACCAAGGTCATCAGTTATTGATTGAAACTGCGCTTGCTGAGACTGATGAAGTGGTCGTGTTGATTTATGCTACCGATGTCATCGAGGTGCCATTACAAGTGCGGGCAAATTGGATCAGGCAACTCTATCCAAGTGTCACTGTGATAGAAGCTTGGGATGGTCCAGATAGTTATGGGGATACCGCAGAAATCCGCAGTGAACAAGAAGCCTATATCCTGAAAAAACTGAATGGCCTTGCCATCAGCCATTTTTACTCCAGTGAGTTTTATGGTGACCATGTCAGTAAAGCGCTGGGAGCAGTGGACCGGCGTATTGATGAAGCTCGGTTGCAAATCCCAATAAGTGGCACGCAACTTAGAGCTAATTATTTCGCTGGGAAAGCTTATCTTTCGGAACTGGTCTATCGGGATTTGATTATCAATGTCTGCTTCTTAGGCGCGCCATCTACCGGAAAAACCACCTTGACTCGGACCTTAGCAGAGCGACATCACACCCAATGGATGCCCGAATACGGCGCAGAATTTTGGCTAGCGCATCAAGTTGACCGGCGCATCACTCTTGAGCAATTTGAGACCATAGCCCCCGAACACATCCGCCGGGAAGCCGAGCTCAGAGCTAAAGCGAACACTTATCTGTTTTGCGACACCAATCCCATCACCACTTATATGTTTGCCAAGGATTACCACGGCACCCCAGGCCCCATTTTGACCGAATTAGCCAAGCAAGCTGAGCGCAACTACGATTTATTCTTCTTATGTGACACCGATATCCCCTACGCGGATACGTGGGATCGCAGCGGTGACCAAAAACGGCTGTGCTTCCAACAACAAATCATTGCTGATCTGGCTGAGCGTAGAATCCCGTACTTTGCACTGCGTGGTGATGTTGATTGCAGAGTCGAGCAAGTCAACGCCATACTCAAATGCTTTCAAAAATATGGCAATGTACTCGCTATTCCTAGATAGCGGATCCCCTAAACCGCGCTTGCGACTGGCCAAATTGACAGGAATATCAGTACAGTTATTGGCTTTCTATTTCCCTTAAACCAACCTAACAGCGCAATTCCTTCCCAACCCGCAGTTTTTTATTGCTATCCGCGGTAGATGTTTTTATAACTAGGCCAGTTTTTTAATCATTCACTTATGCAGCCCTAACATGCAGCCCACGAAGAAGGAAAAAATATGACTGCAGCTAGTTCCACTGAAAAACAAGGCTGGCTTAACCGCAGCCTCAACACCATTGAACGGGTCGGTAATAAACTGCCTGATCCGGCGGTGTTATTCGCTTTATTTATGCTCGCCGTTTGGGTCATCTCTTGGGCGTTGTCTGGCGTTACCTTTGATGAAATCGACCCACGAAGTGGCAAGCCTATTCAAGTCATTAACTTATTAGATGGCACCTCATTTACCGCCTTTATGGCCAAATTAGTGCAGACCTTTGTCAGTTTCCCACCGCTAGGTGTAGTGCTCGTTGCCATGCTTGGTTTAGGCGTTGCCGAATACACCGGTTTTATTAATGCCGGCCTACGTTCAATTTTGGCAGTAACACCTAAAATGTTGTTAACGCCAGTGTTAGTGGCGGTGGGCATCCTAAGCCATGTGGCGGTTGATGCTGGCTATGTGCTGGTAATTCCACTGGGTGCAGTAATCTTTTACGCGGCAGGACGTCATCCCTTAGCAGGTATCGCCGCGGCATTTGCTGGTGTCTCGGGTGGTTTTTCTGCGTCGTTATTTATTCCAAGTAGCTTAGACCCGTTACTGGCTGGTTTAACTCAAGCTTCAGCGCGTTTATCCGCCAACCCTGCTGCTGCTGAGATTGTGATTAACCCACTGAATAACTTTTATTTCACTTCGGCATCTGCCATTTTGATTGTACTGATTGGCTGGTTCCTTACCGATAAAGTGATCGAACCTCGGTTAAAAAATACCGCAGTTGATGGTGACCCGGCAAGTTTGCCAACCATGGACCCGTTACAAGCCAATGAACGTCGGGGTTTGCGTTTTGCCATGCTGTCAATGTTGGTGACTGCTGCGTTATTAATTGTTAGCGCCTATCCAGAAACTTCAGCGTGGCGCGGCACTGATGGCACTTTAACTCATGGTTCTGCGCCACTCATGCAGTCAATTGTTGGCTTGATTTTGGTGTTTTTCTTAGTACCAGGCATTGTCTACGGTTATGCCGCCGGCAGCGTGAAAACGCATCGCGACATTATTCAAGGCATGAGTAAAGCCATGAGCGGCATGGGTTATTACATCGTCATGGCGTTTTTCTGTGCGCAATTTATTTATGCCTTTGGTCAATCAAACTTAGGCGCTTTGTTAGCAATTAAAGGGGCTGGCGCCTTAAAAGAGATGGCCCTGCCACTAGGTGTGACATTGGTCGGCATTGTCATCCTCACAGGTTTAGTTAACTTACTGGTGGGGTCAGCTTCAGCAAAATGGGCTTTAATCGGCGCCATCATGGTACCAATGTTGATGGAGCTGGGTGTATCACCAGATTTAACCCAAGCGGCTTACCGCGTCGGTGACTCCTCAACCAATATCATCACCCCGTTGATGCCGTATTTCCCACTGATTGTGGTGTTCTGCCAAAAATATGTGAAAGCCACTGGTATCGGTACCCTCATCGCATTGATGCTGCCGTTCTCCATTAGCCTGTTAACTTTGTGGACCTTGTTCTTGCTGGGTTTCTGGGCACTTGGTATTCCGCTGGGGATTGGCGCAAGTTACACCTTCCCTGCCGGCATGTAATCGAATCATCCGTTTACCAGAAATCGAAATGGCGCTGCAAAGCGCCATTTTTTATGTAAATAGCCAATAGAACTGGCATCATGGTGCTTTCCAAGGATGGTGGCATTCAGATGATAAGTAAAAACAACAGGTTACTACTCGCTTTAACTTCTGGCTTGGCAATTTTAGCTTGGGTTTTCTTACAACCTACAGCCGAGACAGCTGCGGAACAAAGCGCGCCTGCGCCAAAGCCCTCAGCCACCCAGCAAATGACTCCTAAGCCTGAGCAAGCGCCTGTACAAACAGCGAATCAGTTGAACCCTTATTCATCCTGTCCAAATACCAGCGAATATCCAGATAAAGTGCAAACGAAACTTTCCCAGCAGCTACTGCCCCTGCTCGAAAGCGGTAAAACCGCTGCAGAACTCCTGCAATATGACTTAGCCGGCGCTATTTTGCCAATGGCTTATGCGGATAGTATCGCCGAGGCCATGCAGCAACAGAGTTTGCAAACACTCAATATTAAGCAACCCAATGTACTGGATTTGTTAGCGAATCGGCTGAAGCAAGAACAACAAAGCAAGCCTGAACAAATTGCCAAAGCGCTCGCTGCTGACGAGGATTTTCAAGTCTTTGTCCCTGTCGGTTTCGGCACCATTATGAGCAGCGCCTATCTCTCGCCATCACTGATATTTTTGCAACTAAGCCCCAAAATTTCAGCCGCCGAATTTAATACATTAATTGCCGGCAAAACTTTTTCCCCCTTAGAAATCGCAGTAGCCATAGAATTGCAACTGCCTGAGACTCACGTGTTACAGCTTATTGCACAAGGCCGTGATTTAACGAAGTTTCCTGCGGGTTACCAAAGCAAACAAGTCAATACACCGACGTGGAACTTAGCCGATATCGCTGCGGTGAATTGGCAGCCCAAAGTCTTGGCAGCTTTAAAGCGTCAAGGCGTGGTGCCGACTAGCATCGAAGGGGTAGTCACAGGGCTTGATTTCGCCTTATTTAGCGAACCATCTCGAAACTTAGATTTGGAAAAACAACCAGAATTAGCCAAACAACTGAAGCAAGCGCAACGTGAAACCGTCGCTTATCTGCTGCAAGAAGGCTATTGGGCGCATGGATACCTGTCGAAAGAGGGTGAATGGCGTTTTTACAACAACTTTCTCAATGCCATCAATTTTGATGGCAAGGAAATCCTGGCACTGTTGCCTGCGAAGCTGCAAGCTGACGATAAAGCGGCGAGTGTATTTCGCTCCAGTGGCGTTAAAACAATCCCTATTCCTGCAGACTCTGGTTTAGCGGCGTTGGTGGCGACAGAAAACCAGCAAAAGGCTTTAGCAAAGCAAACGAGGCTACAGTGTGAAAACGCAAAACATCAACTGATTGAACAAGAAGGGTTATTAAGCATCGAGGCCATTGAAGAGCAAATTTATAAATTACGGGAAAAACAACCGATTGCTGAAATTGCCCTCGCACCATTACATCAACAAGATCCCGCCTGGGTTGCTTGGCATTGGCGCCGCGGCGGCGCGCGCGAAGGTGATGCGAATCCACTACTTCGAGACCAGCTTGAAACGCTCATTCATCAACCAGCTGAGCTCGCGGCATTTTTGCAAACAACTGAACTTGATAGCAATACCACGGCTTGGTTACTCGCCAATCTAATTAACAAACCCGACCTAGTCACAGCTTTTAAGCAGCGTTTTGCACCAAAGGCTCCGAGTTTTTTATACCCGCTATTCCAACGCCTAAATCAAGGCGAACTCAAAGCATTAGCAGAGGCCGGCTATGACTTTGCGCTGCAAGATAGCTATGGTCGTAATCTTTACATGTGGGCCTTTTATTCCTCGCCAGAGGCGGTGTTATTTATGCTGGAACAAGGTGTCTCGCCATTTGCACAGACGATTGGGCCTGATGCGCTGGATATGGCCTTAGAAGCAAGTTACTTAGAACGAAAATTACACCCTGCGCTACCGAAAATCTTGGCGCAGCTGACAGACGCTGAACCCTCGCACCTTTCGCGGCTCAAGCGACTAGCCCTGTATCGACCTGAGCTGTATCAGGCTATTTTAACCATCAAGCCAGATTTAAAACTACCAGCAGACACGCAACCGAATGCGCTGCTCAGTCCGCCATTAATGTAAGTGCGCTTGGCATTTGTCAGGCTTTACAACCTACAGGTGGCTTATTGACAACAGCCCATTCACCCTCGACGATGGGATATGCTTAGGCTATCCCTTTGAAAAATTAACTATGCAAACATTGACCTTCAGAACATTGACCCAAGGAACAATAACTATGAAAAAAATCGGTATTTTCGCGCTCGTACTTGCGCTAAGCAGCCTAAGCACTTTAAGTTTTGCCAGCCAAAGTTTTGGGCCGAAGTTTGATACCAGCCAAAGCGTCACGGTACAACAGGTGCTCGCCAAACCGACGGAGTTTTTAGCGAAGCCTTTCACAGTGCAAGGCAAAATCGACGCCGTTTGTCAGAAAAAAGGCTGCTGGATGCAATTTGAAACGGCCGCCGACCAACCGACTTTTCGCTTGAAAGTCAAAGACGGCGATATGGTCTTTCCAGTGAGTGCTAAAGGTAAAAATGCCTATGCCCATGGCTCACTGAAAGCCAAACCGATGAGCTTGGAACAAACTAAAATTTATTTGAAGCACCGAGCAGAAGAGCAAGGCGAAGCTTTTGACCCAGCAGCAGTCACCAGCGCAGTGACGCTTTATCAATTTGAGCCAGCCTCAGTTTTTATTGAATAACTCAGTTTTCATTGAATAACTCAATTTTTATCGGATAACTCGGTATTGATTGCATACTTCAGTAAATAAATGGCGCCCCTGCTTGAGCCGAACGACACAGCTTAGTCATTCGGCTCAAGCAGGGGCAAAACCATGTTTTCTCGAAAAAATCCGCCAGCAGCGCCGGAACATCCGCATCACTGCATCGTAGTGGCTAAATCAAAGCAGCTAAATTGACGTCACCCAATCTGGCAGTAACTCTAAAGCCCAAGTCTCCAACACTCGGTCGAAACCAGTGAGGATCAGCAGGCCCAAAACCAACAAAGTGACGCCTAGTAGTTTTTTGCCAATCACAGCCGATGTGCGCAATTTAGCGAGCTTGATCCCAGAATGGTAACCAATCCAGACCAAAGGTAACGCAGTGCCAGCGCCAAAACTAAGCATCACCAAAAACGCCATGCCCATATGTTGCCCAGTTGAAGCCAGCGCGATTGCTGTGCCAAGCGTTGGTCCGACACAAGGCAACCAGACCAAACCCAAAGAAAAGCCGATGAGCGCTTGAGTCGCCACAGAAGTGCCTTCGACAGGATTTTGCGCAAAACGACTGGTCAATCGCGATAAAACCCAAGCTAGCCGATCATTCAGTGCTGGTAGCAGCAATACCGCCGCCATCAACAACAGAATAACCACGGAAAACTGCCGCAAAATATCGGGCGACAACCCCAAATTTAACAGCACAAAAGTGAGGATAGTGCCCGCCATCGCAAAGGCGAACATGATCCCGAGCGTCAAAGCCCACAACCCTGCCCGCGACGCCTGCATTGCTGATGCCGTTATCGCAGGCAGCATGGGGAGTACACAGGGCGAGATTAAGCTTAAGATGCCCGCGATAAACGCAAGTGGGATGGCTGACCACTCCATGTTATTGCGCTTCCGCTTGCGCTAAGGTTTTGAAAATTCGGTCTGCGTTGGTTTCGGCAACGGTAAACCACACTTGCTGCTGGCCTTTGAACAGAATCAAGGTTGATTGTCTTGGCGCTTTAAAATAAGTAACCCATTCTTTTTGCTCATCAAAATCCACAACAAACACCTTAATTTTACTAGATGGGTGCTGCTGAAAATAATCTGCGAGCACCACAGATTGGCGTCTACAGGTCGGGCACCAGCTGGCAAAAACATCAATGAGGACAATTTCATTGTTGGCCTGAGCTTGCTTGAAGGCTTCTTCGGTAAACGGTGTTTTAGCCTGTGCTACAAATGATGCAATGCACATCGCCAAGCCGAAAATAAAGTAACGCATGTTTCCTCCTTCGCGAAAAACTAGGGTAAAGCCCTCAGCTTGCATCGCAAAATTTAATCCGCACCACCGAAAAACCATCATTGGCTTTGTCAGCAGTAACCATGTTGTCGGCGTCAGCTTGCGCTAAACGCCATTTCGATAACTCATCCAACAAGACCAACTTGCGAGCAATCTGATTTCAACAAAATGCAGAAATCTTCAGAATTTTTGATTTTCCAACAATGCCGAAATAATTATCTGGAATTACTGGTCTATATTCAGTTAACGCGACAGTGCAAACGACAGGAAGGGCTATTAGATGAATGCTGGTTCTATCAAAAGTAAGATCTTTATTGGGTACGCGGCCATCCTCTTGGCGACAATCGTTGCGGCAATTTTTCTGATTAAAAGCAATTCCAAAGTGACTCTGGAGGTCAATAGCTTTGTCGATCAGTCCTTGCCTGCGATGCAAACGGTCAATTCTTTGCAAAGTTCCGCCAAACAGCTGGTGCTAACCGGCTACGAGCTTTACGGCACAACCATTACGCCCCAGCAGTTTTCTGCGGTGCAAACATCTTTAGATGCTGAATTTGACAAAAACCAACAGGCTTTAGCGAAGTTCCAAAGTGATAGCGTAAAATCTGAATATCGAGCTCTCGGTCAAAAACTCTCTGAACTCAATAGTTTAATGCAAGCTTCTACAGTGGATTGGGATGCGGCGCGGCAACAGCTGGCAAACATCAACCAGCAAGCTGGTGTATTTAATAAAGCGGTAGAAGCGCTGTCTTCGCGGATCACCCAAGAAGCCAAAACCAATACCGGCATGATCAACAACGCGTTATCCAATAATACCTACACCGTTGTTGGCTTATTGGTGTTAATCCTAGTTGTCGCTATCGCATTTTCGATGCGGGCCCAACAACAAATCGCGCTGCCAATTGTGCGGTTATCCGGCTCGCTTAGCCAAATTGCTAGCGCACGAGATTTAACCAAAGTGCTTGATACCAATAATGTTATCGAAATTAATAATGTCGCTGGCAGTGTCAATCATCTGCTAAATGTATTTCGTGATGGCATTATTGAAATGCATCAAGCGATTTCTGGCATTCACGGCGCTGTCGGTTCGTTAGCGGGCAGCTCGCGGCAATCTTCCAATTCCATCGATTTGTTGCAACAAAAGCTGGGCGTGCTGGTACAAAGTATGTCGCAGTTAGAGCAGCAAATGGAGGAAAGTGTAAATAGATCTAGTCACGCAGCGGGCGCAGCTCAAGCGGGTGCCGATTCGATGTCGCAGAGCCAAACCGCGGTGCTGAATACTTCGGCAAGCATTAGTCAATTATCTAACGATATGGAGACCACCTCCAAAATGCTGCTGACACTGCAAGCGACCGGCGACCAAGTGTCTGGAGTGGTCAACACCATTGCGGAAATTGCATCACAAACCAACTTATTAGCACTGAACGCTGCCATTGAAGCCGCCCGCGCTGGCGAATCAGGCCGTGGCTTTGCTGTGGTTGCCGACGAAGTGCGCACCTTAGCAGTACGTACCCAACAGTCCACGGTAGAAATCAATAGTATGCTCGCCAATATCGTCAATTCGATTAAAGGCGCGGTTTCGAATATGCACTTAAATCGAGAAACTGCGCAAAAATCGGTGGAGCTCGCCAGTCAACTGGTGCAAACCCTCGAAGGCGGTCGCAGTGTGATTTTAGACTTGGCAAAAGTCAGCCAGCAGGCGGCGGATTTAGCCAATCATTCACAACAAACCGCTAAGCAACTGCGTCATGAAATTTTAGCACTCGAACAACACGGCAATTCGGTATCAACCGCCAATCTGGATGTCGCGTCCACCAGCGGATCACTGACCGAACTTGCCGGCCAACTGCGGCAAACAGCAGAGTTATTCAAACACTAACTTCTGCCAAGGTCGCCAAAAAAGGTGTTGGAATAGTAGAGAAATTAGGTAAATCAAATTGAGTAGATAGCTGAATTAGTCAGCTATCTACCAATGAGGCATTTCGTTAAGACCATGGCACCTTCGTCTGTTGCTTAACCACGCACATTTTTTTCGACCTTAATTCCCAACCTTTTGGCAAGTCTAGCCAAATTTGCTCGATCGACATCTAACTGCTGCGCAGCCAAACTCCAATTGCCTGCCGTTTGCGTCAACATCTCGATAATTTGCTGTTTTTGAAAGGCTTCGGTCGCAGCTTTGAGACTGTTGAAGTCGATTGGCGCTGCGGTTGGTCTGACGATTTTCGCCTCAGCTGCAGCAAGGTGACTCACAAGCTCTAAATGCTGCGGTAATAACGCGATAATATCTTGCGCTTTGGCTGCTTTTTTCGCTTTCAGCGCCGCTCGACTAATCACATGTTCCAGCTCACGCACATTGCCTGGCCAGTTATATTGCAGTAACACGGCTTGTGCGGCATTACTCAGTTTTAATTGGCGGATCCCGAGTTTACGAGCGGTCAGTTCCAGAAAATACCCAGCAAGCAGCAACACATCCTGTTGTCGCGCTTTCAGCGCAGGCACGGTAATGGGGTAAACCGATAATCTGTGGTACAAATCGGCGCGAAAACGGCCCGCGGCGACTTCTACCGCAAGATCTCTATTGGTCGCAGCAATCACCCTCACATTGACCATTTTCACTTCGTCTTTGCCAACAGGCTGAATTTCACCACTTTGCAAAACTCGTAATAATTTGCTTTGCACGCTCAGCGGCAACTCGCCGACTTCATCAAGAAAAATGGTGCCACCATCGGCCAATACAAATTTACCCGGCCTTTCTCTTTCGGCACCAGTAAACGCACCTTTGGCATGGCCAAACAATTCACTTTCAGCCAGCGTTTCCGGTAAAGAAGCACAGTTTAAATGCACTAGCTGTTGTTTGGATCTGCTGGAAAACTGATGAACAGTGCGGGCAACCAGCTCTTTGCCGACACCAGTTTGACCTTGAATCAGCACCGTGTAATCTGAGCCTGCCACCAATTGAATATCCGTTTTCAGTGCCAACATCGCCGGACTTTGGCCGATAAGTTCGCCACCGTCGCGGATCAGTGCTTCATGGGTGAGCTCTTCCACCAGGTTTTGTGCTTGCAGTGCTTGTTGTTCTAATTTTTTCAATTGGATGGCGGTTTTTAACGTCGCCGCAGACATCGCTGCAATCAGCTGTAATGTTCGTTCAGCTATCGCAGTAAAGGCATCTGGCTTCAGACTATCGAGCGTCAGCACGCCAATCAGTTGGCCATCAGAATACAAAGGTAAACCCATACAAGAATGCACCGGCAAGTCGCCGCTTTGCGCCAGCAACAACCCATCGTAGGGATCAGGCAGTTCAGTATTTGATGGAAAACGCACGGGGCTGCTACTTTGGCAAATGCTGGCAAGCCGCGGATGGTCTTTCAGCCAGAAACGACGCCCCAAGGTATCCGCAGTTAAGCCCTGAATGGCCAACGGCAACAGCAAATCGCCTTGGAAAGACAAAAGCACCACCGCATCGCAATTAATCGCTTTACGGACCGATCCTAATAGCCGGTCAAAGCGATCTGCGCTGGTGATACTGTTGGCCAAGTCCAACGCCACTTCCAGCAACAAAGTCGAGTTTAATTCTGCCATCACCATCCCCACCGCTAATTCGCCTGCATTGATTGTGTCATAGAGAATCTATTTTGTCATTATGACTCACCAGCACCAGGTCAAAATGACTCACAAAGCAACCATAAAAAAACGTAAACACATGATTGTAAACAAATAAAATATTGGCACCAGAACTGCAATTGCAAAGCAAATCAAACCGGAGTCCAAAGACTCTCAAGGAGCTTTAGATGTTTCATGTAGCCCAATTGTTTAGTGATGAAAAGCTGTCTGCATCGGATAAATTCGAAACTTTGTTATTAGCAGCCAACACGTTGTTAGCGTTGTCGATGTGTGTACTGCTTGCCACAGTGATCATTTGCTACCCGCTGACTGAACTATTTTCCTTTGAAATGCAACTAGCGAGTCATATCACCATGATCCTCAGTGCGACCTTGGTAAAAATTGGCTATGTCTGCCGCTGTATTGCGCAATACGAATTGCATCAAGAGGTGCGTTAGTGATGAGGGAGCAGCGCCCATTCGTCAACATCCACTGGTCTCTGCAGCAAGGCGTGACCAAGCGTCGCGCATTTGCTGCACATCCGTTATTTGCCTTGGCATTTCGACCATTTTTTCTGGGTGGAGCCTGTTGGGCATTTGTTGCTATCAGCCTCTGGGTTCTGTGGCTGAGTGGGTATCTCAGTTTACAGCCTGGTTTCCCTGCGGTGCTTTGGCATGCCCATGAAATGCTATTTGGCTTTGGCGCGGTGATTGCTGTCGGCTTTTTGTTGACCGCAGCACAAAACTGGACTGGCTTAGCCAGCTGTTCGGGCAACCCATTGCTGTTGCTAGCCATGCTCTGGTTAACCGCGCGCACAAGCTTGTTATTCGCAGCCTACCCGTCGCTGTTTTGGCTATTTGCCTCGGCACAATTGCTGTGGTGGATTGGCGCAATTGTCAGCTTGGCTAATTTGCTGATTCGCGCCAAAAGCAGCAATAACTATGTGTTTATTGCACTGCTGTCGGTGATGGCTCTAGTCAATACTGCGTTTATTTATGCCAGCAAAACCCAGCAGTTCGCCTTGGCTTCGCATCTAAGCCACGGCATGATCCTGATGTTTTGCTTACTGATGGGGATCGTCGGTGGTCGGGTGATCCCATTTTTCACCGCCAAAGCCTTAGCGCAGGTTCAGGTAAAAACACTGCTGTTGGATACATTATTACTTCCACTGTCAGTCATAGGGACCGCTTTATTTCTGACCGGATTTTTTCTGCAACTGCCGCTCAATCCAGGCTGGTTCATGCTGCTAGTTGGCGCATTACATCTCAGCCGCCAATGCTTTTGGCAGCCATGGCAAACCCGAAAAGTGCCGTTACTTTGGTCATTACAACTGGCTTATTTCGCGATGGGGTTAGGCCTTATTTTATTAGGGATCAGCAACTTAACTCACATGCTTGTGTTTAAAGATGTTTTGCATCTACTCAGCATCAGCGCGATGGCAGGCTTAATTCTGGCGATGATGGCTCGCGTGTCACTCGGTCATACCGGTAGAACTTTACACGTAGGCAAGGCAATGAGTGTCGCCTTTGCCTTATTGCTGGTGGCTGGACCTATTCGCATGTTCGCCAGTTTGTCTGGAGCTCCACTGTTGCTTTGGCAATTCAGCGCATGGCTATGGCTCGGCGCCTTTGCGGTTTTCCTTTGGTTTTATTTGCCCATTCTCACTCAGCCTCGTGCTGATGGCAGGCCGGGTTAATGGAAGTTGTTGTTTAATCTAATACAAATGAGGTTTTTTAATGTTATCAGCTCAAACTATGGCCATCGTAAAAAGCACCGTCCCTTTACTGGAAAGTGCCGGCGTTGCAATTACTCAGCATTTTTACCAACGGATGTTTCAGTTCAATCCAGAGCTGAAAGATATTTTTAATATGACCAACCAACACAACGGTCGTCAGCAATTTGCCTTGTTTAGCGCAATTGCCGCTTACGCCAAAAATATTGATAACTTAGCGGTGTTAACAGATACCGTTGAGCGGGTCGCGCATAAGCACACTAGTTTCTTTATTCAGCCCGAACATTACGACATTGTCGGTCATCATCTGATTGAGACTTTACGGGAATTAGCGCCAGAGGCATTTACTGCAGAAGTTGAACAAGCCTGGACTGAAGCCTATCAATTTTTGGCAAAGATTTTTATCGGGCGCGAACGGCAACTCTATAACCATACAGAACAAAAAGCCGGCGGTTGGTACGGCCCTCGCCGTTTCAAAGTCCAAGCCAAAATTCGCGAATCGGAACTGGTTTCGAGTTTTGTCTTAGTGCCAACTGATGGTGGTGCTGTGGCTGATTTTCTGCCGGGTCAATATCTAGGCGTCAAAGTAAAACCTGCTGATTGTGACTACTATGAAATCCGCCAATATTCGTTATCCGACAAAGCAAATGGACAAAGTTATCGGATCAGCGTGAAACGTGAAGCTGGCGAAGTGGCCGGCATAGCTTGTACCGGCTTAGTTTCCAACTTTTTACATGACCATATTGATGCAGGCGACGAGCTGGATGTGCTGCCGCCTGCCGGCGATTTCTTTTTGCAGGCAGCCCATTTGCCGACCGTGTTGATTTCTGCCGGTGTCGGCCTAACACCGATGATGGCAATGCTTGAAAGTATTGTTGCCACGCAACAACAAACGCCAGTGTTTTTTTTGCACGCCTGCGAAAATCAGCAGCAACATTCTTTTGCTGTTCGGCTCACACAACTTACCGCTGAATACCCATTGCTTAATAACTTTACTTGGTACAACAAGGCACAGTCTAGCGATGTGCAAAACCAGCTGAGAGGCCTGATGGATTTAACACGCATCGCCGACCAACTGCCGCTGCAAAGTGCCAACTTTTATTTGTGTGGCCCTACAGGCTTTATGCAGTTTGCCAAAACGCAGTTACTCGGTTTGGGCGTCAATGCAGCACAGATCCATTATGAGGTCTTCGGACCACATAGCGATTTTTGATGTTAATCACTAGATAAATCATAATCTTGCAACATCTTCCCCGTTGCATTTATGGATTACTTTAAACTGAGTCCAGCTTGCTGCAGCACTGGACTTTTTTGCTGGCAAGCCCATGCAAAAACGTGCAGCTGACATTTTTTCGCCATGTATCTGCTTTATAAAAGTAATACCAACCACAGATCGAAGTTGAGTTTCATGCTATTCAGTGCAAATTTTCTAGGGGTCGGGGCGGCACACGCCACTGAATTGGGCAATTCCAGTCTTTGCATCGAAAAGGATGGCAAGCCCTGGTTACTGATTGACTGCGGTTTTGATACGCTGAACCGCTACAAAGCTCGTTATGATAACCAACTACCGAGCGCGGTATTTATCACCCATTGTCACTTTGACCACATGGGTGGCCTTGAACAATTGTATTTTCAGGCGCGGTTGAGCGGAGTTCGCCCAACGATTTATTTGCCGCACTTGCTGGTACCAACCATCGTCAGCATTTTAGAAAATACCTTGATTGCTGAAGGCAGTGAAAATCTCTGGGATAGTTTTCATTTAGTGCCAGTGCGCCAGACTTTTTTCCACAAAGGCCGTAAACTCCATACCTATCCGGTTCGGCATCATCAACCGAATAGCGCGTTTTCGCTGCATATGCCAGGTAGCTTTTTTTATACCGGCGATACTCGGCCAATTCCCGAATTACTGCAGCATTATGCCAATAACCAAGAAGTTATTTTTCATGATTGCGCAGTCGTCGGCAACCCAAGCCACAGCGGCTTAGATGATTTGCTGAAGGAATATTCTGTGGACATTCTTGCGCGGATTGTGGTCTATCACTACGCCAGCAAAGCAGACCGCATGGCGTTTCTCAAGCACAATCTCGCTTGTGCTAAGCCAAATGAAATCATTAGTTTATCATCTAGTCCACAACAGCAATTGCACGGCCTTTTGGGCGAAACGTTCAGCCAGCGAGAAACGAAAATTTATGATGCCATCGAACAGCAGTGATTTTTCCGAGCAGCATACTTGGTCAGCGGTTGCTGCCTGCAATCGTGCTTTTTATCTGGCTGAACCGAAACGGCCGTATATTATTGTGTTTACCATCAACCCGGTTGATCAAGTACCGATTTGGCTTGCATCCATTGCCAACTGGTTTGCCCAATACGCTATCGAGTTGGTATATCGCCACCCTAGCCAAAAGTTATCACTCGATTTTTTCCAGCAAAGTCTCGGCACCTTGCTGTGGAACGGCACACTGCCAATTTTTAACGCCCTGAAGCAATATCTAAGCGCCAATAACCTGCCATTTAGTTTTCTCGAATGCGGTTTTTTCCCACAAACCCAGCATCTTTACTTCGATAGGATGGGCATTAATGTCCATTCGAGCTTGGCCCGCGCTGACTTCAGTGGCTTACCTGCCGATGTGACGCAGATTTTGCAGCAAAAACGCCAGCAATTTTTCCAAGAGGTTGCGCCGCATGCGGAGCAACACTCCTATATTTTTATCCCATTGCAATTAGGCGATGACTCCAACATCCAATTGCATTCGCGCTTTGTGAACGGCATGCAAGAATTCATCAACTATATCGAAGCCTGTTATCCCGATGATTGCTTGGTATTTAAAAAGCATCCGCGAGATAACAATGAGTATCAACTTTTTGGCAAACGCAGCACTTGGTCGACCGCTTGTGCGCGCGCGTTAATCAAAGGGGCAGCCAAGGTGCATGGCATTAATTCGACCGTGTTGTTCGAGGCTGAGCTTTTTGGCACTGAAACTATCATCGAAGGCGATTGTTTGCTGACTCGGCATGCCAATCACAAAGCTGAATTGTTGGCGGCTCTTATCCTTTGGCAGTTTGATGTCCGCCTGATGGATTACTCGCTGGAAAAAATCGCCGCGCGCAGTTATCTGAAACTTGAAGAATATTTGGCTAGCGCAAGCGCGGTGTGATGGCATTACCCTGTGTTATCGCGCTTTCACCAAGCATTCTTTCTTTTCACTCACAAAGTTTTCTGCACAATTCGATAGGCGAAAACAGCGAATTAGCACAGCACTGAAATAGCACAGCATCGAATTAGCCCAGCATTGGATAAGTAAATAACGTCATATGCACGACATTGAGCGCTGCGTGCGCCACAATCGCCACTTCAATCCGACCACTGCGCTGATAAGCCCAGCCATACCCGACACTTGCAACTGTGGCCACCAACGCATAAGCCCAGCCGCCCGCCAAATGCGCGAGGCCAAAGAGGATACTCACCCCAACAATAGCGCACCAAGCGGCTTGATTGGCGCTAAACCCACGCTGGCTAAGCGATTGATACAGTGGGCGTTGCAATAACCCTCGGAAAAACGCCTCCTCGGCAACGCAGGTCAGTAGCAGATTACAAAAGATAAATTGCAGCGCA